>Ga0070747_1000101_pt1 | contig 39713 bp, 33 predicted proteins | sample VirMetDEL_Mar_31_FD_77321 | JGI IMG/M metagenome (GOLD analysis project Ga0070747, IMG submission 77321) | Aqueous microbial communities from the Delaware River and Bay under freshwater to marine salinity gradient to study organic matter... | ecosystem: Environmental > Aquatic > Marine > Coastal... | reverse complement strand
ACTACCATCATCTGTATTTGCTAATGAATCATAATTGTACATAGTTATATCTGTACACCCATATATTATTGATATACATGTAGAATCATCTACATTTGCATTAGGATTATAATTAAAAGCTAGAGGATTCATACATCCGTAAACTATAGTTATACAAGAACCCACTATCTCTACATTAGCTAAAGGATTGTAATTTAAAGACGTACTATCCATACACCCTAATACAATTAATGTGCTACAGGTTCCGTTATCATAGTCTACTGTAGAATCATATTCTAAATATAAGGGATTCATACATCCAGGATTATAATAACAACTACCATCGTTAGTATTTACAGAATCAATATAATTAACAGCTGTGTTATCTGTACATCCATATGTTTTTTCTTCACAAGTATTACCACAATTGGTAATTATTTGATAAGGTAATAAAGGTTGTATAAACGGAGGTTGTATACTAATTAAAGTATCTCCTTCTGGATTTATAAATGTAAAACCACACTCTATTGTAGTTAAACTAGCTTGTGAAGATATATGAAACCTAAATGTTATTGGGTCTGGAGCTGTTAATCCAACGTAATATATATCCTCAAACCCTCCTGTGTGTGTAAATTCATACGAAGTGTCTGGATGTATAAGTTTTAAATGTGACCCAACCCATCCATTACCCATTAAATCATGTAATACAAGAGTATAAACACAAGTGTCTATTAACTCCATAGTGTTAGCTGTACTATCATAATTATACATAGACGTGTCAATACATCCAAATATTTTTAATGTTTGACAACTTCCATCGTCTATATCTGCGAAAGGATTCCACTCTACATAATCATCATCTGTACACCCCAATATAGGTGGACACGAATCAGATATAAAAACATGTGTTGAATCATTACCAAAAGATGGGTCTGTACCATATACTAATGTATCATTACATTGTTTAACAAAATAAGAGCCGTCTTGTCCTTGCCATAATCCTCCGTTTAAACCGTCTCCATAAGAGTCATATATAGTAAATGTTAAATTTCCTTTAGGTATTTGCACTGGTACGACTACTGTAGCGTAGTCAGGTTGAGAATTATAATTACCTCCTGAGGCGTAAACTATACCGTTTGTATCCTTAATGTCCCAGCTTGTTTCGCTTTGATATTGGTCTAAATTAATTATAACTTTAGCTGGAACTAATTGTATTGGTGGAGGCTGAGGCATACATTGCGGTACTACTCTGTTGTGTATTAAACCCCCACTAAATGTTGACACAGGATAACTAATTATTGTGTCTGAACATATAGAAACATAATAACTACCATTTGTTATACCGTCACCATAAGAATCGTTTATAACCCAAGATATGTTTGTTATACTATCTGGGATATAAATTGTATCTATATTCATTGTATTAGAAGAATCATAGTAACCATAAGGAACAAAATCTAATGTGTCTCCCTGATAAACGTCTTTATATAAAGTCCATTTAGTTTCACCTGGATATGAATCAGTTTGTATATTTATAATAACTTCTTTTTGTGCGAAAGTTATTATAGGTATTAATAATAGTAATAATATTTTTTTCATTAGAAATCTTCCATTAATAGTTCATCAATGTATTCTTGTAACTCTTCTCTAGTTGCTACCATTTTAAAACTTAAATCAGCTTGCCATCTCTCAACTTCTTCACCATCTTTAAAAATTATAATAGTTGGAACAACTACAACCTTATGTTTTTTTTGTATTTCAGGACTTTTTGATATATCTACATATGTTATTTCACATTCTTCTAAATCTCCTATCCACTCAGCTTTATTTGGTTTGTTCCATTCGGCGTTAAAATGTGTTACTACTACTTGACTAAAAGAAGTGTTTGCTAACAATATAAACAATAACACCAGTAAGTATATACCAAATATCTTAGAGATTGACTTCATCTGTTATAGAGTTTGTCCTCAATTTTTTCTAGAGTTTTTTTCATTTCCTCTACATCAGTCTGTGTTGTCATAATAGTTTGACGAATCATTTGGTCTTTCATATCAAACTCCATTCTTGTTATTTCGGCTTCTGGTATTTCTTTTATTATTTCTTCAATAGTAATTGGAGTTGGAGTTTCTTTAGCCTCCTGTATTTCAGACATTAGAGAATACCACCCACCAACAACAACTGCTATTCCCGCTGCTATCATTCCCATAGTTTTGATACTCATTTTAAATGTAGTGTCTTCGTTTAATTCTTTAGCCATGAAATAACATTTTTGTAACTATACCAATTATTGATGTGAAAAATACACCTAACCATATTCTTGCAGATTTTCTGAATGAAGTGTTTTTGTTTATACGAGCAATTGTTCCATCATCAGGGTCTAATAATCTTTTTTTTATTTCCCTGATATCTTGCTTAAGTTCTATTAACTCAGCATGCAATTGTTCGTTAGTCATTTTCATTAAAATTCAAGTCCTAAATTAAGTATCATTAATCTAAATTTTTTAGCAGTACATTTTTCATCACAAAATAAACAAGCTTTAATTTCTAAAACTGTAAATGTACCTAATCTAAAATTAAACTCATATTTTTGTTTTTTGTTTCCTGATTTGTATCCGTTTATCCAATTTATCATTTTATTTATTTTTTATTATATATCTCTTACCGATATTAAATGTGTCATTAATTTATTTCTATCACTTGCAGAAAGTGGTTGGTCTACCATTACTATTTCCCTTATATGTCCGTCAAAAGGATTACCTCTTTTACCTATTGTTTTTATTCCCGCAAACGTGTCAGTGTCAGTAGCTACAGCAGGATTTACATATTCACTGTCTTGGTAAATTGATATTTTAGTTCCATCCCACTCAATACCTATTACAAAAAATTCACCACCTATTTCAGTACCTGGTAAAGTTATATTATTGTTTGTAGTGTCTCCTATTCTTACTCTTACTTGTGTAGCACTGTTAAGTCTAAAAAAATTACTAGTATCACTCTGAAAAATCTCTTCATTTGATATAGTTTCGTTTGTTATTTTTCCAACAAAATAAAATGAAAAAGTACCTGGGTTCCAAAGTGAATTTAAGGTCATTCTACCGTTATTTGTGTCAAAATTTAAATCCCCATTATTTTTAAGTACCTTACCAGAATCTACCGTAAATCTTTCGTCACCATATTTAGCGTCCCATGTATTAACCTCATCACCTGTACCTAGGCCTATATTTGTATTAAACTTAAACCAATAACTTATGCCTGTTAAAGACGCAGGAGTAAATACTGTATCTAAAACATCTTTTTTAGAAATTCCAAGTCCTAGTCCTAAAGATAATCCCATGTTGTTATTTTGTATAAACGATACAAGCTCCTGTTGTTAAAGTAATAGCAGTTACAGGAAGATAAATAGTAACACCTTGAGGGATTTTAACATCTTCCGCTCCATCTGTATCAAACATATCTGAATTACCAGAAACTTGATTTGTATTTTCTAATTTAGTTCCACTTGATATTGTAAAATCTCCACTAGTATTTTGGTCTACAAGTTTAGCTACAGTAGCCACTCCTTCATATCCAGTACCATCACTAGTTATCGCAAGGGCAGAACCAGCTCTTGTATTTGATATTTTAAATTCATTAGAAGCTGTATCAATAGCTTGTATGTAATATATTTGGTCTTGTGTTAAAAGTCCAGCAGGAGCAGCACTACTACCTTTTAATCTAATTAACACCCTATCTCCCACTGAAAATTTAGTAACATCAGCTACCGTAAATTCTTCGTCTCCGTGAGTAACAGCTGTAATAACATGTTGTTCTTGTGTAGGATGTACTGGAGTGTAATCTAAATCAAACTGAGAAAAAACACATTCTTCTAAAGCTTGAACAGCATACCCCTTAATATTACTACAAGCGTCTCCATCATGCATTAATAAAGTAGGTCCTCCTAATCCTAATTGTAATTGTTGTGTTTTAGACATAATTTTATTTTTTTATATTATACAAATATAGTGAATTTTATTTTAATTTTCTAACAATTCACGGTTAATAATCATTTTTAATAAGGGAACAATCTATTAAATCTATCTCTAGGTAATAATTGCCTTAATTCTTCTTTGGAAAAATCTGTTTTCAACTGATTATCTGTTTTATCCCACCACTTATAAGTTCCATATTTTTCATTGTACTGTTCGTAAGTTAGTGAGTCTCCTTCACCAATTTCTATATATTGAACTCCTTTATCTTTTTTGATTTCTTCTTTTTCACTAGTTGTTAAACCTTTATCATCAACATACTTATCTTCAATATTTAGTATAGAATACTCATCAGCTCCAGATGAATACTCTTCAGCTCCAGATGAATACTCTTCAGCTCCAGATGAATATGGTTCACCAACTCCCTTACTAAGTTCTTCAAATTCTTCTTTTACTTTTTCAGTATCTACATCATAAAAATTATAAAAGCCTTTAGTTATTTGTTGAACATCTTTTAAGAAAGGTAAAGCTTTTCCTTGAGTGAATAATAATGTTTTCATTGAGGTATTTAAAAAGTTGTAAAAGTTTATATCCTCTCTATACTTTTCCTCAAAATCAGCTTCATATATACCTCTGTCTAAATAGTCCATAACAGCTTTTGGAGCTTCTTTAGAAAATAAATCCCAAGCCATTTCAATTTGTGGTAAAGCGGACATCATAATGTCTTCTGGGTCTCTAGGGACTTTCGCGTATGTAGCGTCTTGAAATAATTTATTTGTGTAATCTCTGTAATCAGCGTACACACCCCAATTACCACCAGCTTCTCTCCAATCATCTGGACTATCCATAAACATTTGTGTAATTCCTAATGTTCCTCCAAAAATACTTTTTACAGCCTGACTATATTTAGAGTTAGCTAAAAATATACCATTTGTTATAAACTCTTTAGTAATAGATTCTGAATTAGTTAGGTTTTTATATTCATCATCCCATTTTAAATCTAAATTATGTATTTTTTCTAATACATCACTCCTATTGTAGTCTTTGTCATCTAGTTGATTTTCTAATAAACTTCTTTGTACATAATATTGTTGCCATCCATAAGCCACCCCAGATAATGTACCATACATCATACCAGAACCATATATACCAAGCATTTCTCTAACAGCTAAAGACCTTGAGCTGTTATCACCTCTTACTATATTTTTTAAACTTCTATTTAACATAGCGGCTTCTTGAGCTCCAAAGTTACTCATATAGGTCATTATTGGAGCCCATCCACTTGTAGCGTCTAACGTGGTAAGTCCAAGTATATCTATTTTACTTCTTTTACCTCCTTTAGTAGATTCGTTTTTCCATTTATTAAGTTCTCTGTCAGCAATTCTAGAAGACTCTTTAAATATCTTAGAATGTTGTTTAAAGTAAGCGTCAGGATTGCTTTCATATTCTTTTACATTAAATTCAATTCCTGATTTTTTAAATTCTGATTTAAAAGCAGGCATCCAGATTAAATTCATTTGCATTCTGTCAACCATTCCTAATAAATAGTTGTTAGCTCCCTGTAGTGTATTCGTTCCTCCAGCAGACTCGTACTCCATACCAATTCTATTGTTTTTAAGCAACCCTGTAGAATTCGTTCTTTTCATTATATCTAAAGATGTGTTTAAAGGAACTCCATGCAATCTTCCTCCTACACTAGTTACTTCTTGTATTCTTCTATTAGAACCAGCTATATATTGTTTTACAAAATCTGGATATTCACTAAAACTTCTTGTTAATCCAATTCTAGTTGTTTCTACAATAGGTTCAACAAAGAATAATCTTCTAGCACTAACTAATTGTGTAGCGTAGTTAACATTAAACAAACCACTCATAATCTTACTTCCTATTCCACTATTTTGATGTAGTTGTACTTTTACACTTTCTTTTAATCTATCTTGTATTCCATTTATAGCTAAATTTGTACCATCATTAATTTGTTTTTCTTTTCCAGAAACTCCTTCATTATTAATTTTCATTCCATCTAATAAAGTATTCACCTCTTTGCCCACTGGAGTGTAAATAAAATCTCGGTTTGTTTGTAGAATAAAATTTTGCATTACCGCGTCTAAATTAAACTCAATAGGAAGAACCCCTTCTGCTGTTCTTTGTTTACCTCTATCAGATATAATTTTGGTGTTTTGATTATTATATAAATTATCTAAAAAGTCTTTGTCAGATAAGTTTCCTGTTATTTCCTTATTGTTTTTATCATATCTAGTTTTGTTTATATGAGGAAAATAGTTATCAACTTCTGTAAACTCAATACCATTTATTTCATTAGTAACTTTTTGTTTTTCTTTTAAGTTAATTGTCATTGACTCATAAACACCTAATATCTCTTTTTCTTTAACACTAAGACCCTCAAAAGCTTTGGTCATATCTACATTACCATTTTTATCTTTAGGTAGTGATTCGTATATTTTGTCAATTAGTTTTATATCTGACTTACTATATCCTCTTAAATAACTCCCCCCTCCATCACTTCCATTTTTAATTTCTAACCAAACATCTTTACCGTCTATACCATTCCTTTCTCTTTGAGCTAAAAGCAACCCTAACTTAGTCATAGTTTTTCTTCTTCGGCTTCTAGCTCCAGAAAGTTTTCCTCCAACAGAAAAAGGAGTTGCGTCTGGAACTTTTTCTATGTTTAATTTAGTTTCGTTAAACCAATTAGTTAATGATTCTCTAACTGACATTGTATATTTAACATGAGCTTCTTGTACGGGCCCCACTATATGTTTTGTAAGTAGACCGTCTTTTTCCATAAAGAAATAACTTTCTAACATAGATAAATTTTGTGTAGACAAGTCTCTTTTTAACATATTTAAATTATTAACCTCAACACCTCCAAACTTACCAAACCTTACATTGTCTGTTGTAAGTCCTGTCAAAAATCTAAATTTACCCCCGTGTTTTTCTATTGATTCTTTTAAACCGTTTATTATAGGGTCTGATTTTTCTAAAGTGTTAATTTTAACAAAAGCATCATTTATTTCTTTTGGAGTTGCCGTACCATTATTAATATTAGATACAATATTATTTAATTCAACAGTTATTTCTGTAGAAAGAGGAGAACCTTCTAGTATAGCTACATCTTTTAGTTTATCTATTAACTCTACGGTTCTTTGGTTATATTTAGTTAAATCAACATTTTCTAGTAATTGTTTACTTTCATTAAATATTTGTATAACCTCATTTTTTTCACTTACCTCAGTTACTTCTCCTTTTTCTCCTTTTTCACCAACCTCAGTCACTTCCCCTTTTTCTCCTTTTTCAATTTGAGTTTCCCCAGTACCTGTTTCCGCTTGAGCTTGTTTAACTCTAGCGCTATTTACTTCTTCTATTTTTGCGTCTATCAATTCTTGAGATGCTCCTTCATTTTTTAAAGTCTCTAATTCACGAACTAATGTTTCTAATGTTTTAGCTTCAGGTGTAAATGTTGCTCCTTCTCCGATGTCAATTGTCTTGGATTCATCATATATTTTAACTTCTCCTTCTGCTTTAACTTCAGGTGTTTTAACTTCTGGTGTTTTAGTCATCTCATACGCAGTCCAGAATTGAGCATCTCTTTTTGTTTTGTAACTACTTCCAAAATTCATATCAGTTGCAAGGTCATTAGGCTCCATCTGGTATTTTCCCATTTCTCCCTTAGCATTCATTCTATCTACCACTTCTAGTTTTCCTTGATATAAATTCCAATCCTTACCTCTTTTAACTATATATTCTGTAGTCCCATCAGGATGTGTTGTATAAAAACCTCCATATTTATCTTTCTTCCATTTTATATCAACTAACTCTCCTTTATTTTTCAATCCTTCTGGAAGGGAGTATTCATATCCTTTATATTCTTGATTTTCAGTTACTTTAAGTTTACCTTCTCCTTCTACTACATCTTTAACTGTTGTTGTAAGGGATTCTGTTTTTGTTTTATTAAAATCTTTAATATAATTTTCTAAAAACCCTATAGCTTGAGGATTAGTTTCCACCCTGTATTCAATTCCTAACTCTTTAAAAATATCATTTAATGTTGTTTTAAAACCATCTACAACCTTACTATTTTTAATAGCTGTTATGTCTTTTTCGCTTAAAGTTCCCTCTCTAAGAGCTTCAGCTATTCTAATTAAAGCTTCTTCTCCTTGTAGTTCTTTTGTTTCTCTTTCAATAGCTTGCTCTTTAGTTTCTCCTTCTTTAATATTTTTTGGTTCTTTTACCTTATATTCTTTTACAACCTCTTTAATATCAATTAATACACCTTCGTTTTTTAATAAATCATTTACTTCGGTTATATATTGTTCATATATTTCAGGTTTTGTCTTTTTTAATATAGCGAAGTCTATGTGACCACCCTCATGAAAAACATCTCCATAACCTCTTTGTGTTTCTTTATTTATATGAATAACTCCTTTTGAATCTACATATGCAGAACCTGTATATCCTTTTTGGTCTACTTTTGTCCCATCTTTTTCTAATATTTTATTAAAAGATTCTTGATTATTATGTATTACAACTTCATCTCCTTTGTTTACTCTTTTGATACCATCCTCTAGCACTTGTCTTTCAGTTGGAGTTTCACACTGTTCCAATAAGGTTTCGTAATTTTCTTTTGTTAAAATATCAGACTCAGTAACCTCTCTTTCTTTAACCGCCTCACTTTCTTTACTAGTTGATATAGCACTATTATTTTCTTTTCCTAAAACAGATTCAAAAAGTTGATTTTGATTTTTAAAAATAACAGATTCATAATTAGTTTTTTCAGTGATTAACTTTATAAGTCCATCAAAATCTTTAGTATTTGTAATTTCAGTTTTTAATTCTGGAGTAAGTTCTCCTTTTAAATCCAACTCTTTTATTAAAGTGTTTTTGTGGTCTTTTGTTAATTCTTTTCCTAAAACAGTTCCTATATTTATAGAGTTTTCTCTTTTAATATTTGTAGTAACTGGAGTACTACCTTCAATTGGATTATTATAAATTACACCATCTTTTTTATGTCCCTTTATAAATTGATTGTTATCTAAAGCTTCATTGTGTTTTTCGTTTTGTTCTTCTCTTTGTGTATAAACCGCGTTTTTTCTATTAGATTCTATTTTTTGTCTATTTATAATAGACATACACTCATTAGCTATAGATTCTCCAGATGGATTTTTAACACCTCTTTCTTTTAAGTTTGAAATAGCTTGTTCTAAAGTTAATGTATTAAATTTTTCTGTAGATTTTTTTTCTATATATTTTTTCTCCCAAGTAGAATACTCTACAATATCACCAATAGCGTCTTGAAGTTCTTTGTTTTCTTTTTTACCTCCCTTTTCAAACTTACCCTCCATCCAGTCTTTATATGTTTCTTGCGAAATATTACTTAATTTAAGATTTGCTTTAAGACTATTTTGAAAATCAATATCTTTATCTAAATATTCTGCATATTTTTTATTAGCTTCCATACTTTGAATCTTAGTATATTCTGAAACAGTCATACTTCCACTAGCTATTTCTGGTATTTCTTTAATATTTTTATTTTCAATTATATGTCCTTGATAATCTTTATATGTAATATATCCTATACCATCAACACTATTAAAATGAATTTCATGAGGTAAAGCGTCTATAGCGTCAAATTCTACACGAAAGTTTTTAGCGTCTAAATATTTATGTTGAACATTCAAGGGTAGGGAGTTTAAAATTTCAGTCATACGATTTATATTATGAATATTCAACTCTCCCTTTTCATTATTTGTTAAAGTGGATTCAAATTCTTTTTCTAAATATTCAAATAATTCTTTTGATATTTCTTTTTTTTCTTTAGTAGACAATGACTCAAAATTATCAATATTAAGTTTTTCTCCTCCAAAATTAGAAATGTTTCTTAAACTACCATTTTCTGATAAAATTTTAATATCAGCTTCTGTTAATTGAAAATCATTTTTATACCTCGTTCTCCCATCAGTTCTTTTAGTCAACTTCATGGGAGCGTTTGCTGTTTTTAATCCAAATATTAAAACAAAATTATTTGTAAAATTTTCTGATAAAGATAAAGTAGGGTCATAATGAGCCGCTGTAAAAGCTCCTGATTCAACCACTAAAGCCGCTCCTTTATTTCCAACTTTTCTTGTCCAAAGCATTGCTTCTTCACCATAAGACAATGCCTTAAACTGGTCGTCTATAGTCCATTTAGCTCCATCATCTATAAATTTATATTGTCTAGAACTTTTACCATAACGAGAGTCTAATCTAGCGTTAGCTTTAGTGGTAAGATTACTAAGGTGTCCAATACCTCCTCCTAAAGCAAAATTAACTAAACCGTTTTTTAAAATTTCTGAAGTTTTGAAGTCTTCAAAATTTTCTTCAGCATTCATTACAATTTCAGCTGTAGTAGTATATGAACTAAGACCCATTCCACTACCAATTATATTTTGTTGTGCCGCTATTTTTGTGTTTATTTCACCAAACCGAGCCGAAACTGCAGTTTTAGCATTTGCAGGACTCATCCCTCCATTTATTAATCTACGTTCCAGAGTAGCCATGTTTGAAACAAGTTTATTTCTAACTCCATTAAAAAGTTGTTTTGATACAAAACTACCAGCAAATCCTGTTCCATAGGTAGCTGGGTCTCCTACAATACTTAGTACAGGCATTAAAACAGTTTCTTCAAACCAACTGTATTCTATATCATAATCTGCGTTTTTTGTATCTACACCCATTTCTCCTAAAGCCCAAGCTGTAATAGTGCTTTCCCAAGATTCCGCTAAAATATTTTTTGAGTTCCATTTTGGATTATTCGCGTTCCAATCTTTCCAGGTTTGCATTTCCGCTTTTCCATGTATTTCACGATAAGCTGCTTTATATTTATCTGTATATTCATAAAAACCTGTAGCTGTATTAAGGTTTACTCCATATACATCTTCTAAATAAGTATCTATATCTTGATTAGAAAGATTTTTATTTTTTCGTAAATCAGATATAATAGGTTCTAATTCTTTTTGTAAATTAGATTGATTTTCTCCTGGAGAAATAAATGTAATTCTAGACGCGTCCTCTCCTTCAAATCCATCTTCATCTAATAACTCTTTAGAATCTAATTTTTCGTTTACTTCTTCAGTTTTTTTATTATATTCTTTTACTAAATTGTTTATATTTTCCTGATTTTTTTCTCCAAACTCAGGGCTTTTTTCCATTTTGTACTTTCTCATTATTAAGTTCCCTAAACTTTCCCTTTCAGATTCACGCATCCATTCGTACTTATCTTTTTCTAATTCAGTTTCTATTGCGTCACGATATATATCAGCCTGATGCCTAGGTTTTCCTGCGTATTCATTATCTGCGTCAACTAATAATATAATGTCTTTAAGTAAAGACTCCCCAATAGTTTGACCTTCAACAAGACTACCAGAAATTTCCTGTTGTGTTTCATCACCCATATTATCTTCAATAACACTATATATTTTATCTACAAAATTACTTCTAATTTCATGATATAAATTATTTTGAATATAATTTTCAAATTCATTTCCTTTTATAGCGGATTCTACATATATATTATTTTTTATTAAATCTTTTATAAATCCAGTTTTCGCTTCTATAACATAATCTTGTATAAAATCAAAATCATATCCTTTTTCAAAATTCAAAACGGATGCAGGTAAATTTTGAATCATTTTTTGATAATATTGTTGTTTTAAATTTTTATATTGACTTTCTTTAGCGTCAATTATATATTCTACAACTTGATTATCTACTTTAGATATATTTCTTCCTCCTGCAATTTCTTGTAAAACAATACCTTTATATATATCTCCTCTTGTTGTTTCTGATATATTGTTAGACTCAAAAGAAGAAATTAAAATTCTTTTTTCTTTGTTATAAGTTTTTTCGCCATTTTCAGTAAAATAAAAATTAGTCATATATAATTCATTTTTTCCACTTTCTGAATTGTATTCAAAAACTAATTCTTGATTATCAAGTCCAAAACCATATGTCTGCATTTCTTCAGAACTTTCATATCCTCTTTCTGATGCAGGACTCCATTTTACAGCGTTTTCTCCATTTATTTCTCTATTTAAATTTTTTAAAATATCGTTTATAGAAATAGGAGCTGACAATACATCAACACCATAATCTATATTATATGGATTAGTAGCTGTGCCCAAAGGAGCTGTTGATTCAGCTACATTAAATGGTGTAATATATACAGATTTATCCTCTTCATAATCTTCATCTATATCGTCTTCTTCAAACAAAGTAGAAGATTCACCTGAATATAAATCATACATAATTAACTCAGGGTAATCAAGAAAGTTTTGATAAATCTCTGATGAAGGCTTTCCTAAATGAAAATCTTTTATTATTTCTAACTCTGGATACTCTAAAATAGAATAGTCTTTAGGAAGAAAAATATCACTACCTTTTGAAAATTGACCTTTTATTCCTGTTTGTTCTTCAAAATAAGTTACATAACCTTCTTTTGTTTTACCAAACTCATCTGGATTTTCTTGTCTTTTCGTTATTTCTTCTAAAGATAACTCACTTGAACCATCAATTATCCAATCATTGTAAGATAAAGGCATCTCTATATCTTTAGATATAAAATCTCTATAAAAAGTAGTTTCTGTGTTTACATACTTACCGTCATGAAATATATAGTTTAAACTAGAGTCTTGTTGATTTTGATAATACTTACCTTCTTTAGCATCAACAACACTAGGAATAGCTTGTACAGGATTGTTTTTAGAACCTAAAATATTTTTATCTTCTTCATCTGATAATTCAGTGGAAATATCAGATTGTATTTCTTCTGTCCCACCAGCTGTTAAATTTGGGTCTTCTAAAGGGTTTTCTACAGTAAAACTTTCATTTGTTTTATCATCAAGTTCAGATGGTTGAACTGTTTCTGTATTTGAATTAATCTCCTGAGTTTGTGATTCACCTATTGGAGTATTTACATTCACCTCCATTGTAGAAGGTTCAATTGTTTTATCTGTCTCTGTAGTGGTGGTTTCTGATGTAGAAGGGGTTTCTGATTGAGAAGTGCTTGATTCTTCTTTTAATTTGTACGATAATGGAACTAAGTCTTTTTTTTTTAAGACATCATTATTTGCAATTATATTTTTTTCAATAGATTTAAAAAGCTTTTTATCTCCTTCAAATTCTGGAAATAAATTTAATTTTTCTTCTATAGTTAATGTAGAAGTCCCATTGTTTTTTTCGGCGTCACCTACCAATGTAGCTTCTAAATCTTTTTTAACGTATGCAAAGTTGTATTTTTGTTCTTCTACCATTTTATATATATTAATTAGCTCTATTTGTTCCGCTGTATCCTAATAAGTTTCTATTCATTACATCAAAAGCAGTTTTTGAATTAGACTGTCTTTGAATGTATGAATTTACTGCTCCCCAAACAGTACCAGCGTCTTTTCCATACTCTATAATTATAGGCTGGTTACTTCCTTTCTGTCCACCTTCTTTAATAATTGTTCCTTGTAAGAAATATTTCATTTCTACTCCATCAGGAAATTCATATTCTCCATCTTGATTAACTGTTGGTAGATACGAGCTAAAATTTGTTCTTACTATTCCATCATCCTCAATATCTGTAGGAACTCTGTCTCCCGCTTTAAATTCAATTCCATTTATTGTAATGTCATTTTTAAATGCAGCTGCTGGAAAAATAAATTGAGGGTTTAATTTAATTGTTTCTGACCTTCCCTTCCAATGGAGATTATTGTATTTATCATTCGTTCCATACAACTGTCTATATCCTTTCTTAGATGTTCTTATTTCAATAACATCACTTGCTCCACCTTCTCCTTTTGCCACCTGAGAAATATCAGCTCCACCAACAGTTACGCCACCTACTGTCCCTTCATTTAACATTCCGTAAGACCAATCCATTTCTCCATAAATTCCAATAGCAGCACTACCTTGAGAAGAACCTACTTTTATTCTGTCGTCATAACTAGGTAAAGAAACAGCAAACTCATCAGGACTAGGTTTGTTACCATACACTTTAACACTAGTTGTATTTCCTCTTGGTTTAAATATATCTTTAACAAAATTAATTTTACTTTCATTTTTAATATATCCTTGAGCTTTTTCTAGTACTAAATCTTCTAAAGTAAAGTTCTCATTTTCTTTTTGTCGTTCCGACAACTCTGTATTTAATTCCTTCATCATTTCAGGATTAAATCTATGTCCTTTAATAGACCCCATAATAGTATTAACTATATGTTCTGTTGCCACTTCTTTTTTAGTTTCAAATAAATGAACACTTCCTTCTCCAACTCTTTCTACAGCTATTTTGCTTATTTCTGTTTCGTTAAATTGAATATCTTTAGCGACACCTTGTATATGCTCACCTAACATAGGATTAGCGTTTAACTGTCTATTATGTAATCCTACAATAGTTTCACCTCCCTCTGTTTTTACTTCAAAGGTTCCTTGAGATTCATTCCATGTAGTTTCATATTGATTATACTCCTCTTTAAGATTGTCAAACTCTTGTTCATTTAATAATCCAGCATTAAATCCTGGATTTATTGCTCCAAACTGTTCCGAATATTCAGTATAATTTTCATAGTTAGTTATATCTGCAGTACCATCTGCATCAATTCTTGCGGTTTGTGTTTCAATACTAGTATTTACATCTTTTAAAAACTCTTCTTCAGCAGCTTTTGACTCCCCACCAAAATCACCATCAGCTCCATACTTTGGTAATTTATAATTATTAGCTAATAACCATTCTTGTTTTTCTTTTGCAGTTTCTAAAGAGTTATAATCATCAAGTTTTGTTTGAGCAGGTATTCTACTTTTTAATATTTTTGATTGCTCTGATTTTGATTTAGAAAAGAAATCTGTCTTTTCCTCTTCTGTCATAGACACATCAACTTGCGTATAAGTTTCTGGAGTTTCGTGGTCTTCCCACATTTTATCATTCATAGGAGTGCTAATCCTTGTGTTATGTAATGTATAGTTTTCGTGAGTTCCAAAATGGTCTTTATCAGAAGTAATTCTATCGTCTAATATTTTATCTTCTTCTTTAATACCTATAGAACGCTGAACTTCTCCAACAGCAAAAGATTTTAATCTTTGCACTTCCATCGCTGCTTTACCACCATCTAATTTAGGATTTAAAATAGCTGCTGAGTTTTTATAAAAATATTCACTTACAGCATTAACATTTTCTGTTATATACTCAGTATCAACCCGTCTGATATTAGAAACATCAATATCTTTAAGATTTTTTACAAACTCATCTTTAGCTTTTTTCTTTTCTTTTCTTTTTTCAGTAATCATTGCTCCTGCTTTCCACGCTCCTTCAGCAAGTTTACTTGTATCAAAGATTTGAGCTTTTCCGTATCCTATTTTTTGTTGTCCTGGGTATTTAATTGCCATGTTATACTATTAATAATAGTTATTTTTTCCACCAAGGTTTATTGGTGTTATATTGTGAGTTTTTAAATTCTTGAAAAGTCATACTTGCAGGGGTAACTTCTCCTTCTGTTCCTGTTAAATTTAACATATCGTTATTTGCGTAAACATCACCAAAACGACCTTGTTCACTAAATTCCCCTTGTCCTTGTATAAATCTATTATATTGTTCTTTTTGCTTACCTGTAAATGGATTGTTGTCTTGAAGAGGTTGCTCTGGTACAGGAGTATTCTGTTGTTCATATAATTTTCTTTCAGCTCTTGTTAATCCATCTCCTCCCGCTTGATTAGCTATTCCTGATTGTACAGCACTTCCAGCTGTTACTAATCCTCCAGCAACATTTTGCATACCAGCACCCACTTGAGCTCTAGCGTAATCTAAATCTGAAGAATATTCATTATACTCATGTTCAAATCTTTTATCTCTATAAGAAGCCATAACCTTTCTAGCTTCTTGAGCTCTTAAAATATTAGCGTCTCTAGCGGCTACATCTTGTTGTAATAATCCTAAACTAGAACGGTCTTGATTAGCTTGTATTTGAGAAATCATTCCTAATCCACCTCTTCTATCAGAAGAACTTCTTAAAGCTGTTTGAGCAGCTCTTTGTTGGTTGTCTAGAAAGGCAGCTTTTTGCTCATCAGGTAATCCTTGATAAGCTCTCATTTCTGCTTCAGACATATTTTTAGCTATTTCTGGAGGTATTTGAAATTCTGGTTTGTTTAAACTATTTTCTAAATCCCTACCTTCTCTTTGTTGTTTGATACCTTGAGCCACCTGAATGCCTCCTCCAACCACTGCTACACCTGCTGCTACCCAACTCATAAGCTTAATATTTTAATTATTTTACTTTTTATTTTTTTTATCACTCCCTTTTCTGAAGATATAAATTTATTGTACTCTTTATAATCTTCAGCTATCACTATTTTTTCTATTTTTTTTAAATCCTTTGTATTAGTTGGATTGTGATGTATCGTAGTCCACACTAAATCTGTAATAGCATATAAAGCTCTTTTTGTACCTGGCTCCGAAATCATAGATAAAGGAGCTTTTAATATTTCTGTACCTCCTGTTTCTGTTAATACCATAACCTCTCCTTTTAATAAAAAATTAGGGTGTTTGTGTTTATGTATCTTCCCTGTCAATAACATTCCTTGTGGTATAAATATTTCTCTTACATATATTCCATCTGAAAAAGAATGTTTTAATGGACAAGCTTCATTATCACCTATATAGGTTTCAAAATCCTCTGAATCTATACTTTTTAAATTGTTTTCAATATTAAATATAGCCTCTCTTATTTCTTTTTTTAATTCATCTGTTATTACTAAGGAACTCATTTCTTAAATTTAATTTCTACAAATATACTTATTTTTAATAACTTTTACAAGTTATTTATTGTTTCTTTCGCTAGAAAATATATTAACATTAACAGCAAACAGTCTTGAAAGAATGTTTGAAAGGTTAGATAATTTAATTAAAGCGGATGTACTTCTTATCCTATCTCCCTCTATCATTCCTCCTGGGCTATTAACATCATTCAACACTTGAGCGTAATGTATATTTTCTCTAGTATCAAAATCTGTTGTAAATATACTTGTTTTTTGGCCATGTTTGTTTTCAATATCCGCGCTCCATACATAGTCAGACTCTGTAGATATAGCTTTATAAACTTTATTATTAGAAGGCATTTCATTACTTACTAACCATAAATCACTTGACACATCATTACCATAAAATTTATTATACTCTTTTTCTTGTAAAGCGTCAACTCCTATATCATGATGATATAAATTTCCCCCTACATAAGATACGATACCAACACCTGAAGAACACATCATTTCTGGATAATAAGTATAAAAACCATTCCATCTATTTGTTCTTTCATTAAATCCTATGGTTGCAGAATGCATTATCGCTGTTGCAAGAACAGGATTGCTAGGGTCCGCTTGTTCTCCGAATATAGCGTCATAAGAAACAATATACTCTCCATATTTTCTGTCAAACGCACCTAGTATTTTATATTTATGTAACTTAGCTTTTTTAAGAATTATTACACTTAAATCACTAAAGTAATCTTTCATTTTATACATTGATATTTCAGTTAACCCATCTTGAGATAACCTTAATACACAACCTCTTTTAATATCTGTAAAATACATTCTTAAACCATGAGAAGCAAATGACTCTGGATTTTTACATATACCATAATTTCCTAAATAAGGAGAAGCTATAGATAGTACTGAGTCTGATGTAGCTATATTGCCACTACCATCCATATTGTATATAATATTTTTATTTACTAAAGATTTAGAAACCTTATCTTCTTGAAACACAATTAAATTACTATCTCTAGAATATAGTTTTTGTATAGAGTTATAAGACCTTTCAAACTCTTGAAAAGAAACGTCTGGAATAATTGTATTTAAACCATTTATATTTGTATTTGGAATGTAGGGTTCTGAATATAAACATGTAGCAAACTTTCTAGTTCTTTTAAAATCTTCTAATACAGCGTTAGGCCTACCTTTGTCCCAATAATCAGATTTAAAATTATCCGAATAATGGAAGGATTCCATAGGAGTTATTAGTTTACTACTTCTAGTAACTCTATTTCTTAAATAAACATCCCCACTTCTAAATCTACCAGTTGCATCATTTATTCCACTTTGATTTTGAGCCCAAGTATTAGTAGCTATACTAGGGTCATCAATAGCCATATGCCAACCTCCCTGTATTTCTCCAAATTCTGAAAATTCATGATAAATAATTTTATCGTCTTCTGTTGCTTTTTTAGGAGAATATATTTCTAATGTCCATCCAGTAAATTGAGGAAGGGCTGTTGGTTGAGTGTCTAAAAATGGTAATAAAACAGTTTCTCTAGCTAAAACTATATAATCCTGAGCACCAACCACTGGTGTAGAAAAAATACCGTTTCCAGATGTTGGAGGGGTGTTTGAAGTTGTAGGAATAATATCAGCCATATCTTTTTGACCCACTCTACCTACAATTTTAAATTCTAAACTAGTAGGAACAACTGTAGCGACTCCATTTACATTAACAGTTGTAGTAGCGTTAGGAGCGTTGTCATTATTATCTAAAACCATCCTTAAAATATCTCCTTCTTGAAAATCATAAGAAACAACACCACCACCATTTGCTTCAGCATATTGATTTATATTACTAATATCAACTAGTATATTGTCTCCATAGTTTTGGGTGGAAGTTCCCATTCCAGTGCCATCATCTTTTAATGCGTGAATACCATCATAAAAACCTTCTGTAACAAATTGAATAAAATCATCTGTTAATGTATTACCTCCATAAACCCATTGGTAATGAGTTGCCCATGATGGAGGGTTATGAGCAATAGTCCAGTCAATATGCCATTCTCCAAAATTACCAGCTGGATTAGGAGCGGAGGCTAAATCTGAATTTTTAGGAATGTAAACATCAGAAACAGTAGCCAACTGAACAGAAGAACTTCTATTACCTTCATCATAATAAACTAATCCAAACCTATGTTTAGCTCCTGTTTTAAATGAAGGAACTATAGGTTGTTGTCCTTGTGCTGGACAAAGAGTTGCAAACTGACTGTTTCCAAAAATATCATTTGGAATATTGTATGTTCCATTTGTATATAAAATTTGCATATTATTCATAAACCCATTATCACCAGCAGCTATATCTACAACACAGGTTCCTGAACCTCCTCCAGGTATATAAGTAGTATCACTAATTTCTAATTCAAATCTATCAGCATTACCAAGTACAAACCTTCCCGCTCCCGATTGATTATTACCCATATCATACCCTATACCAACAGCAAACCCAATTTGTTGAGGTCCTCCAAAGTTTGAACCAGCTATACACAATGCAGATGTATTAGCTCTACCAGACTGTTGATGATTACCAGTTGCTCCAAAGGGTTGATACCCTGTAGTCATTTCTAATAAAATGGTAGAACCAGGAGAAGATTCTATTTGACAAGCACCCGATTGGTCAAGAAGAAACTGTTTACCATAAGCCATTTGTACTTCCATAACTACATAAGTAAGACCACCTACAATTTGAGGCGTAAAAGTTACAGAGTTTATATTAGGGTCTAAAGAACCATTTACATTATTCGGATTAGCTAATCTATCAGTACCTTGAATAAAGTCTCCAGCTATAGTTCTAACGCTCCAAGCGCTGGTATTTATAAAATTTCCTCCACTAACAACACTTCCAGTATTTGTAGCTAATGTAGCTAAATCTGTACATATATTACCAGCTATATTAGCTGTTAACACATTACTAGAGTATAATGTGGAGTTATAATTCATATTTATAATCCCTAAATTTCCTTCGTGGTCATCTTGAAATACACCTCCAGCAATAGCTCCATCTTTTTCTATTGTTTTTGAAAAAAATAAATCATTAACTGACAACCTGTATGTATTAAAACAACCAGCGGCAGGAGGTGTTATTCTCCATCTAACATAATATCTTCCTCTAGTTTGTCTGCTTGTTCCACTTATATCTGTGCTAACATTACCACCTATTTGCATCCTAGCTTGTACTTGTATATCACTTATTACAGTATTTACAGCTTGATTGTTTATTAACGAATTAACAGGTTGCCCTGCTATTAAGGTTATATCTTTATTTTCAACTCCCGTTTGTCCAGTTACAACATTACCATAAACTAATCTATTACCCTCTACTATTTCTTGAGCTTTAGCTTGATGAGGTATGTCACTATACAACATATTAGACTCTATAATATCAATAGTTGAGTATATACCGTCATTATAAAAATAAAACTCGTAATCTGTATCATCAGACAAAGCTCCTAAAAAAGTAGTAGGTACAGTATTAACTGTTACTGTAGAGTTTAAACTAACTTTTTCTGTAACATCATTTTTTTTAATATCAGCAATTAACTGAAAGTCGTCTAATCCATTTGTGTTTCTAAAAGCTATTTGTATTCTTTCTACAGTGTGATGTCCTGAGTTAAACTTTATAGGTAATACATTGTTTACGTTTTGAGTTTGACCTGTAGTATTAAAAAAAGCAGCAAATGTATTATCTATGTAAACAGGACTAATAGGAGACCAACTACTTTTTTCCCCATCATCATATACCCACCTATACTTAAACTGATAAGACTTACCTTTTAATTGATTAGACAATAAAGTTGTATCACTAGTAAATCCATTAGAAGCTCCTATACACTCTAAATGTTTGTGTGGAGGTTCTTTAATAGCGTTTATTGTTTGAAAGTCTATAACAGAGTATCCATTAGTTAAAGCTTTGTCAATATTTATTTTTCTAGGAGGATTTACATCATCAGTCCAATAAAGTAATCCTTGAGGAAATTTATCTTGGTCATCTCCTAAAACATTAATCCCTGTTATTAGTTTGTTTGTTTTAAAATTTAATATATTATTTTGTAATACAGTTTCAATTAATTCATTTTGTGGATTATATTTAAATATAGAGTCAGTACCATTAGGCCCTCCTGCTACAAAATAATAAACCACATTAGCGTTTAAATCTTCGTAACTACCTATAACTGTACCTTCTGTAAAATTAGGATTTATTATTAGTTTATTAGAACGTATGTTTTCAACTGTTCCAGCACTATCTTCATCAGAAGAGTTAATACGACAATTAACAGCTTTACGATAATCAGTTTTAGCTACGAATCTTTCATCCGTATCCATATCCATACCACCACCTGCAACTATTTTTTTCTCTAACATATATTAAAATCTAGGAGATTGTTTAAATCCTTTTCTTGTAATTCTTCTAGCTTGGTCTGGAGTAAAATTAAGAACTCTAGCTCTAGCTAATCTTTTTTCATTATACCAATCTCTTCTAGCTAGTTCTCTATCTTGTCCAGTAGAATTTCTTTTTCTTTGTATTGATTTCCAATATATATAAGCTCTTAAAGCTTCTTCAGACAATGTGTTTATAGTGTTGTCTCCATTTACATTAGAACCATCACTAATATACTCTAAAACAATTTCCGTATGTTCTACATCTGAAGATAAAGCAATTTGATTATTCTCTCTATCTACCCTGTAATAACCGTTAGCATTTTGACCTCCACCTAATCCATAAACACCTCCTGTTGATTCTCCGTTTCTATAATTACCTATCCATGTAGAACCCATTTTACCTTCGTTAGGAGTTTCATTACCACAAGTGTCTATACCTTTACTTAAACATATTTGTTCATCTACACCTAACGTGTATATCCTTCCGTCTGGTTTACAAACTCCTATTCTAGTATAGTTTACATAATCACATGGTAAATCTACGGTTAAATTAGTGTTTACAGATAGTGTAGCTACCTTAACCTCCATTAAAACATCAAAAGACAATTCTTTTAACCCTCTAAGAGCTAAATCTAAATATTGCATATATTTATGTTCTGTATATTCTCCTTGTTGTATTAATAAAGATTTAACTACCTCGTCTATTTTTATATTACCATTCATATTATTCTATATTATCATTTTGCTCATCATGTGGCATTTGTTTTTGCATAGAATATAACTGAGCTACATTTTTAATTACTTCAGACTGAATATCAGCTGGAATTGGAAATGTTACGTCATTAGCTATACTTCCAGAGTTTAATACCATTTTAATTAATACTTTATGACCACAACAATCACTAACACTATCATTGTAATAAATTCTATTTCCCTCAACAAAAAACCCATCTCTACCTCCTAAAGCAGAAGAAGGTAGTCCATTGTATAGTCCCATAGAACCATTAGGCATTCTAATAAATGCACTTTTTTGATTTTTTTGATAACTTACCTACCAAACACCATAATCATTTGGTAATGATAAAGGGTTTCCTGGTAACTGTGAATACAACATGTCTTTATCGTGGTCTTTTTTTATTAAAACATTATCAAAAGAAGATATTACATCACCAGCGACAATCATCTCTCCCATCTGTAAAGATTCAAACAATCTAAGTCTAACCAACCTATCTCTTTCTTGTTCAACAGCTAAAATAATCTCTCTGATGTCTATATCATTGTCACTAGTTATATCTCCTGAATTTAATAACCTAAGTATTTGTTCCGCTATTTGTGATTTTGTAGTTGCCATATTTTATATTCCTGTTTGTCTTTTACCTTCACTATATTGAGCTAATTCAGCTTCTCTTAGATTTACACCAACAAATGATAACACTCTAATAGCAATTTCATTAAAAACTTGTTCAGCCCATTCTAAATCTACAGAAGTACCAGGGGAGTATACTGGTCTTTGATTAACCATGGTAAAATCCCAAAATGGAACTGTAGGTCTATGTAAATATGTTAATTCTACAGAAGATAATGTTTTAGGATAATATTGTATACCATCTTCAAAAAAAGCAAGTATAGGGTGTTCTAGTGTTGGAGCTACAATACTACTTGATAAAAGTTTATTTAACTCACCATCATCTACAGGTTTAACTCCAACTGTTTTTTCTATAGTAGATGTAGAAGACTGACCAATTACAGGAGAAGAACAATCTACACATCCTGCGTTTGAAGAACTATCATCTAAATCTATTTCTGATAAATATTTATATGTAGCTTTACTAAAATGTATATAATCATCTGGATAATTCATCATACCATCTGTATTAATAGGCAACATAACTCTTTTTATAAACATTCTTAAATCATCAGATATTTTTTGAGTTTGTTGATAAGCAGCTCTAGGTATAGGTCTTCCAGGTTGGTATTCAGCAGGATTATTATATCTCTCCATAAATAATTGCATTTGAGCTCTATCTGTAGCAAGATTAAACTCATTAGGTGTAATAAATCCTGATTGTTCTTTGTTCGCTACAAACTGAACAAATCTATACATTTCATTTATATTAATAGCCATATTTTATTTTTTTACGAACAACCACAGGTTTCACTGCAGTTTGTCAATGTTGCTATTTCTGTTAAATACGCTGTCGCTTGAGTTGCATCATAACAACTGTTAGCTGTATTAGAAACTATACCATATAATCCGATTAATACAGTAACCTTATCTAATATAGCTAAGTATTCTTCAGCTAATTTAGGGTTTGAACATTCAGCCGCAACGTATTTATTATTTATTGTTTCTATACAACAGTAAACATCACATATTGTAGTTATTGCCATTTTATTTTTTTTTATTTATTATTAATCACAACCTCCGCATTCACAACCACATCCGCAGTCAGTTATATCTATTATATCATATAGTAATGTATAGTCAGGAGCCATATTAGTACATGTTGATGTAATGTCAAACATAGCTAATAAATGACCAACTCTTTTTAATATGTATCTGTATTTTTTAATATCATTTTCATCACAATTACATTCAGCTCTATTTAACTTAGCTCTAACTTTTTCAATACATTCAGTTACAACACAAGGGTCTGCGTAACATAATACATTAACATTAGACGTATGAGTTAAATTACTAATTATACAATATTCTTTATAATTACTTGTTCCAGGGAAATCCCATATAATATCGGAAGCAATAGAATTAGACCAAACTCCAAGTTCTAAACCAGTGTAATTTAAAGCGCTTGCTGAGGAAGATAATACAGGAGAAGATAAACTAGAACCAGATGGAGCTGATAACGAATGTAATCTTGTAAATGTATAAGGAACATTATTAACAGAATAATTTGTAGTATCTAAACTATTAATTATATCATCATTACAATCATAATTTACTGAAGATGATATAGCAAGACCACTAAATGTTTTAATATTTAATCCATTTAATTTTATAGTACGAGTGGCGTCTACTGTAGTAGTACCCTGGAAATTCCAATCAAATGTTATTTCATAAATATCATTATATAGTGTACCTCCAGATAATATTGATATATCTATATTTTTACCATATTTTGTAGTAGTATTATATGTTCTAGAAGAAGCTGTGTCATTGTCTATAAAAATATCTGGAGAAGATAAACTTCCAGAATATATAGTAGTAGAGTTATTTATTAATTTAACTGTAATAGCTATTTTATAAGGAAGAGTTGTTCCTGTAGTAATGTAATTTTGATTATCTGTAAATGTAAATTTATTTGTAGTTAAATTCATACATACATCTAAAGGGCTAACTGAAGTAACAGGTGCTGGTGGTGGAGGCTCATTAACAATTACAGAATCCTCATCTGTACATCCGTTTGCATCTGTTACGAAACAAACATAAGTACCAGCGGGTAATCCACTAATAGTAGGAGTTGTCCCCCCATTAGACCATAGGTAGGTATAAGGTGATGTTCCTCCACTTACTGTAGCTGTAGCTGTTCCGTCAGAACCCCTATTAACAGTAACATCTGTTGATGTCATTGTTGTTGACGGGCTTGAAGGAGTGGTAACAGCAAGATTAAATATTTTTTTACATACTCCTGATGATAATGTAATAATAAATGTCCAAATTCCATCAATTGGATTATTATTATTAATAGTACCAACATTGTATGAAGTTGGAGGAGAAGTATTAGTACCACTTACAACTGATGTTCCAGCTGGATTTAAAATTTCCCATTGCCAAGAAGCTCCTGTGGGTATACCACTATTACTAAAGGTATTAAATTCAACCTCTCCACATGTACCAGGAATACTTTGTTGAGAAAAAGATAAAGAAAAATTACATGGAATTGTAGTATTCGCTAAAATAGTAAAAGGTTTTTCGTCAAAACAACCTTGAGCATCCGTCACCCTTACTGTATAATTTCCAGGAGCTAAATTTTGAATTGTAGAATTACTTCCTATTTGATTACCAGATGAGTCACTCCAAGCGTAAGTTAAGGGAGTTATACCTCCATTGTAAGTAACGTAACATTCTCCATCATTTCCTTGATATGTTTGTTCGTCTGTTTTGTGAGTAAAAATTTGAAAAGTACTATTATTACAAACATCAAAATCATGAGCAGGCCATGTTAACATAGCATAACCATTGACATTTGCTTGGGTGAAATCATAAGTAGATGCCTTTTTTACTTCAGTGAGTATATCACTATAAGCTGCGTTATTAGCCTCGTTTAATGCAGCGGTTATCGCTGCAGATTTACTATACTTCTGATTAACAATAATAACAGAAAAATGTGTGTTTGGAACATAATGAGAAATAGGACTGTGAAACGAAAGATATTGAGAGTCTAAAGCGGGAGATTGACTATCTTCATCTAATTCTTTATTCATCCATTCAGAAGCAAATTTAACCCTAGGGACAAGGCCTCCATTAGCAGGATGAGTTAATGTGTGAGTTTCAGAAGCATATCCAGGTGAGGTATCGGGTCTAAATCTATAGTCCGTAAATGTATTTTTTTCGTCAGTAATTTCTTTAGTATAAAATACTAAGTCAGGAATACTATTATTAGTACCTGTTACATGATACGCACCATCCATAACATTTTGTGATGACCATACTGAACCCACAGGTAAAGAATTATTAATATCTGTATTAACAAAACTTTGGTCAATTTCCCAAACAGTTCCTTGTCCTGTAGGAGCATTTGGAACATTAGCAATAAATTTTTTTAATATATTATGATTTCCTAAAGATTGTGACGTTTCCACTACAGTGGCTGGGTCTAAATCTGTTGCAAATTGACTTCCATCACTTCTTTCAAAGAAATTCTGACCCCCAATTATTAAAGTTATATCTTTAGTTGTTCCAGTGGGTATACCAGAAATGTTACCAACCCCAAAAGTAATTCTATATGTTCTTTCTGTAGCAACGTCAGGTAAATTAGCGTACACATAAATTCCTCTAGAGTAATAAGCTCCACTACTACTTTGTGTAAAATTAGGTTGGTTTGTAGAACCAACAAACATATTAGGATTAGTAGAGTTGTCTCCAGTGACATCTTCAATCGTGTTACTGCTATTTAAAGATAAATTCTCAAACTGAGGAGAGTTTGAAACCCCTCCCATAGTTATAGTACGCAAAACAAATTGAACGTCTATTGCGGCTCCTGTATCTAAATTAGTACCCCATAATCTTCTAGAAAAAGCCGTTAGACTCCTACCTACTGCTCCTGCCATGTTATATTATTTTAATGATATGAATACAAATATAGTGAATTTCTTGCAAAAAAGAAAGGGATATGCGTAAAACATACCCCTAACTTATATATATAATAAATATTATTATTTAGAACTTACAACTTTTTCTTTTTTAGTAGACTTTTTTTCTTTCACTTCTAGTGTTTCACCTTTTAATAATTTAACAATTTTATTAAAAACCTCCTTACCTTCAGATTCAAAACTATAATCTACAAAATGGTCATAAGGATTAATACCTACAGGAATAACTGTTATTAATTGTTTACTTCCTGTTCCCCATTTTACCTCTCTTTTAGAAGTGTTAATTACAATTATTCTTTCATCTTCAGCATCCATAATAACTTGTTTTCTTTCAAGTTTAGGATTAGAAATTTGTTCCATAAATAATTCTGGGTCATTCTTAGCCATAACCATCATATCATGTTTAATTTCATACATACTTCTATCAATATTAACACCCATAGCTCTAGCGTATCCAACCATCTTTTGAGCGTCCATAGACATTAAAGATTCCATAGCATGAAATTCTACCTCTAAGTTTTCTAAATCTTTTTCAGCATCAGTTTCTAAATCAATAGTTTCAAAAATAGATTTTTTAGTTTTCATTCTATTTGGATTTGATTTATTATAGTTAGTTTTTTCTAAAAACTCTCTTAAAGTAACTTGTTGATACTGCACAGGTAAAGAACCATTATTAAAAACAATATCACCTAATACAGGATTAAATGATGATTGTTCATCTGCGTAAATTGATTGTTCCCCTAAAACGTATTGAATTTTTCTGTTTCTTCCAGTTTTTTCATCAAACACTTCATCTATAGATGGTATTCTATGACTTACTGGATAATGTCTTCCTTCAGTGGAAGGTTTATCATTTTTGTAAGTTAATCTAAATATAGTAACTTGTTGTTTTTTATTTGCCATTTTTTTAAATTTAATATAATTAATAAAAAAAGATTGGGGAGGAGACAAATCCTCCCCGCTCTTTGTGTAATCAAGAACTTAATTAAGCTCTTTCAAGTAAGATAAATCTGTTGTTTGCAAAACCTTCAAATCCTCTTTCTGTTCTATAGTGACATCTTAACTCGTCAACATCAGAAGTAGGATTAGCAAGTCCAGCAGAACCTGTTAACCAGTGCTCCATTTTTCTAGAGTATCCTCCAGCTTCTTTATATCTAACTCTTAAAGAAGGAATAGACTCTCTAGATTTAGCGTCTTTACCCATATCTCCAGGAATAACAAGACCCATACCAGAATAGTTATATCCTGTAGCTCCCATCATTGGAGAATAACTTAAAGCTTCATATGCTTTCTTATGGAAAGTATATCCACCTCTAGCAAATGATTTAAATCCGAAAGCAACTCCTATTTCTTCAGAACCATTAAAAGCTCCATAAGAGATACCTCCACCCGCAAACATTGCAGCAACCGCATCATCAATAGCTAAAGATAAGTCAATTCCACACCACATAGTGTTTTCTTTAGCTCCTCTATTAGCATCTAATGTACGAATCATAGAATCAAAATCAGAAAGGTTAAATCCAGCTAACTGGTTATAAGTTTGTGAGTTACCACTTCTCATAAAGTCAATTAAACCTTCAGTACCATTAATACCACCAGAACCAATTGTACCAGTTAAAGCAGCATTCGTGTTAGTAGCAACTTGACCTAATAACATTTGCATTTCACAGTAGTTGTTAAATCTTTTGTAAGTATCACCTTCACCTTTTAAGTACCATAAGTATCCAGATTTTCCAGTTGCAGCGTCATTTACTTTAAACCATATTTTGTTAGTAGCCTCAGAACCAGTTACCTGGAAAGAGTCTTTCATAATCATAGTATAGTTTTCGTAGTGATTAGCAGTTGGAGTAATTCCATCTGGCTGACCCGTACCTTCAGCATGCTCATTACCAATTACAATTAATACATCAGTAGCAGCTAAAGCTGTCCATGAAGCATTTTTGTAAGGTACTAAAGTAGCTTGGTTATTAGCAGGTTTAGCAGTTACAAGAGCAATTTCTCCGTAAGAATTTTGTACAATATCTCCTATTCTAATAAAGAAGTTACCAGCAGTGGTACCATCAGAAGAAAAAGCAGGGTCTAAAGTAATAGTAGTACCACCAACAGCAATAGTTGGAGTACCAGTTTGTTTGAAGTTTTGGTGTAAATAATCATCTTCATAGTGCTCATATTTTCTTTGAGCAACAGGAGCCATAGCGCCAATAGAATCTAAGAATCCCATTAACGACTGCTCTCCGTATCTATTTACAAAGTCTTCAGCAACCTCTGGTTGGTGAATACTAAGTGTAGATACATAATTTTCGTTTGTAGCAACCTGAAAAGCACTAGGAATCCCAGGTGTAGTAGTATATGCCATTTTATTTTATTTTTAAAGCATTAATATTCTAGTTATTTTACATATTCTTTCTTAACTCAGCAGCAATCTGCTCAGCCATAGAAAGAGGTTTGTCGGAAGAATTTTTACTATCAGGAGTATAAGAAGGGTTTTTTATATCATCTATAATATCACCTTTTCCTTTTGATAATCCTTGAGCAAATGCACTTCTAACGATTGAATCTAAATTATTTAAAGCAGCCATATCGTTATTAAGTTTAGTAATATTCTCACTACCATCCTTATTTATATATCTGTTCCAAAATTCAGATAGATTCTTGTTTGATGATTTGACAGTATTAACAGCTTCTTCTGACAACGCATAAGAAAATTTCTCTCCTTTATCGTTAATATCAAAAGACACTTCTTTAAAGTCAGTTAAAGATTTATCTATTTTTTCAGCCCATAACCTAATATTTTCTTCAGATTGTTTTTTATTATTAACCTGTTCTCTATGTTGTTTTGGAACTGAAGAATCTTTTTGAAATGATTTAAGTTCTTTTTTAGCTTTCTTAGCATCACTTCTTAATTTTATCTTAGATAACTTTATTTCATCAGCGGTATATAAGTCCTCGTCTAACTTGTATTGACTATTTAAAAGTAAATCAACTTCATCTGGTTCTAAATCATTATTATTAAATTTTAATGCAGATTTAACCAAATTCAATTCATCCATTTCGTCATAATTCGCTGTCTGAGTCCTAAGATACTCTTCAACATCTCCACCTTTAGCAACATAATCGTTTAATTCTGCCATCTGTTCGTTAGCAAAACTTGAATTTGTTTCTTTAGATGAAAGTAAGGATTCAATCTCTTCATAAGTCTTGTATTTACCATTAGTCTTTTCGGCTAATAAATCTTCAAAACTTTTTTCGGAAACTTTTGTGTCCTCACTTGTTTCTTGAGTAGAATCTTCTTTCAAAGAACTTTCTTTTTGGGTTTCGTTGTTTTCAACCTCCTTAGATTCTTCTTCAGGAGAATTTTCTACAACTTCTTTTTCTACAACTTCTTTTTCTACAACTTCTGTTTCTTCTGCTAATTCAAAACCCATGTTTTTAGCAGCTAATTTTTCAAATCTTTCGTTTGACATTTTCTTAAATTTAAATTAATATTTACAAATATAATAAAAAAAAATTTATTATACAATTATTTCACCTTCGTTCTTACTAAATCTGAATCATCTTCAGCTAATCTAATATGTTCTGATTTAATTTCACCTCCCAATGCAATTATTTCTAGTTTTCTTTCATGCTCAGCTTTAGCGAAATCTTCTTTCATTTTATATTCAGCTTCTAGTTTTTGCATTTCCATTTGAGAATCCATTTGTTTTGATTGAGCGTCCGCTTGAGCTTTAGCTTGAATAGAAGCTTGTTGTTGTTCTGCGTTTGCTCTAGCGTTTTCTTGAGCTGCTTTAGCTGCTTCTTCGGCGTATTTTTTACGTCTTATCATTAGTAGTTGATTAGCTAATTTTATATTAGTAACATTTCTAATCATAATAGCGTCCTCTAATCTTAAAGCTCCTTGTTGTATAGACATTTGAATATTTTGTTCCAGCAAAGCTTTCTGTTCATCATCTGGAAGAGGTTCAATCATAATTCCATAATCAGCCATAGTGACATCCTTACCAACTTCAATAGCTTTCATATTAAACTCCCCTATAGCTTGAACATATCCTTTATAAGCTCCTTTGTATTTAACTAAATCAGAAACTCTTAAAGCTACACTTTTAGCTGTGTTTTGAGTTACAGATAGTAAAGCTTGATTAATCCATCTTGTAGCGTTATTAGAAGCAAGTAAAGCCATTTTCTGTACTCCCACTAAAGATTCTTTATCTGGTTGACTCGCGTCTCTAGCTTCGTTTATTCCTGTTACATCACGAAGCATTTGTAAATTATATTGATATATCGCTATCAACTCTTGAAGAGCTCCTCCTATACCCCCACCTAATTCTTGTATAGGCATAGATTGAATAGGACTACCATCATCTTGTTGTGTTCTGTAATAAAGATTACCTGTTTGTTGATATATATCTTGGACTTCAATAGGAGTGAATGTTCCTCCATCTCCCTTACCTACATTCTCTATAGCTCCCAATTCAATAGCTGAACCTTTTGGTTTTGCTTTTGACATTAGGTGTTGTATTTTTAAATGACATAATTGTATTTGGTCAGCAAAAGGAATCATTCTTTCCACAAGACTTTTATTATTCATATTTAATATATTAGGAGCATATATAGAATAAGGTAACATAGCTTTGGAAAGATTACTTTTAGGTCTTAATATATTAGTAGCTAATCCATAATCAAATATATAATCCGTTCCTACAATCCACTTTCCTTTATAAATATTTTCTACAGTAGTTTTTAATTGAGTTCTTTTTTGTTTTGAATTTTTAGGTTTTTTATAGTTTTTATTTTTTTTATTAATAGAATAACCTCCATACTTATTTTCTTTTTTTTCATAATGTAAGTCATCTACAGTTTTATATAGTCCATCTAAAACAGCTATTTTATAAGTGTCATATTCATGTATTTCATATTCATTATAATAATTACTACTCTTTCCTAGATTTTTAGGATTTCCATATTTACCAGCGTTATTTCTGGCGATTTCCATATACTCTTCTTCTGAAAACTCATCTCCAGCTAATCGTTTTAATTCATGTATAGTTAAATATATAACCTCTCCAGCATGTTGTATGTTTTTAAAATCTGGTCTTGAAGAATGAGATGTAATTAAATTATTAGGGTCTACATATCTAATAGTTAACTTTCCATCTTCTACGTCTGTTTTACTCGCTCCAATATTTAATACAACTAAATCTCTAGATATTCTTTTTTTAATTTCATCCCAATCATTTAAATAGAATGTTAACTCAATACCTTCTTCCATTGCGATTTCAGTCATTTGTTTATAATTCAAGCTCATATATAAATCTAACTCTTCTTTACTTTCTGGTAAATCTTCACTACCAGCATCAAATGGAAGTCCTGATAATCCAGCCACCTCAGCGTGAAATTCCTTTAATTCCATAGCTGTTAACTTTTTTAATTTATCTTCACTTCTTTTATCTTTAGAAACCTGGTCAATAGCTGTGCATTTTATTTTATAATCTTGATTTGTTAATCCTCCTACAATAACATCTACAAATTTTGGTATCACAGGAACAACTTCCCAGTTTAAATTAAGATAAGAAGTATCTCCATTAGCTCCTAACAAATCTTTATATTGTTCAATAGACTGCATACCCTCAGCGTACTCTCTATATCTTGTATATCTCTGATTACGAGACACATAAGAACCACTACCTATTTCTTCGTCAGCCCATTCTCTGTACATTCTTTTAAAGTATTGTACCCCATATTTTTTTTCTAATTTCTCTTCTCGTGAAACGAAAGGACTTGGGTAGCCGCTAAATGATGTTTTTCCCATTACTTAATTATTTTAGATATTTTTCCATTATTACTATACTTCCTAACAAAAGGTTGTGTTGTTTTTATTTCAACCTTTGGTTTTATATGTTTTTGAGCAGCTAGTAATGTGAATCCACTCGCCATACTAGCGTCATATTTTGTTCTATTGTTTACATCAAATTCTAACCAGTCTTTTAACAACTCGTAAAAAAACACTCTTCCTATTGCTCCTTCTTCGTTTATACCTACATAATCATAAACATAAGCTTGTATAGAATCTACAAGAGCATTAGCTACAGCTAGTCCAGTTGCTGGTATACCAACTTCAGTTTGTTTCTTACTAAATTTAGTATGTGTTGATTCTGGTCTAGCCATTAAATATCTTTCATACCCTCTTCTTTTAAAATATTGAATCAATCCTATTTTATTGTTTTCAACTAATATAGGACATCCATAAAATACACACTGCATTAACATATCCTCAAAAAATATTTCTGCTTTAGGGGGTCTATGTATATATTGAGACACAAACATATGAGAATTATCTTGTTCGTGAGCGTTAAACTTCCTAAAAATATAACTCGCAGCGTCTGACCTTCTACCATCTGTAGTTACATCATGGTCAAAAGGGTCACAGCCAGATACAAACTCTAATTCATTACCAGGATATTTATTTCCAAACTTTATAGTTTGAGAATTTGTCTTTTCTGAACTTGGTAATAAAACAACTGACCACTTACCTTTTTTATCTGGCCTCCAAACTACCTTAGTATCTTTAATTCCATTACTCCAAACAAAATTTCCTTTTGTAACCATCTTACCCCCAGAACCCTCTATGTAATCTATTTGCTGATATATTCTTTCTGAATCAAATAAACAATCATCTGTACTAACACGAAAAGCTTCTTCTGGAGTCCAAGGAAATTGTCTTTTATGTTCCGCTAATTTATTTGTATCATTTTTAAATCCGTTTCTTATTTTGTTTAAATACTCTCTACTTCCTATTTTAATTTCGTCTCCGTATTTATCAAATACTTTAGATTTTGGAGTTTCAATAACACTATGTCCGTACTCATCAATAAAACCTTCAAAACCATCATAAGCAGGAGTGAAGTATCTATAAAGTCCTGATTTAGTTCTACTTGTACCAACAACTTTATCTTCTTGGTCTGAATCATCCCATATATCTTTAAAAGCTTTACCTCCTTCTTCCATCTCATTAACTGTTGATGGTAAAAAAGCTTTACCAATAATCTTTCTACCTTGAGAAAGAGCTGGTTTAACTATTTGCCAGTTTTTTGAACAATCAGCTTCTAACCATTTACCACCCTCATCTGATATAAAAGTTTTTAATTTTTCCCCATCATATGAGTTATTCTTTGTGTTTCTCCAATCTATTTGACTGTCTAATGCTTCTGAGGCTTTAACCTGTTTATTATTTTTTGTGATTCTTTCCCCAGGTTTTTTAAAAGACAGTACAGTTTTAGGGGAGTCCGTTCCTTCAATAATAGGTTGAAAGAAGTAGGGTAACTTTCTAAAAATGTAAACAACCTTGTCAAAGAGCTTTTTAGCGTCACTACCTGTTTTACTTAATATCCCACCATTTGAATTATACGAAAGAGTTATATCATGTAATACAATAGAGGCAGCTTTCCAGGACGCACCCTGCCTTCTATGTTTCGGCATTATTAATCCAAAACTATTATTATCTTTTCTAACATTATCCCATACAAGAAAAAATCTTCTATCTCTATCCCAGTAATCTGGATAACCAACATCAATTTTACACCAATTTAAATAATAATAATGAGCTCCTGTTATATAGGTTTTTTCACCATTATTCATAAACCAAACTCCATTTAACCTTCTTTCAAACTCTTGTTCAATAAATTTATTTTTCTTTATCTCACTAAAAGAATCCCAGTTATCTGGCATAGGATTTCTTGTCCACTTTTGGTTCTTTTTAGATTTATTATAACCTATAATAGAACTTTTTTTTGGATTCTTTGGTATATTGATTTCTATTCCTTGTATATTCATCTTAACTTAATACTACAAATATAGTAAATAATTAGGAAAATACCCAGAATATAATTATATTTGTATCTATTAAATTATTTATTAACAAAAAAAAGAAAAAAAATGGGAAATTTTATGAGCGTACGAACAAAAAAGTACGCAGGGTTAAATGTGTTTAACAAAGGTACGACATTTGAAACTATTGGAATGGCTACCGACCACGTTGTTTATGGTTATGACAACAAAGAACTTATTGGAACCGTTACAGGTAGTGATGATAGTGCTGACCAAATTGACGTCACTATAAACGCAGGTATAACACTTGTAGCTGGTCAAACGATTATGATTGGTGACAGAACAGGAGTTGATACAACTATTGATTATAGTGCTGGAGCTCTTGTAGCTGGGTCTGGTTTTGATGTTGCTAATGCTGGCGCTGGTATAGGTTCAACAGGAATTCAAATAGAAAATTCAAAAGGAGCGGGATACCTTAATATAGCTAACGATACTTCTGGATTGTCAGTTCCTTTATACAGAAGAACAGGTAGATTGGTTTATACCGATATGGGTTCTGCTGCAGCTCCTATTACAGTGGAAACAGAACAAGTTGTTATTCATCCTGTAGCTGCTGCGATTTCTGCAAAATCAAATCAGTTTATATCTGTTAGATTAAAATCTAAAAATGGAGTTGCTTACGACGCTGCTGCTACTGACGCGGATGTTGGAGGTATAATGATTAATCTTGATAGAATTATTTTAATGTATGAAGGAGCTTTATCTACAACTTCAGCAACTGCTGATGATTGGGTGATATGGTATGACACTTCAAAAACAAATAATGCTGGATTAGATTCACCTTTTGTTCAGATATTAGAATGTGAAACTTCATTAGATGGAACGGAAGAGTTTTTTGTAAATCATATTGGTGGATTAGGAGCTTTTCTTGATATGAAAAAACTATCTGTAAATGGTCAAATGGTTGATTTTCCAGACATTAGTGTTTCTGGAGTTGTAAGAACTAAGAATGTTGTTAGTGCTGTTCAAGCTCAAAATACAGGTACAACTGCATTTAAAGCTGGTACAGGAGCCACTGCAAATGATACTATTATGAAAATAAAAGGTTCGGGTAAACACGGATTTAGTGTATTAGTTGTTGATGACACTTTAGCTGAGGTTGTTGGTAAAACTGACGCTACTAATTTATTAGAATAGTAATATAAATTATGTTAATAGAAAAAGGGACTTTATGTCCCTTTTTTTATTTTTTTAAATTTTTAATATCTTTTAAGTCTTGACACTTCTCGTATTCTTCTAGGTATATAAAGTGGTCTAGAAGTGTGTCTATTATTTCATCTTCATTAATATAAGGGTCATATGGGTCAAATATTAATCCAAACCCTTCTTCTAATTGAATTTCTATTAATTCATCAAATGTAATTTGTTGAGTTATAAGAAGATAAGAGTAATGCATTGTTTTATTTATTAACTCATCTCTGTAACGATAGTCTTCTAATCTATCTAACGGTTTTTTCATTTTGCAAATTTTTCAGCGGCACCACCTTTAAAGTGATTATCCTTATTATTACTGTCCTGTACTTGCTCTCCCCTCATTCTTTGGTCTAATTTAACTAAAGCTTCCATCATTTCTTGGGCATCCATAAAAGCTTTTTTCTTAGACTCTAATGCATTTTTACGTCTTTCGTCAGCTACATCATCCGCTATAGGTCTTCTGACATCTGCTATTAAAGTTGATATACCTTCTTTAGCCGCGTCTAAAAGTTCGGTTAATGTATCTTCTACATATAATTGTATTTCAGTTTTTTTTTCCATTATGGTAATACACATAAAGCATTACTATTTCTCATTCTATAAAAATACTCATCATTAATTTTCATTTTATAATTTGAGTTCTTTTGGAAAAGTATTTTGTCTCCAATTTTAAAATCTTCAGTGAACTGATTAATATACTTAACTATACCTCTATCTATTGTTTCTTCTTGTTTTATATTGGTAACTATTCCAGATTCAGAAATTTCTTCTTTAGTTTGTATAGGTTCTACAAATATAAAGTCCATTAACATAGTTATTTCTCCATTTCTTTCATAGGCGTATATTTGGTCTATATCACACTGATAGTATTTTTCTCCTTCTAATTCTATAGTTTTATCTATAACAAGGTGATGTATAAATACTTTATCTCCTTTTTGTAAAGTTATATTATCCTTAACTCTTTTATCTGGATGTGGAGGTATATGTTTAACTATACCATTTTGTTTAGCATGCCACATTCTATCTATTTCTGTATCTAACCATAATTCCGTACCATCGGAAAGCACATGTTTGTCTTCTGTTTCTGATTTTAGTTCTATTAGAACTGTATTTCCTAGTGAACTTTTTATCATTTTATTTCTTTTTCAATTCCTAATTCATATTCTGGAACACATTTGTTTCCAGGTATAGATTTCCATATTCTAGTATATTTTTCTCCACTTGGAACTACATATATATTATATCTAGCTTCTTGAAAATGTTGAGAGTAAGCTTTGTCAAATGTAATGTCTACAATTTTTAACGCTCCTTTTGCTATTGTTTGTCCTCTAAGATATGTTATATCTCTATCTCCAGCTGATACAATAACCTTTCTTATTAACCCTTCAGGTATATCCATTTTAATTTATTTTAATTATTACCATTTATTTTCGGGACATTTTTCTACATCCCACTTTGCCTTTACAGACATTACACATCCACAAACAGTACAAGTTCCTTTCTTTTTATTAAGAAGTTCACAACTATCACATATAGTAAGTCGTTCTTTATACTTTTCTTGTGTTGTATCATCAAACCCAGACTTAGCGTAATCTAATAGTGATTTACTCAGGTTCCACATTTTGTTTAACATGTTTGGTTCTTCCATTTTAATTTAATTTATAATACAAATATAATAAAATTATTTAAAACAATATATTTTGTTGGTAAATAGTTTTTCACTATATTTGTAAAATACTAATAATTAAATATGTAAATTATGGCGTGTGGACAAATGATAAAAACAAGAAAGGGGCTTTTAAAAACTCTTAAAAATTTTCGTGAGAAAAAAAAGGTGAGAGGTAGAAGTGGAGTGGATGTTTCAGATTTAAATAATGATATTAAATCAGTTGTAATAAAACTTGAACAAATAGATAGAGACATTAGGGAATGTACAAAAAAGGGAATTAGTAAAAACATTAAAGAAAGTAAGAAAAAAGAGAATCAAAAACAACAAAAACATCAGACTAAACCTATTAAACTTAAACCAATAAACGCTTCTTTAGATGTATCAGTAAATGAAAAACCTCACGGAACAGGAAACAGAGGAGCGTATTTTACAAAATAAAATAATAACTATTAAAACAATATAAAAATGGCATACGGAATGAGTTACGGCAAGAAAAAAACTACTAAGAAAAAAACTAAATCTAAAGGAAGAAAAAAATAAATGGGGTGTGGTTGTAATAAATTATGTCCTAAGTGTCGTAAGAAAAAAAACAATTGTACTTGTAAGAAATAATTATGCCTAGAGATTATAAAAAAGAATATCGTAACGAAAAGAAGTCTAGACGTAAAAAACGTGTTCTTCTTAATAAGTACAATAGAGAAAAAGGTACATATGGTAATGGAGATGGTAAGGACGCTTCTCATAAAGGAGGAAAAATAGTTGGATTTGAAGACGCTTCTAAAAATAGAGGTAGAAAAGGAGAAGGTGGTAGAAAGAAAGGTAAAAAACATAACTACCCAAAAAATAGAAAGTCACCAAGTACAGGAACTAGAAAATCACGCTCCACTGGAACAAGAACTTAAATAAATGAAGTTAGAAGAAAAAACATACGAAAAGTCAAGTTCTCCTGGAAAAAGAAATCAACCGAGTTATAATGGTAATAATGATTGTGAAAAGAAAAAAAAACAATGTTCAAAGTTAATGAATATTAGTTCTGAAGTATATAAGTGGAATGAAGAAACTTGTAATTGTGACGCTGACACTAGTAAATCAAAAGCCCACGTTATCAATAGATGTATTATGAATGATGGGAAATGGAATCAAAAATGCCAATGTTGCAATACAAAAGAAATGATAAAGAATAAAGAAACGTGCTGTTAAAAATAATAAATAAATAAATAAATAAATAGAAATTATGCCAGAAAATAAAAAAGGTAAGAGTTCAATGGACAATGCTCAATACGAAGAAGCAACTCCAGGTAAAAGAGGAGGTAACAACTGTGATGGAGTTAAACAACAAATTATGCAACTAGCTCAAGGTGGAGACATGAAAGCTTTAGTAAGTGGATTAAAAAAAGCAATTCAAATGAAATGTATGAGTCAGGAACAAGCTCAACAGTTAATGCAAAAAGTTCAAGGAGGAGGTAAATAGTGAAACGTAGAAAATTAAATAGTAAAAATCCTAAGTACAACTTTAGTTCTACAAAAGTTAAAAAAGAAACAAAAAGAATATTAATGTGTACCACTCACCATGGATGTAAGGTTTATGGAGTTTGGTATAAAAACTAAATAATATGGAAGTAAAAAAACAAATAGCAAAATTAAGAGCTAGACTAAAACGTCTTAATGAATTATTGAAAGCAGGTGACTCAGGAGAACCTATGGGTATAAGACAAAGAAAAGATGTGATTGAAGAAATGAAACAAGTACAAGCTCAACTAGATAAGTTATTAGCTGAAAACCCACATGATGATGGTACAGGTAGAAAACCTACTTCATATAATATGATGAAGGACCCAAAGAAATAAACACTTCTAAGACACTTTAAGACACAAAGGGGTATGTAGACCCCAGAAACATAAGATAACTCCTTAAATAGGGGTTATTTTTGTTTATACACCTATATGGGTGGGGTGTCTTATATACCAAACGGGTACCCCAATACTTTCTTTCTTATTTTTAATTCTTTCTTTGTAGTATATGCTACTAAGTATATATCTATATATATCTATATATATAACATATAATATATAGTATTACCAACGTATATACCTTGGTATAAAAAAGGTATTAGTTCTACTTGGGAATGGGACAATATACAGAACCGAGCGGAATTATTACTATACAAAAACGGAATTTTTTAACGGGGTACCCCCTCCATACGATACGATAATATACATATAGACGCAAACCCTACCCCCATACGACGGCGACGGCGTCGGAATGTATATATATGTAATAATTTATATTTTTAGGCTCAACTAATTTAATATATCAGTATTTACAACTAAATTTTTAGACTTGTCTAAACTTTTTTTTGTGTACGTCTAAATATATTTTTAGATAGACACATACACGAGCGCAATAATGACTGTTCATAACTTACTAATAACTTTTTTACCAATTGTTTGGTTTACGTTCATCAGTTACAGGTT
>Ga0070747_1000097_pt1 | contig 40370 bp, 29 predicted proteins | sample VirMetDEL_Mar_31_FD_77321 | JGI IMG/M metagenome (GOLD analysis project Ga0070747, IMG submission 77321) | Aqueous microbial communities from the Delaware River and Bay under freshwater to marine salinity gradient to study organic matter... | ecosystem: Environmental > Aquatic > Marine > Coastal... | reverse complement strand
TCCTGCAGAAACATATGGAAGTGGATGGAATGGTAGTAATGAAGTTCCAACTAAAAATGATGTATATGATAAAATTGAAAACTTACAAGGTACTAGTTTACCAACTTCAGCAGGAGCTAATGGAGAAATAGTATATTGGGGTGGTAGTGCAACATTTGTAGCAGGAGATGTAGTGTATCTTTCTACTGCAGGCACATGGACTATAGCTGATGCTGATTTTACTACTGCTAGACAATTAATAGGTGTAGCTTTGGGTACATCAGCAGCAACAAATGGAATATTATTAAAAGGAGCAATATATAATACAGCATATTCAGGATTAAGTTTAGGTGTTCCATTATATTTAAGTAATACTCCTGGAAATTTTATAACTACAGCTCCTACTGGTAATGATGATATAGTTAGAGTGCTAGGATATAAAGTAGCAGCAAATGTTGTGTATTTTAGACCAGATAATACTTGGATTCAAAACCCAAGTCCAGTATAATATAATATGGCAGATTTAGGAACAATAAACGGAATAGAACCTCTATTTGGGAATCCACTACAAAATAGTATAAATGGAAAAAATTTTGTAGATGGACAAATAATTAATGGTAATGATGTAGTAGAACCTGTAACAGGCACTGCAGTATCAATTAGTACAGGAAGTGCTAACACTACTACAGCTTGTGGACAAACTGCAAATGTTACAAAATATGCTGATAGTGCTGAAATACCTTTAGGCGTAGGTGATACAGTGTATAATGAAATTGGTCTTACCACTACATATAATGGGGGAGGACTTTGGTTTAAGTACGGTATAGGTAGAATACAAATAGGCACTGACGGTATAATAGATGCTGTAGGTGTATGTTAATAAATAAATAAATAAAATCATGATAAAAGAAATTATAATTAAAGATGCTTATGTTCCAGAACTTATAGAGGTATTTGGCGTAGATTATCAAGACGAAGTTTGGGATGTTGAAACAGGGGCACAGATTCCTAATCCTCAAACTAAAGCTCAGTTTGCTAATGAAGAATTTGATAGGCAACTAAAAGAGGTTATAAAAAATAAAGTAATGAGGTATAGAACTCAAATAGCCACTAACTCAATAGATCAAACATCAATAACTGAATAAATTAACTTAATTAAATAAATTATGAACACACTAATGATTATTATTTTTGTAGCAGTTATGCTAGGAATCCTTTATTTAGGATACAAACAAATAACAAAAAAAGGTATAAAAGGATCTGGTGGAGCTACTGGTGGAAATGGGGACACTGAAAATGAAGATGATTCTCCTCGAATCCCTAAGCCTAAAAAAGAAGAGTAAAAGTAAAGCTATATGGTGATTTAATTACGGTAAAACCACAGTTAAAATTACTATATAGCTATAATATTAATAATAAAAAAAATATACACTTAACGTATATTTGTAATGTCAAACACATCATTTTATGAAATCATATATCAGTTTAATCCAAAACTTGACAGCTAAAAAGGTTGTAGCGATATCTTCTGTCTCATTAATTTTAACCACACTATTTAACATGAGGCAGATATTATTAGCTTTAGGTATTATTATTATGATTGACATGCTTACAGGAATAAGAAAAAGTTTATTCATAAAAGATGTAAAAATAAGTTTGACAAATGAAAAGTTTTGGCAATCAATACAATCTGCCGGATTAAGAGCTACATGGAGAAAAACATATGAATATTGTTTAGGTATAATTGCATTTATCGTTATAGATAGTCTTGTGCTTAAGGTATCTAATTTTCAATTAATGGGTGGTAATTATACTTTATCTGAAATTGCAGTTGCATTAGCTTGTATGGTAGAAATATATAGTATTTATGAAAATATGGAGGCTGTTAGTGGAAATAATATTCTCAAGAAAATTATTGTTTTCTTGCCAAAAACAATCAGAGATATCCTTACCAAAAAAGGAAAATAAAAATAAGATGAGAATTGAAATCATCAGGATAGATGAAGATGAAAAGCAGACTATCTCAAAGTTCATTGTGTTTGACGACAGAGACTTTGAGGTTGCTCAAGGATTCATGCTTGAACTCCCTGATAAACAAAATCAAAAAAGAATTTCAAGAATACCTGAAGGTGAATATGATTGTGTTAAAAGATTTTCTGAAAAACATAAAGATCACTTTCACATCTTAAATGTGCCAAATAGATCTTATATTCTTATACATGTAGGAAATTATAATGGAGATACTTTAGGGTGTTTACTTCCTGGACAAAGTTTAGTTGATCTTAATTCTGATGGATATATGGATGTTACGAGTAGTGGCCCAACAATGACACTTCTTAATAAAATATTATCTAATGAATTTAAGGTAATTATTAAAAATCAAATAAATGGATAAGACTAAAAATTACATTATAATTGTATTATTAGTATTGGTAGGAATTTTATCATATTTTCATATTGATAATGAAGAAATTGAAGATATAGTAATAATAACTGACGAAAAGATTGGGGAAGTAGAGAAGGAAGTTGAGGCTTCTATTCCTGATACAGTTTATATCGAAGTAAAAGTTCCAGGAAAATCTCAACCACAAAAAAAAGAAATTGTAGTTGACTCAATATATAAAGCAGACTATGAAAAAGCCATTAAAGATAATGACAGTTTAAAAGCAAAAAATTTATTTCTTGAAAGCATATCATTAAATACTTGGAATGGAAATTTAATAGACAACAAAGATATCAAAATAGATGGTGAGTTTTTAACAAGAGGAAGATTACTTGAATACAAAGTAGATTACAAAATTAAATCTGATACAATAGTAGTTAAGCCTAAAATAGAGTACAGACATCCTAAATTAACATTATTACCAGGTATAAAACTTTCTATGCCAATGGATCCTATTAGTCAAACAAAACCTTTATTAGAATTAAACCTTGGGATTCAAGGTAAAAAAGGTAATATATTTTCATTTGGATTTGATACAGAGAAAAGAATTACACTTGGATACAACCATTCATTTAAGATAATTAAGTAATACTTTAGCTATAATACTGAATAGACTTTTTTGCAGTAATTGTGTAGATTTGTAACAGGAGAAATTAAAATTATTTAAGATGGAAGAATTAAATCTAGGAGATTTAGATTTTGACACTAGCGGAATTGTATTATTTGATGACAAAACTGGAGAGCAAGATACTAAAGAAAAAGCAGGAACTAATCCACCTGCAGAAGAAAAAGGTGCACCAAAACCTGCTAATGCAAAAGGTGATGAGAAAAAAACAACTGATGGTGAGGATCCTAAAAAGGATCCAGAGAGCGTAGCTAATCAGGATAAAGATAAATCTCAAGTTCAGGCAGGTAAAACTGCTGACGGAAAAGAAGGTAGCGATTCTTCCTCTCCTAAACTGAATGAGACTGAACAGCTTTATTCGAACTTAGCTGCCGAATTCAAAACCAAAGGTGTTTTACCTGAACTTGAAGATGTAACGGCAATTAAATCTTTAGAAGATTTAAATGCTGCAATTAAAAAACAAGTAGATTCACAACTGACTGATAGACAGAAACAGATTGAAGATGCTAAAAATGTTGGAGCACCTATAGCAGAGGTTGCTGAAAAGATTGAAACTATTGATAAACTTAAGGCTGTTACGCCTGAGTATATTAAAGATGACAAAAATATTGAGTTTAGACGTACAGCTATTGCTCAAGATTTTATAGAGAAGGGATATGGAGAGGACAGAGCAAAAGCTTTAGCTCAACGTAGCATTGATGCTGGAACAGACATAGAGGATGCAGAATTTGCTGTAGCGAGTATTATAAAATCAGAAGAAACTTCTTTACAGAAGATTATTGATGACGCGAAGCAAAAAGAGAAAGATAGTCTTACTGACATTAAGACTTATATCTCTACTACCCCAGAAGTAGTTCCAGGTATTGCATTAACAGATTCTCAAAAAGATGAGTTATACAATCAAATTACAACTGATTTAGGTAACAAAGAAAATGCATTTGTAAAAGCTCAAAAAGCTGATCCGATTGGATCACGAATTAAATTAGAAGCTTTGTTTTTCCTAACAGATGGTCTTAAAGATTTTAGTGTATTTGGACAGAAAGCTGAAAGTAAGATCACTAATAATATTGAAAATTTATTAAGAGGAACGAAATTTACAGAAGAAGGAACCGTTGATACTAATCTTAGTGACAATGATTCTAATTTTAAACTTCAAGATCTTAAAGATTTGGAAATAGAATAAAAAACAACTTTATTAACACTTGTGTCTAAAAAATAAATGGACACGCAAAAACAATTAAATTATGCAATTAGGTAGGTTCCAAGTAACTGACGCAAAAGCTTTTGCTGGCATGATTAATCCTGAGAACACTCTTGGTGCTATCTGGAAGACATCTCCAACAAAAATTAATGATGCCATGATCAAATTGCTTGCTATTCATAGAGGTAAATCCTTAGAGAATATGTTGGCCAAGTTTGAGACAAAAATGGTAGAAAATGACAATGAGTTCTATTGGGAACTTATTGGTAGTTCTCGTAGAAACATTCCATTAGTGGAAGCAGTTTTTAACGGAGGAGTAGTTGACGTTGCTGATGTAAATATCGGTGAAGGCGGTCAAGAATTTCAACTAACGTTTGGAGAGCAATGGTTCTTCAAAGGAGAAATCATCGTTGGTGAGAAAAATGAAGTATATCCAATTAAAGTATTAGATGATGGATTTCCAGCAGGTACTCAATGGACTTATACTTGTGAAATAGCAGGTTCAGACAGATCAGGTATTCCTGGTTCTGAATTACTAGCTGGTAAAAAATTCTCTGAAGAATTTGCTCCAGTAGGTAAAGGTCTTTCAAGAGAAGTTGGTGGTGTTCGTAGAGTAACTCCAGTTTCTATGAGAGGTGAGTTAACTACTATTCGTATCGACCATAAATTACCTGGTGATGCTACAAATAAGCAAGTTGTAATGGGTATTCCTGTTATTGACAAAGCTGGTAACAAAAAAGTGTTTGGTGCATTAGCATTATATGAGGATTGGTTAGTAGAGCAAGAATTTTCTCTTTACAAAAACAAATTCTTAATGTATGGTAAAACTAACCGTACTGCAGATGGACAATACCATAATAAAGATGTTTCTGGAAGAAGTATCAAAATTGGTTCTGGTATCCGCGAACAAATGGAACAATCTAATACTTACTTCTATAACGAGTTCTCTATTGAGTTACTTGAAGAAATCCTTTTCGGATTATCAGAAGGAAAATTAGGATTTGGTAGTAGAGTATTTATTCTTCGTACAGGAGAAAGAGGTGCTGCTGAATTCCATAAAGCTGTATTGAATGATGTTTCAGGATGGTCAACTAACATGTCAACTCCAGGTACTAACCCTGCGACTGTTATGAAAACTAGCTCTGAATTACATAGCAATGCAATGTCTGCTGGATTCCAATTCACAGAATATATGGCTCCAAACGGTGTGACTGTTAAATTAGAAGTTGATGATTTCTATGATGACAAGATCCGTAACACAATCAAGATCCCTGGATCTAGTGGTGTAGCTGAGTCTTACAGATTTGACATTTTCTATGTTGGTACTCCAGAAGAGCCAAACATTCAGAAAGTACAAGTTAAAGGTGCTGAGGAAATTAGAGGTTACCAATGGGGCTTCAGAAATCCTTTCACAGGAGCTGTAAATAACGGTAATATGGGTACTTTAGAAGATTCTGGTACAATTACAAAATGGTGCCAATTAGGTGTTGTTGTGTATGACGCATCAAGAACTGCTTCTATCATACCTTACGTATTAGCGTAATAGATAAATAGAATTGTAACTTACCCTCGTTTGTTCGACGAGGGTAAATGTTACTCTTAGAATAAGGGCTTTAGGATGGTGAGCCATAATCACCTCAAAAATAAGGAAGGAAGAATCATTAAAAATAAGTTAAAATTATGGCTACAAAAGCTAAAGAAGAAACAGTAAGAACTGATTTCTTAGAAGACAAAATAGTAACAGTAAAATTCATCTCAAAGGAAACTAATGGGATTAAAGACATAAAGCATGTTGCTTATGGCGGATTACTGAATGGTGCAGAAGTTGGAATACCGGCACCAACAATGGATAATGGTAAGATGAAAAATCTTCTTACTAATGTAGAGAAAGAAGGATTAGAACATATATTAAAAGGTGTAGACCTTTCTATTTATGGAACATTCTGGAAAGAAGGTGGAGCAGCTTATGATATGGGTATATTACCTATATATTTAGGAAAAGATGAATTAAAATTAGACATTTCTGATCCTTATGATTTTATCAAATATAAAGTATTAAAAGCTTGCCCGATTGTAGCAAATAATTTAGACGAAGTTAAGCATAGAGCTACTAACAGGTGGGTGCTTACTTCAGCCTCTGAACAAATGGCTAAAGAGCTTGGAAAAGTAGGGAACAAAGTTACAGCATATAAATTATATGTTAAGTATGAAGATAATAAAGAAGTATTACGTTATACTTTAAGAAATTTAGGTAGAAATACTAACAGGTCTAATAAGCTTGATTTCTTACAATCTGAATTACATAAAGAACTTGAAAAGAACCCAAGTTTATTATGCTCTATAATGGGTGATGAGTATCTAAAACAAAAAGTTTTATTAGAAACTTGTCTTGAATTTGGAGCTGTAAATAAAGTAGATAAAAAGTTTTATACTTTAGATGATGAGCCTATTTCTGATGGAGATACTCCATACTTAGATGTTGCTGCTAAATACTTAGCAAGTAACTTGGGTCAAGAAATGAGATTAGCATTAGAAGCAAAACTTAAAAATAGTTTAAAGTAAGATTAAATGACTGCACCAGAATTAAAAGAAGAGTTTAATCTCAGGTATAACAATGCCCTTGAAGGAGCACCTGGTTTAGATACTTTTGAAATAAGTTCTTATCTTACAGTTGCTCAAGAGCAATATGTAAAATTTAATTATGATGCATTAAAAGATCCTACTATTTCATTTGAAAAGAATGAAAAAGCTAGAAGAGTATTAAACGAATTAGTTAAGGATGAAAAGATAAGCTCACAAGTAGCATCGACAAGGGGACTTGTGAGTGAATCTGTTTTCTATGAGTTAAGTAACTCAGCAATGTATATTGTATTAGAAACTGCGACTTTATCAGATTCATTAGGCAAGGTAGATGGGAAAATTGTTCCAGTAATACCAACAACTCATGATGAGTTTATGTTGAGCAAAAACAATCCATTTAGAAAACCTAATAGAAATAAAGTTTGGAGAATAGATTTATCTAAACAAAATTCTAAGACTACTGTTGAGATAGTATCAGAATACGAATTATCTCGATACAACGTTAGATACATTTCATATCCTTCTCCAATAATTGTTGGAGATTTAACATTATCAGATGATGTTGCAGGATTAGGATTAACTATTGAAGGTAAGACAGCAGTGGCAACATGTAAGTTGGCCCCGTTAGCTCACCGAGACATTATAAATATAGCTGTTGAAAATGCTGTATTAGATTATAGAGATGGAACTTTACAATCAAGAATGCAACTAGATTCAAGAGTTTAAAATATATTATTAAAAAATGTTTGTTGATTTGATACTATCTTCATACATTTACAAAACAGTATCATAAACAATTTTATTAATTAAAAACAATTTTTATTATGGGATTAGCTGGTCAAAACCAAGTTAGACACATGTACGTAGGTACAGCAGACGTTGCGGATTTAGCTGCTTTAAAAGCAGGATCTGCCAATAGTTTAGTACTCTTAGGAGCTGACGGTGCTGCCGTGGCTGCTGGTGAAGCTTTTAAACTATACCAAAAGGATGCACTAGGAAACATTATCTCTAGTGATACCATCAAACCTGATAATGTAGTAAGTTCAAAGTCATTTAATTATGCCGCTGCAACTCCTAAAGTAGTTACAATTTCTTCTTTAACTGTTGATTTAAACAGCTTGTACACTGTAAATATTGAGATTCAAGGACATGGTTCTTTATCTCCTGAAGATACTTACTTAAAACAAGGTTACTACAAAGCAGTAACTGGTGATGATCAAGAAGCCATTGTTGATGGTCTTATTGCATCATTGAATCGTAATTTTTCAAGAGAAGTTGGTGCAACAGCATCTACTAATCCTAGCTTTACTTTCACAAAAACTGGTACTGGGGCTACAGCCGCATTAGTAGTTACTGGGAAATTAGATGATGCTAGTTTTGACGGAGACAAAAAAATTAAAGTTTACGATAACTTTAGTGTTGATATTTCTGCGTCTACTTATCCAACTGTTACAGTTACAACTCCATTTAGTGCAGGTGTAGGAACAGGACATCAAGTAGTTGAAATGGAATATTTCTTACTAGGAGAAAGAGGAGACACTTACAGAACTTCAGGTTATCCACATAATATTGTTGGTCCAGATTTAGTATCTGCTAAAAGTGGAACTTACAATATCGTTGAAATAGCTTATTTTGATGAAGGACGTGATGAAGCTAAGAAATCTAAAAAAGGATTAACTATTGTTATGCCGTTTACTAACTTAGCAGGTAACACAGTATCTAACAGTCTTATCGCAGACCTTAATACTATATTAGGTGCAGGCTCAGTAGATGCCTTGCCAACAGTATAAAGTTAGTTTAGAAACTTAAAAACAAAAGGGACTGGAAGCTTATTTCCCAGTCCCTTTTTTTATTAATTAATTTAGAATAAAATAAATGTCTATAAATGTAACAAAATTTTTGGTAGCGAGTGATCTTGCAACCATTGACCTGGATGTAAATGTAACTGTTGGACAAACTGTCACAGAGTTATTGCTATGGACGGATGAAACATATAAAGATCCTGCTCAATCTATTGACTTAACAAGTTTATTAGCGGGTATTTCAGAAACAGAAAGTATTACAATTACAGCAGAAGATGCTGGGCTTACATCTTTTACTGGTATATATTTTGCTCAGATTACCACAAGTGAACCTGAAGCATTAATAACTGCCACATTCAACCTTACACAATATTATGTAGTTCAAGCAAAACTTATAGCAAATATAGATTTATCTTGCTTAAGTTGTAATGGAAACTTTCAAAATGCATTATTATTTGATTTGTATTTAGAAGCTACAAAAAATGCGTTAATATTAGGAAGATTCCAAGACGCTATTACAAACCTTAACAATTTAATTATTACTATCGAAACTTCTGATTGTGATGCTTGTGGTGACATAGAACCTGTCGTTTCGTCTGCAGGTAATATAGTTTCAGTAGGAGTTATTGATTGTATCTTAACAACGGTATAATGGAAAATAAAGATGCTAGAATATTTATTACTTCTGTAAATAAAATTACAGCAAGATTAGAGCATTATGGTGAGGCTAATACAGATGAAATACATCTTCTTAAACTTATATATAAATACTCTTGTTACGCACAAACATACGCGACTCTTCAAAGGCTTGATAAAATGGTTGCTCAATTACAAAGAGAGAATCCTTTTATATGTTTAGAAAAGCAAGCAGTACCTAGCTATATTGATAGCACTATAACTATACCTGAAATACCTATCGGAACAAATGGAAATGAAGCACCGGTATTAACTGGAGGTTCTGTTACATTAACAGATCCTAATACTGTTTATACATTTTCTTATGCGGATTTACTTTCTGGATTTACTGATGATTCAGGACAGCCTGCAAGTGGATTTGTTATTAAGGTGTTACCAGTTCAAGGAACATTAAAATATAATGGAAGTTTAGTATCATTAGGAACATTATATCCTGATCCTACTTTATTAACATATACTAGAGATGTTGACACTGGATACTCTGTATCATTTAATTATAGTGCATATGATTCAGATTCTCAATTACCATTAGAATCTAATGTAGTAAGTATGAATATAACAGTAGAAGCAATAACATTAGCAAATGAGCCAGCAACAGTGGGAGACAGAGCACAATACGCAGGAAATAGAGTGACAACAGTATTTACTGTTGCAGACTTTACTACAGAAGCAATAGCACCATACTTTGATCCAGAGGCAAATGACTTAGACGCAATAAGAATAGATGAAGTATCAACAGCAAATGTTGGAACATACTATTATTTAGGTGTAGAAGTTGTTGAAGGACAAATTATAACAGCGGCAGAATTAAATTCAGGAGCATTTTACCATACAGCACCAGATGCTAATGGAATAACAACTGATTCTTTTAATGCTAGTGTTAGAGATACAGGCTCAATGATTTGGGTACAATAATTTAAAAGATAAATAATGTTATATACGATAACCAATAGTGGTCTTCAAAATGGGAGGCCAACTCAAATAGGTGCTAATACAATAAATATTGCGTTTGGTACAACACATGCATTTACTTTAGCCAATTTCACAACTGAAACAACTCCAGTTTATTCGGATCCAGAAGATGATGCTTTATCTTTAATAAAGATATTAACATTGCCTTCTACAGGAACCTTACAATTAAATGGAATTGACGTTGTATTAGGGCAACAAATAACTTCAGGACAAATATCAACAGGGAATTTCACCTATATAAGTGCAGGTGATGGAAATTTTACATTTCAATTTGACGCTGCAGATATAGGGTCTAATTCATTAAGCGGATTGTCTACAGGGATAATTACGATGTCAATTGCAGAAGCTATAAATTTACCTCCAAGCGTAGTTGGAGATAATACATTTGTACTTCCTTATGGAGAATCTAAAACATTTACAGTGGCTGATTTTACATCTGGAACTACACCTGCTTATGTTGATCCAGAAGGTGACCCAGCTTCATTGGTGAAAGTATTGAGTCTTCCTACAAATGGTAATCTTGTATTTAATGGAACTAACGTTATTGTTGGTCAAGAAATGACTGTTGCAGAAATTGCTGCAGGATATTTAGTTTATGTACCAGATTTAGGAGTTACAACATTACAAAATTTATCATTTGATTTTTCAGTAGCTGATTCAGGCTCTGGAATACATACAGAATAATATGGGAACAATAACTATACAAATATTATCAGAAGCTCCTAGTGGAGAGCCAGGTGACGGAAAAGTTACAAGCACTTCACTTACAAGTGAACCATGTGATAATACATGGAGGTTTTCAGCTAAAACATTAACTACAGCTTGGATTGAATTTGATATACCGGTTAATTGTACTATTAATCAAACTTCTCCAGTAGGAGTATTTACAAATGGAATAGCAATTGATAACACTCAAAATTGGCAATGGGAATTTTCTATAAATGGATTTGTATCTCCTGATGAAATATTAAATAGTCAACTAACTACTGTTGTAGCTAGACTATATGATTCTGAGGGAGGAGCATTGCTTGATACAGCAACTATTAATCATTATCATTCACAGTTATTTTGTTAACTATAACTAAAGTTGATGATACATATATTTGGCTGACATCATTGTTTTAACTATATTTGTTATTAAGCAATATTTTAACTAAAAAATAATAAATGCAAGATTTAGATATTATTAAAGGTTTTCTTAGAAATAAAAAAGGTTATTTAAAAAAAGGAAACGAAAGATGTGCTCATGCATTGTTTAATCATGAGAATAGAATATTTCCAATTGAATTAATAAGAAAAGCTAAAAAAGAAGTTAAAAATGAAGTAAAACATCAAAAGAGTAAGCCGTTATTATCAAGAGATGTAGTTGAAGATTTTAGAGATCACGTTGAAGCAAATAAAGAAAAGTTAGAAAATACACCTTTTGCACCAACTCTAAGGAAAAGAAGAGAACCAAGATTTGCAAAAAATCCTTCTATACAAGACCAAGTTGGAATGCATATATTACTAGGGTGTAATCATGTTCCTTTTCATAACAAAAGACTACATACTGGTATTAGAAACTTAATGCGTGATTATAAATATAATATAAAGGGATTTCATTTAATGGGCGACTTTGCTGATATGAATACTTTATCAAGTCATGATAATAGAAAATTCACAGCAGTACCTGGATTAACTCTTAATATGGAATATGACGCTTGTAATGAAGAATTAGATTTATTCGAGCAAAATTTACCTGATGGAGTTTGGAAGACTTACTTGTATGGTAATCATGAAGACAGACACAACAGGTGGATGAAGGACATGAATAATGCAAAAACACCTTTACTTTCTCCAATGGAAGGTATGTTGTTAGAAGAAAGAGGTTATCAAGTAAAGAATAAGTGGTCACAAGATTATTTTGTATTAGGTAACGATTTTCAAATATTCCATGGAATATATTTTAGCATTCATAATGCTAAAGCTCATTTAGATAAATTAAGAGTATCTTGTGCTTATGTACATACTCACAGAATACAAAATTACAGAGAAGGAAACATGTCTGCATTTAATATTGGTGGATGTGCAGATTATAATTCGGCAGCATTTAATTATGCTCCAAGACCAATGAAAGCTCAGTGGGCAAATGGTTTTGTAATCAATATGATTGATGACCAAGGAAGAAGTAACATAACACAAATCTACGTTAATCAAGATGGTACATTTTGGTTTGGTGGTAGATTATATTAATAAGAACAATGACTAAAAGAGAAATCATCTATACAGTTTTTGAGAAACTAAAAGTGTTTAGTGATGATACTAAAATTACTGAAGAATTAGTTTCTAGTCTAATAGATACAAAAAGAGCAATGTTATTAAAACAGCAGTATGCAAACAAAGGATGGCATATGCCTATTGATATTAAGCAAGAACTTTGTATTGGTTTAGAATTAGTCGATAAAGTTAGTGGTTATTCCTGTGGTGGAAAAATATTAGCCACATCAGTATCATTACCTAAATCTATAAAGATAAAGGGAAAAGAAGGCCCGCTTAATGTACGTAAATCTGATAGTACAGTAATTGAATTAAATATAGTTGCTATTGAAAGAGTTCCTTATTTATTTGAAAATAAGTTTACACAACACTTAACTTATTGTGCTGTTGATTTTGATGGAAGGCTATATCTTATCTCTAAGGACAATAAACACAGATTCCTTAAGAGTATAAAGGTCACTGATGTTTACGAGCAACCTGATATAGCAAATGAGCTTATGTGTAATGAAACTGACATGTCTATTGATGTATGGGATATTGACTATCCAATTGAAGGTGCTATGGCAGATGTTGTTGTTGATTTAGTAATGAAAGATTTAACAAGATCACTTGCAATACCAGGTGATGTAATTAATAATGCTACTGATGACAGACAATAGTGACACTAGAATACACAGAATAAAAACTGATTACGGTAGCGGTGATTTTTATAAGCATTTTTCTTCTGATCCTAAAATGAAAGAATTAGTATCCAGAGCCACTTACGGAAAAATACTAAGAGAATTTAATGGACACGTAAGAGATAGGATATCTACAAAAGGAGCTGAGTATTTTTTCCCTTTTAAAATAGGGAAAGTTGAATTACGTAAAGTAAAGTGTGAAGTAAAAATAGATGATGAAGGAAAAATCATAAATAATCTTCCTGTCAATTGGAAAGCTACAAGAGCATTATGGGATGAAAATGAATCAGCTAGATTAAAAAAAACAAAAATTAGATACACAAATGAACATACTGACGGTTATACTTTCAGAATATTCTATAAAAGATCTAAAGCAAACTTTAAAAATAAAAGCATTTATAAGTTTCGTTTTAATAGAGATTTGAAACGACAGTTATCAAGGTCTATATTTGCAGGACGTATTGATGCATTCTTAAAATAAAATAACATGGCAAGTACAAGCAATTTAGTAAGTATAAAAATGGTAGCTGATAGACTTATGAGAAATCCTTTAATGAAGGATTTAAGCTATGAATTTATTGTAGATAATGCAATACAAGTATTAAGATTACTTGAAGCTCCTTCCATATTTGTTACGCGAAGAGAAGGATTAAATGTTGTCAATTACAGGGCACTTAAGCCTGTTGATATGATTAAAATTGATGGAATAGCTAGAACTGATTTAGGTGCTGAGCCAATTCCATTGACTGCTACTGAAGATATATCTCAAGAATTCTTTCATGTAGGTAATAAGTTACCCACTAGAAAGGATTATACATATGGATTAAACAGTAAGTATGTTACTGTAAATTTCGAAAAAGGATCAATCAATGTAATTTATAAAGCTATTGCAACAGATGAAGAGTGCTATCCACTTGTATTAGATAATGAAACATTATTAAGATGTGTTGAAAGTTATATAAAATATAGATGGTATGACATTTTGAATGATATGGACATGTTATCAGATAGAAAGCTTAATAAAGCTGAAACTGATTATTGTTTTAATGTAGCACAAGCAGATGCCAATCTCAAATTACCTAGTGCAGATGAGATGGAAACGTTAACAAACATGATTACACAAATACTTCCAAGTACTACTGAATTTAAAAGAAGATTTGAATTCTTAGGACAACAGGAACAAATGAGAGTCAATTAAGATGATAAAGAAACATGAGGCTACGTACAAAGGAATGTCAAAAGATTTGGCGAGTGATCTCCAAAATGATAAGTACTTTGATGCCAAGAATATCAGAATATTAGCAACTGATCAAAAGAGTTCTTTTGCAGTTACAAATGAAGCCGGTAATGAACTGGTTTTTTCTGTTCCTACTCCAGTATTTAATTTTGAAGATACTAGAATAGAATATGTTGTTGGCACGACTACTAAAAGCCTCACTTATTCTACTAAAACAAATGTAATACCTAGATGTGAATTAGAAGAAACTTATGTTGATACTACTGCTGCTCCAGTGTCTAAAACTTCAGGACAGCAAATTATTATAGGTACTAAAGAGCTTAGAGATTCTGCACTAATTGTTACTACAGATAATAACGGATGGGATTGTTTTTGGGAATTAACAAATTTAAATGATGGTGAATTTGATTTAAATTTACTGTATATGGGTGATTTAGGTTTATCGACTCAAAATTTAGTTCAAATATTATTTAATTATGAAAATTCAGTTATACAGAAAATATATTTTGTTGATGGTAAACATCAACTTAGGTTTTTAAATTTAAGACAAAGTATAGCAAATGGTGATAGAGAAAACTTAATTGACTTAAGTTCAAGTTCAATTGACACAGTATCAACATTTACGTTATCTCAACCAATAATTAATGGTGTTGTATCTGGCGGATCACATACTTCAGGTATGATTCAATATGCGTATGGACTTTATATTTTAAATGGTGCTCAAACAACCATATCTCCTGCATCAGAATTAATTTCTATTGACAAAGGAAATGGACTAGGAGGTGGTGCAGTAAATGAAATTCTTGGTAAATCAGTTCAAGTTAATATACCAAGTATTGATGAAAAATTTACTAATATAAAATTGTATTCAATAAAGTACACATCATTAAATCAAGATCCTGAAATAAAAATTGTAGCAGATAAACAAATAGATGATTATAATTCTATGTTAATTACTGATGATGATTCTAGTCAAACTAATATATCGTTAGAAGCATTTATATTTCTTGGTTCAGACCCAATTGTTCCAAAACATATTGCAACAAAAGACAACAGATTATTTCCAATAAATATTACTTCAAGTAAATTTGAAGTTGATTTAGATACCAGAGCTTATTCATTTAACTCTGGATCAACTTGTCAAGTATTAGACAATGCTTATTTAGGCTCATCGGATAATGTATTAGGAAATTCATCTACTATAACAGGCCCTGATTTTATATTACCGCCTTCTCATGATGCTATTAATAAAAATTACGATGATTATAAATTTCAAGACGATGGCACAACTTTAGGTGCAACGGGGAAGTATGTGGAAGTAGAGGTTGTTCAATCAACATTAACAGACTCTGAGGCTGAAGATTTACAATTTTTAAAAGATAGAGAGCTTTATAGATTAGGAATAAAGTTTTACAATAGAAGAGGTCAAGAATCTGACCCTTCTTGGGTAATGGATTTACGTGCACCTGAAGGAAACTTACAAGGCAATTATAATCAATTACGCGTTACATTAACTGCTGAATTTTATGTATGGTTTAATGATTCAAATAATTTTGCAACTGAAGATGATAAACCTGTTGGCTATAAAATATTAAGAGCTGACAGAACCTTAGTTGATCAAACTATATTTGCTCAAGGATTTATTAATCCTATGATAGCAAATTATGTTCATAGAGAAAAGTTTTCTACACTACAATCAAGAAAGAACGCGGTGAATTCAAATGAATCTGATATTCTTCCATCTATGGTAAGAACCTTCGAAAGAGTGGTTCCTTTTAACGAATGTAAAGATTACTGGTCTTTAGCTACAGAAAGTACAGCTAATGGTACAGAAACAAGAAGCAATAAGACAGAAGGATTTGCTCCTTCATCTACAAAAGATCATAGGGCACAAAATTTTCAGCATAATAGATTAATGCAATTCTTTAGTCCAGAAGTTTTATTTAGAAACAACCCAATTGATTCTAGCTACAAGTTAAGAGTATTGGGTTTGATGGAGCAAGATTATATAGCCAATTGGTCAACTGAAACTAACCCACTGACATCAGTAAGTATTGAAGAAGTTAAGTTTTTAAACGGAATTACCAGTGCTAGTCCAGGTGTTAATCCTGTAACTTTAAGTGGAAGTCCTAATAATTTATCAGATCAAGGATTTTTCGGGCCAGTTAACTCAAAAAATGAACATGCTACACATCAAGTTTATAGACAATTTACTGGTGATTTTAATCCTGCAACTGGTAGAACAGATTATGATATATACGGATCTCCTGAATTAACTCAGGAAGGTGCAGACTTTACAGCATACAATAATGATTTTAAATTAAGATACGCTAACAACCTAAAAAGCATGAGAATGGATAATTGGGTTGATACAGAAGCTGTAAATAATGATGCAGAACAAAGAATTAAAGGATGTAACACTATTGGTGCTAAGTGTATAACATTTGCTGAAGGGGACGACCTTTCAAGTGCTCCAATAGATTCTCGTAGAAGTATTGAGCAAATACACTCTGCAGCATTAACTGGAGCTACTAATGGTGTTCTTATTGCTGAATTTGTAAAAGAAGATTATCTATTATATTTGGGTGGCCTATATGGAGGTATGTCATTTGAATCTAAATCTAATGCTGCTTATATAGAAATAGGAGAGTTTACTAAGATTGCAACAAATTCTGTATTTATAGATTCTCCGGGTGATACATTTGTAAATACATTTACCTTTACTAAGTTAGTTAAAGATAATACTGAAATTCAAGATGTAGATTATCAAATTGTATCTGAAATAGTTTCTATAAAAGTTGAAACAACTGTTGATTTAAAAAGTAGAAATGATTTATCAATTGGTAGTTGGGATAATAGATGGCAACCAAAATATGAAGAATACCAACAATATAATACAGTGTATTCTCAACAACCTACATTACTTAAGTCTGTTGGCTTAGGATCTAAGATTAAAAAAATACAAGAGTTTGACGGCAGATTAATAGCTTCTAAAGTAAAAATTCCAGGTGAGTTTATTGATTCTTGGACAGATTTCCTTGAAAATGAAACTATGGATTTAGATGGTAAATTTGGGCCTATTAATGCAGTTGTAAATTTAAATGATGAAATATTTTGTTTACAAGATACTGCAGTAGCTCATATTGCTATTAATCCTCGAGTTCAAGTTCAAGCGGATGATGCAATCGGTATAGAGCTTGGTACTGGAGGAATACTACATGATTATCATTATAAAAGCACAACTACTGGATGCTTAAATAAATGGGGTGTTGTAACTGCAGAAAATGCATTCTATTTTATTGATTTAATAAATAGAGGTATTATGGTATTCGACGGTGCTAAAGTAGGCAGACTTTCTGATGCACACGGATTCCATCATGAATTATTAAACAGAATTAACTACGATGAATTAATAAATGATAATGCTGTATTAGGCACAGGAGTATCATTAGGATATAACCCTGTAAACTCAGATGTTTACTTTTCTTTCGTACAGTCAACTGATAGCTTTACATTAGGATTCAATGAAAAGGTTAGTGCTTTTATTAGTTTCTATGATTACGTTCCTGCTTGGTATATAAACAAGGGGTCTGTATTAGTTTCTACAAACTCTTCTTGCACATCATTATGGGAACACTTTAAAGGCAATGCTAATAGTTTCTATGGTGAGTTATTCGATAGTTCAATTACATTACATGTTGCTCCTGCAGGAAATGAAATTATACTTAATAGTGCTTCATTTAAACTAGAGCTTACCAAAAATGGAATAGAGCTACCAAATCAAGGATTAACTCAAGTGAGAGTTTATAATGATTATCAAGACTCAGGAAAGGTCAATCTGGTAATGAGACAAAATATGTGGAAGAAATTTAGAAATTGGAAAATAAACTTCCCTCGTCAATCTAGTTCTCGCGATAGAGTTCGTAGTACTTGGGGGTTTGCTGAATTCACATTTAATAACCCTGATGGCAAGAAATTAATCTTACATGACATAACAATATTCTACACACAACACTAATTGTGTGTGATACAAAATATTGACAAGATACGTTAGTTTTCATATATTTGTATTATGCGTTATAATAAAGAACAAATTAAAAGTATTTGGAATTTTGTCAAAGGCTCCGTATTAGTAGGAGCTTTTGGTTTTTCTACTGCATGGTTAATGTTTAACTTTGCTTGGCTATTTAGACATAAAGGTAAAGATAGTTGGTTTTGGATATGGATGGATGATGAGAGAGAAGCTAAAGAAGGTTGGGCACCAGATTACTCTTCTTATATAATTGAAAAAGGAGGTAACCCAAATTCTAAAAAAGAAAACTTTTGGATAGCGTGGAACTGGCATACAAGAAATTCTGTATGGAATTTTAAAAGAAGTAAATTCTTAGTAGATTCTACACCTGCAGAAGTTGGTAATAATAACATAGATAGAGTAACCACTGTTATAGATGATTTATGGAAAATAAATCATGAATTTACTCTTAATTTATCATCTTATAAAACAAAACTTTCTCAAGATGGAATATGGGTTGTTGACTCTGGATTAAAATATATACCTAAGTTTCCATGGGAAGATAAATGGCAAGTTAATAAAGGAGATTTTATTTCTTATGAAACTTCAATTATAGGAACTGGTTATATTTGGTTCTATGCAAAAGGAAAAAACAAACTAATGTTTAGATATAGTCAAACAAAAATTGTCGATTATAAAATATTAGGCATTAGAATATGGAGAGGATGGAGAACATTTAAGGTAGGATACGGAACATTATCTTATGTATTAACGTTAAAGCATCAAAAAATAAAACCTTGGAAATAGAAGATAAAGATAAGGATAAGAAAAAAAGCAGTAGTTTTAATTCAAAAGCTTACAAACATGCTATAAGTATGATTGAGTCTTCTGGTGGAAAATATTTAGATAATCCAAATTCTTCTGCCGCAGGCAAATATCATTTTCTTTATGAGCTTATAAAAAGAGATCCTGATATGAAAGGGGTTTCTAAAAGAGACTTTATGAATAATACAAATCTTCAAGAACGTATTATGGATAAAGCTTTAGGTGGAAAACTCTCTGGATATACTTATGGAGTAAATTATGCTAAAAAATTAAAGCAAGAGTTTGGTTCTAATCACGATGTTAGTGATTTAACAGCGTTAATACATTTTTTAGGCCCCGGTAATACGCGTAAATATTTAAGAAACCCTAATACATTTAAAGTTCCTGGTAGAGTAAATGCAACAGCAGGAGAATACGTGAAGAAGTTTAGAAAGCATTTTGATAGATATAATTCAGAAAATAACATACCAAAAGAAACTAAAACTAATGACTATAGTGAAAAGGGCATGAATCAAGTTCAGGTGGATGCTACAAATGTTGCAAAGCCAAGAATAATGAATCAACAGGGTATCACTAAAGTTAATCTAAAAGAAAACTTACCACAAGATTCTAGTGGACTTGATTTTATAAATGAGTTTAAGAATGGTGGTCAAATGACTGGCGGAACAGGTGGTGCAAATGAATTAGTTAATATATTTGAAGGAGGTGGTTCACATGAAGAGAATCCTAATGGTGGTATTCCTCAAGGAACAGGAGCAAATGGTAAACCTAATCTCGTTGAAGAAGGAGAAACTAAGTGGGACGATTATATTTTTTCCAATTCTTTCTCGTTAGATGGCACCTATATTAGTGATGATGGTAAAAAAGAGAATGTATTTGCTGAAGGTGGTGATTTAACAGATCCTCCAAATAATGATCCAATAATTCCAATAGGAGGTGTTGACCCAAAAAAGAAACCATTACAATTTACTAAATCAGAACCTGGATATAACTATACAACTTCTTCTGAAACATTTGATGTTCCTGATGTAAGAGAACAGTTTATGTATGAGAACACTGTCACTACTAAAAAAGATGATAATGTTAATTTTGATTTAGCTACTAAAAATGAAGGTTCTAATGAATTCTTAAATAGATATAATGACCCTTGGACTAGAAATAAAATGAAAGAGCAAACTCAATTATCTGATGAAGATATTGATAATATGATATTACGAGGATTATCTCCAGACATAGTTGAAGGAAATACTGTAAAAGACTCTAAAGCATCTTATGATTCAAAGGGTAATAAAATAAATCTTCCTTCAGCTTATCAAAATAAAGCAGGTGTTGAAACTCATGAAAGAGTACACGCATCTATGTTTGATGCTGCTCAAGGAGAAAACTTATTAAATATTTTAGGCAATCCTTATCGTCAAAAAGATAAGAATGTATTTAATAACGTAAAAGACTATATGAAGAAACCACATGAAGCTTATGGTAACTTTGCTGAGTTTAGAGAAAAATTAGGTATTAAACCTGGTGAACAAATAAATGTTGAAGAGTTAAAAAGAAGAGTTAAAAGTAAAAAACTTGGTGATGAAAACTTTTACAAAACATTTGACAACGATAAAATAGTAGAGGCATTAAATACATTAGCTTCAGTTAATAAACCACAGTCAATAGAAGATTACAGACTAGCATAAAAATAATATTATGGACATAATTAAAAAATTCAATTTACCAGCTTTCTTAAAAGGGAAATCATTCTCAGAGGCTAGTGCATTAATAGCTAAAAGATTTGAAGGAAGAAATAGTCCTGAAGATATTGCTACTCTAAATGAACTACAAGGTAGATTAAAACAAGCTCAAGAACACGTTAAGTCTATTCAAGAAGCAAGAACTAAACCTCAGCAGGCGGCAAAATTTTCAGCCGACGCTGAAAATGGTGCAGAGCCTTTAGGCTCTGAGCCTGCGTCAAACCAACTTAACAATGGGGGCGATATTCCCCAAGTAGGAACAGGGGGGCCAGGTGTAGGAGGATATATGGGTGCAGCAACTGGAGCATTAGGTCTTGCTAATATGGCTTTTGGTGATACAGGAATTGACACAAGTGGTAAGACTGCTGCTCCAGATGTACCGTCTAAAGGTGCTAGTGCAGCTTCTGGTGCTATGGCAGGTGCTCAAGCAGGAATGTCATTTGGCCCATGGGGTGCTGCTATTGGAGGTGTAGTTGGTGGAGTTGCTGGATTAGTTGGCGGAGCAAGGAAACAAAAAGATGCTCAAGAAGCTGACTATAACAATGATTTATATCAACATAACGCTTCAACTAATAGTTATAAGAAAGGAGGCAATATGTATGCTGATGGTGGTGATCCAATTAAAGATTCAGAACAATTTTTAAAAGAATATAAGCATTATAAGGATACTGGACGTATGTGGCAAAATCCAGTTGAATTTCAAGGTAAAGGTGTAGAAGATCCAAAAAATCCATTAGGTACTAGAGGCTGGTTAGCTAATACAGGTTTAGAAGAAAAGACTGAACCATCAATACAAAATTATCTTAAATCAAACCCTCTTAGTGATTCAGTTAGAAATAATGAATTTACAGATAAAAAACTACAAGAAGAGTATTTTCAAAAGAATGTTGATAATATCGGTGATGACTTAAATAACAGAATGAATCCTGCTAATCCTGATTTTAGTAGTGATGTTAAGTTTAATCCTACAGAATTATTAAGATATGCTCCCGCAGCAATGAATTTAGCTCAGCTTGCTAATCTTAAAAAACCAGAACAGGCTGGATTTGATAGATTAGGTAACAGGTATAATGAGCAATTAGTTGATGAGAAAGGATTGCAAAATACAGTACAAAAAGGTGTATTAAATAACCGCGATGCAATATTAAGCTCTACTGGTGGTTCAGGATCTTCAGCTCGAGCTAATTTATTGGCATCTCAATTACAGGGACAAAAAGCTCAATCACAGGCTTATCAATCAGCAGGTGCAGAGAATAGACAAGAAAAAAGAGCAGGACAACAATTTAATTTAAGTGTTGACCAAGCTAATTTAAATCAGTCTAATACTGAAAAAATGACTAATTTGCAATTAGATGCAGGCTATCAAACTAATAAATCTAAATTACTTTCTCAACTAGGAAATGATCTTGGAGGAGTAGGCAGAGAAGAGTTGTTTAAAAGATATCCTGAATTAATGGGATTATCATACGGAGCACAAGGACAACATTTAGATTCAGAGAAAAGAAAAAAAGCAGCAAGAAAAGCAGCAAGAACAGTATAAAATTAATATATTTACATCATGGCAGGAATAACACCAGATATTACTACTTCATCTTTTAAACCCTTATCTCTTGACGAGATAATGATGGTGCCTCTAGCTAAGCAACAGCAAGATGACCAAGCACAATTGGCATTAGATGAATTTGCAGCACTAGAATCTCAAGCATTAGGCCCAGATAAAGATTACGTATCTGGACAAATTGGTGCGTTTAAAAAAGAAGCAGGAAGTTTATCAGATCAACTAATGAATAGTGGAGTTGATAGAAACTTAATTAATAGAGTAAAAGGCTTACGTAATAGAAAGACTAATGAATTAAGTTTAGAAGGTAAAACAGGTCAGGCTGCTGCCGCATATAATCAATATAAGGAGAATGAGAAAAACATAATGAATCGTAAAGATTTAACTGCTGACCAAAAAAGATTAGGACTTCAAGAAGCATTAACACAATATAAAGGTGTTACTGAAGGCGGACAGTATCAAGACTATGTTGGTGCAGCTCATATTGATATAATGCAACGCGGTAGAGATATTGCGTCTAAAATGACACCACAGGAGATTGCTAAAGCTACAGGACTTCAGGTTGATGAAAATGGATATTATAGAGACGGTAGTTATATTCATAAAACATTACCTGCTGAGCATATAGAAAAAGTTATTGCTCAAGCTTTAAAAGGTGATCAAGATTTAATGGCTTATGCTCAAGAAATGGAAAGATTAGGTATTGCTAATGCAGAAGAAGAGATAATGAAATCTGCTCAATCTGCAGGTAATGTATTTCAACGTAAAGATATTAATGAAAAATCTACTTTATTACCATCAGGAATGCAACCTCAACCAACATCTTTAGATCCAACAAAAGGTATGATAGATCCTTCTCAACAATGGGATACTATTGATATAACATATCAAGATGGTATTTGGAATGAAGCATTTAATTTACCTAGTGAAGAAAGAGCAAATGTATTGTTTACTAGTGGTCAATTGAGAGATGTCTCTCCACAATATGATAAAGAAAGAGAAGATAGAATTAAAAAAGATAGAGAATTAATTAAAAATCTTCCAATACCTTGGAAAGAAAAAAATAAGGAATTAGCAACTTTTGATATGGCAAATAAGTCATATGAAAAAGAAAATAAAGAAGTTGCAGAATTAAAAGAAAGTTTAGACTCATTAAGAAAAGCTAATCCTGTATTAAGCTCAATAAACCCAGAAACTAATTTACCTTATACTGATAAAGAAGTTTATGATATATATAAAAATGGTGCTTTAAAGGCTGAGAAAACAATGTCTAAAGTCATTAAACCTTCTAACCCAAATAATACATTTGTAGCATTAGGTGAAGATTTATTAGGAGATGGAGATACAAACGGTTCTTTTGCTCAAAAAACTATGAAAATAGCAGGAAAAGAAATAGGAGCTAAAGATGTAGTTGCTAGTCAAATGGGCTTAGAGCTAGATCAATTTAATTCTTTAATGAGAAAAGGAAAAGTTCTTGGATTTGCCCCAGGACATATTGAAATGCCTGGTGCATTTGTAGTTCAGATTGAAATAGATGAAAATACTGGAAAATATGATAAAGGTGATACTCCAATAGTGTATGTTCAAAATGATGGTCATCCTAGACAATTGCTTGGTTCTATATCAAGAATGAATGAGGCTATTAAGAGTGGGAAAAATTATAATAAACATATGATTCGTTCTGCATCAGGAATACCTGTAAATGAAATGGTTGTTACTGAACTTAATCCACAAACCAAAACTTACGAAGCTGCTACAATTAGAAGTGAAACAGAGTATTCTAAAGAAGAAATAGACCAATTAAACTTTCAAAGAGTTCCTGGAAGTGGTGCTATACAAATAGCACTTAATGATGATGGAACACCAGTTTTGCCTAAAGTATATAAATTAATGTATGATGATGAGATGCAAAGAAGTATTAATAAAGTAACAAGTCATTATGATCAAATTGCTAACTCAAAACAAGTATTAGGTAAATCTCAAAAAAACCAATAAAATGGATGAATTAGATGACTTACTAGACGGTAGTTTAGACATAGTAGATAATCCTGAAGGTAATTTATTTTCTGAAGAAGAATTCAATAGTGTATTACCAAGTGATCCGGGAAAAAATGCTGATTGGAATAGAAGGGTTAATGTTGGTGATTCAGGATTAGGTGATTCTCAATGGGATGACGGAGCCACTATTGATGAAATTCAAGGAGGATTAAATACTAGAAGAGCTGAATTACAACCATGGACTGACCAGTTGGGTAATGCTATTACTCAAGCTGTTGTTGGTGAAATTGTTGGTGGAACTATCGAAGGTGTTGGATATCTATTAGATTGGGAAGGAATGGCTAATCTTGTATCTGGTGATGAAAAAGAATTTGCTAACTGGTTTTCTGATATAGGTAAGTCTATAAGAGAAGGTACGCAAGATGCTACACAAATATATGAAAAGACACCAGGAGAAATGAATTTATTAGATTCAGGATACTGGTTTAAAAACTCTGTTTCTGTTGCTTCTACTTTATCTATGATGTTGCCGTCTATGGCAGCAACTAAAGGATTAGGTATGCTTGGTCGTGGTGTTAGTAAAATTGCTGGACGAGCTGGTAGAGGTGTTGGCAAAAAATTAGGAAGAGAAATATCTAAAGAAGCATTTGATATATCTAAGAAAATGGGTATTCAGGCTGAATGGATGACTGAAGGCATTACACAAGCAGTTGTATCAAGACACATTGAAAATACAATGGAAGCTTCTGGTACATTTGAAGATATATACAATACTAGGTTAACAGAGATTAATCCAAAGACAAATAAATTATTTACAGATGAAGAAGCTAGATTAAGTGCTGCAGAAGGAGCTTCTGAAAACTATAAGCATGGTTGGGCAATGTTAGCTCAAGATATGGTTCAATATTTATCAATCGGTAAAGTATTTAATCCAGTAACAAGACAAATGGAGGTAGCAAGGAAACTTACTACTAGTCTTGATGTACCACAATGGGCTAAAAAAGCTGGAGCAATAGCTGGCACATTTTTATCTGAAGCTGGTGAAGAAGGATATCAAAGTTATATATCATCTAAAGCTAAACTAGGAACTGAATTACGTGCAGGTTTAATTTCTAAAGAAGAGTACGATAATCAATTATCTGAAATAATGAGTTCTGATGAGACTAAGACATCAATGCTATTTGGTGGATTAGGTGGATCTGTATTTCAAGCAGTAGGGCCAAAAGTAAATGACGCGTTTAAATCTAAAGATAAAAAAGAATTTGAAGCTAGTGCATCAGAAAATTTTAATACAGCATTAGGCGATAGAAATAAGGTATTAGCAGCTCTACAAATCCAAAAAAATCAAGCAGATGTAAATGGAACTGAAAGAGAAATAGAAATGGCTCAAGATGAAATCATTTTAGAAATGGTTCTTGATGGTATTGATAGCGATAACTTAGAAATGGTTATGAGTGCTATTAAAAATGGCCCTGAAATGACTGCTGAAGAGCAAGAGCAATTTCAAAAAGATAATGGATACGAGTGGAACTCAGAACTTGCTAAAGAAGGAGCTGACCGTGCACTTAAAATTGCAGAAGAGGTAAAAGAAATTCATTATAAAAACTTAAATAAAGCTAAGAATAAAAATACTGATGCCAACATAGTAAAAGCTATGTCTCGTATTGAATATGAAAACAACAAACACTCTGAAAGAATTACAAAATCTAAACAAGAGCAAGAAAAAAGAATAAAAGATATTAAGCATGATGCTATCAGAAAACCAACTGATAGATATATGAAAAGAAAAGATGTTCAGTCTAAAATACTTGCTACAAAAGAAGCTATAAGAAGACAAACTGAGGCTTTAGAAACTGCAGTAGATAAAGAGAGCAGGGCACTTAAATCTGAAATAATTAAAAATCATAATTATGATTTATCTCAATTAGAAAAAGAAGTTAAAGAATTAAGTAAGCCAGTTAAAGGAGGATTAACATCTGATGAAAAAGAAGGAAATAGAAGAGCTGGAAAAGTATATAATGAAGATACTCAATTTGAAATAGCTGATGGATATTTAGAGCAATTAGAACTTAATGATGCTATTACTGAAAATACCATGCAATTGACAAGATTGAATGATAAAGAATTTCAGAAAGCATTAATTAATAAGCAAACTGCTCAAATGATTAATAATACTACTGACAAAGCTTTACTTGAAAAATTTAAGTCAAGAGTTGAAAAGGGTGATGTGACTGGATACTCAAAAAAGAGTGAGAAAGATACTGTATTAAAACAATTAGGTGAAAGAATAGCTGCTCTACAAAAAGAAGAAGAAGAGGCTTTAGCAACAGAGGCTTCTGAGGAAGCTGAAAAAGAATTAAAGACTAAAACTCAATCTAAAAATGCAAACATTAAAACTCCAGCTAATAATGTTGTTGTTCCTGTTGAAGAAGCATTAGAAGATGAGCATAGAGAAGAAGAAGCTTGGTTCGAAGAAGAGGTTCAGGAAAAGCAAGAAGAAGCATTAGAAACTAAAATTAATAATGGTAAAAGTATTGCATTTCTTGATGCTAATAATGTTACTAACAAAGCTTATAGAGATTGGATTAAAGATGGATCTTCTAAGATTGGAACTAAAGTAAGATATGAAGTAGATCAAAAGTTTATTAAATATGGCACCGATAGGGCTAAAAAAGCATATAGAGATTTTAAAACTGCTCAAGCTAAAAAATCTGAAATACCTCAAAGTGTTTATGATCACTTTCCTGTACAAGTATTTATAGGAGATGGGAATGGTATTTTTAGTCATTTGCCAGAAAAACCAGCAAATACTGCTCCTGATATTGACAAAAAAAGATATGAAGAGAATTATGTTACTGAAAGAAAAAATATTATAGATGGATTATTTCGTGGAGAAGTTGTTTCTTCTGAGATAAAACATACTTCAGGGGGCCAACTTCAAACACAAGTAGATGAGAATGGAGTGGTAGCGGAAAATAGTATTAAGGATTTAAAGCAAGTTAAAGACAGCAAAAAGACTCCTCATATAGCTTATTCAAATATTGATGGAGAATTATATGACGCAACTAGAGTTGGTGGAAAACCTGTAAGATCTCAAGGATTTGAAGCAACAGAATTTTCTGTAAAAGATGAGGATGGCAAACCTATGCCTTATAGAGGTGGATTATTTGTTTTATTAAGAAAAGCTGATGGTACACCATTTCCTGTTAGATTAAATTTCCTTAAGAATACTAATGAACAGGCTGAGACTTTAGCTGATATTTTAATTGACATTGCTGTGCCTAATGAAAAGAAAGGTAAAAAGAAATATAATTTATCAACACCTTTATCATTAACAGACCCTGAATTACAAGAAAGAATTCGTACTGAATTAAAGCCTGAAGTTGAATTTCTTAAAGGTGATCCGGAACTTAAAGATATAATTAACATGTTTGTATATGTTAGTCAAAAAACTGAAGGATTAACATCACAATTATATATGAGTGGTATTAATTTGTATTTTGGTGATAAAGGCAATCATATAAAACCAGATAATAGAGTTTCTAAAAGACAAGAATTAGTCGATTTCTTAAGAGATACAAAAAGAAGACAGTTTAATCTTAACATGTGGAATAACACTAAAGATTATCCAGGGTATAGAGATTTTGTTATGGACAACAGAATTATTAATACTAACGTAGTAATTGGTGCACCTGAATTTGATACTGAAACTATTGAGCAATATGAAGCTGCTGGTGGTCAAGAATCTGGAAGACAAAGAAGAAGAGTTCAGATATATGCTAAGCCTGTTGACAGTAAAGTTCCTGCTAAACCAGTTAAAGTTAAAAAAGGAGAGGTGGTTAAAACTGTTGTTGACACAGCAACTGTTAGTCCTGATAGTCTTATTACAGATGATGACGCTGGATTAAGAATGAAAATTAATGCTGAGCTTAAAAAACAATTTCCAGGTAAATTTTATGTATGGGATGGTAAAGAAATAACAGCGTTAGGCAAGCCTGCACCTGCTATTGATAAAAATGTTGCAATGAAAGTTGTAAATAAAATTACTCTTGAAAATACAAAAGCACCAGATATGTCTGGTGTAACTAAACCTGCTTTATATACTGTAAAAGATTCTATTGATTGGTGGAAAAGCTTAACCGCTGAACAAAGAAAAATGCCTCAGTTTAGACAAGATGAAAGAGCTAAGGTTGCTATTGCTATCGAGAAACAGTCTCCAGAACCAAAACCTCTATCTGAGTTTAATGACGGAGATGTAGTTATACATGAAGACACTGGTTTGGAATATGAAATTCTTGATAGAAGTGAGAAAGTAGGAAAGGTAAGATTGAAGCGTGAAAATAACCAATACCTTTTTGACGCGGATAACGAAGGATCAGGTTTTACTTTAAAATCCTCAAAAGTTGATGATACTAAAATTAGCACACCTGCTAAAAAAGATATACCTTCGTCTAAAGTAAGAAAAATTAGAACTAGAAGAAAAAGTGTTGGTGATGGATCAACAAATAGTGCAAAACCTAATAACACTAAAGTTCAAAATGACAATGCTGTTAAAAAAGAAGATGACAAAAAACAGCCTAAATGTAAAAAATAATTAATACACATATATAATGGAATGTAATGTACTGAACATCGCAAATGGGAAAAAATCCGAATTGTATGATCAGCTCAAAGAAATATTTCAAGATGAACAGGCTGCTGAAATTGCTTACGCAAAAGTCATTGGCCCTTCTTTCATGAAAAGGTTTGGAGACTGGGAATATAATTACAAAAACTCAAACAAGAAGAATTTACCAAAAGTAGGATTATTAAAAACTAATGGTGAGCCACTTCTTAAACAAGACTTAACCACAAATATGTGGTTCTTCACTGACAAAAATGGAGATAGAGATTATATTGACAAATATAAATTCTCCGAATTTACTGCACAAGAAGTAGAACTAGTTACTAACCACCTTTTGTATAATTTTATACGTGAAGGAGGCAAAAAATCTTTTAATGATTGGGACGCTTCTGATTTAGAAAACAAAAGAATTGCTGAATCAATAGACAGAACTATAAGTAATTATAGAGAAGATATTAAAGGAAGAGATAATGAAGCTGTATTACTTGATCGCATAGCATTAGTAGAAAAAAATAAAGATGATTTTAGAAATGAATTAATATCTTCTATATCAGCTTTAGGAATAAAAGTACGCGAAAGAATTACTGACGCTGAGGGCAATACAATTACTGAGGTAACTGAAGAAGAAAAAGGTGGTGGAGTTAATATCAAAGAATCTTTTGAAACTAATTCTAAAGATTCTGCAACTGCTAATACTAAAATTATGCTTTCTCAAATTGAAGAAAGAGTATTTGCTAAAGACGAGAATGGTAATGAAGTTTCTGTTCCTGTTGAAGATGCTTTTTTAGAAGTCCCATCTTTTGCTAAGTTTGATGATGTATGGAATACATTAAATAAAATATTAGTTGATGAAGTTGGTTATGGTCATGGTGAAAATGTTGTTGATATATTCGATGTAATGTATGATAAAATTTTTGAACTTCAAGATACTAAAATGTGGATGCATGATTTGTTAGATACTTTAGACGGATATATTGCTGATAAAAATATTAATAAAATAACTGAATTTGTTCAAGCATTTAGCAAGACTAATTTAAATTACTTCGTAACACAAGTTGATGGAGGTGAATATACTGTAATCAACGCGACATCTACAAATAGTAGACAAAGTCAAATTACTAATAAATGGAATAATGGATTTGTTGCTAGATTTATTGGTGAAAATGGTAAATTAGCTGATAGAGAAAGAGGGGTATTAGCACAAATACTTAAAGATACAAGAACTGGATATAAAAAATGGACTTCAAATCTTCAATTAGCAGGAACTAATAGAGAGTCTGAAGCATATAAAGATGCTATTTATGATGCAGGTGGAAAAGCTGCAGTTGATATAGTTGGAATACTTGAAAGATTAGGAGCAACTGATATTACTGCTGATGATGTGAATACAATGATAATCATGAATGGTGGTGATAAAAAAATTCCACAGACAATTGATGGTCTTTATAAAGCTATTGGGTATATGCTTGGTACAAAGAATGGTATCCTAAGCGAAGGATATCAATTTACAAATGAAGCTGGTTCTTTTGAAAATGTATTTAATCAAGAATCATTTACTAAAGCATTTGCAGAAGCTGTTGCATTTAGAATGACTGATATGAGTGATAGTTCTGTATTACTTAATCAAGGTAAGTCAGGATATACTGTGTCCAATCCTACATATATTTCTAACAAGATTAATGAGTGGAAGAAAGATATATCTGGTTTAGAAAAAATGTTAATGGATAAAGGAAAACATAATTCAAAATGGATTTCACATTTATTAGCATTAGATGTTACAGAAAGCACAGAAGAAAGAAATAATGCAATAGAAAATAGACTTAATAACTTAAAAGCAGGATTAGACTCATCATTTAAGTCAAAAGGTAAAAATGATGGTGTCGAAAACACCTCAATTACAACAAATGACCAAATTAATGCAAATTTGGTACAGATGCTTAACGGAATTTTAAGTAAATCCGATAAGTCTATGTTTCCTACTATAATTGCTGCAGATAAATCAAGAAGAATTTTACTGGAAGGTTTTGATGTATTCAAATCTAGCATTCAAGCTATGGATAATGGTGAGACATATATTTCACCCAAAGCTGTCGATGTCTCATTTGGCTACTTCCTCGATGAATATAACAGGATGAAAAGAGTTAACCGTGAGAATTCAGATAAAAATATTCAGAAAGTTGTACATTATCATGGAGAAAATGGCAATGGATTAAAGTCTCAAATATTTCCTGAATTTAGTAAAGATAATACAGATCCTAAATATGCAGAATTAAGAAAAGCTATATATGGTAAAACCTTTGAAAGTGACAAATACGAAGGTATGTCATCTAAGCAAGAGGAAATAGTTCGTAAATTTATTGAAGCTGATTTATCTGATAGAGTTAATGAGCATGTTAATAAGCTAAAAAAAATAGATAATATTAGTGAAAAGTTACTTAAACATTATAAAAATGATATGGTAGCTCTTGCAGGAGATTATTTCATGAATGGATTAATAGCTTCAGTAGAATATACTAAATTATTTTCTGGAGATCCAGCTTACTATAAAAATAATGCAGATTTAATTAAACGTATTCCTGCTACATATACTGATGGATTACAATTAAGATTAGAAAATGGTGATGCACTAAGATTTAATCAAGCTACTATTAATGGTGTTGAAGTTGCATCTCAATATGTTGACAAGATTAGAAACTCTGTTAAAGATAAATCTATTGCTAAGGCGTATGAAAGAGTCAATACTACTGATGCTCAAGCATGGATAACTCCTCGTAGATGGAGATTTCTTAAACAAAAGCTTGGACAATGGGGGCCACAACATGATAAGGTGTATTCTAAAATGAAATCAGGAGAATCTATGTCTCCTTCAGAAATGAAATTAGCAGCTCAGCCATTAAAAGGTGTGTACTTTGAAATTAATGAGGGTCGCCCAGTGTATTTAAAATACTCTCAAGCTGTATTGATACCTGAACTAGTTAAAGGTACCCCTATGCAGGTCATATACAATAAAATGACTCAGAATCCTGAGACTGGTAAACCATATGGTGATAAAGAAGGACATTTAGAAATTCATGAAGTAGTTACTATTGATGGAATTAAGGTAGGGGCTGTTGAACCTACGTCTATTCACAAAGACGGAACCACTGAATTATTGCCTGAAGCTGACATTAAGTTAAATCCTGTTATATTAAATAACAGGGGATGGAAATTACAGCAAGATTTACCAATTAAATTAATGCATGATACTAACGTTGGATCTCAAATTCAAAAGAATATTTTTGAGGGACTTCAAATGACTAAAGATTATGAATTAAACGGTAAGAAAATAAAAGGTAAAGATCTTGCAACTAGGATACACGAAACTGTATCCAAGTTATCAAACTTAGGAAAAGAAGATATAAAAAGAGAATTCGGTATTGATGAAAATAACATCATTACTGACGAACAGTATATTTACAATGCTCTTATTAGAGAGTTTGAAGATAGAGGTGGTAATGAAAATGTATTAGACGCGTTACGTAAACAAATGCCGTTAGATGCTATACCTCAAATTAAAGGTAAAGTTGAGAGTATCTTTATGTCCATAATGAATAGAAAGATGACTAAAATTTCTACTGAAGGTGGAAGTTTTATTCAAGTATCTCCATTTGGACTAGAAACTATTGGTGAAGATTCTGGAATTACAATAGTATCTAAAAATTATAACGGTAAAGGATTACTACCTCCTCGTATTGAGAAAGGAAAAGTATTACCAGGGCAAGCTTTCATTACTCACACTCAAGCAATGAAGCTTCTTAAAAAACATAAAATTAAATTAGAAGGTAAAGATATTAATTCTGCTATGGCGTTATTAGATCCATCAGCTCTTGAAATGATAACTTATAGGATTCCTAATCAAGGGATGTCTTCTAATGATTATTTAGAGATTGTTGGTGTATTGCCTCCTGGAGTTGGAGATAGTATAATAGTATATGATGGACTACCCGCTAAAACTGGTAGTGATTTTGATATTGATAAGTTATTTGCCATGCAAAACACTTTAGTTTATGATCCAGAAATCATGAAACTAACAAAACTTACAAGAGAAAATTCTCATTTACTTCCTAAAAAAATAACTAAGTTATCAGAGAATGCTTCACAAAAAGAGATACTTAGAGCAGAGATTAAAGACCAAGAGAACTATGAGGCTCAATTAGAAAAGTTGTTAGCACAGAATGAACTTGTGGCTCAATACAAGGCTGTATTAAACTCTCCATTAACCTATGACGCAATGATGAGGTCAATTGATGGTGCTCAATTAAAAGATGACATTGTAGGAACTAAAGGAAAAGATGGAAAATTAAAAGGAGGATTGTTTCCAGCAGTTGAAATGAAGAATATGGAGTTATTTTCTCCACTTACTCAACTAGAAACTAAAAGTGAATATTTATCAGGAAAAATGGGTGTAGGTCAGACTGCAAATCATCTGGTTGACCATGTAATGAATCAAATGTTAGATGTTAAACTTAATAGATGGCTTGGAGTTGGTAACAAGAGAGAAGAAACGGGGGAGAAAGGAAAGAAGAAGTTTATTACATTCTTTGATTCTGAAACAACAGATATTCATTCTATTGCTGATAATTTATCTGCATTCTTAAATGCATATGTTGATATTGCCAAGGATCCATATATTGCTCGAGCAAATCATAATTCTGTAACAGCTAATGTAACATTTATGTTATTAAGAGCAGGTGCAGATATGAAATGGGTTAATAGATTTATAGGTCAGCCAATTTTAAAAGAATTAGTTGATTTACAAAGAGAGCAAATGAGTATTACCGCTGAAGATATTATGCTTAAAGATAATGAGGGTAATATAGGTAAAGGCTCCGCGTTAGACCAAATTCGTGTAAACTATGGCTTTGCCCCAATACCAGCAAATGTATCTGGAGCAACTGTTGCAGGGTTATCTACTTCAGCATTAGAGAAAAATATTAAAACTGAAGGTGAAAGAGACAGGGATTTAGACTATGAAATACTTAAAGCTTGGTCATTTTTACAAGAGCAGGGAAGGATATTCGGGGACTCAGTAATAGCCGCTAAGTCTGATACTGCAGGTGCCGGTGGATCTAATGTAGACAGAATGGTTAATGAAAATAAGATAAAGAAAATAAAAGAAGACGGTAATATTCAAAACTATGAAACTAAATTCATGGGCACTATGTTAGGTACATATGCTGAAAATACATTAGAATTTGTTAAAGATGTAGTTATGTCGTCTAATTTATTTTTATCTGGGACTCAAGGAGCAATTGACACATACAATACTGTTTCTTTTCAAACAGCAAATGGAGATTTACTTACTGACGCAAGATTAGGTAAAGCTATTGATGGTGCATTTTACTCATACATTATGTCTGGGACTACATTATTTAAAGATAATAACAAAAACTTTAAAAAATTAACTGAAGATAATAAAGATAAAGGCACTTTAAGTATTCCTAGTCAAGTAATGGAAAGACAATTGGCTATTGCAGAAGGTAAAGCAGAGCGTAATTATTTATTAGAAGAATTAGAGATTAGCACTTGGAAAGATAAAAAGTATCTTGGTATTAACAATAAAAATAAGCCAACGTATTATGAGAATCAAATTTACAGAGGATGGATGGATTTATATAATAAACAATTATATAAAAAAGATGGAAAATTAGATAATGAAAATATGCATCCTGATAAAGAACTAGCAATAGATCTAGTAAAATATGCATTTTTAAGTTCAGGATTCCAAAACAACCTTTCTCAATTCTTCTCCTATATTCCGCACCAGATATTAAAAGATTTTGATATTAGTGGTGAAATTAGAGATGCAATTAAAGAAGCTGACGAGATGCCAACTGATGATAATTTTGTTGAACAATTTCAAAGACATAGTAAAAACAATCCTAAGATAGTTAAAACACTTAATGTATCTAAAATGGAAACCTTAAAAGGTAACAGGAATGTATTTATATATAAGCCTGCACTAAATAAATCACAAGAATTTGGTTCTGTGGATAAAAATGCAAGATTTTTTCCTAAATTTGTTAATGGAAGAATAGCTACATATAATCCTCAAACTGGGTGGACTAAAGTTGATAATTTTTTATATGAGCAAGTAGGAACAGTAAGAAGATTAGATTCTGAAGGTAAAAATATGGAAGTGCCAGTTTATAAAAGAACATTTGAATTAGGATCTACAAAAGGTAAATTTAAAAGTTTTGAATATTCTAAAGAACAGAAAATAACTGAGTCTATGGTTTCTGAAAATAACCCATCACCATTAGTTCAAGTTAAGATTCAAGAAGGTGTTAATAGTATCATGCAATCAGAAGAAACATTTATAGATAATAATGGTAGAAAATTTGATGAAATCATGAATGATGCTTATTTAGAGCAAAAGTCTAGTGATATTCAATTAATAAGCGACAATTTAACACAAATTATTGAAGATAAAAATATTCAATGTAAATAAAATATTATGAGTTGTAAAACATATTTATATAAAGGTAGTGAATTGAATGAGAAACAACTTATTCAAGCACTAGCATCAGATCCTAAAATTATTGAAGCGTATAAAGCTCAAGAAGAAAGAGAAGGTTCTGATTATGAAGCAGAAGATAGAAATACTTTTGAAAGAAAAGTGGATGCTTTAAAGAAAACTATGAATGTTGAGGTCATATATGATGATAACATTGAAAGTTCAAGATTACTTGGTCGTAATGACCCAAGAACTAAAGCTGCGGGAAAACCTGTAATTTTAATTAATCCTAATCAGTTATTTAAAACTACTGCAATACATGAATTCGGACATGTATTTATTGATTCTTTCCCTGGTGGTCTGAAAAATAAAAGACTTCAAAGAGCACTAGATCAACTTCGCGATACAGATTTGTGGGCAGAAGTTGAATCTCTGTATCCAGATTTATCTGAAAGTATGCTTCATAAAGAAATACTTGTGACAGCTATTGGAAGAGAAGGCTCAGAAATATGGGCTGATGGAGAGAATCAGAGTAAATGGGAATCTTTTATGGCATGGTTATCAGATTATCTTAAAAGAGTATTAGGATTAGAAAGAAATGAGATTGAAAGCCTTTCAAAAGAATTGCTAAACAATAAGGTGAAAGATATAAATGCTACACAAATAGAAGAGATTGCTCAAGAGTTAAGACCTTTAAATTTGTCAACTTCTCAATCTAAGAAAACTAAGACTGAAGAGGATATGGATACCTTGGAAGCTAGAATGGAAAAAGGATACAATAAACTATTAGGTGTTATTACTAAAGTATATAAGAGTCAAATAAAAACTACTGAATCTGCTAAAAAAAGGGAACGTAAAAATATAAAAGCGGGTAAAGTAACTAGATTATCTTCTATTAAGGATTTACAAGAAAAACTTCAAAAATATGAAGAGTCTGATAAAAAGTTTGGATTTGTAAGATACTTAAATTGGGCACGTAGAGAGTTACATTTTATGAAGAAGGAAATTGATAGAAGAGAGACTGAAGGTGTTTTAGATAATAACGCTTTAAGAAAAGCTTATAACTGGAGTGCATCATTTAATGTATTAGAGGAACTTCAAGGTTTATTAGAAGAATTAAAAGACACTGTTAAGTTAGATGATGGTGAACTTAAAACAATGAGAAATCTTCTTATAGAGCTTAATGGTGTACGTAAAGAAATAGACGCTAAGTTACTTAAAAACTCAAGAAAACATTACGCTGAATTATTAGCTAAACATGATACTGAAACTGAAGAGTCTGCTAAGCTTGGATTTAAAAATACTTACGAAGAATTAACTGCTGTTGGTAGTAAACCACCGATGCAATTAGGAGAGTATATTATTCAAGAAATGCAAGCCAATAAAGATGAAATTGAAAGAATTAAATTAGAAAAAGCAACAGAAAGAGCTGAAACTTCATTAACTAGAATGAGTAAGTTATCTATGCAACTTTTATCTGAGAAGGAGATGAAAGCTAAAGATCTTCAAGTAATTTCAAGAATGTTAGATCAAGCTTCTCAAAATATAGAGAAATTTGCAACTGAAGAAGCTACCAATGAAGATGCTGCTAATAAAAAATTTAGAGAGCATGCTAAGGGTAGAGACATGAGGAAAAAGTATAAAGGAATGATAGTAGTTTCTAAAGATGGAACTTCGTATTATACTGGAGAATATAAGCCAGAGTTTATAGAAGAAAAAAATCAAATGGCCCGCGAGATGAGTGACCAAGAGATTTATGATGAAAAATATAAAGATGTCAATGTAATTAAAAAAGATATAAATGCAGAAGGTGATTCAGCGTTCTTTTATAATTCAAATGTTGTTAGCACTAAAACTGGTAAGCCTATTGAAAGAAAACTTGTTATACAAGGTGCAAGACAAATTGTTGTAGAAGGTCATAAAAATTTAAAGTCTGGAGAAAGAGCTGAACATGTTTCATTTAAAATGTCTAATGGCAAAAGAATGACAATATCAATGAATGAAGCTATTGCTCGTAGTGAATATTCTCACTGGAAAGATACAAATACTAATACTAAAATTGAAACTATTGATGGTAAAAGGGTAAAAAGAACTTTGCCTACTGATAAATGGAAAGATGAAAGATACGAAGAATTAAGGAGTAATGATCCAATTAGATTTGCTGAACTTCAAAGGCTAAAACAAAACAACAGGATTACTGATGCAATGTATGATAAAAAAGACTCTATAATTGAAAAATATAAGAGTGTAGAGTTTATGAGATTACCTGGAGTAATGAAGACAACATCTTCAAGAATTGCTGAGGGACAATCTATAAAAACTATGAGTAAAAATGCAATAAGTAGAATGATTGAAGCTCAAGAAGATGATTTTGATACTGAAACTTATACAAATTTTAAAGAAGGCGAGACATTAAGATTACCTTCTCCGTATAGAGCTAAATTAAAAGAGTCTGACCAGTCTTATGATTTACATACAATAGGATTACTACATTCGATTATGGGTAAGAATTTTGAAGAGAAAAAAGCAATTGAATCTACATTACTGGTGTTAACTGAGGTAATGGCTAATAAGAAATATCCTGTATTAGATGGTAGAGGCAGACAAAAAATTGATGCTCAAACAAAACTACCTCTATGGGAGTCTGGAACTAAATCTGCAGAGTACACAAAAGCATTATCTGTATTAGAAAATAGATTATATAGCATTACAACTAAAAAAGCTCCTGAAATAAAAATTGGAAATAAAATTGTTGAAACACAGCAAGTAGCTAAAACTGCTTTAAAATACTTTGGTAGTGTGTCTCTTGTATTTAATTATGCTAACAGTATTGTGAATTCAACTACTGGTACATTTTCAAATTTAATTGAAGCTGTTGGAGGTGATTTATATAATTTACGCGATTATAGGAAAGCACAACAGCTCTATAATTTTGATTTAAAAAATATTATGAATGATATGGGTGCTAATGTTGCTAAGTCTAAGACTAATTTACTTATGTCTAATTTTAATACAATGGGGCCAGGTTATCTTAAGAATAATTTTGAAGAAGGATCTAGAATAGAAGGGCTAATGAATCAAGATACTTTACGTCCAATAGCAAATATTGGAGAGCATATGATGCAAGGTAAGGTAATGTATGCAATATTAAGTAGCATTAAAGTTCAAAATGATAAAGGTACTTGGATAGATATTAATGGACAACCAACTGTATCTAAATCTAAGGCTGCAAGTTTAGTCGATATGATTACTTTTAAAACTAATGCTCAAGGTGGTAAAGAAATGGTATTAGATCCTGCAGTTCAAAACACATCATTTACAACTGGTGGAGGACAGGAATTGATTCTTTTAGAAACGCGTAATTTAATAAGAAGTAAGGTTGATGAATTACACGGACAATATACTAATGATATTCAAGCTCATGCTCAGAGATATATGTTAGGTAAAATGGGATTCTTTTTAAGAAAATGGATGATACCTGGATACTTAAGAAGATTTCGAGGAGTTACTAATTCATTTAAACCTGCAGACAAAGAGTTGGCTGAAGCTGATGAATTTTATTCTGCGGATCAAAAAGAATATATGGAAGGATATTATGTATCAACCGTTAGATTTTTAGCAAAAGTAGTTTCTGACGCAAGAGAAGATGGTATTAGTGTTGCTAAATCATGGAAAGAACTTACTCCTAAACAAAGAGCTGGTGTAAGAAAAACTATGACGGATGTAGCATTAATGACTGCAGTTGTTTTAGCTTTTGGCATAATGGAAGGTGATGGAGATATTGATGATGAAGATATATTTTTAACTTATTTATTAAGAAGGCAAATGTCTGAACTTACAACTTTTGCTAATCCTATTGAAGCATTTAAGATTGCACAAACACCAACGGCTGCTGTAGGTAACCTTAAACAGATATTCAAGACAATGAATTACATGACACCATGGAGTTGGGGCGATAGATATAAAGTTGGCCCCTATAAAGGTGATCTAAAATTATATCATAAGTCTAAAAGATTGTTGCCAAGATTCAAAAATACTGAAGATTTTAGACAATCATTAGATTTCTTACGTACTATGAATATGTAGCGTATTTAGGTAAAAAAAAGCTATAAAAAAAGCCCTTATCCGAATTAACTGATAAGGGCTTCTACCTAACATAAACATTAATTTCAAATCACAAAAATTAATATTTTCAATTACCTATCAATCTAAGTAATTTATTTTTAGCCACTACTGGTGACCTTGATTTTTCATATATAAGTACTCTTTTTCCTGTATATGTTGTTTTATGAATATAAGCTATAAATAGTGATTCTTTGTTTACATCATAATTATCCGAATGACAGTCATAAGCGACTTTAATGTTATATTGCATTGTCGATAACTCCTATTATTTCTCTCAACTCACTACGTTCAAAAGTACCTTTTAATGTATTTTTATAAGTTTTAATTTCCAACTCATAATAATCTGGTTTGTTTTCTATTTTTTTAATTTTTACATTTGCTTTCATATCTATTGTTTTGGTAGTTCAAAGTTAGGCAACATTTTCACCCAACTCATTAATGTATTTTTCAATTTGTTTAGATAATTCTAAAACACTTTTTGATGCTTCTATAACTCTTAGCATATCATCACTATATTGGCTT
>Ga0070747_1000096_pt1 | contig 40405 bp, 28 predicted proteins | sample VirMetDEL_Mar_31_FD_77321 | JGI IMG/M metagenome (GOLD analysis project Ga0070747, IMG submission 77321) | Aqueous microbial communities from the Delaware River and Bay under freshwater to marine salinity gradient to study organic matter... | ecosystem: Environmental > Aquatic > Marine > Coastal... | reverse complement strand
TCAATGATTTACCCAACCCAAAACTAACACCTGTAATCAAAACATTCAATTCAAAAACTCCTCTAATAAATTTTTATTAAAATTGTCTCTATCTAAACCTGAAATTGTTGCACAAAAACTGGCAAATTTTAACATAGACATATTATTTTCCTTTGCCTGTCCTGCATAGTGGTCTGTTATACCAAACCGACCCGTTACTAAATAATAAGGACTAACTGTTTTTTTAAAAATACTATCATAATATTTTAAAATAAAATCATTCAATAAAAAGACATTTTTATCATTCAAAACATTTTCTAATTTAAGATTACCAGCACCTTTTCCAAGTGACATAATTGAAGTATCACATATGTCTATGTATGGACTTTCAAGACACTTTACATAATTAAGATAAGATTTACCAGTATGATTATGTAGATGAAAGGCTGTTTTTTTATTAGACTCCTTTATCCTCTTAAACCTTTTTTCGTATCTATCTATATCCACATTTAAATCCAAATGACCATGTGTATCAGCAAAACCAATTATATCAAAATCATATTTCAAAACAATATCAAGTGTAGAATCAAGTTCATCATCTGTATAATTAGTTGTGTTAAACATATTAAATGCTACATCTAAACCAGTATATTCTTTTAACCTATGTGCGAATTTCACACCACCATTTATCATATCTTTTCTACAAGTCATTCTAATCAATTTAATTTCATTTTGACTATTTGTTGGATAGTCTTTTAAATCCTTACTACAATAAGAATAATCAATCATAATGGATACATTTTTTCTTCCACTTTCTTTAGTAACTTCTTTTATAGTATCCATATTTAAATTAAAAAATCTATTTTTACTTTTTACTGTTTGTTTCCAATAACCAAGTTCTATTAGGTCAACATCTAATTTAGATAACAACTCATAATACTCTTGGGCAAACTTCATAGGCCAGTCAAAATCACAAGTAAAACCACCATCTCTTAATGTAACATCAATTATGTTCATAAACCCTTTTAGCTAAATACCAATCCTCGGCATTATCAATCTCAATACTCTCTGGCACGGTTAGTGGATAAAAATACGGATTCTTACCAGTTCTATTATTATTTTCTTTAAATGTTTTTTTAGTGAAAATAAAAAATGCACCATTTCCCATAACTATTGGTTTTAAGTCTTGAGTTTTTTGTACAATATTTTCATCAAAATTAATTGGTTTTCCATCAAAGTATGTAAACTCTTGATGTTCAGTACACGCCTGTATCGTATCGTAACCTTTATTTAAATGATTAACTGCATCCAAAATAGTAGATAATTTTATAAAAGGTGATGTTACAAATGGTGTTACAATTATTTCACTATCATCATTCACATATTTATCTAAAAAATTTTCAGTCATTAACAAAACTGGACTCACCCCATAGTCTGAATCGTTCTCCAAATCAATAAATTTTTGATTTCTCTTGTAACAGGTAACTGAACTATTCCACAGCTCAGAATAAATAAAATCACTATCTGTGTCCACATATACATTTTCACCATCTAATTCATCTAATAAATGTTTATAAAGTGGCCTGTCCCCCAATTTGAGAAAATTTTTATTAGGTAATCTCTGTGACTCTTCCTTGATGATTATAAAAAACTTCATTCTTTTATAAAAGTACAGATAATAGTTCTCTCCTGTAAAGGATAAACTTGGTCACCAGAATCTAATTCTATAAAATGAATATCTTGCCACTTACCTAACATTAACTCACCATTATCTATCGGTATTGTTTCTGATGTATTGAAAAATAATGTCCTCATGTGAGAATAACCATTGATTCTTTCATCTTGTGGAACATCATTTCTCAATGAAATTATATCATGAAGGTATCTCCTATTTTCAGGTTTATCTTTTGGTAAATAATTATCTAACCAAAATCTGATGTCGGCATGATGTAGTATTTCATTTTCTAAAATTCTCAACGAGGTTGTGGTGTGTTTAGTATACACATTTACAATTCCACTTTCGCCCCATTCCTTGGCAAATTTAGCAACCTTATCAGTTAAAATTGTGAATAACTTATCTGTTTTTATTTTAATTATTTTTTTCATTTAGTATACCATTCCCTAAAGTATTTTTCCATCTTTATAAAATCTCCAACTTTCAATAAATCAAGATTTTCAGGACAACCAAGTTTAATAAGAGTTTCTTGATATCTCATAGCATTAGAATTGGTTGGTATAAAGTTGATTCCATACTCCCTACCATACTCGTTCATCAATACACCTGGTCCTAAAGTATTAAAGTTTAAACCACCATTTCTTATGTCGTGACCCGACTTACCATTTATAACCTTTTGTCTATAAAAATATAAATTAACTAATATATCCATCGTGTAAGAATTACTATAAAAGACACAATCATTTGGATTAAACATATGAAATTCACTTTCCATTAGACCACCATGAGTAGTATATACAATATTATCTTCGAGTAATTCATAATTAAATCCAATTCTTTGTATTCCATCACGAGTGGTTGGATTAAATGCAGCATCGGGTCTTGATTTTATAACAAGGTCATATTCAAAATCATTTTCAATTTCATATTGTCTTTTCATCATTACGGATTGTACAAAACTATAAAATAGGCAACTCCAATGGTCATCACCATAAAAATAACTTTGTGGTTTTTTATCGAAAATAGATTTTTTTACATCATAATGTTTAACAATTCTATTGAATTCATGTTTATTAACTTTTCTCCATTCATATGGCTGTGATACACCTTTTCTATCACCACTATAATTCCAAGTATGAATGAAATAATCAACCTGTTTTTTTGAACTATTCCAAAACCATTTTTGGTTATCCTTTGATATCTCCCAATTACGAAGTTGTCCACTTAAACACACTGCTATCCTCATTATAAAACTTCCTTTAAGTCAAACTTTTCAACTGCACTAATTTCTTTATAATAATCACTATTAATTTTTTTCAAACCAATTCTATGTACTCTACTCAAGCCATACAAAGTATTGTCGGTTCTATAACCATTTCCGAATATCCATAAAACAAACGAACCACAATACCAAAGTTTATCTTCTAACACACAAGATGGTGTGTGTCCACTATTTTTGAAGTTATTCGTGTATAAAGAATTATCATCTAAAGGAAGTGAAAATATTTTATCAAAATCAATTTCACCATAATCAGAATTAACAATGAGATTACCACAAAACACTTCGTCATTTTCTATTTCTTCTTCTCTAATGGTTAGTGCAACATCTTCTAACCTTCCACTCCTAACAACAATATTTTTTGGGAGTTTATCATATTTAAAATCAGCACATAGAATTAGGTTATATTTACCATTAAAATAACTTTCGTTCATAATTGAAATCCTTTTCGTTTTCTGATTTATTTTGGTGTAATAATTTTGTTTTCGGTAATCCTATCTTTTCACATACATAATCAAAATCTTCTTGTAGTGTTTCATACTTACCATAAAAATCTATATAAGGTCTTTTATCAATCTGATTACTATACTTACCTTGTAAAAATTCTTTTTGTGATGGTAAATGTATCCATTCACCATAGTGGTCTAAAATAGTTTGTAAGTCACCTGTCTTATTCTCATCAACTTTAAAATTATAATGTTTTTCATATAACTCTTTCATATTTTTCACGGCATACTCAAAATCATGTTTATATAAAAAATTTCGATATCGATATTGAGAATATAACCTATCAAGTGGATTTCGAATAAAAGTAAAAACAAAATACTCATTCCATATCTTTTCATCAAACTCATCATGATGAATTTTAAATCCTTCATAATTATTCGAATCTTCTCCTATTAATTTACAGAGTGTCCTACCAACCGAAATACCAGCACACTTTGGTATATGTATAAAAATAAATTTATGTTTGTGGTCTATCATCAAATAACCTATCGTGTAATTGTGTCTTTACATCGAAATTTGATATTAAATCAACATTGTGTTGTAAAACATCTTTCATATCAATAAATATCATTAACATTTCTTTATTAGATAATTTTGATATCTGCAAGGTTACATCCATTACCTTTTGTAACCTTGTCCACCCATCGTGTTCATCATCATAACTTTCATCCCACCATTTACCAAAAGTTTTAAAGCCCCTTTCTTTCATCTCTCTAAGTGATTGATAAGGTCCAAACTGAATAATTGGCTGTCCACAATACATAGGATTAAAGGTAGAACTATGTAAGTGACATGCATTTGGTTCAAATGGAAATGCCCCCATAACAACACTAATGAAAGAATTTTTATAATGTATCGGTTGAAATGGTAAATCTGCATCAAAAAAACCTTTTCCATGACCAGCAGGACCTTGGTTATCCTCGTCTGTTCTATCTATATTAAATGGAACTTTAGATTGTAAATCTTGAATATTATTTTGTGTTAAATATTTTTCAAATCCATTTGGATATCCACCATCATCTAATAAAGTAGGAAAACTCACAAGTGATTTATCAAATAATTTATAATAATTCATAAATAACATAAAAATATTTCTCTCAGACCTATTCGTTCTATTTATTTTTAGAAAATGTTTTATTTTATCTATTCTATCAGACTTATATTTTATCTCGTCATCTATTATAACTTTGGTAGGTAAATTCCTTGTCTGTATCAATCTTTTTACATCATGTACATTCCACATAAATGAAATTATTTTCATTTTTTCCATATAAGTTTCTTGATTTCTAAACCAAGTTTCATGTGTTTTTTCTGCTAAAAAATTATTAGTAACAAATACAACTCGATTGGGTGGCAAATCAAGTTCTTTCATGTTTTTATAAAATGGTTCTAAAAACCATTCTCCATCTATACGATTACCCTCAAGTGTATTATCAAATAGTAAATAACCTTTTTTGTTTTTAACTCCATCGATTACTTGCTTGGGTATTAGATTTATATGTTTTACCCAAAGTCTTTGATTGTGATGTGTATGGGCCAGATAAACGAATTCTTCCTCTCCGTCCCAATCTTCTAACCAAACTTCTTTATTTAAATGTAGTGCATAATGAAAGCTTGAATGACTAAATAATGGTCTACATATAGTTTTTCCTCTGTTGTCGAGTTCTGTTATTTCGGGCACATGAGAGTAGATATCTATAACTTCCTGTGTTGGATTACACATATCACTTTGATTTATTGCATCTTTTAATACAATCATTTTAAATCCTTGTAGAGTTCTTTTGCCCATAATCTATGAGCCTTTTCACTTGGGTGAAAGTCTTGAAATAAATCCTTATCAAGTTTATCATTATCACCCATTAAAAATCTTCTAAATGATATATCTTTAAAAATTTGTTTACGAACATTTAAAAACTCATCCACAATATTAGTTTCAGACTTTTTTAGGTTATCGACTAAATCATGATTATGGAACATATCAACTTCTTTTGATTGATAAAATGCATCAAAAAACATATGTTGTATTCCTTTACTTTTTAAAAAATAATGTAAGTATAAATTTTGGTTTATGTAACGATTTAAATATTCTTCTTCGTGCCAAAAGTATTTTAAATAAGTATCATAAAATTTTTCTACTTCTTTATTTGGTAAATTTTGAGAATATTGAGCAGGATACAAAGTTTCCCAACTTTCTAAAAAATCTCCATCCCATTCTCCCTTAAAGAAAAAATCCTTTCTTTCGGGTGATGACCAACCAATTATTACATATATTTCATTTGGTTGATAAGTTTTCAATAGGTCTATGACATCACCTACAACTCTTCTTACAATGGCATCATTAGAAGAACCAGCTACACTTTTATTCTCCACATCAACTCCTAAAAGTTTTCCTAACTTATGTGGCCAAACTCTTGGTAATCTATAAGGTCTATTATCAGGATGGTTTACATGCTCAAGTTGTTCACCAAAAATTTCAGGATCTACAATATCACCTGCAGTCCAACTATCTCCATCACAAAGTAATATTTTTTCTTTCATCTAAATACCCCTTTAAATCTTCAGGTGTTCCCAATCCCCACATCTTTTCAATTTCAAATATTTTTATTTTTTTACCATCTTGAATTGCTTCATTAAAGACAGGACATACATAAAACTCATTATTAGTTCTTATGTCTTTATCAATCATCTGTTCTGTATACTTTACATAATCAGAACCCTTTGTCCAATAGTATACACCAACAGTTGCTATATTAGATATAGGTTTCTTTTCTGCTACTTCACATACAAAACCATCTTCACCCAATTTAGCAAAACTCCACTTTGGGTGTGTGGCTTCAAATGTTAACATACCACCATCGACATTATCTGCCACCATAGAATACATGAATTCATTACTATCCCACTCAACAAATTGGTCTGAGTTTGCTATTACTAATGGTTCATCATTATCTATAAATTCTTTAGCAAGTAATGTGGTACATGCTGCACCTTCGGTAAGACCATCTACTTGAACTATTTCACAATTATTATTTGTTATCAATCCCAACAAATGTTTTAAGTTGTATTGTTTATAATGAGATTTCTGAACGATAAAAATATACTTGGCATCTATGTTTAAATTGTCCGTAACAACTTGTATCATTGGTTTCCCATCAACATCAATTAATGGTTTTGGAAAAGTATATCCTACCTGTTCAAATCTTGAACCAGCACCTGCCATTGGTATCAATACATTCATCCTTCCACCTTGCCATTTTGGTTTTACCTCATTATTAGATTCTTGTATATATTTTTTTATTTTATCGTATGTTACATCATTGGTATCCTTAACACCACACAATACTCCACCACTTGATATTGCACCTTTTCTGCCTATATGTGAATCCTCAACTATAAGTGTTTCATTTGGATTTACTTCTGATTTTATCATACATCTCAAATATATTTCTGAGTTTGGTTTTGGATTCGTTACATCTTGATTCGAATACATAAAATCAATATACTCGAAAAATCCTTTTCTGATTAATTGTAGTTTTGCTGTTTCTCTTATGGAGTTTGTTGCACATGATATTGTATATCCCTCTGATTTTAAACTTCTAAGAATTCCTCTGATTCTATCATCGACAGAAAACCCATCAATAATTTTTAAAGTCATCTGTTGTTTTAATTCCCAAACCTTATCGTGTAATTTATTTGGTAATCCTTTATTCCTTGTTAATAGATTTAATTTTTTTGTAGTAGAAAGTCCATCGTATGTGGATAAGTGTTCGGCTCGTTCAATGACATATTTTTCATCTATACTTTTTAATGCCCTATTTAGAGCATTATAATGTAACTCTCTTGCATCAACCAATACCCCATCCAAATCAAATATTATTAATTTTATCATATCCACCTCGTTACAAAATCTGTACAAACTCCATAACAATTTAAACTTTTATCAAGTTCTTTAGGTAAAACTGCTATCGAGTTGTCCGTTAATTGTTTGTTTGGGTAAGTCCAAATATATCCTTTACTTGTCAAAGTCACATCATCTTCTTGATGAAAAAAACAATGTATGTTATTGTTATCTAACATTTTATATAATCCTTCTATGTTTTTTGCGTGACACCAAAATTTATCATTTTGTAAAAATTGTCTATTAACCTTAAATTGTGGTTCATCGTGTCCCAACCAAAACCCATCATCTTTCCACCACACATCTATCTCTACATCATAACCCAATTCTAATGCTTGATTTATATATCGTGGTTTATTTTCCAACTCTTTTCTCGGGCCGTTTATATTTCCTCTATGTGATATTATTTTCACTACATCCACTCATCACTATATTTTATCAGATGATTACCATTGCCACTTTTATCAAAAACCTTAAATCGAGTTGTCTTTTTCATATCACTATGACTGACGAGAGTATCATTAAACTCTAATAAATTTTCTTTGAAAAAATCTGCTGAATGCCTTGGTGAGAGGTAGTGAGTAAAAAACCCTATTTTTTGTATTTTTCCACTAAAATACCACCTATGTTCTACGGGACAACTCTTGAGGGCATTACATGCACCTATCCACAATAAACAATTTGTATAATCAACAAGTTCACCCTCATACTCAATTACATGACTAATCCATCCAACATTACCACCCTCATCAACACGAAGTGATATTTTTTTATTTTTTTGGTCTATCGACAATACAACATCTATCCAACCATCTTTTTTATCCAAAGGAACTTTGTAAAATACCTGTTCTGGTTTAGCTATACCATCTTCCTCTACCCAAACATCAGCCTGTATAAAATAATCGTCTTTACTTGGGTGTCTAACCATGATACCTGTATGCATCCCATTAAAAGCAATTACACCACCAGCCTTTTCCGAATCTATATTATCCCAATCAACTTGAACTCTGCAACAAAATGAAAATGAATCTTCTGTTAATATCTTAGAAGGTTCGTACCTACTCAATCCATGCTTGTTTGTCAATGGTAAAATATATGTAGTCTCTCCATCAAATTTTAAACTCATAATTTTATCTCCAATGTTGATTCATAAAAATCTGCAAGTTCAGGATAAGTTGCCTTAAAGTTTGTATTTCTTCTTCTATCGTGTTCCTTAAAAAATTTACCAAAATTATACCTTTGTTTCATAAGTTTTTCTTCATCATTTGCAGAAATCATCCAATCATAAATTCTTTTTATCTTTTGAACCTCAACATCGGAATACCCAATATAGTCGGATTTAAATAATGGAACTCCTAAATAATCAGCATGTGCTGCCTGTTTTAAGATTGTATCAGACCACATTTTTGGTAATACTTGAACTGTTTGATGTTCAGGAAATCTTAAATAAGAAGAATCTAAAAAAGTAGCAGATGGCCAATACCTATCATTTGAACCATATTCTTCTTTTAATTGGTAAATACCATCAATTAGTTTTATATAACTTGGTACTGATAGTGCATTATATGTGCTCATAAAGGTTAAATTCACACGACTACATTCAGTCAATATTTTATTTACATTATCCCAAAACCTATTAAACTCAAGACCATTTCTTATATATTCTGCCTGTGAACCCCAAGCGTCACAAGATGTAAAAATTGTAAACTCCTTTACGGCACCTTTATCTTCTATCTTTTGTATTCTTGTTATAAATGCGTCAACTAATTGATCAGGTACTCCTAAATTTGAATTGATTGATAAGCAAAGTTCCTTGTTAGGTTCTTCTTGGTCGAGGATGTAATCCATAACCTTCCAAGTATCCTTAGACAATAATGGTTCTCCACCAGTAATTCTAAATGTATGTAATTCTCTATACATATCAGGCCACCACTTCCAAAATGCTTCAACATATGGGTTTTCCTCTCTGTGTGGAATCGGCATTTTATCTTCATTAGTCATATATTCTATGGAATTAAAGTTATCTAAGGTTGGATACCCACCAAACTTATTAGTTTCTTCCATCCATGTCGATGAGAAAGACGGGCCACAATAACTACACTTAAAATTACACGCGTTTGAAAAGGCAACCTCAACATATTTTGGATTGAAGTTTTGTTGTGGATTCATTTTTTTGATATATTGAAGATGTGGATACGACCAATCAGAACGAGACTTGAGTATTCTATCGGAAAACCTATCGGAGTTATCTTCCACATTCCAACAATAATCACATTCAGATGGACGTTTCCCCTCCAACATATCTTTTCTTTGTTTCTTTTTGAATTCCGTATTGTGAAGTGCCGTAGGATTTACTTTTAATTCCTCTAATGGTATTTTGTGTGTTGATGGATGGTGACAGCTATGGGTGTGTCCCAAATGTAAGTGCATGGTAACTTGTGTCCATTTTGCAAGACAGAATCCACAACCAACATCATTTAGTTCCTTTTTGGTTTCTACATATATAGGATTATCAGTTGTAAAATCCGTAACCTCTTCTATACCTGTTTTTTCTTCAACCACTTCTATTTCATTATTTTCCATTAATACTCCACATGATTTGGAATTTCTTGTTCACACTTAAAATCTATTATTTCGTGTTCTGTTCCAAATAATTTTTCTCTTTTAACTACACTATAATTTAAATCTGTTAGTCCATCATCATCCGTATCTACAATTCCACCTTGAACTTCTTCAACAAACCTTCTTTCATTAATACTTGTATCTTTTTGATGAACCCACTTTCCACCGACCATATCATTTCTTTTATGTGACTGAGAGAAGAATCTACCTGGTTTAGTTCTATGTGGTAAAGTGGTGTTGGGTATCTTACCAATTGATTCCCTTTCCACACTACCACCATTTAATATTCCGTGATTTCCATTACCACTCAAATCATATACAATATCATCTTTGACATTAGAAAAATTATAATACAATTTAGTGTTGGTGGGTATTGGATAGTCATCTTTATAATACTCTTTTATTTCATCATCATTTAGAGCTTTGTCGAATAAACATATTTGTGCAATATCACCTGCAAAGAAACTTGACTCTTCACTATTAGGATCATCAACTCCTATATAAAATGGGTTACCACCATATTTTTTCAATGGTGATTCAAATTCTAATGGTGATTGTGAACCATGACCAAATCTCGAATCAGATTCTTCTCCATTTAGAAAGAATCTAAGTCTATTATTATCAACATCTACCGTAACCATCAAATGTGTCCAAACATCAGGTGGTCTTTTAATCCACATATAAGAATGTTCGTTTTTTTGATTAAATAATCCAAAAGAATATGCATCTGAATTATCCCATCCCAATCCCATCTGAAAACTTGGTCGTCCAAAAATATATTGGTGAATAAATTTTCTATTTTCAATATCTCCAATCAAATACTTAGGAATATCAAACCTATCTTCTGCCCTTACCATTACGGACATTGTAAAATTTTGACTTGTAAGTTCTCGTATAGAATCAGTTGGATTAATTTTTACATAATTAGAAAGTCCATCTAATCTTAAAAAACTTCTTTCATTATCAGATTCATGATTCATAAAAGTTTCTTTTGCTAATTCTTTTTTCTTTACTCTGAATAATAAATCATCATCTTCCATGCCCCAATTAAAATAACCATTTGAATATCCGTTTATTTTTTCATAATGTTCTTTGGTAAATAAAATAGAACCACCGAAATATTCTTGATACTTTAATCCATAATCAAATTGTGCAACATGAACAGCCAAATGTTCTACATTATTTGGATAAGAATAATCACACGAGTCATCTTCGGGTAACATATCAATGTCATGAAAACAAAAGTAATCATAACCTTCTTTTTGTGCAACATCATATGCAACATTCTTAGATGTTCCCCTATTGAAACCACTAACCGAATCAGGATAGACTTGATTGGCAACAAATATCTTATACTCTATGTCTTTGTCTTTAAAAAACTCATCCATATGTGGAATAAATTTTTTAAGATGTTCTTCCCTTTTATAATGTGGGACACATATTGCTAATTTTTTACTCATAATATAACCATTTTATTTAGTCCATTGTTGTTCCTTGATTTGGAGTTGTTGCTTGGTCAGGAAGCCTTGGTGATATAGTAGTCAAGTTACTTTCTTCAGCAAACTTTTTAAATATCTCTAACCTTTCCAACCTTTCCTCATATGTATTGGATGCACTTTCCCATTCTATCGCGTGTGGTGTTAAATCTCCACCACCACCTCTAGCAGACCTTATATGAAATGCTGACTTACCCCATTTGGTATTATCATCGGACATCATTTCCTTACTTAATATAAAAGTGCTCATACAATAAACTGCATCAATCCATTTTCTATACTTCTTCAAAAACTTCATGGTTTCTTCAAAATCTTCTTTAGTTTCGGTTGGATATCCAATGATTAAAAATAATACAACTTGTATTCCATTGGTCATGCAATTCTTAAATACTTCTGCGGCATAATCATTATCATACTCTCTAAACTTATATCCTTTTCTCATTTCTTTATTTATTCGTGCACTACCACTTTCAAAACCAAATGTCAAATGATGACAACCAGCCTTAAACATTTTTCTACATACACCATCGGTAAGATTTTTATCTATTCTAGCCCAACCACCCCATTGAAATGGTACATCCCATTCTCCATCACCATAATGGTCTACAATTTTTTCACATAACTCTTCAAGTATTGATTTACCACTTTCGGTTTCTGATTTCTTCACAACATCCGTATTGACATACGCACCCTTCCAAGACAAAAAGTTAAATTGTCCTCTTGGTAAATAACCACTCTTATCCAAGTAAAGTATTTCTTCGAGAATATTATGTGATGATCTTTTTCTAAAATCAGAAGCCTTCTTCCAATATAATTTTACACCACAGTAAATACAACTATAATTACAGCCCCTACTCAATACTATTGGTATTTCAGGCTGTTGATATAATGAAAAATCAATATCAGAATAGTCTGGTATAGCAACATTATCGAGGTCTTTTATAAAATCTCTCCACTTTGTATTTTTTACCTCACCATCTTCTCCTAAATAGTACAACCCATCAATTGATTTATAATTATATTCTTCCTTACAAATAGTTTCACATACTTCGGAAACCGTGATATCTCCCTCACCAAAAACTATGGCATCTACGATATTCATTTTAATCATCTCTTTTAACTTATGATTTGCATCATAGTGTGACGCGGTTGCTTCAGGACCTCCAATTAATATTTTAACATCAGGATTTTTAATTTTTAATGCAGTACATACTTCTAATGTAAACCAAATGTTGGTATTGAATATACAGAATCCAATTATACTTGGATTATTTTCAAGTAGCGTATCTCGATATTCATTTATTAAATCTTTTATCTGACCAATGGTATGAATCTTCTCATAATAATTTTGAGGATTATTCCAACTTGTTACATCTTGTAAAATTGTTCTATACCTTTCCTCAAATGGATCTAACCCCCTACCAAGTTCTTCTTTGTTTCGGTGCCAAAAATCTTGATTAAAATCAGTTACCTTTACGTTTGTAAATCCATTTTCTGTTAACGAGGATTTTAAGTAGCCAAGTGAAAGTGGAACAGAATACGAATATCCAAACGGAGTCCAACAAAAATTTATTTGTTTGTTTTTATATTCTTCTGTTTTCATAATAATAAGTATCTAAACCAAAATTTACATTCATGTTACTGATATAAACTCATGTTTGTCTAAAAATTCTTCTTGATGTTTTATTTCATACTTTAATGTATTTAATCCATCCTTTTGTGAATCTAATAATCCTTTTCTAACTTTATTAAAAAATCTTAATTGATTCTCTCTCGTCTCCCAATGAGTGAATTTTGTCTGTGACCAACCATTTTCTTCGTGTTCTAAACAAGTAAACTTACCATCTCTCCTATTTGGTATCAATGATAAATTACCCATTCTCAATTCTTTTTCTTTTTTAAGTGCACCATTTATTTTTGCGTGATTGTCATGTCCACTTTTATCTATTACCTTATCTCCAACTATGTTTTCAAAATTCCAATACCCAACTACATTATCAGATGATTTATAGGTTTCCTGTCCTTGTCTCCACCCATCAAATTGCTTTTTCTCCGTAACATTTATTGGGTAACCATCATTATAAAGATAAGAAACTTCATCTGGTGTTAAACAATTTGACCATAGTGACACTTGAGCTATATTTCCTTTGAAAAATCCTTCATCACCTGTTCTTGCATTTGGATTTGCACATCCAATATAATATGGAACACTTGGTGATTTCTTTATAACTCCGAAGTAATCTGTTGGTGATTCATTTGTCTCTACACCATTTACATACATTCTCAACCTCTTCAAAACGTGGTCTAATGTATATATAATATGAACCCACTCGTCTGACCTTCTATCTGATACTACCATAGATTGTTTTGAATCTGTATTCCATACAGCACCTTTGTATTGCATTCCACTTGTATAACATATACCAACATGATGTCCTGGTCGTGTAAAAACATGAAATTCATCGTAGTCTTTATTATCATTTAATTCCAAATCATCACCCGGTTCTACCCATGCCTCTACACTAAATGATGAATTAACAACCTTATTTAATGAAACAGAATTTTTAATCTCAAGATAATCTCTACCGTTAAATTCCATAGTATTTATAAATCTTGGTGACTTATCTTTAGAAGTTCCTGTCCATTGTTCTGATAACGGAACTCCTCTTTTTTTACAACGATAAAGTAAATCGTCATCCTCAAATCCCCAACCCCAATAATTGTTAGAGTATCCATTAATCCATTCAAAGTGTTCTTTGTTAAACAATGTAACTCCACTAAAGTATTCAGGATATGCAAGACGATAGTTAAATTTACTTAGTCTTGATGCTAAATGTGTTGGTTTATCTACCCAAGAGTAGTCACATGAATCATCTTCAGGTAACATATCAATGTCATGGAAACAAAAATAATCAAATCCTTGTTCTTTTGCTATTGAATATCCAACGTTTAACAGAAAACCACGATTAAAGGGCCTGTTATTACCTTGTTCCACAATGAATATTTTAAAATTTAAATCTTGATTAGATAAAAACTTTTCCATATGTGGAACAAACTGAGCAAGGTGCTCTTCTCTATCCCTATACGGAACTATTATTGCTAGACTTGGGTTCACTACTTACCGAAAAGTTTACCAACCACAGACTTTTTTGGTTCAGGTTCTTGTGTTCCACCTAAAGTCTTTGCAATTTCACTTGCAATGTCTGCTGCAGATACCTGTGGTGGTGCAACTTGTGGAGACTGAACACCTGTTGGTGTTGGATTGGCCTCTACATAAGTCTTTACTATGTTGTATATTTCCCATAGTTTCCAATCTATTGCCTCAACCTTTTCTTCTAAATTAGTTAATGACTTAACCGTTATTGCACTAAGTTCATTACCTGTTCCTGAATCAAGAACATCTTCTTTTGTATCTTTTTTTGTTGCCATAACTGACTCCTTATATTACTACTTCTATTATTTCGTGTTTAGCCTGATAATCTTTTCGCTTAACTATACGAAATTTTGTTGATGATAAACCATCTGTATTTATATCAGCCATATCAATTGATACCTTTTTATTAAAGGTACTCCTATTAGACTTAATATCGTGATGATTACTTCTTGTTAAATTTTCTATATTTAAATAACCTTCTTCTGTTGAAATAAAACCATATGCACCATTTCTTCTATAAGGTAAATATCTCTCTCTTTCACTTTTCAATGATTTATTTGCAAACTCCACATTTTTACAGATAGCATGATTGTTATTACCGCTTACATCAAAGGTCATATTCGAATAACCACTCTTAAAATCCCAAACCCCAACTGGTAATTTAGAAGTTGAGTATTCACCTTTGGAGTTAATTATACCTCTGTCAAATATTAATTCTATTTCATAGTCTTTTAGTGCATCTGACCACAATCCAACTTCTGATATCTGACCTTTATAAAAGTTTTTCCAAACACTCAAATTAGGATCACCGGCACCAACATAGTAAGGTTTGTTTAAATATTCAACGAGTTGTCCCTCATAACTTTTTTTACCCACTTCCTTTCCGTTTACAAATAAAGATAAGGTCTGTTCTTTATCATCTACTACCATACCAACATGATACCAAGAATTTGTTCTCAATGGAACTTGCAATACCACTGGTTCTTTTCCACTTTTTCCGTTAGGTCGAATCCAAACAACAGATTTTAACATTCCACCGTGGGTGTAAGATAATCCTGTATGATATCCAGGTCTCATAAAAATGCTATATTCACATCTATTGTTGTCCACATCAGCTCCATATGGTGGTTCTCCGTCAGGAAAAAACCAAGTAGATATTGTATAACTTTTATTAGTAGCTCTTTTTATTTTCGCGTTTGTGGCAGGTATTTCTATGTAAGATTTATACCCATCAAAAGTTCCGTAGGTTTTTGAAATCTGAGTTTCTAATTCAGTTCTTACCGATAAACCCTTTACTGCACATCTAAGTAATAAATCATAATCCTCATAACCTATACCCCAATATTGATTTGAATATCCATTTACAAGTTTAAAATCCTCTTTAGGAAATAGTGTTGCACCACCAAAATATTCATCATAGGGTAAATCATAATTTTGAAAATTTTGAACTTTAGATTGGTCTCCAAATTCTACTTTATTTCTCATACCGACTAATGAAATTGGTTTTTCTTCATAGGAATAATCACATTCATCAGATAGTGGAATTAAATCTGAATCATGAAAGCAAAAGTAATCAAACCTATCTTTATGTAACATATATCCTATATTAAATAACTTACCTTTGTTTATAGGTCGGTTAGATTTCTGTTTCATAAATACTAATTTGTAGTATAGATTTTCATCTTCTAATATTTTATATTTAAAGTGTTCCGTAAAATTGTCTATATGTTTTTCATCATACGGAAGTATAATTGCCAATCGTTTCATACTCTATATTCTAAAGCCTCCATCTTTACGGAATCCCATTTGGTATAATCATAAAAATTCTTTCCACATCTTTCTATCATAAATCTCTTATCCGTAATATCAATAGTTCCAAAATTATCTAATATATAATCAAACATTTTTTTATACTCTTCGTGAAATGTATAACTTTCTTTTTTACGAGAAACATCTTTCAATCTACTAATCACAGAAACATCCCATTTAAAATGATGAACTTGAATAAAACAATCATCAGTTGGATATCTCAAATCATTCATCCATCTGTCTCCATAAGTATCTTTACCATTTACCATAGCATAATGCTGTCCATTAGTAACTTGTATATCACCTTTCATCACTATGGTTTTATTAGGACAGGCGTTTGAAACTGGATATCTAAAAGAACCCACTAACGGAAATTCTTTCCAAATATCACTATCATCATTTATGAGTGGGAATTTTCCACCCTCTCCAATTCTATCTAAAAATGCTCCTGTAATAAATTTATAACCATTCCCCTCACAATCTTCAATTAATTCACTTATTGGTTTTGGATACAAATGAAACTCGTCATCATCTGCAACAATCCACCAATCATCAGGTTTTAATAACTTTGTTTCGTTGTATAATTCTGTAACCCGCTCCCAATTAAATGGTTCTTCGATAGTTTGTTTATGTATATCAATATTTAAATCACGAGTGATTTCTTTGACTTCCGATAAAACTCTATCCTTGTCCGATGATAAATATACAACAACATAAATTTCATCAACAAAATCTCTGTAGTGTTTTAACATATGTCTTAACATTGTGGTGTTATGTCCACAAACCGTAACCAAATTTATCATATTAGTTTTTTACAAGAATTATAAAATACTTCCATTTCAGGAAAAGTTTCTAAGAAGTTTTTTCCTCGTCTTTTGTCATATTCATCTATAAATAACACAAAATCTTTTCTTTGTTTATCTAACCAATGTTGATTATCCGTAAACATATTCGTCATTCTTCTAACTTTTTCTCGTTCAAAATCAAAAAATCCTACTTCATAATATCCATCAACGTGTTCATATTTATGCATTCCTAAATCTTTCATTAAACGAGATAATTCATTTATTCTTTCTAACCAATCTGGTGTTAAAATTCTAAAATCTAAAAATTCTGGATGTCGTATATATGATGTATCCAAAATAATTGAATAATCTCTATATCTTTTAGAACTACCATATATTTTTTTTATTTTATGAATTTTCTGTATTACTTTATGATACGAAGAAATACTTAAAGCGTTAAATGCTGCCATAATAGTAACTTCAGGTTTCTCACATTTTGTAAGAAATTCATTTACTCGTGACCATAATAATTTTGAATCCAAACCATCTCTAATATATTCTGCCTGTTTTCCCTCCGCCTCTATACTGGTAAATAATACAAAATTACACACCAAATCATTATCAGTAATATACTTTACTTTATCAACAAATTCTTCCCATCTTTCATTCGGAACTGATAGGTTGGAGTTTATACACAATTCTATATTTGGATTAACTGTTGGATTATCTATAATATAATCTAAAACCTTAAATGTATCATTATGTAAAAGTGGTTCACCACCGGTAATCCTAAAGGTATGAAGATTTGGAAATAAATCAGGCCACCATTTCCAAAATGCATCTCTGTATGGATTTGGTTTAGAATATGGTATAGGTAAACTTCTATCTCGTTCCAACCACTCTGTATTATTATACATTCCACTTGTGGGATAATGTCCTTGTGTTTTTATTTCGTGTTGCCATTTAGAACTACTCTTAACATCACAATAAGCACATGCCATATTACATTGGTTACTAAAACTTATTTCTACATATGGAGGAAATACATCCTCGTCTCCTGTCATCTTTTTAATATCTTTAAGGTGTGGATGAGCCCAAGCCTCACCACTTTTCATAATTCTATCACTAAATGATTCTGTATTTGAATCTTCTACATTCCAACAATAATCACACTCTGCAGGTCGACCACCCTTTAACATCGTCTTTCGTTGTGCCTTCTTAAATTTGGTATTATGAAGAGCCGATGGGTTGTTTTTAATTTCATCTAATGGAATATGATGTGGAGTTGGATGGTGACAACTGTGAGTTTGACCAGTTTGTAAAAGAATACTAACTTGATTCCATTTTGCCAAACAAAAACCTTTACCGACTTTATTTAAATCTTCTCTTACCTTTTCAAAACTTTTTAATCCAGTAACACCACTTGACATATTAAATCCTTCTCAAAATAGTAAGTCCTGAAGATGATACTTTTTCAGATTTATCTCTATAATCGAATAAATCAAATTTTTGCCATTCATTTGGTATTTCTTTAATAAAATCAGAAGGACCATAACAAGTATCATGTGGTTCATCTTCATAAGTTTCAAATGTATCCCAATATCTACTATCGGTATCGTGAATACTAATTATTCCGTTTTCATTCATTATAGTTGAGTATAAGTCAAAGTCAAGTTTGCAACCTTCATAAGTATGGTCAGCGTCAATATGTAAATAATCAATTTTAATATCTCTCTTAACGAAAAAATTATAAAATGCATCTTCGGTGGTGGTGTTGATAAACTTAGGGTTAAATTTCTCTCTTAAAAAACTATCTTCATCTGACCAATCAACTTCACCATTAAAACTATTTGTAGCATCAACCACATAAACTTCACCATATTTGTCCTTACCATACATACTGGTTTCGTTGAGTTCCCATACACAATCTACCATTAATCTCGGAACATATCCACCCCCACTACCAAGACAAACACAAACCCTTGCCTTTAAAAAATATGGTATGGAGTAATAAAAGATACCAGCACCCAAATAGTCATCGTTTGCACCATGAGTCCATCGGTATGACACCGAACCACTTTCTTGATTTCTTGTTATTGAGTCGTGTATCCAACCACGATTTAGTATTGACATTTAAAACCTATATTGTTCCTTAAATAAGTATCAGGCTGGATCTGAATCTGTTCCTTTATTATGCACTAATACACCACCTGCAAAATAAACATCTAATGGTTCTACATCAAATTGAATAACCTCTACGTCACCACCAACCCATTCAATTGATGATATTTTCAATTCTTTACCTGAAGTCTGATATAACTTCATACCACTTAATAATTCATTTGCCCGTTTCCATCTCCAAAGTCCATTCGTATAAACCCAAAATTCATGTGCCTTGGTAACTTTTATTTCACCATTGTTAATATCATAATACCCATCTTCAAAATCATAAAACAATGATTCTACAAATGCTTCTGATAAGGCGATACCATCATTATCCATAGTATCCATAGTGAACGGCATCCATACATCCCTACCTAAATCCTCGTCAGGTAAACCAGGAAGATTAATTGACATTACTTCATCACCTACATTTAAATATTCAATATCCTTTTCAGAACCATCCGACATCAAAATCATTGTTCCTGGTAAAAAACAAGCACTTGATAGACCACCATAAGTGTCTTGAATCTCAACAGTTTTTTGTATAGCGGTATTGTATCGTGTTGCGTGGTCGTTAAATCCATCACTTTGTCGGTCATCGTGATACTTCCCACTTATGGTAACCTCTTGGTCACTAAAGTTTGCACCTTCCCATCTTTCAAAATACACACTATCTAAATAGGAATGATTACTATCATGTGCACTTGCAGTAAATCTCAACTCTAATGTTTGATTTACTCCTGATGAACCACTTGTGTAGAAATCTTGTCTAAATTGATACCAAGCGTCATCACTACCGATAATATCATTATGAACTTGTTGTTCATATGCCCCACTAATTTGTAATCTTATCTGATTTGCTGATGTAGCTGAGGAATAAACAATAGCCCTTAATTGATATGTGGAATTACCCTTTACGGTTAATGATTGGGTTACAAATGCATTTTGTGCTTTAAATTGTATTGACCTATTATCCTTATCCTCTTCAAACCCACCTGCTGATGCGGACGGAGATGTTGATGGAGGATCACTACTATATATACTCGTGACTGCTGCTATTCCATCACCGCCACTATTAGACCAAGATGCAAAAGAACTTCTGTATTGATGGTTTAGAACTAAATTACTTTCTGTAACGAAACTTGTCTCACTTCCTAATGCTGATGTTAAATCAGATATGGCACCTGCATTATATTGTGTGGTAAAATCTTGTGTTCCATTCATATTAAATAATGATGCATTATTTGTAGTCCAAGTAAAATTTTCTGCCCTTGTTTTTATACGAGAATCAAATAATGTATTTGAATTAGTAAAAGTTACCTCGTATGTTTCATTGGTTGCCTCATCAACATATTGAAAACCATCTAATGAAGTATCAACGGCACCTAAATAAAAGTCACCGAGACTTGTTTTGCCAGTTCCACTATCTCTACCGGCATCATTTAAACTTGTCTTAGAGGTGTAGTTGGAATTTCCAACTGCGGTTGCCCTACCGAGTTTACCTAATGATAATTTTGTTCCATCTGGTGGTGTTGCCAAAAAACTTCTCCTAAAAAAAACACATATGTCTTAATACGCGTGTGTCCATAATAAATATTAAGAATTATATATTTCCAAATATTTCTCAACCCATTCTGATTTATTATCAAATCTTCTCAAATACTCCCTTAGTGCAGTAAAATGAGAATTTTTTTCCTCATAAGAACTATTCTTAATCATCTTGACCACATTGTCAAACTTTTCCTTTGAACTTGCCCTATATGGGTATTCAAATCCACTACACCAATCCTCACTTAGTATTGGTAATTTACCATAATCAACAGCTTGAAATATTGAATATCCAAATGGTTCGTATAAATGTGCAGAATGACTTATTCCCCAATCATCTCTTGAGAAAAACCTATGTGTGTTCTGACTTTTATACGTGAATAACTTAGTTTTTTCAAAAGTATGACCGCAGTTTCTTTTCCACCAATCTAAATCTTTTGGGGTGGTAAATGCCAATGACTCGTGACCATCCATAAAATGAGGTGCCTTTCTACTTTCTATCCTTGCGGTAAATCCAATGAGAGTATTATCATTGAGTTCCTTGTTGTGTTTGAATTCGTAAAAATTTGGTATGTTTGTGATTTCCTTATTACTATGTAGTGGTGTATTTTTATCCACACCTATCCATATACTTTTTTTCGACCAATTGGATACATCCTGCTCCCATTGTGGGTATGCTGCAAAATGTTTTAAGGTTTTTAAATTTAATTGAATGGATGCCTGTAAACTTAATTTTACCGAAACATGAAATATAGAAGAATATATGTTATCTCTTATATCTTGTATTACCTTGTGAGGAGTATAATATCCGTGTAAAATATGAACTCTTCTTGCACCTTTCATGGTTTCTTCGAATTCACCTGGATTGTCTCCCTGCCAAACCTTTTCCAATGGTTCTGGCTTCTTTGGTTGATTCCAATATTTTTCGGTTTTCTCATGAAAATTTTCAACGATTTCACTGGCCTTATTTTCTATTTTGATATGAGATTTGTGAAATTCATTATTTTTCATTCCTCTGTCAAATGTAGTAGCTTGTTTTTTTGTTAGGATTGGACGGCGTCTGTGTATTAAAAGTTTTGGTTTAACCTTTAAATGTGGTGATATGTTGTCAATCCAATGATTAACCCATACATCTGCCCCACCGAGAACCAAAGGTCCTCCTCCTGTTGCATAATAAACATCATAACTCATACCTATAAGTATATATATTACTTATTAAATCTACTTCTATATGCGTCAAAAATAACTCCAATTTCGTCTTGGGTTAATGCATCCTTGTACATGCGAATTACGGCTATTTGACCATTCCACTCACTATCAGTAGTATTTTTTGCACCTATGTAAACCACATTTGCATCACCAGCTGTGTCCATATAACCCGTAGTGCTTCGAGCACCAAGTGAGGCACCATCGTCTTTATATCGATTTATATTCGAACCATCCCAAGTAAGTGTCCACATATACCATACTCCAGCAGTTGAACCACCATGTGCTATATCAGCACTTGTTGTCCAACTTGTAGTTCCATCTGAATCGAGGAGGAATCTAGCCTCATTATTTCCACCAGTTAGACCATCAAAACCCATCGCGTAATTATTTGTTTTATACATCATAAAGGATGTTCCTGTTGATGAAGCATCACCTCTTGCCCATATTACACACGAAAATTCATCTTCAAAATCTTCACCACTAATTGGAGACGGACTTCCACCAGTATAGGCATAATCATTACTCCCATCAAAATCTATTCCATCTTGTGTAAATTCATAATTAGCCCCACCACCAAATGTAAAATGATTTCCATGTCCTGATAAGTCGTTAAATGCACTTTGACCATCATGTGCACTATCGTAAAATGCAGCATCCCACCATCCAACTAAATTGGTTTGATGAATATTTTTTACATTTGTTCCAACGATATCATCGTTTACATAAAATGGCATTATAAAAATCTCCCTCTATCACAATTCCAATTGTAATGTATATCTGATGTCGCAAATGGAGTATTATATGCTCTCACGATTGCAATCTTTCCATCAAATTCATCATCGGCACTACCTGCAAGTTTTTCTCTACCACCTATTCTCCAGGTCTCGGTTGTTGATGGACTTTTATTACCAGTTACCTCTTCAACCAAAGTTGGAACGGTGTCGGCAGTTCCAAGATAAATCTTTACATTTTTTGTTGAAGAATGAGTTCCAACTACATGATACCAAACACCTGTGCTTACCGTTCCAGTATTTGCTAAGATGAAGGATGAACCATCTCTCACCCCAACTCTAATAGAATTACCATCGGTTGAATTAAAATCAATTCCGTATGAATTGGTTGTCTGACCACACACTACTAAACCACCATCATCAAAAACATCTATCTTTAACCATACTTCTATAGTCCACCCGGCTGCACCAAAACCACTTCCAAAGTCATTCGTGACGTGAAATTTTTCAACACTACTACCCGGTGTTAAATTCCAAAAAGATTGATTTCCAGAATGTGTTAAATCGGCACTATCCACACCTTGACCTACGGCATTACGATTATTACCACTTAAATCAAACCATGTTGTGGAAGCATATGTTGCAGACCTCGGATCACCGGCGTCCAGCCACAGAACCATATCACCCCTTACACATTCATTCGGTCCTAACCAAATTCCTGCTGCGCTAGTAGCACCAACATTAATACCCATTATGGTAATTCCCCCCACGACCATTCACTACCAGTTAAAATGTTCAATACTTCACTATGACTATATTCTGCAGATTTTGAACTTAACCCACTAATCGATGAGGGCATCGAACCTTCATACTTTACAAAAGTTCTACTGCCACTATTGTTTAGCCTCCAATATCTTGAACCAGTTGCTGTATGTGTGATTTGATTAAAATCTACACTTCCTGTTTCATTCGTGTTTATGAATACCCACCTTCTATTTGAATAATCTCCCATTTTTACCCCTAATTTTAAGTTGGTTGATACCTATGTCTGTATATTTGATAAGTGTGAACTCGTTCTTGTTCCGTATGACAATCATTATAGTATAATATTGGACCTATCTCCCCATTGAAATACCAACCATTGCCAGTAAGTGAACCAATTTGTAAATCACCATCAGTATTTTGAAATTCAAAACTTGCAGGTGTGGATACTGACGCAAAAGTATTTAATAATTCTGCAGTTCCTGTTCCATCACCTTTTGCCACAAAAGTTCTAGCTGTATTTGCTGGAATATCACCAACTGTGGAACCTGTATTGTTAATCGAACCCACGAAAAAATACCAATTATCACCTTCTAATGCTGTATATGCATATTGGTCACCCGTAGAACTAGCAGCTGGACAATATACACTATCACCACCATCATCGTCTGCTGCGAATAAAGTAAGATTTCCACTTTGAAAAAATACATTTAAATCGTATCCAGCAAATGAGATAAGAGGACCATTGCCACCACCCGAACCAACATAATTGGTGCCAGTTCTAAACCATAAGTAAACCGTTGCTGTTCCACCTGTGGAGCTATTACCAGTATAAAAATCTGATACATCTATGTTTGAATCTGATACAATGTTATCATTAGAACCATCAAATGACCATCCTATTCCGTCATCGTAATAATCCCAAGATGCACCATTTAGTGTCATTGCTGTATTACTTGTCATATCGGTTACTGCTGTAGTTGATGAACCAGGATTATAAGAATCTACATTGCCAGGATCTACTGATAAAATTAAATTCGTTTGAATAGGAGTTCCCAATCCAGCAAAATATCCTGCTTGATTTGTTGAACCGATATTCCACCCCATTATGTGACCTCTTCTAATTTAAATTTATATTTTTTACCATTTTTTCTATTAATGATAAATAAATCATCTTCACCCTCTTGAATTGTCCAATCACCCTTTGTTCCATCTACTTCATTACCCGTATCTTTGTCCATATTAGATAGCTGTAAATCAGTAGTGTATACATTGTTCCATCTCAAAGATGTCGAACCTAAATCATATGTGGCCGAAGTGGCAGGCTTAACATCACCAGTAACGGTCATTGTACCACCAATTGATGTAGCTGTATTGATTTGAGTTGTTCCTCCACCATTAATATTCACAAAACTTATATGGACAAGTCTTTCCGCCTGAGAGGTTTCGGTGTAAATTCTACCCATCACAGTAGTATCTCCTACTGCAGTGGTATCCAATGTAATTACTCCAGTAGTAAGATGAACAGCATCGTTATCACCAAATATAGCACTTCCTGTTGCATCAATAGATGCTTCAGTTCCTTGATAACTTCCCGTAACGACAAGTTTTTTAGATAAGTGAATTGCTTCACTTCCATCATCAATCAACACATAGGTATTGTTACCATCTCCTGTATTACCTTGCTGTATTGCTGTTGTATCACCCATATTACCAATCTTAACCATTAAGTCGGTGCTTTCTCCATCACCCTTTGATTGAAATACTAAATTTTCAGATTGGTCATAAATACCACCAATACCACCCGAACCGAGTTGCATATATGCTGTTCTAATTGTAGATTTTAAGTTGGTCGCTGCATCTTGGGTTACTTGCAAGTTATATAAACCATCACTCGGTGACCATCCACCATTTACTCTAAGTCCCCATACACCACCTTCTTCAACCTTCACATCTATACTACCAGAACTCATTATTGCTACTTGACTTGGTGCATTGTTGTTATGAGCCCATGCTAATGGAACAAACGCGTTTGCTGTATTTGAATGTAATCCTACGGCAATTCCACCTTCGGATTTTATTGTTCCGTTTTGATTGTTTGGATCTCGTTCTACGAGAAAGTTACCAACAATTTTGTTTTGTGCACCGAATTGAACTTGTGAATATTTACTCGCGTATGTTTGAAAACCTACTGCAGTTAAATGGGTTTCTGAATTATACCTAAATCCGGTGATTGATGGGTGCGCATTAGCTGCACTCACTCCATCATGAGTCTTTCCCCACCTAAATGTTTTACCTGATGTTGAATTTGCAAGTCCAGCTACATTGACTATCTTAACATAAAAGAATTTTTTCTGAATTATGAAACCTAACTTTCCAATAGTTGCTAAGTTTACGGAGGAATCTTGAGATGTTGTTCCACTTACCGTAATGATTCCACCATCATGAACCAATTCAAAATCATCAATATCGTTTTGGTGGTCACACCCCCATATTTGAAAAGAAAATTTAAGATTAGATGCGGATCCGTCTGTTATGTAGAAATGAAGGTTTGAAAACTTACCCCAAAATACAGTAGCATCATTACCAGTAGCAAGAGTTCTATCGGCTGCTGGAGTTGAGTTATAATATCCATTTAATCCGATAAATGCTGTAGCTTGGTTGTTAGGAAATACTCCCATCGTAACATCAACATTTCCACCGTAGTAACCATCAAGGTTACCATTTGATGCACCATCATCAAAGTTTTTAGCTACCCTATTTGTTCCTGTTGAGTATGCGGTATTAGGATCAACAATAGAACCGGATGTGTTTATAGTTACAACGGGTGAAACGGCACTTGAACCACCAAATCCACCTACACCTCGTGAGAATCTCATTTCAGGCTCACCGGCTACTGTTCCATCTGGATCTATGGTTATATCACCACCACCACTATTATCGGTTATTCTTATACCATCCGTTCCAATGTAAACCCCATCAGCAAGACTTGCGAAAGTTGTTTTTGTGCCGGTGTGAAGTTGAGCAGTATCTATTGTAAATCCACCGATACTACCAGCTGATGAAGTTATAGCACCATTAAATGTGGCGTTTCCTGCGGCGTCTAATGCTACTACGGTGGAATCAGTTCCACTACCATTTCTATTGATAATTTCTACCGCTCCACTACTTATCTCCACTCTTGATTTTGAATTACCAACCTCTCCCATAACAAGTTGAGCTGCTGTTAGTTGAGCGTGTGTTGTGGTGTTGGTTCGTAATTGTATACCATTGGTAGGATCTACCACTATATTTTCTTGATTTGATGCGACCTCACCAAGTGTTAAGACATTAGTATCTAAATTAAATGCTTGATTTCCTGACTCATCAACCAATGTGATATCACTACTATCAATTATCAACCTATCACGAGTTCCATCATTAAATTTTAGTTCACCACCAGTTATTAAAGTATTTGCTCCAAATGATGCTTTTTGAGCCCCACCCACAACAACCTCAAAACTACTAGCGTTAACTCTTGAAAAATTATCAGCATCTTTTAATATTGCAACATCAAAAGTGGATGAAGAAATATGTGAACCTGCAGTATCTCCTATTACAACACCTTTTGATGTAAATGAACCAACGGTCGCGTTGTCCTCTACAATTGTCAAACCACTACTATTTACCCTTGCAAAAGTTTGGTCGTTATCACCAAAGAAAGTCGAACCCGTATCTTGAAATGAAGCTCTAACCACTCCATTTGAAGAAAGTTTTATTCCATCAGAGTTAATTACTATCTTATCATTATCACTTCCACCGAATAAACTGATAGTTCCACCACTAAAAGTTCCTTGTGTGACATTGTTATCAACAATAGTCATACCACTGCTGTTTACTTGGGTAAAGGTTGTCTCGTCATCCCCATAAAAGGTCGAGCCAGTATCTTGTAACGCTGCTCTCACCACACCATTTGAGGATATCTTTAATCCATCAGAATTTATTACTAATTTATCATTTGCACTTCCACCGAATAAACTGATAGTTCCACCACTAAAAGTTCCTTGTGTGACATTGTTATCAACGATTGTTAAACCACTACTATTGACTTGAGTAAAGGTTGTTTCGTTATCTCCATAGAAAGTTGAACCTGTGTCTTGTAATGCTGCCCTTACCACACCATTCGATGATATTTTCAAACCATCAGAATTTATTACTAATTTATCATTATCACTACCACCAAATAAAGTAATAGTTCCACCACTAAAAGTTCCCTGCGTTATATTGTTATCAACAATTTCCATTCCACTACTATTAACTCGTGTGAAGGTTGTTAAGTTATCCCCATAAAAAGTTGAACCGGTATCGTGCATCACAGCTTTTATAACATTATTGGTAGATATTTCTATTCCATCTTCATCTATCACTACTTTATCATTTGCACTTCCACCAAATAGGCTAACAACTCCACCATGAAATGTTCCTTGAACCACATCGCTATCAACGATGGTTAATCCACTACTATTTAGTCGTGCAAAAGTTCTTTCGTCATTTGCGTAAATTGTTGAACCGGTATTGTGTAGTGATGCTCTTACCGTACTTCCATCTTTTATGGTTAATCCCACACTATTAAGAAGAACGTGTTCTGCACTTGTATTACCGATTGTTGAAGTTGCACCGAATGTAGAAATTGTATTACCACCCACTACAATATCTAAACTATTGGAATCCATCCTTGAAAAGTTGTTATCGTCAAATTTTACATTTACATCTAAAGTTGAGGCTGAAATATGTGAACCTGCAGTATCCCCTATAATCGCTCCTGTCGCTTTAAACGAACCAACTACGGTTGAACCATCTTTAATAGTTACACCAGCAGAACTCATAGATATATGTTCGTTTGATGCATCTCCAATCCGTGTGATTGCACCAAATTCAGCAACATTAGTTCCTGCAGTTACGACTTCCACTCCGTCTGATTTTACAAATACATAATCATCTGTAGCGGCACCATATACATAAACGCCCGAACTTCCTAATCTAACATTACCGATTACTGCATTTCCAGCATTTGCGGCAGGTCCTATGTTCATTCCTGAATCATTAATATGAACTTTCTTTTCATTATTAGTGAATATTCCAATATCCGCAGAACCAATCACAACTCTATCATGACCTACAGTTCCAGCAGTTCCATTTAAAGTAATTGTCCCACCTTGCATTGTTACATCAGAACTGAATGTTGCCCTTGTGGTCGTTCCATCTTTAATAGTTATACCAGCAGAACTTGCGGATATGTGTTCGTTTGCTGTATCACCGATGGTTGTTATTGCTCCGAACTTTGCCACTCTTGTGTTGTTATCAAATACTTCTAATTTATTTTCACTTAGTATTACTTTATCATTATTGTTTGTGGTATTCCTAATCGTTATTGTTCCACCCTCTATTATAGTATTTGCTCCAAATTCTGCTACAACATTATTGTTATCAAATATTTCTAATTTATTCTCACTCAATACCACTTTATCATTATTATTAGTAACGTTTTGAATTGTTACAGTTCCACCCTCAATAACCGTGTTAGCTGCAAATGTAGCTACTGCATTATTGTTGTCAAAAATCTCCATTTTGTTTTCACTAATAACCACCTTGTCATTGTTATTAGTATGATTTCTAACCGTAACCGTTCCACCAGTTATAATTGGATTAGCTCCGAATGTTGCAACTTGATTTCCACCCACGGTTATATCTAAACTATCAGAATCTAATTTTGCAAAGTTATCAGAGTCGGAAATAATACTAACATCTAATGTGGATGAGGAAATATGAGGACCACTCGTATCACCAATTATTGCTCCTTTACCATTAAATGAACCAACTACGGTTGAACCATCTTTAACAGAAACACCTGTTGATGCAATTGATACATGCTCATTACTTGTATCTCCAATGGTTGTTGTTGCACCAAATGCGGCTTGGGTTGTTCCTGCTGCAACTACATCAACACCATCTGATTTTACATTTACATAATCATTAGTTGCGGCTCCATAGATAAATGCTCCACCACTACCCAATCTAACATTACCTATAACTGCCTGTCCTGCATCTGCAGAAGGTCCTATGTTAATACTACCATCTTCAATATCTATTAATTTTGCATCATTCGCAAACATTGCAATATTACCAGAACCAACAACCACCCTTTCATCATTTCCACCACCCGCTGAATCACTCTGAACTGTTATTGTTCCACCAGTTAGAACTATATCCTCACCAAATGTAGCTGCGGTATTAGAGGCTGACACAATGGTCATACCACTACTATTTATTCTTGCAAATGTTAATGGATCATCTCCATAGAAAGTTGAACCTGTGTCTTGAAAGGCGGCTCTTACTACTCCGTTTGAGGATATTTTCATTCCATCCGAATCTATTACGGCTTGGTCATCTGTTCCTCCAGCGTTAAACGTTACTGCCCCATTTATTAATTTTATCGTATCAACATTATTCTCTCGAATGGTTATACCACTTGTTCCATTAATCGTAACTTTATCAGTTGAACTACCTACCGTAACAACACCATTTATCATTGATATTGTATCAGCGTTATTTTCTTTTATTGTTATTCCACTTGTTCCGTTAATTGTAATCTTATCAGTTGAACTACCTACCGTAACAACACCACTTGCCATTGTTATTGTGTCAACGTTATTTTCTCTAATTGTTATACCACCCGAAGTTAGTGTTACCTTATCAGTAGAAGTTCCAACTACGGTGGTTGCACCAAAACTAGCGTATTCTACTGATTGTGATACTATTGAAATACCACTATTATTTATTCTTGCGAATGTGTCCTCTTTAGGACCATAAATTGTTGAACCCGTGTTATGAAATGCAGCTCTTGGAACTGCATCATCAAAGATTGTCATTCCGACTGAATTTATTTTAACGTGTTCGTTACTTGTATCTCCAATGTTTACATCAGCAGTAGACATAGATATTTGACCTGCTGCATTTGAACCTAAAGTCAAACCACCTGCAGTAAAGAAACCTAATACCGTTCCACCATCGTGAACATGAACACCAGCTGAACTTGCGGATATGTGCTCGTTTGCCGTATCTCCAATAGTTGTTATTGCTCCGAACTTGGCTACATCTGTTCCACCTTGTGTTATTGTCATCCCACTTGCGTTAACAACTGCTTTATTATTGTTGTCTTGAAAAATACTCACAGTTCCGTTTGCAATTCTAATACAATCATCTGTTGAAGTTGAAGTAACAGCTGCACCAGCACTTCCGATTACACTTGTGGCTCCAAATATAGCTCTTACTTGATTATTTTCTGTAAGTGTAACTCCATCAGAATCTACAACTATTTTATCATTTGAACTATCTTGTATTGCTACTCCACCACCAGGTGATAACACAATAACATCATCGGTAGCACCATGTGCACCACCAATTGTCCAAGTAGTTCCTCGTAATTCTGCCATTACGGTAGCACCATCTTTAAACAATAAACTTGTTGCATCTATTACGATATGTTCTGTGGCTAATGTTCCAACGGTTACATCTTTGGTTAAAAATGCTCTTTCTGTAAACAAACCAAAACCAGGACTTGAACCTACTTGAGCTGCAGATAATCCACTTAAATCACCGAGTCTTGCTTTCAAATCAATATCAAATACTGCACTTCCTGTTCTTTCTACAATATCAATATAAGGAGTTGCTGTATCATTTGGATTTGCATTTAATCTTATAAATCCTGTATCTGTTTTACCAGTCGATACGAGAACTTGACCTTGAGTGTAACTCTGTGCTGTTCCTGCTGAATCTCCAACAGAACCACTTGCAGTTTCATTTGCAGAACCACTATATCCACGAACCACATATAATTTACCCATAAAGTTTTTGTCACTTGATGGTTCATCTCTTGATGCACTTTCAACTAACAGATACTCAGTAGAAAAACCGGTATCGGTTATCTTTTTAGCTGACAATACCTCACCAGCAACAAATCCACCAACATTTGCAACACTCATAGTTGTGTCACTTACCGCTACATCAGTAGAACTTGATATGATTGTTGAGTTAGCTACATATAATTGACCACCTACAGCATTTACAGATTCTTTTTCAAATACCGTAGTTGATAATGTCCCTCTAACCGTAACCTTTTCAAATTCTGCTTCACCATTGTTCGCCGATGTTATTCTCCAACCCTTTACACCACTAGCAAAATCGGCTGTTTGTATAATTCCGGCAGAATCTATTACAAGATTTTCACTTGATATTTGATTAGGACTTAGTGACCAACTTGCTATTTGATTTTTAGTATCACCTAAATGAACTATCTCATCAGAAAGTGCAGTTCCTGTTCCATCAAATACAACAATTCCATATCCTGTTCCTGTTGACAAAACTTCACCAATTCTAACTCTTACAGCACTTCCGTCTGAAACCTCAATCCTTTTGTTTGCAGAATCAATATCTAAATTTGCAGTATCAAGTTTAAAGTTTGTGGTTTTAATATCTATATTACTACCATCAAAGTGAACATATTCAGCTCCACTTGTTGCAGTTCCAAATCTAAATTTACCAGTTCCATCCATATAGATACCGGCACCTGCTGTATCTGATGTAGCACTTCCTAATTTTATCTGACCACTTTCAGTATCAGAATCTAATATTAATGTTGAACCAGCTTTTATTTCATCAGCATCTATTGTGAATCCACCAATTTCACCGGCTGCAGCTGTTACAGTTCCAACCATAGTTAAAGAACCATCTGGTTGAACAACAACATTACCAGCACCTATGGTCAATAATCCACTCGAAGATAAATGGAAGTTAGATGAACTAATTTCTATGTTACCATCACTACCACTTACAAATTGGGTTGATAAATCACCCATTAAAAATTTTGAGGAACTAACAACGAATGTAGTTCCATCGAATGTCAACCTTGTTCCTTCTGAATCACCTATTAAAACACCACCTGTTCCATCAGCGTAAAAACCTTTATTAGTCGTAATAGAAGTAGGTGGTGTTGCCCCCAAGGCAATTTTTCCATCATTAGTCCCACTATCCAACAACATTGTGGTTGTTGCTAAATCAAAGGTATCGGCTTTTATTTCTATTCCACCATTGTTAAAAATAAATTTATTATTTGCATCTTTAAATAATTCAAGTGTTGGAACGGTTGCATCCATACCAAGAATAGCACCAACCGTAGTTCCTTGACCAAATGTGGTTTTACCCATTGTTATGAAGTTATCAGTTCCACCACCTTGTATCGTCACTGCGTTTGCAGAACCAACAGTAATCTTTTCATTAGCAGAATCTAATAGTAGATTTGTAGATTTAATCTCATCGGCATCTATTGTAAATCCACCGATTGTTCCACCAGTAGCTGTAATTGTTCCTTCCATAATAACACTACCATCATTTTTTATATGGAATTTACTCGAACTTATTTCTATATTTGAATCTGAACCACTAATAAAGGCTGTATTGATATCCCCTAATATAAATTTAGAAGAACTTACCTCAACATTCGAACCATCAAACTTTATAAATCCACCAGTATTCTTACCAATGAATGCTCTCGGTGTTCCACTATTATACTCAAGTTGAATACCAGTATTTCCAAAAGTTGTATCGTTTATACTGAATGCCTTTGTGTTGGAGTTTAATCCTATGTTAGTTCCACTTTTAATCTCATCAGAGTCAATCGTAAAACCACCAATTTCACCAGCTGCTGCGGTTACCGTTCCTGTCATTGTTACGGCACCTTCAGGAGTTACAACTACATTTCCAGCACCTATGGTTAATAATCCACTTGAAGATAGATGAAAATTACTTGAGCTTATTTCTATAAGTCCGTCACTTCCACTTACAAACTGAGTTCCCAAGTCACCCATTAAGAATTTAGAAGAACTAACAATAAATGTAGTTCCGTCAAATGTTAATCGTGTTCCTTCGGAATTCCCAATCAACACTTTACCAGTTCCGTCTACATAAAAACCTTTACTTGTAGTTATCGAGGTAGGTGGTGTGGCTCCTAATGCCACTTTTCCATCGTTAGTTCCACTATCCAACAACATTGTGGCTGTTGCTAAGTCAAATGTATTTGCCTTTATTTCTAACTTATCACTAGCATCAAATTTAAAGAAATTATCTCCATCTGCGAATAATAGAAAATCTCCACCGGCGTCCATATAAACACCAACATTTGTTCCACCCACACCAGTATTTGGTGTTGCACCTAAAGTAATAGTTCCGTTACTATTTAAAGTTGTATTACCACCCTTTATTGTGTTAGATGATACATCCCAACCACCAATTGATGCAGAAACAAATTTAGCAAAACCTTCGGAAGTTAATGAGGATGATGCATTTAAAATGGTAGATGTTGCACCACCAATTGTTGCAGGTAAGAATAATTGGTCTACTGCTAAATCACCACGAACAACTAAAGCACTACCATCCCATTCAACATATTGTCCACCACTTTTATTACCAAAAAGAAAATCACCATCATTTTGTAAATGAAATGCACTTGAACTAATTTCTATATTACTATCACTACCACTAATAAACGCCGTTCCTATGTCACCTATTATAAACTTAGAAGAACTCAATTCAACATTTGTTCCATCAAACTTTACAAATCCTCCTGTTGATTTACCAGCAAAAAATCTTGGAGTTCCACCATTAAAGTCTAATTGTATTCCTGTATTTCCAAATGTGGTGTCATTTATTGTTATTCGTTTATTGGTAGAATCAATTAATACTTTAGAATCACTTGTTGCAAATGTAGTAGGATCAACAACCCAACCACCAATTGATGCAGATTTAAATGACGCAAATCCTACTGAATCAATAGAAGCGGAAGCGTTTTCTGCAGTAGATGCTACACCACCTATATTTGCTGGTGTTTTAATACTATTTACGGTTAAGTTACCCTCAACACTCAATGTTCCATCGGTAAACTGAACAAAGTTTCCACCTGCCTTATCACCAAGTAACATTTCACTTGCAGTTACCGTTCCATCTGCTTTCAGATGAAAATCAGAAGAACTTATTTCTATACTACCATCACTACCACTTACAAAGGCTGTATTGATATCACCTATTACAAATTTAGATGAACTCATTTCTACATTTGAACCATCAAATTTTAAGAAACCACCTGTAGATTTTCCTATAAATGCTCTCGGAGTTCCACTATTGTATTCTAACTGTATTCCTGTATTTCCAAATGTGGTGTCATTAATTGTAAATGCCTTTGTGGATGAATTCATACCAATATTAGAACCATTTTTAATTTCATCGGCGTCTATTGTGAATCCACCAATTTCACCAGCTGCTGCTGTTATAGTTCCTGTCATACTCACTGCTCCAGCAGGAGTTACAACGACATTTCCGGCTCCTATTGTGAGTAAACCACTTGAAGAAAGATGAAAGTTAGATGAACTTATCTCTATTAAGTTATCACTACCACTTACGAATTGTGTGTTTAAATCACCCAATAGAAATTTAGATGAACTCATTATCAAGTTAGTTCCGTCAAATGATATTCTCTTACCAACAGAGTTACCAATTAAAACATCACCAGTTCCATCTGCGTAAAATCCAGCATTTGTGGTGATTGAGGTTGGTGCTGTTGCTCCTAATGCTATTTTTCCGTCATTAGTTCCACTATCTAATACTAATGTTCCAGCATCTAAATCAAAGTTTTGTGCTTTCATATCAATACTACCACCGGCAGAAATCTTTAAGTAATCATTATTATTACTATTACCTTTAATTAATACATTACCACTTGAATCTGCAAAGAAACCACTATTGGTTGTTGCAGTTGTAGTAGCGTTTGCTAAACTACCAACCTCTATTGAACCAGCAGAGTTTAATGTTAATACTCCACCAGTTAGTGTTGTTGTTCCAAGTGTAAATCCACCGATTGTTCCTGTTCCAGTAACATCTATATCTCCATCAAATAATGCACTTGAGCCTGTTATACTTCCATCTTCCTTTACATTAAAGTTAGATGTTGAAATAAACATATTTTTAGGATCATCAGTTCCACCTACTGATGGACTACCACTTATAAAGATATTTGCACTAAATAAAGAAGAACTTCCTATCGTAAACCCACCAATCAGACCTTTACTTGCGGTAATAGCACCTTCAAATGCCGCCCCACTGGCGAATAATATACCATCTTTATCGACACCAAAGTTCGGTCCCATCTTTATATAAAAACCAGATGAACCAGCACCTTCAGGTGTAAAATCTACATAATATTCATCTTTTAGTTGGTTAAACGCTGCAGTTGTATCACTACCAGGACCTTGGTCTGACTTATATAATGCTGCTCCTGTTGCATCTAATGTTGCATTACTACCACTTAATTTATTATCGATTATTTGCCATCCACCAATATTACCAGCTGTAGCAGTAATTGTACCTGACATATCAACATCACCACTACTTGACAAATGAAAATTAGATGAACTAATTTCTATGAGTCCACCACTACCACTTACAAACTGAGTCGTTTCCGAACCAACAAAAAATGCATCTGCTCTAATATCTAATTCACTTGGATTCGTTCTGAACCTAAAGGATGCACTTGTAGGTCCACCATGTAATTCTATACCAACTCCACCATTAGAATACTCGTCTGTTTGTCCTGATAATACAGAACCACTATAAATTAAGAAACCGGGTTTACCACCCAATACTGCAGACGAAGCAGTTTCAAATCCAGAATATCCTATTGAACGGATGAATCCACTACCAACACCAGCCATTTCAATACCAGCACCTATTGCACTTCCAATGACCATTGAACCACTTAGAACATTGTTATCTCCCATTATATAGGAATTACCACCAACAAATGTTGATGCGGATATATGAGCCATTGTGTCGGCCACATTATTATTTATATCATAAAACTCTGCTAAAAACTCGTAGTCATCAGGCCTTTCATCTGTGAAGGTCGGAATAGGTGAAACAACTTGAATGAAGTCTGGACTAAATCCTGTTTCGGTTGCTGGTTTTATACTTACATCTGAAATAAACCATTCACCACCAAATACACCAAACTGTAGAGTTGCAGAACCATCCCTAATTGGAGTGAACGTTTCTTCCACCACTCCAAAATCAAATAATCCATCTTCTTCAGGAACTAAAAACGCTGGTTTATTACTACCACCCGCAGTTACTTGAAATCCAAGTTCATCATTAGCATTTTGATATCTTCTTCCTAATTCATGATTTCTTTCAAATGCAGAACCCGATAAGAATAATCCAAGTTGTCCAATCTGTGTTGGGTTTCCATCAATATCCTGTTTTTCTGTTTTCCTACCAATTATTTTTGCAGATACTTCATATTCAACATCTTTATTGAATACCATAGGTGCGGAAGCAGTAGTTTGAAATAAAAGATATTGTTTACTGAGATGATTTGAACCACTAATCTGTACAGCATCAATCATGTATTGATTATTTTCACTTGCTAATACATTTGAACCAGATTCCCAATAGTGATTTATGGTGAATTGGTCTATAAAATAACCTACTCTTTTATTACCATCGGTGCTATAAGGATCAACTAATATTTCAGGTGATTCTATTTGTTGGTCTGATACTAATTCAAAATCACCATACGCATCTCTATTTCTAGCGTATAGTTTCATCCTATACACATCACCTGAAAAGGTTCTTAACCTTGAAACTCTAACATCTGCATAAGACCTAAAGTTTACGGTTGATATTGATTGTGTTGGTGCAGGTGAAAATGATGCAGTATAAAAACTAACATCAAGTGGAACGATAACTTCTCGTTCAGGATGATCCTCATCAAATCTTGTGTCGATTATTGTGAATGTATCTTTCGGAACTAATACGGTTTCATTTTTTACATCTACAATTTCTGTTTCAAATTTTGCTGGAAATTGATGATATGATTCTGTTACAAATGTATCAGGTGGTTTAGGATTGTTAATCTTAATTTTACCACCAACCATTCTCGTATCAAATGTTGATTCTTTTACTGCTATTGTAAATTTATCAGGCTCTGGAGATGACTTTCTACCTCTTCGCCTTGACTTATTAATAAACGCGTTCTTTGCACCACCACCAAATACTTTTGAAGAGTAATTCTTTTTTAAAGATTTAAAGATATCTCCAGGTGGCTCTTTAGTTTTAGTATTTGTAGATTTACCTATATCTTCGGTAAGTGGGGCACCTTCAACTTGACCACTTGTTTGTTCAAGTGAACTCGTTGGAGTAGTGGTGGTTATATATGGTTTTATAATTTCCGAAACATTCATTCTCGGTTGATTATAAAAATAAATTGGTTGTTTATTTACACCTGCACCACTTACATAAATTTTTCTTGTATATCTTACATTGTATGTATCGAGGAATTCCGATGGAACATCAAAATTATTTGGATTTAGTTCTCCCACCACAAAAAGAGTACAATCACCAAATAGTGCATTATCATCATAGACTTCTATTGATACTCTACGAGAAGAACCTTCTAAATAATTTGGAACTGGTTCTGTATAAATTACAGCACCTGAGTCATCATTGATTATTTCAAGTTTTAGTTCTACATCCGATTTGAGTGAATTAGAACCTCCAATTAAAAATGAACTCCGACCTTGTGATATAATATCAGGAACTTCCGCTATATTAAAATAAATGGAAATTGGAGCATCATCTTCAATCAAAACATCAATATCTTTTAAACCTTGTGGTTTGTTAAATCTCCTGACGATAGCCATTTAGGTATTTCTCCGTGTGAATTTCAGTAATAAATATTTAAAAGAAAAATAATCAATACTTATTGTCGGTATATAGTATGGAGAAGTTCGGTATGAAAAAAGAAAAAGTATCGTTTACGGTAGATAGAGATTTATATTTGTGGTTTAAGAGTCATTCTAAAAAAGAGCGCACATCAATGAGCTCAATTGTAAACAAATATATTATGGAATTAAAAAATAATAAAGAGTTTAAGTTAAAACCGAGAAATGTTTTATCGACTAAAACTAATTAAAATCTATTTGACTAAAGTTATTTTCTTTTTTAATCTCTAAAAGGGAATCAACAGTATCTCTCATAGATTCTATATGAGAAACAATAAAACAAAATTGAAATTGAGATTTTAAATATTGGAACAGCATATACACGGAATTTAAATTATCCGAATCCATGTTTCCAAAACCCTCATCGATTGCTAAAAAGTTAGGTCTTGGTAAGTTACAAACATTAATCAAACCAACTCTCATTGCAAGACTTGATATGAATCTTTCCATTCCACTTGATAACTCCAAAGGCCATACATTGTCGTCATCATATACAATATAACAATTAATGTTCTTACCATCCATCTCCAATACAATATTAAAATCAACCATTTGTGAAAGTATATCATTTACCTCACCTTCAATTGTAGGTAAAGCCTTTTCTATAAGTTCATAAGGAACACCATCTCGTTTTACAGAATCCATATAGTACTTATAAGCTTCATGTTTAGTTTCTAAATCTTCAACCTCATTCATAGTATTCATTATGGTTTTCTTTTTAGTAACATTAACTTGTATTTCTGCGTGAATGGTCTGTATTTTACCATCTATGGTTTCAATTTGATATTCTAAATCATCTACTTTATTCTTTAGTTCATCAATTTCAGTTTCCACCTTACCATTATATTCAATATCACTTTCACTATCGTGATACTTTTGAATCTTTTCTTCGTATTGTTTTATTTGTAAGAGTGTAGTTTTCTTTTTTTCTTTTAATAAAACTTCTTCCGATTCAAGTTTGTTTTGTTGTATTTCTACATTCTTTAGTGAGTCTATACATCTATCATAATCAACCTTATCATCGTGAAAATTACTTAGTTCAGATATTCGTCCTTCTATCCTGTCAAGTTTAGATAGATAAGTTTTAGATAGTTCTTTATCTTCATTTAGTTTTTCTTTAGTGTCTATGGCATCTAATGTAAACGGATTACTCATACATGCATTACATTCTTCATCCCAATCTAAATCACCTAATTTTTCAATCTTATCAAGTTTGTTCGTCACATCAATCTTCAACTTGTCAATTTCAACTTTGAGTTCTTTTTTCTCATCTTCCGAACCAACTAACTCAAGATAAAACTTATTAACATTATCTTCTGAATATTGTTTTATTTTATCTGTAAACTCGTTAATTTTTGCTTTGTTATCTTCTTGTGTTGCAGTTAAAGAACCTAACCTTGTATCTATTGAGTTTAAATTGTCTGACAAGTTACTTCTTGATTTTGTTAATTTATCAATATCAACTATAGATTCATCAACAGGACGTAACTTTTTTACCAAATCAATAACTTGACTATTAATTTCTTTTTTTCTATCAGCAAGAGTCTTTTTCTGACTTCTTAAATCTTTTTGAACTTCTTTATATTGAGCATCTTGTTTTTCAATATCTGAAAGTTCTACATCATAATCTGTTTTATTAAAACTTCTGAGAACTGCAGAAACATCAGACATTTCTTCACTAGCTCTTGTATAGAGTTTATCAAATATACCCATTCCCATGAACTGAGCCATTAAATCTTTTCTTTCTTTCTGAGTCTTATCAATGAATACAGTAGAGTTGTTTTGTAATGAAAGTGCAGTTAAAATAAAATCATCATAAGAACCAATAACCCTCTTAATATTATTATTAGTGGTTCTTCTTTGGTCACCATTTAAACTGATTTTCTCTCCACTATCATCAATCATCCAAAAGTCAACATTTACT
>Ga0070747_1000094_pt1 | contig 40863 bp, 58 predicted proteins | sample VirMetDEL_Mar_31_FD_77321 | JGI IMG/M metagenome (GOLD analysis project Ga0070747, IMG submission 77321) | Aqueous microbial communities from the Delaware River and Bay under freshwater to marine salinity gradient to study organic matter... | ecosystem: Environmental > Aquatic > Marine > Coastal... | reverse complement strand
TTTGATTCCCAGTTCTCCCCCCAAATATCATTAATATTTTCAGAAAATATAAATTCGTATATGTTATCACCCTTATAATCCGGACCTAGTTCATTTACAAATATTAAATAATTCATTATATAACCATACCCTTAGACGAGATTCGGTATTGTCTGTCTCTATTTTCAAAGACCAAATTACCTTTATTCGTTTTACCAATTAACTTAGCTTTAGGGTTTTCTTTTAAAAACTTAATTGAGGCAACTTCCTGTGATATACTTTCTGAATGTTTTCTCGCGTTTTTAGTATTAACTTTCTTACTGTTCTCAATTTTCTTTTCGCCCTCATTAACAACGAAGTATTTTTTTAAAACTGAATCAACTTTAGATTCTGAAAATATAGTTTCAATCATATCTCCAACCTTTTTAGTCATTTTAGACTCTACACTTTCTTCTTTTCTGTATCTTCTACTATCTCTGTGTTTTTTAGCGTCATATCTAGCATCTCGTTTTAAATCCTCAATTTGTGAGTAATCGTCTTCAGCAGCATCTCCAAAGTAATTACCATCATCTTCTTTCATTTCTGAAAATTCCTCAGAAGAATCATCAAAATCTATCACATCATCATCTTCAAAATCAATCTCAGATTCAGATTCTGTATCATCCTCAAAGTCCATCTCATCTTCAGATTCATAATCTTCAAATTTTTCTAATATATCTTCTTTATCATCATCATTTAAAGAACTTAAATCTACAGCCGATAAAATTGAGTTAATAACGTATTTAACGTCTTTTGACGACATTTGGTCACCTGAATCTAAGAAACTTCTTATCTTCTGACCTAATTTACCCGTTAACTTTTGAATAACCTTAAATGACACTTCTTCATCATTTTCAGATTCCTCATCTTCAATATCTTCTATATCTTCATCTTCCATAGATATATCTTCATCTTCAATATCCATATCTTCGTCACCTAAGTCCATAGGTAAGTCCGTATCTTCACCACCTAAGTCCATAGGTAAGTCCGTATCTTCACCACCTAAGTCCATAGCGATATCTTCCATATCTGAAATTGGTTCTTCAACCGGTGATGGTTTAGGGGTCTTTAATGTGTATTTTTTATTAGATTGTTCATATAATGAAGTTTCTTCATCATGACTTTCATTAACATTAATTTCTCTAGCGATTAAATTTAATCTTTTAAAGGCTCTAGAATACGATGAATAATGTTTTCTATTTTCCATACGGTCAAGATACACAGCATCATCTATAGATTCTGTTAAACTTCTTTTAATTACATACCCTACTTTTTCTTTTGAAATTACATATGTATGTCCGTCGGCTAGTGTTTTACTATAAACCGATTTTTTATCTTCATTGATTGTTGTAGGTTTAACTTCATTGTATCGAGCAATTTCCATTATACGGGAAATTTTGTCCATACCTTCTAATTTTTCACTACCTATAGGTTTTAGTCCTGCCATTTTTTTTTCTTATTTAAAATAATTATTTATCTATAAATATGCGGGGAATTAAAAATGTTCCCTTTTATTATTTAATTTGTAATGTTCCTCCACCTTAAAACAATAAATGATTTGGTTGTAGTTGTTGTTGTTACCTCTAATTTGTAATGTTCCTCCACCCATTCCCTTGTAATACCCTGTATTTCTTTGTCTTCCAACTGAAATACTGTTTCAAAAAATGACCAAATTTCATCGTAACTGATGTGACAACTTCTTTTTTTTTGATTGTAATCAAAAATGACCTCACCATCTTTCATAAAGAAAATGTAGTCAGGATATTTATCAATTTTATACCTCTCCAAGTCTCCATAGTTATTCGTTAACCATTTCTTGGCGATTATATTTCTCGGTGTTGACGACTCTAACATCATTTCAGTTAAAGTTAGTTCTTTGTCAATATATTTCCTTTGGAAATCAAAAATTTTACCGATATACCCATTTCGCCTTAACGCTTTAAATACAAGATTCTCATCTGAATATTCCCCACCTTCTTCTAAACCACAACTACGGAATTTTTTTAGTTTGTCTTTTAACATCCTAACTTTATCGGTCATTTCTTCTATAGACCCGTCTTTAATGTTATCTAAAATAGTGTCGATAGTTTCCATCCATCGTTTACTCTTTTTAGTAATTGATTCTTTATCAACCGAATGATTACCATCATTTGATGGTTTAACCACCCATTCGTCAAATAGGACTGAATACACACCACTACTAGCGTGAGGTTCATTTTCATTTTGAACGTATAGTTCAACTTCATAACCATATATTGATATATCGTGTTCTGAATTAAATAGAGTTTTCTTTAACCTAAAAAGTTCTTCATATAAAGGTTTTCCAGTTTCACTAAATTGTTCGAAGTCCGCCAATATATGTAAATCAACATCAGAATATTCAGACCAATTATAATTAGATAACGAACCGGTCATAGTAATATCGCTTATAATTAAATCAACACCTAAAAATTCCATAAACTCATAAGAGATATCCAATAGCTTTTCTCTAACGTCGTCATCTAATTTCACATCCCCATTTTTAGGCTCATCCCAAATCTTAGGGTTTAATTCATCCCTTAGTTTGAAACTTCTAATAATTTTCTTTAAATCCCCCATTAACTATAAGTACTTTAATAATTGGTTAATTACAATTTTACGTATTTAAACGTTCTCCCTATATTCGAGTTGAAGAATTTACCCTGTGATTCGGACATTCTAAATTGAGTGTAAGTTTTGTGAGGTACGTCAGAGTACTCGTAACGAGTACCGTTTTTAAATTCTACGATTACTTTTTTTGTTGCCGTATCGTATTCAGTCTTTTTTAAATTTGATGAGTCAATCTCGTTGAATATTTTGGTTCCCTCTATAATTTCTTTTTTAATCGCCATTTTTTGTTGTATTTAAATCTTCGTTTAGTGGTGTTTTATCGTCAATTCTTTGTAGAATTACAGTAAGATACTCATTAAACTCATCAAAATCAATATCGAATATTCCTTTTAAATCAAAAAATAATTTATTTTGTTCATTACTAAATCTCTGAAAATTTCTCATAATGTCATTTGGGTAATACGGTGGTTTTTCTAAATCTTTCTGAGACCACCCTTCTCTAATGAATGCTAATCGTAAAGCATAATATATATCAACAATGTCTTTAGATGTGATTTCAAGGTATTTTGGTATGAGGTTTTTTTTATCCATAATTAAATTATTGTTTAAGATTTTTTTCTTCTATTTTCTGAACTCATAGTTTTTGTTTTAACATAAATATAAATAGTCGGTGTTTTACTAAATGTAATAATTTTAGTTTGATAATCTAAAAAATTTGAGTACATTTGTAAAAACAAACATAACATATGATAGAAGAAGCAGATAACGGAAGTAGAGAAGAGAAGAAATCTCACTCAGATAGTTCAACACCGGTATTAGATAATTTTAGTAGAGACTTAATTAAATTTGCTGAAGAAGGTAAGTTAGACCCTGTAGTTGGTCGAGAAAGAGAGATTACTAGAATTGCACAAATACTATCCCGTAGAAAAAAAAATAACCCTATTATATTAGGTGAACCCGGATGTGGTAAAACAGCTATAGTCGAAGGTCTTGCCAATATGATATATAATGGTGATTGTCCAAGAAATTTGATGGATAAGAGAATCGTTTCATTAGATATGGGTTCTATCGTTGCGGGTACAAAATATAGGGGTCAATTCGAAGAAAGAATGAAGGTAATCATTGAAGAAATTCAATCAGACCCAAATATAATCCTATTTATCGATGAAATTCATACTATTGTAGGGGCAGGAAATTCGTCAGGTTCATTAGACGCTTCCAACATATTCAAGCCGGCATTGGCCAGAGGTGAAATACAATGTGTGGGGGCCACTACTTTAGATGAATATCGAAAAAACTTTGAAAAGGATGGTGCTTTGGAGAGAAGATTTCAAAAAGTCATTGTTGACGCATCAACTAAAGAGGAAACTTTAACAATTCTTACTAATATTAAAGATAAGTACGAGGATTATCACAAAGTAATCTATTCTGATGAAATTCTAAAACTATGTGTGGATTTAGCAGATAGATATGTGACAGATAGAGAATTCCCTGATAAAGCTATTGACATCATTGATGAGGTTGGGGCGAGATGTCAAGTTGACGTTAAATTACCTGAAATAATTGAACGATTAAAAGTTAGGGCTCATACTATAAAAAACGAAAAAATGGATGTGGTTAAGAAACAAGATTATGAAAAAGCCGCAAACCTTAGAGATAAAGAACGTAGAATTCTTCACGAATTAGAAAACGAGAAAGGGAAATTTGAGGTTTCCTTAGAAACAAATAAAAAAATAGTACCAGTTGATTTAGTTTATGAAGTGGTGTCGAATATGACTAAAATCCCCATTAGTAAATTAAATTCCGACGAAACTAGACAATTAACCGGATTAGAAAACACTTTAAATAAAAAGGTTATTGGACAAAGTGAGGCGGTTAAAAAGATTTCTAAATCAATTAGAAGAAATAGGTTAGGTATTAAGGACCCAAATAAACCAATAGGTTCGTTCATCTTTTTAGGTTCAACAGGTGTTGGTAAAACTCATTTGGCTAAAGAACTTGCTAAAGAGATGTTTGGTAGTGTTGATAGTATGATACGTGTCGATATGTCGGAGTATCAGGAAAAACACACAATTTCAAGACTTATAGGTTCCCCTCCGGGATATGTTGGTCATGACGAAGGGGGTCAACTTACGGAACAAGTTAAGAATAAACCTTATTCGGTTATTTTATTTGATGAGATTGAAAAGGCAAATAAAGACATTTTTGCAACTTTATTACAGGTCTTAGATGATGGTCATTTAACCGACGGTTTAGGTAGAAAGATTAATTTTAAGAACTGTGTCATCATAATGACATCCAATATAGGAGTTAAAAAACTTCAAGACTTTGGGAGTGGTATAGGGTTTCAAACAGGGGATAATAACTATATTGAGGAAGAAAGAAGGGCTGACACACTTAAAAAAGAACTTAAAAAGTTTTTCGCACCTGAGTTCCTGAATAGGATTGACGATGTAATAATATTTAATTCATTAGGTAAAGACGAGGTTAAACATATCATACAATTAGAAATGGATAAACTCTCTGTTAGATTAAGTGAAATGAAATATTATATCGAGTTTGATAAAACAATAATTCAAATGTTATCCGAGATAGGTTATGATACCACATACGGAGCAAGACCAATTAAAAGAGCAATTCAGGATAAATTAGAGGACTTCATATCAGAAGAAGTTTTAGTCGGTAATATAACCGTTGAGGAAAAATACACCTTAATATCTAAAGATGGTGAGGTTAAGATTAAACCTAAACGAGGACGTGTAACAAAAAAAGGGGGTAAATAACCCCCCTTTTTCTTTGTGGTTAGGTTTATTTGTTGTATATTTACAGTATGACAAACAAAATAACATATATATTAATACTTCTACTATTCTTAAGTGGTAAAAATAATGATGGGTACCTATCAAAAGGTGTCGAATCTGAAATTTTAACAGAATTAAAATATAATGTGTTTATCATTAAAAAAGGTGAGATGACTTTTAAGGTTTCTGAAAAAAAACCTGAGTCGTCTGACTTCTACATCAACAGTAACTTTTTTACCTCTAAAAACCCAATAGGGTTAGTTGTAATTGACGGTAAACGAAAAAGTAAACGAGTTAAAGGTGGTGGGTTTTTCTACGTTAAAAACAACAAGCCCTACGTCAAAAGTAAAACCTGTCCGACCACAACGGAATACTCATCTCAAACTATATTATGGGGAATTGATAACGGTAAACCTAATGAACGTTTATTCAGAAAATCTCACGCTAAATTAAAAAGATACCGAACCTTAATGGGTCAAACCAAAGATGGTGATATAATTATAGTATCATCTAACAGAATGGGTTTAGTTACGATTGAAGAAATTGTGAAGTTTTCAATCAAATTCAATATTGTTGACGGAATATTATTAGATGGTGGCACATCGGTTGATTATAAATTCAAAGATAATACCCAAACAATTTCCTTTATGTCGGTTCCTTTAGGTTTGAAGAGTCCTTTAGATATTAAAGAACCTACAACTTACATTTACGGTAATTTCAATTAAAAACAGTTTAATTTTTTATAATAACCTGCAACTTCCTCTACGTAACCATGTGTCGATATATTGACACCATCCCACCTTTCAGTTTTATAGTTAGGTATGTAATTTTGAACTATCTTATCGGTTACTTCATATGTCTTTTTTGCAGGAGGATTAGCGGAATGTTGTCCAATTCCCATTCTTCTATCCATAACCGAATCGGGCGGACCTTGTTCATTAATATTACTCACTGACTCAACTAATTTACCTTTAAATTTACAATCTCTCTTTATATTTGGGTCATTAGTTTTACACCATTTATGTATCTTCCCCATCCCTATATTATATGATGCAACTGCGATATCATAAATAGCGTTACCGGTACCTTTACTACCTATACTTGACGGACCACTACTGTATCCCGACTTTTTGGCTTTATTAATCGCCTTACGTAAATATCTATAAACTCCATCTAACGCACCTAAATTAGAGGTGATTTGACTGAGCTTTAAACCTAAATTTTTTGCCGTTTCAGGTTTCATCTGAGCGGGTCCGATTGATGTAGAACCACCAAGCCAAGCCCATAATTCTTTTGCGGGTTCCAATGTTGAGTATCTAGTTCCTGAGGCAAAACTACTTTCTCTACCTATAATACCTAAAGCTAGTTTCAATATGTCTTTACTATAACCTTTATCAATTAAAGTCGCCAATGGTACTCTAAACGCTGAGTTAACACAGTTATAATCTTTATTTGTTTTAACAAGTTGAGTTTTAACCGTATTAGTAAAATTTTCTATCGAAGTAGATTCTTCTTTAATTACCATTTTAACTATCGAATACAACTCTGTTTCAGTTAGTTTTATAATTTTCTTTTTCATCTTAATTTTTATAATCTTCTTTTTTTTCTTAATTTTTATACTTTGACAGGTTTAGTTCCACCTTTTCTTTTAACCCAAGCGATATTTAAATTAGAAGCCGGGTCACTTATGACATTTCCTCCAATATTGTGGAAGATAAGTGGTACACCATCCTTAATTGCTCCAACGATACCTATATGAGTATTCATACCCCAACCATTACCCCTTCTAATAGTCTTTCCGGGTTTACCACCATCTACAAACCACTCTTTACCTCCATGATAAAAGGCTTTTTCATGATTTTCGGAATCGTCGTAATAAAGACCAACTACATCATCTATTTTTAAATCAGGGTTTAATCCACTACCTACTAATCCCTTTATAAACGATTTAACCTCTCCATCAGTTATATTACTATTCTTTTTAGCACCACCAGCTTTGTGTATTTGTTGCCACAACTTAATTGCTTTATCTTGTTGCGATTTATTCAAACCTTTAAATTTAGAAGACATCGTAGGACCTAATTTTGTATCATTCCTATAAGCTGACCACGCATTACCCACTTCACGAAATTTGTCTGAAAAGTCATTAACAAATTGACCACATTCTTTATCATTAGGTGTACATATTCTCTTTGTTGAACCCCCTGTTTTTAAATTTTGAAAATCTATCTGCGACCTGAATGCGGGGTTAATGGTGTCACTAACAAATATATTACCTTTATTATTTGGTTTTGACGAACTCTTTCCACCACCTTTAGATAAGACTTGTTTAGTGTAAATATCCCCTTTGATACCACCTTTTCCGCTATGGTTCCACGCTCTTCTAATGTAAGAATTATTAAAACTCCCTGTTGGGTCCAACTGTAAATTTTTAGATGTTTTTGGAAAATATCTATTCATCCAACCCCTAAACTTATCTCCCTCTTCTTTTGATTTAAATGGTAGGTCGTGTTTAGATTTCGTCGTTGTAGATTTCGGCGTTGTGGTGTTAACTTTTGTTGTGGATGGTTTTTCTTTGAAAACTTTAATCTTTATTTGTTTCTCAGCATTTCCGCCTGTCGCGGCTTTTTTAAATGTTTTCTCACCCTTTTTACGATAGAAATACTTATCACCTTCTTTTTTATAGTCGTAACTTTTGTCGTGAGTTGTATTAACTTGCTCTGACAAATAATGTCTTTTGGTCGCTGATTCGTGTAAAGTTAAGATTCTTTCTTTTTCTTCTTCACCTAATATAAATCTATCCATTCTGTTTTTGTTTTATTATAAATATGACGAATAAAAAAAAAAACACTCATAAGAGTGTTTTAATGTTTTGGTTAGACGTACTTGATATATTCGTAATTCCTTACTTTAGTGTTATAGCATCTTCTCTAACAAACCCATATTTCTGAAACTTTGTACTATATGGTTTTGGCATGGGTATTAGTTTTATCTTATACCATGTCTTCTTATCCCCATATTCCAAAGATTTATGTGAAGAAACCACTTCACCAATCTTACCATCTGCATCACCTTTAAACATTCTATAAAGGGCTTTAGGGGCTTGTATATTATTAATACCCCCATTATTTACCTTAGCTGACATTCTAACGTTAACCCCACCTTTGTCTTTTATATATGCCGATTTTCCAACTCCTTTTCCGTTGGTTTGAGGTTCTGTTGTTTCTTTTCCTTTTAAAACCTGTTTGTTATACAAATCACCATAGGTGGATACACCAAATTTAGTACTTACACTCTTATCTAAAGATGTATTCCAAGCTTTTTTCATGTAAGAATTGTTAAATAGTCCTGTTGGGTCCAACTGTAAACTTTTAGATGTTTTTGGGTAATATTTATTCATCCAAGCCCTAAACTTATCTCCCTCTTCTTTTGTCGTAAAAGGGAAAGCTGTCTCAGATTTACCTACATTGGGGGTTGGGTTTGTAGAACCACCTTCTTTATAAACTTTAGTTTTTATAGATTCTAACCCCTTACCTGACGCCTTAGTCCAATCCGCAGCATTTTTTAACTTGTAAAAATACTCTTCACCACTTTTTTTATAGTCGTAAGTTCTGTCATGATTTGTTACTATTTTTTCATCTTTAAGTATATCCTCTTGTTCAGACAAATAGTGTCTTTTATTTGCGGATTCGTGTAAGTTTAAGATTCTTAACTTCTCTTCCTCGTTCAGTATAAATTTATTCATTTTGTTTTTATTTAACTATAAATATAAGAAAAAATAAAAAAAAAAATAACGATTAAAATAACTTACTCTTATTTACGCCAAATTCAGGCTTCATATATTGTTTAGTCGTACCCAATTTTTTTATTATCCCCATTCCGGTCTCGATACCTGAATATACTTCATCTATTACAACATACTCTTCACTAGTGTGATAGTTGTAATAACCTATTGAAAAATTAATACATTGGAAATCATATTTTTTTCTCAACATAATAACGTCGGTATATGGATGACTACCATATATCTGACGACCGTTAAAGTTTTCGGTAATAACCTCATTACAAACTTTAAAGAACTCACTATCCCTATCAAATAATTTAACACCCATAAGATATTCACTAACCATCCAATTTTCAGGTGCGTCGAATTGTATTGAGTATCCAACATTTTTAAAGAACTCGTCGTCAGCAACTGAAGAACCATGACAACCGGTTTCCTCAGAAACAAAAAACGCCACTTTTAAATCAGGTAGTTCTTGGAGTAATACCAAACAAGCAAATACCCCAGCTTTATCATCACCTCCGATTCCGGTTTGGACGCCTTCGTCATTTAATGACATTAGAGAGGGTTTTACCTCATTTAGGTAATTTGGTAAGTCAACCTCAAATATATTGATTGTATCGATATTATGAACGGTGTCGGTATGTGATACCACACAAGGATAGTAAAAGTTTTCATTGACCTCACTAGTTGTTTTTGTAACGTAGATGTTACCATTATCTTGAACATAATAGTCGTAACCATTGGATTCCAACCAATTAGTTAAAAATTCAACCATCTTTTCTTCCTGATAAGTTTTAGTTGGGACGGATAAAACGTCCTTAAGTAATGAATAGTATTTTTCCATACCCCAAATATAAGTAAAATAAATGGAATATAAAAATATTATTTAAATTAAATTGGTTGTGAATCATCAGTCCACTCAGGAGTTGCAAGTATAGTCAATATTTCTGAGTGAGTATAAGGACCTACCTTAGTGGTTAACGATTGAACCGTAGGTGGTGTTGTTATTCCTTCCCACTTAACAAATGTCTTAGTTCCATTCACGGATTTCCTAACCGTGTCGATTGAGGTTTCTAAAACCTCATTAAAATTAATATCACTTAATTCACTCACATTAAAAATCATATATTCTTTAGTTCCCATAATCTTTTTAAAATAATTCAGGTTGATTAAGGAACAAGTTAAACCCTTCCTCGTCGTATTCTCTACTTTGAAAATTGTTAGGTTTGTCTTTAGCAACTCCAACGACTATCTTATTATTTTCACCATTTATACCCACTATTCTAAAGAATGTGTTGTCGGAAATTGGTAATTTATGGTCATTATTTAAACCATACTTACCAACGTATTTATCATACAGTCTACTATATTCATCGATATCGATAAATTTTTCAGAATCCTCAATCTTTTCGATTATGGATGTTAAAGAGAGTTTAATTTGTTTATTCAGTTCTTCGTCAAAACTCTCTTCACACCACGTCTCATACATCCAATCACTATAATCCATATTACTCCCACCAATTAATTCACCGAACAAAGAATTTAAAGACTGAGACTTATCATCCGTATTTTTATATAGTCGGAGTAAGATATCTACGGTGGTAAAGTATTTACTAAAACAATCCCCCATAAAAATACCATATTCCCCTAACACGTCACAAGCATCGTTCTTAATGTCTTTTCTTAATTGATTAACCCTACAACGATTATCTTCGTCAGTGTAATCAGTAATAATCCAATCAATTTCTCTCTCGAACATATCGATAAGTAGTTTTGAAATCTCAGAATCCCTCTCACTACCACTCTCTTTGGTTAATAGGTGAGGTCCAACATAGGTTAGAATTTCCTTTAGTAATTCATTATTATCTGTGTCGAAAGTACTTAACAAATAACCCTCATTCCAATCTTCCCAAACGTTATCATAATTAGTAATATCTAACTCTTGATAATAATTATCAAATAAATCCCTAATTAACCATAGAGAATCCTCACCGGCACCCATCGTCGTAAAGTACGATTCAGTATCGTCAAACTCTATCGACACCATACTCTTACCCGGACGTTTTTCATTATACCTAATTTTATTAATAATAGGTGAAGAATCCCTCAAATCGTCCAAACTAAAATCTTTACCGTTTTTAATATCGTTTAAGATTCCGTAAGTAGTCCCCTCATATAAAAATGGATTTAACGATTCTTTAACCTCGGAAGATACCGAGTCAAAAAACTTGTCCGTCGATATACTATCAAAATCCTCACCATCGAAATAATATATTTCTATAACTCCATCGTCATTGTAAATCCCGTAAAAATTTGTTGGGGTATATCTTTTATCCACCACTAAGTATGAACTTCCATTATCTTGGTAGTTATTGGTCCAATGTTTTATGTAGTCTTTGTTACCATTAGTAAAATAGGATACTGATTCCTGAGTTAAAGGCTCTATAACCATAAAATCACTTCCATCATATAGGACTTTTGTTTCGTCGTAAATTTTATTGTTTTGCTCTTCAGACATTTATTAAGTATTTATAAAATAAATATAGAAATAATTGGATTTATCCGATTAAGTTGTGTATATTTGTATCAGTTCTTTGAAAATATGGGGGTAACTTGGAATTGACCGGTATTTGTCAATTATTCGGGGCACGTAGTGAGATGTATTCTATCACTTAAATCTATGAATGCAATTTTCAAACGGAAACGTTTTAAATAAGATGTCAGCTGTAGGTTTACTTAGAGCTGATGAAGTAGCAGTAGCGTAAGACGCACTCCTACATCGGGTAAGTGAGTGAAACACCTAGGAACAGAAACTCCTAAAAAGGTGAACTACCATTGAATCTTAAATCGAATGGTCCATTGGTGGTTGTCTAACGATGGTGAAGAACAAGACAACAAATTTCGGAGTATTAGAAAATACTGACCTAAACGTGTAGTCCTTAGTAGTTGGAGTATTCGACACGAGGGTTCGAGTCCCTCTACCTCCACAAAAAAAAAAACAAAAAAGATTTGATAGTTTAAAATAATTATCTTATCTTTGTAGAAGAAAATAAGTTCATTGAAAATACACGGGTGTCGTGTCGAGGTCTCGAAAACCTCCAATTTCGAAAGATGTTGTAGCTCAGATGGTAGAGCAAACACCCGAATATAGTTTTGAGTTAAAGGTTTAGGTTCAGTCGGCCGTAATGGTATGTGAGGAAAGTGAGACTGTGTATGACTCGTATGAGTGGAAGCCCTTCGCATTTAAAGTGATATTGAAAAATATACCCGCCATTACAACTTAAAACAAAAAAAAATGAAATTTCGCTTGACAATGACATATTTATGTATTACATTTGTCAAACAATTAGGGAAACCTAATAAACGTTCTTTAACATTTTAGCATTATCCAATAAAACACTTAGGTGTTTTATGAACAGATAATCGGCGGTATATCGTCGTTAAATAAACCATGAAAGTGGTGTAAAGTGAATTGACTTGTGTTAGTTAGTTTGCGTCTTAAACCCTGTTGGGTTTGAGGTCGAGTATACAAGTGAGATATCATCTAACCTTAAGTATCGAGGGTGACACTGTAGAAAAAGTGGTTAGATGACCGGGTAACGTGGATTATCAGGTTGAGGGGGGAACCCCAATAAAAATAACTCATAGGAATCAAGCAAAAAGTATCCATCCAAAGATATGATTGCGGTTTCCAATATAAAAGGTATTTTAAAACCGAAAGGTAAGATAAGTAACGAGTGGTGTCGACATTATCCTTATCAAAGACCCACCAAGGTCTTGGTATGAAATTGTCTTGAGATATAGAGATGGGGACATCTCACTGAGTAGGTAGGTATTTTGTGGTTTAATAAACTTCAAAACTTAAGACACACCCCTACTTGGAACATCCACAACACACTTAACTAACATTACTAACAAGGTAATTGTATAACAATGATAGAAAAGCAAAAGTGTGTGTCAGGTTTTATAGAAAGGTGACTACATAGTTATGGGCTGTCCATAGCACATGAGAACCGCAAGTTCGAGTGTATTCTCAAGAAAAACCTCTAAAGGGTCGAACCTTAAATTAGTCCGCAAGACTGAAGAGAGTTAATTAATGAGAGAGTATATAAAACCTTAAGGAGTGATTAGTCAAACTAATCGTCACTGAGAGTTACTGTTCAAAAGGCAGTGGAAACGAAGGGAAACAATAATCCTTCCAAAGACTTTCAATAAAACGAGTATTCTCATCGTATTAGCCAAAAACCTCAACAAAAGTTGGGGTTTTTTAGTTTAAGGGCTTTTTTAATCAAAAAAAGATTCTTATATTTGTATAAAATAAAATTTAAATAAAAAAATATGGATTTATTATCAGTAGTAATTGGAGGGTTAATAGTTTTAACACCAATTGGAATAATTAAACTAGTGTCTTACGCTAAAAAATTATCAAAGTTAAACCAAAAATATGATGTGATTTTACGTATGATTGAATCTCTTTCTGAGGAAATATCTGAAAATGAAAGAAGACGGGATAATACCTGTGGAAGTCAATCTCAGACAACCCATTCTGATTTTTCGAGGGAGGTTGAAAGATTGGAAAATCTAATTAATGTTAATAGACAAAACGTGGAAAGAAGATTTGAAAGGGAATTAACCGGATTGAATCATAGGATGGAGTTAGAATCGAAAAAAACCTGTTCTAAAGATGGTGGTTGTAAACCGGGAGGTTGTAAAAACTGTCAAGACACTAAGAAATAAGTTAAAAACCGGCTATTAGTCGGTTTTTTTATTTATATTTGTATTATGGATAAATTAACTAATGTGGTCAACAAAAAGGCGAAGTTTGAATATACGTTCATTAGGACGTTAACCTCAGGTATTAAATTGGTTGGTTCCGAAGTCAAATCTATTAGACAAGGTAAGGTTTCGATTTCTGAAGGATATTGTTATTTCAACGACGGGGAATTATTCATCAAAGGTATGACAATATCCGATTACGGATATGGTTCTTCTCATGTCATAAATAGAGATAGGAAATTATTACTAAAACGTAAGGAACTCAATAAACTAGAAAAAGACCTAATTAACGGATTAACAATAATACCTTATCGAGTTTTTATAAATGAGTCTGGGTTAATCAAAATGGATGTGGTTTTATCTAAAGGTAAAAAGATATATGATAAGAGAGAAGATATTAAGAAAAAGGATATAGATAGGGATATTCAAAGACACCTAAAGTAATTTTTTAATTCTTTTTAAGTTTTCATTAATTTTTTCTTCATCGTCTTTTGGTTTAAATATGTCATATACAGAATTAACCGTATAATCAAATAATCCCAAATCACCTTCAATATCTGTATAATTATTTACATTATTTTTGGTTTTTTTATCTTCGAATAAAGATAATTTAACCTTAATATTTTTAGAGTCTTTAACAGTGATAACTAATGGTGACCCTGTTGAAACCCCTATTCTTTCACCACTACTAACTTTAGTATTTGATGAGTTGTAATTTTTATACGAAACTTCACACATTTCCATAGTATATTTTCTATCCTTATACTCAAAAGAAATAGTGACTTTACCACCACAGTCTTCATCGTTAAATTCGATTATATTCCCATTTACCGGAGACATAATTTTATCAAACCTATCTTTACGAATTTTTAGACTTTTAGTATTTAAGTCTAATTTTTTATTTGAATTAGTATTATTTATATTGAAGTTAATCACATTAATCTTTTTATTATGTTTATCTCGTTTTTCACCGATTCGGATAAAGTGCTTTCGTTCTTGGATACGGTACTCGCTAAATTGTTTAATACATCATTGGTTAAACCAATACCCCCCTCTAGTGCAGAGGTACCTTTATTAGTTGGGGTAATTTTAACATTATCGGATGTTTCAACAGAGCTACTCGTATCAGAACTACTCGTATCAGAACTACCACTATCAATTGGAGGTGAACCCTCTCCTGAAGTATTTGATACGTGTAAATGGTTAAAATGGTTACCACCTGTATTAGTTTGCCATAACACAGCTTTAGGATTTGACTTACCTTCACTATTCCATTTATATCCCAATTTAACTAAAGCGTCTTTTATTTTATTACCGTTATCCCTAAATTGAGCACTACCATTTTTACTGTTAGACGCTCCATTAGAACCCTGACCGTTTAGTTTGGCTATGTCGACGGCTTGATTAGTGTAGTGTCTACTGGTGTGACCTGATTTAGTACCTTTACCGTGGTCAGATTTCGCGGTTGTTATTTGAATCTTAATACCGGTTTGTTGAGATACGGTTTTAAGGTCATCTATTAAATGACTATTTATATTATCGGTGGAAATATCATTATCCACATTTACATTACCACCCGTTAAATCCTTAATCGGGACATATTTTTCGTTTAATTTAATTGTTTTTATCATAATTCCCCATTCATTAAAACACCACCAAGAGATGAAGAGTATACCATAAGACTATTAATTACATCATCATCTAATTTTGTTTTTCTTTTAGTATAATCAAGTCCCAATACACCGATAAATTTATCATCTATAGTTCTAATGGCAAATAAGTATCCAGATTTACAACCCGTATCTTCTGCGATATACTTTAAACCATAAGTCGCTATAGTCTCATCTTTATAGTCAGGTATCTCAATAGTTTCATTCGAGACTAATTGATTCATTGATTTAGAAAATAGGTTAACCGGTATATTTTGAAAATTCTGTTGTATCGAAGAAACTCCTGTACCAACCGTTTCGTACATTACTGAAAACTTAGCAATAGATTTACCTGTTGGGTAAAAATGACCACCATTATGAAATTGTGTTATCCAAACACGGTCAGGTTTAAACTCGTCTTTAATGTCCTCTATTTTAGATTCAACAAGTTTACCTACTTTTAAAGCGTCTAAAACCATATCAGGTTTTGGAGAGTTTCTTTTATCTATAATACTTTTTATTACCAATAGTAATACGGGACCTAATACCCCTGTTATAAAGGCAATTATAATTTCAGATGTAAACATATATATAATTTTAATAAATGATGACTTAATTTAATTTACCAAACTATAAAATAGTTTTAGTCTATTTTAAACATCATATATAAATACAACAATACTTAAAAAAGTTAAATTTTATCATTAAAATTACTAATAGAATTAATTATAGTTGGACCAATTAGTAACGCCCATAAAGGTACTAATGAACCTGAAAAGTAACAGGTAAACCCTATAAGGGTAAAAAAGGTAACATAAGTTATCGCTATCGCAAAATATTTCATTTTATAAAATTTTATTAAGTTTATCAGTGTTCATAGTCACATCCTTAGGAGTTTCTTTTGGTGACTTTATAGATTTGACTTTTTTTGTTTGTAATGCCAAGTCAAGTATCGTCTTTTTACCGGTACCCACATTGTAAGTTCCTAATTTACCAAGATTTATTAAATTAACTAATAGATTGACTATTTTTGGTGTGTAGTCGGCATTTGTAATAACATCACCCCACGCACTATCGTAAGGAAATGGTGTTGGTTTATGTGATAATCGACAAATTAAATGGTTATGAGACTCCATCTCAACATGAGCGTCCCCCAATAGTTTACTATACCCATACCAACTACAATGATGGACCGGAACATCTATTTCTTTCCTTCCATTATTTGAATTAGCGTAAATATAGTCTGTGGATATATGGACTAACTTTTTATCTGAATAATTACAATATGTAACTAAATCTTTAACGAAATGGTAGTTTAGTTCTAAGTGGCTCTCTTTGTCCTCGGAATAAGTGTTTGTATTCGCAATACAATTAACTATCACATCATATTCGGATAGTTTAGTCATCCAATCGTTAAAGTATAATACTTCAATACCATCTTTTTTACGAGACATATAATCCCATTCAGTTTGTTTTACGATTTCACTACCAAGTAAACCGTCTCCTAATATTAATACCCTCATATTGCTTTCTTCTTTTTATTTTTTAAAACATAACCAAACAACCATTCTGGTTCTCGTAAACAGAAACCCCATCTTATTTAACCCTACTGTACGATACGGGTAGTTGAGTTAGATTATGTTTTTAGTAGCCCGTGGGAGAATCGAACTCCCATTTTACGGATGAAAACCGCATGTCCTAACCGGTAGACGAACGGGCCAAATAAAGAGAGACTTCGGGTCTTTCAAGGTTTCTGATAATAGATTGCCCGAATTTTGAACTACTCTAAACCTTTTTTCATTCATCAATAGTGTCTATTATTACAGCTTCACTGCCTCTCTTTTAATAATAAGGGTAAATGTTTGCAACCACTTACCCTCGCAAATGGACTTATCCTGGTACGCTCGACCGGTAATAAACCAATCCATTAAAGCGTGATAAGTACGTTTTATTTTAATAATAAGACATAGCCACATTTACTATATCTCAACTCAGTGACCTCTGCAGTTGTGAATCTGTTTTAAAGGGTTCCTCGGTTCTGAGTTTATTATTAAAATTTTAAATTGCTCGGTTACGTCTTCTATTGTCCCAAGCCACTTTTTTTGTACTACCTAACATTTTAAGTTTAGATACCTTATCGTTAAATGAGTTTCTGGTACTGTTCACCTGAGTGTTCCCATTATTAGATTGAATTCCTTCCATTGCTTTTATTTTATTTTATTTTTATGTTGTCCCACAAGGGCTCGAACCTCGACTCTTCTCGACCAAAACGAGACGTGTTGCCAGTTACACCATAGGACATAAATTGAGGACAATACAAGATTCGAACTTGTGTATATGGGTTTGCAATCCATCGTATATCCTCTCTACCAATTGTCCATACTCATTAACAAAATGATTTTTGTTGTTTTACCCAACCTCGCATTATACGCAAAGTCTTTGTAATACTCATTGGTTTATATGTCTTCTCTTTGGGACACCATTCTTGACAATCCTTTTCTCTTTCCCACCAAATATAACCGGCATCCCTATAACTATTATGTTTTTCCATCCAGTTAATATAAGACGATTCTAAGTTAGATAATTTTTGTTCTACATTCATAAGTACAAATATACTATATTTAAATCGTTTATCCTAATAAATTAATTAAATAACACCCAATTCTTTTCTTCAGCGTAAGCTTGAACCTCATAAGGGTGGTCATTATAACCATAACCCATATCATAATACCTTTTAAACCATGATGGGGATTGTAGGTAGTGTTGATATTCGTGAACTAATGTTTGAATAATATGTTCTCTATTTACCATATTAGGATAATAAATAACAATACTATTATCAGTTCTATCGTACTCAGCATGACAATCATCTTGTTCACCCTCAGCTTCAGGTTCACCACTGTATCTAGCATAAATATTATAGTGAGTCTCAACGTAAGGGGTTTCACTAGACATGAACTTAGAAAAACCATAGTATTTTTCAATTTTTGGATAAACCTCTTTAATTATTTCTTTAACTTTATCTAATTCCATATCTATTGTTTTTGATAATACAAATATACAAATAAAAATTAAACTTAACTAATTTATAATTAAAAATCTTCCTCAGTATCTTTAATAGAATAAACTTTCAATATCTCTTCGTTGTGTTTCCATTCCTTCCAAAAATCAAAATCTTTGAATCTTTCTAAAGTTTTCTCAGGTATCATCACAAACCCTTCAGGAGATACACCTGAAAATTTATGATAATGAGAATCTTTAATTTTTTTTTTGATTATACTTTCCACGTTATTTTTTTTTATTTTTACCATCCCCAAAACCCATCTTATTCGCCAATTCCGCAATAGAATTCTTTTTTATTTTTGGTGGTTGAGATTTAGGAATAACTTTAATCGATACGGTACCTTTTTTAGGTATATAAATATTTTTATTAACTATACTTTCTTTAATCTGTTTAACGGATATAGGTTTATTAACCTTAGTTGGGTTAAGACTTTCAATTAACTTTTTTCGTTTTAACTCAATTAACTCGTTACGATTATTTGGTTTGTGTTGTTTAATAGTTGAATCACCTTTATTAGTTTTATCCGGTATATATGACTTACCTAATGTTTTGCTCACCTCATTATAATCAATAGTTTTATTTATCTGTTTTAGATTTAAATCTTTAAGTGGGGCCTTAACACCCTTAGAATTAAAATCCTTAGGTATTGAATCGATACTCATAACTTTCTTTCGTGTATTTTGAATATTTGAAGAGTCACTTAACTTGACAGGTAAATAACTTTTTAAACCGTATATGTGTTTTGCCGTCCTTCCTTGTAAGGTTTTATCTTTAAAATCTGTTTTATCAGAATAAGACTGTCTATCATGCCATATATATGTATATAATGGTTCGTCTATATAATGAAAGTGTTCGTTACCACACATCTCTAAAATAGGGATTCCATGGCCTAAATCACACCCCGCTTTAAAATAAGAACCTTCAAACTTTAAATCATCATCATCAATTAAGTTAAATAAAAAAGACCTAAATGTTCTAAGATGAGAGAAATTCCAAGAGGTCTTTCTCGCCCTATGTGGTTTAGGTTTACCGTAATTACCCAATCTACCGTGTTGGTCTTTCCATTTAGACCCGCAAACCCATATATTTTCGTCCATAAAAACCTTATTTATTCTCCCTAAAACAAAATTATCAGATAATCTATCATCCCCATCTAATTCAACGATAACATCATCCCACCTAATGTCGTTATTATCCCTAATAATATCAATAAAATTCTTTGTTTTATGTTTTTTTATCGTATTTTTAATAAGAACAAAACGGTTATCATCACCGATAGTTTTTTTAGCGACATCGTAGGAATTATCTGTCGAAATATCATCTATAAAATACGCTTTAAAACTAGTGTAGTATTGACTTTTTAACGATTCAATACATTTTTTAGTTAATTCAGGTGAATTCCAAAAAGGGGAGACAATTATTAAGTTCATAAAATAGATTTATTATATTTATATTAATAAATACAAGTTTAATTCATATATGTCAAGTCAAATTTTCAAAAAACCTAAAAGTAAGGTTTTTCACATAATACCATGGGATTCCAATAAAAATATTGGTGATTCATATAATGATTCTATGTCTAATGTTGGGTCTAAGGATTGGGTGTGTTTTTTAGATGGTGATGCGGTACATACCACAACATTTTTCGGAAAACATATTGAGGATGTAATTAACAACAATCCCGAATATGATTTATTCACTTGTTATACCAACAGGATAGGTTTCCCAACCCAAATAGCTCCGGGAGTTAATAAGGAAACTAACGACCAAAAATACCATAGGGATTTTGGTGCTAAAATGTGGGAGAAATTTGGTACTAATATTTTAGACGTCACTAAACTTAATTATATCAGTGGTGTTGTTTTATTAATACGAAAAGATACGTGGGAAAAAGTAGGTGGATTCAAATCAACTAAAATGTTGGGAGTTGATAACGATATTCATATGAAGGTTCGTAAATATGGTGGTAAGGTAGGGTTAATGCAAGGAATATATGTACAACATTGGTATAGAGGTGGTAATAATGGTTATACAACACATTTAAAATAACAGTAAATGAAGGTAATAGTATATAGTGTTAATATAGGTGGTTATGATTTATTTAGTTACCCAACTAAATTTGATGACAATATAAGGTATATATTATTTACAGACAATAAGTACTTCAAATCTGACGTGTGGGAAGTTAACCACATCGATTTTTTACCTAACGATTTAGATAACCGATTAAAGGCGAGATACCTAAAAACTAATCCTCATAAAGTATTACCTGACCACGATATCAGTTTGTGGGTTGACCATTGTTTTACACCAAAATTTAATAGTTTTGAAAATATGTTGCAACAAATATTATTTGATGGGAATCAAATAATGTGTTACAAACATGATGAGAGAAAATGTATTTATGACGAATCTATCGCCGTAGAACGTTTAGGTTTAGATAACCCACATAAGGTAAAGATTCAAATGGATAAATATAGAAAAGAGAATTTTCCTAAAAATATGGGTCTTTTTCAGTCAGGTTTTATGTTTAGACTTAATAATGAACGAGTTAACGAATTTAATGATAAGTGGTGGTCAGAAATAAAGAATGGATGTGGGAGAGACCAATTATCTCAGGTATATTCTTCGTGGAAAACAGGAATACCAATTAAAAAAATAGAAAAAAATGGTGGTGTTTATGGTAACACGTTTTTAACCCCAAAAACTAAACACATAATTAATTTAAGAAAGTAATATGAAGAAAACAGTAGGAGTGGTAGGTAATGGTTTTGTGGGTGAATCACAAGCTTTTGGATTTTCCCCAACAACTGACGTTAAAATTTATGACATTAACCCCCTGAAGTCGACACATACATTAGATGACGTTCTAAAACAAGAATTTATCTTTATATGTTTACCAACACCAATGAAAGAAAATGGAGAACAAGATTTATCTTTTATTAAAAACTTCTTTGATGGTATCACTAATAAAACTGAATCGATATTCATTATTAAATCTACAGTTTTACCTGGTACTACGAAAGAGTTGGTTGGTGAATTTGGTTTAAATATCGTATTTTCACCTGAATTTTTAACTGAGAGAACCGCTAAATTAGATATGTTAACTCAAGCTAGAATTATTATTGGTGGTGAAGATAATTTAGTGTCGAGAGTTAAAGCGTTATTTGACGAAAGGTTTATGAATCGTAATATTATATTAACAGATTCTACAACGGCCGAATTTGTTAAGTATATGAATAATACTTATTTCGCGGCTAAGATTAGTCTTATGAATGAATACTATAGACTTTCACAATCATTAGATGTTGATTGGGAAACCGCTAAATTTGGATTTGTTTCTGATGGTAGAATAGCCGACTCACATTTACACGTTCCCGGACCTGATGGTAAAGTTGGGTTTGGAGGAACTTGTTTCCCTAAAGACATTAACGCCATTATAACTATGGGTAAGGACTTAGGAGTACCTATGAATACCTTAGAGGGGGCTTGGACTACTAACTTAGAAGTTAGACCTGAACAGGATTGGAAAATGTTAAAAGGTAGGGCTATTAGTTAAATTATTCACTCTCCCCCTTTCAATCTTTTCATAACTTTTTTGTGGTATGGTCTACTAATAATACCACAATAAGGGTCCCATATAGCCCCCATATCTATTTGTGTGATAGTATTCGAATATTTATTATAAAACTTATCACACATAATTTTAGCGGGTATTCCACATGAATATAAAACAATAGGGTTTTCATTTTTATATTTTTCAATTAAAACCCCAAGATTAGTTTCAATTTTATTCATAACCTTTTTTTCCAAATAAGTACCAACGGTGTTACCAAAAGGTACTTTAATATGTTCTCTTTGAAACCCTTCTAAATTTTTTAAATAATCGGGACCAACTAAAATTACAGTTCTATTTTTAATCACATTAATAAAATTATCTAATCCCTTAGTTACCGACACACTTCTAAATATTTCACCAACAATTAAATTCTTTAAATCTTTAAGGTAAGGCCAAACTAACCCAACTCTTTCATGTAAAGTACCCGCATTAACTGTAATATAGTACTCAGGTTTTTGTTTTAGAATATCTAATAAAGTCTCACCTAAAGGTCCGATTTCATAACCATATTTCAATTCTTTTTTACTAAAATGAGGTTCTATTTTTAACATACAAGTCCAATCGCCGTCTTGATATCTCGCTAAAGTAAAATTATCAATATTCTTAATTTTATTAACGACCACAGGATAACTCATGTACTCCCATTCAATTTTTTCGGATAATTTTACGATGAACTCTTTTAAGTACTCATTTGACTTCAAAAAATATTCCACCTCATTCTTTATATGTGAGTAATTATCTTCACTGGAAAAATAATCACTATCATTAATCATTTTACGTAACCCATCAATTTTTTCGGGTTCGTTAACTTTTTTAACCACTTTCTTATATGGCCCTTTAAGATACATGGTAATTTCAAGACCATTTTCAATCATATATTTCTCATGTCCTGTCCTTGATACAACACCGGCATGTGGGTCTAACGATGAACCCATATCTATTTGAGTTATAGTCAACCCGAATTCATCATATAAATCATCTATTAGGATATTTGTCGCCATAGCCGCACAATAAATTATAATAACATTATCATGTTTACTAAGAAAATTTTTTATTTTGGATTTAAGTTTTTCTGTGTGGTCCCACACTGATTTTTCAGGTGTGATAATATGTGACGTGTGGAAACTTAAACTACCCAAATAATTAGGCCCCACTAATAAAATGGTTTTGGTTTTAAATAAATTTAATAACTCATTAAATTTAACGAAGGATATCGAATAAAAAATTTCAGAGTTCACCATATTGATATTAGGATTGGAGACTCTTTTAATATCATCACCCCAATCGCGATAGATATTAGGGTTAACCCCGACAAAATATTCTAACGGTTTCTCAACTATTGTCCTTAATACTTTAGACCAACCACTAAATGAGTACCCCCACTTTCTCTCTATCACCCCAAATTGAGGTTCTTTTTTAAGTATCAAACCCCATTCCCCATCGTTATATCTAGCAAATGAAAAATGTTTATCATTTTTAACCCAATCTAAGAGTTCCGGGTAAATTGTGTTATTGTTTATATTAATATCCATACCATTAAATATATAATAAAAAAAAAGGTGTCAATAATGACACCTTCTTTAGATACTTGAATTCCCCCTTTCTTTTAATTGGTTTATTCTCCAAGGGTTCTACCCCTTAAGCATCGTTACTCTCCTACTACGGAGGCCTTAATCTCTTCTTCAGCATCTTTCATTTTAGTTTTTATACCACCCATTAATGGACATATTAAACCTTCTAAGAATCCTGAAATTTTATTTTCGACTGCACTATCGTTAAAATAATCACCGGCAATGTTACGTAGTAAATCCATAAACACCCCATCTTTACCTGACTTCTTTTCAACATTAAGAGCGATTGATTCGACTACCGAGTTAGTTATTAAATTACTTAAAAACTTACAGTCGGTTAGTTTACCATAATCACTAAGTGGTAAGTTACCAAAGGCAACTATAATAAAATTAGATAAATAACCGTCTGTACTTAAACCTAATTTAGAAATTATCCAAGTGGCCATCTTTTCTTTAATTATCTGACCTATACCACCACCTGCGGCTCCAAATAATCCACCTAACATATCGAATAAACCTTCACTAATAACTTCAGTTTCGAATCCTTGAGAACGTAATTCGAACATTTCTGTTATAACGTCATCCGCAAATGAATTTTTATCAATCTTCGTTTTAACATTTCTTCCTTCAGATAATACAGAAAACCTACTCTTAACTATATTACGCTCTTCTGTTAATGTTTTTTTTTTTGATTTAGAAATTAATATTAAATTTTCTTTAATTATTTTAGATAGTTCATTATTTTTAGATTCTCTAATAAGGTAAGACCTAGTAACTCTACTTCTTTTATCTCTACCGGTTAAAATTTTCCAAATTTCTTTAAAACTCAACTCTTTACCTTTTTTCCAAAAACCGAATGGAGATAACTTCTTTCTAAGAGGTAATCCTTCTGGAATTCCTGAATCCTCATCAAAATTAACAAAGTCATCTTTAGTTAAAGGTTCCATATCATCGAACATACCAGCGCCATAACATTTTACAAGTTCACCTTTCATTTTTCTTAATTGGGGATGTACGTTGTCAATAACTCTAGCATTATGTAACAACCCTGAAAGTAAATATTCTTTTATAGTTGTACGACATCCTTGAGGTGTTACTTTAACTTGAGTTGTAACTAACTTATCTGAATCACTATTCACTACAACATCTTCTAACCCTTGACATTTCCAAACTGCGACTTTCCCTGTTTCTACATTTTCGGCGGTTAAATCGGCATAAAAAACATATTCTTTTTTATTAGTTTTACCTTTAACTTTTATAACGTCTTTACCTTTATAAGTACCGTATTTAGGTTCGGTCGTCCATTTAGGTAAACATCCGTTTTTATATGCGTATTCTAACCTTTTACGGTTATTACTTTTTTGGTTTTTTTGTTCGTTCATAATATTTTATTTAAAATTCGGTATTCATGGCGTCAAGTATTCCTGCCACGGTGTCTTGATTATCTAATGGTTCAGGGATTATAGTTTCATCATCGATTTCTATTTCCTCCGAATCCGTATTAATTACAACGTTAGGTGAGCCATCTTCTGAATCTCCACCTTTAACTATCTTAGATACATCGGCGTCTGTAAACCCGTTCTTATAACCCGCTTTCTCTAAAGCCGCTTGAGTTAATGGACCGTAAGCCCCATCAGCTTTAAGACCTAAAGCCTTTTGTACTTTACCAATTACTTCTTTATTGAAACAATACATTTTATAAGTTCCTTTACAAGATTTATATTTTGATTTTTTCTTGGTTCCTTCACCACCATCTTCGGGTGTTGGTACCACAGCTCCATCTTCATCTTTAACTTCCTCTACCGGAGTGTTATCGACTAAGTCTAAAATAGGTAACCATACGTATTTTTTCCATTGACTTTCCCCATCTATATCACCATCTAATGAATCTATCAATGTTTCACCATGTCTTCTAAGATATACTTTAGATAGTTCACAGAAATCAGGGAAAACACCTAACTCTTGAAGTGCCGCCTTAATACCGTCTTCATCAGTACCTGGACCGTCTACCGCATCGAAAATGGCGTCGGCGATAGCATTTAATTCTTGTTTCGACATTGTCGATTTACCGGTATTTTTCGGTGTACAATATTCTTTAATAGATTCTTTAATTTTATTATATGATGTTCCTGAACCGTTAAGCATCCCAATAAGACCACCTATAGCCAAACCTGCAACCGTTCCCACACCTGGAATAAAACTTCCAATGGCGGCACCCATTGTCCCGTATTCCAAAGCCGAACTAGCCATCTCACTTGCTTGTTCGTCAACAGATGATTCCACGAGAGAATTATTTTTTTCGATTGAATCAATATTCTCAGTTAAAGTCTTTTGGTTATCGTATTTCATCAGTAATAGAATCTTTTTTAAAGATTCGTTCCCTTCATTTAAATTGTATTTTGACATAATATTTCTTTTTTTATATAAATATATTCTTTTATAGTAATGTGTTACCTTTACCTCTAACGAGTGTAACACTGTCTTTCCATTTAGTATTACCAATTTGGTTAGCCGGACCTCTAGTTAAACCCGTCTCCCATTTTGTAACCGCAGGATAACCAGGTCCCGGACCCGTTGATGTGGTCTCTTCCTGTTCCCCAAGTTCAGAATTATCAATATCTCTTCCGTTTAAGGTAAATTCCTTCATTAGTGAAATTAAATAATCTACATCAGTTCTCATATTATCTATAAATAGTGTTTTTACTTAAAAAATTAATCAGATATTAAAATAATTCCGAATTCGGTAAATAATCCGGGTATATTAAATAATATTGGTTCAAAAATGTTTTTATTTCGGAGTAACTCATTTCTTCTTCATACCTTTGAAATATCCCATTCTCTTCTTCTTCGTCATCATAATCATCAAATAAATCAACATCTATTTTATCTTTTAACTTGTAACCAAAAGTTTCTACCTCCGATAATGATATTTCGTCTATTCTAATATGTTCTTCTTCGTCATCAAAAATTCTAAACGAAACGTCTAAAGTATTTGAGATGTCGTTAATGTAATATGAAACAAGTTCACTTATTTGTACTCCCAATTTAATATTTTTTTATTAATTATATTTGTTAAATCGGTTAAACATTTCTAATGATTCGTTAACACTTACAATTATTTCTTCCTTATCTTCATCTTCTACAATGTCGTCCATATCATCAAAAAATCCACCATTCTCAATATATTCATATGGATTACCTTCCCAAGAATCGTCAAAATAGTCGTCCATATCTAACATATCAGGGTCAAAATCTTCATCTTCAACTGTCCCGTGTTCTAAATCGTCCGGACCGTCACCAATCATATCTAATTGTTCGTCAATAGGTTCTTCATCAGCAAATAACCCTGTAGATTTCCCGTCATGTTTCATTTCATTAATACCAACATTTTTATATTCTGTCACATCACCATTAGCGTTGACAGTAATACCTTTTTTATCGTTAGCAAAATCTTGAACATATAAAGGTTGTTCTTCAGGTTTAGCGTATTGAGTTACGTATCCGTCGTAAATCTCTTTATGTTTGTCTAGGATGTTTTCTTTCTCCTCTTTAGTTACGTTGAAAAAATATGCGTTCATAGTTCTTTGTTTTGTTTTGTTTATAAATATGTAGGTTATCCCATAATGTACATATAGTTTAGTAATATATCTTTCGAATACTTCTTTAAGTATCTGTTAATGGTATTATCGTCCATTTCTTTTCCCTCTTTTTCTAAAACTCTCATCACCCCTTGTATCATTTCAGACTGTGACATATCGGCCATTTCAATCACTTCATCAAATGAATCTTCATCAGAAATATTTTTATATTTAAATTCGTGTTGTATTCTATCCGAACCTAACCATAAATAATCGGCGGCCGCCATCATATTAACTATACCACTTTCCCTCACTTTTAATAGGTAAGAAAATAGGTATTTCATATTAAACTCTTTAAATGAAGTTAACCTATTCGTCGCCTCTCTGTGCCCGAGCGATTCATTTATTTTTTTATTAAATTTTTTGTTATAATCATCTTCGAGCATCCAATGGTCGGCATCTGATAAAAGTCCCAACAATGAACCATTATCCCACTTAATACCGTATTGTTCAATTCCGAAAACTTTAGTTTTAGAAGTTACAGTTCCCCCATCACCTAATGATAGGGATGTTTCGTCACTCATTGAAATTAGTTTAACTCTATCTCCTTTATTTAAATCAGGGTTTATAGGTGAACTTATTTTATTATCTTTTGGCATAGTATGATATTTATTTATAAATACTTCAAATATAAATAATAAACTATGAATATTAATATTATAATAACTGAGGAACAAAAAAGAATCCTTATCAAAGAATCTATTAAATCTAAAATGGGTGATGTAGTTAAGTCAAATTACGAATTCACAAAAAAAATTATAGGTGAAACTATTCAAACCACAGGTATTAACTTAGAATTTATGTTAACTTGGGGGGCAAGTATTGGTGGTTTTATGGTACCAATCAACGAATATTTAAAATCAGGTAGTGTCGAGATTTCCGATATGGACCTTTCATTAGTTTTAACCAGTATTATGGCGACCTTATATTTGGAAAATAAGACTACTATTAAAGAATTGAGGAAACAAATTAGAGACAGAGGTTTGTCAGATGTATTTATTTCCGGACTTAAGAAAACTGAAGAGTTAAAATATACCTTTTTAAAGTTTATTGAATCTATGAACATAACCTTTAGTAAGGTATCCAATATGTTAGCTTATTCATTCATCGTCCCTATTTTACCTATGTTATACGACATAGAATCTACAGAAACTCAAGCAATAGTTGAGAGATTACTATCATTTGGTTTAATTACGATTTCATCTATAGTTCTTAGAGATTTAATTTCTAAGATTATTAAAAGATTTAATCCTAATCAATAGTTAAAAATTTATTATTTTAAATCTAAATTAATTTCATCTATTTTAACTCTATACTCATCACCAAATGGTCTAAGTATACTGCTAATATAGTTATTTAATTCGTAAGAAAAAAAATCTAAAGACCTTTTTACAATATCGCCCACACTATCTCCGTCAGGTGAAAAGAACAACTGACTTAAACGGTCGTTTAATCTAATTAAAGTGACTTCAACGATTAAGTAGTCGTAATAATCACCAACACTAATCATTTTTCTGGTACCAACTATCTTAAACTTTAAATCTATATCGGAATTTGGCATATGACTACTGCCATCTAGTAATTTCCCTTTAAATTTAAATTCTCGATTTTCTAAGAATCGATTCATATTTTTAATATCGTTTTCTAACCCCATACTATAGTTTAGTTATCTTAATTACTAATTTATCGTTACCACGTTTAACTCTATGGTAAACACCTTCAGGAATTATAAAACTACCCCCATCTTTCATTTTAACAGGTAATTTATTATCCAATTGGAGTTCCCAACCGTTACCTTCTATAATTTCAACTAAACGGTCTTCTCTATCTCTATGCCAAACAAGTTCTTCGGTTAGGACATCTTTATTAAATGTTCGAATTCTACTCTCCCCAACCACGGTTTCCTCAAATGGGTGTTCATCAGATTTGTTCTCGACTGCGACAGGTACAACGTCCCATTCTTGGGGGTCCATACCGATAGCTTTTATAGTGTCTATAACCATATTGTATACTTGAGGCCAAACCACTCTACGTTCAGAGTATTTCAACATAGGTGATACACCTATCTTTACTCTATTAATTAAAAACCCACCTCTAAGTTCAATATCAATGACTTCCATATTATCAACTTCATCAATATCCATCTTTTTGAGTTGTCGATTTATAATTTTTTCTAAAACTTCTATATTTTCCATTACCAAAATCTACCCGGAACATTCTTCCCAAAATCTTTATGTGCTCTACAAGCCCAATATCCGGCCTTGGTTTTATCTTTTTTCTTATCACACCTATGTCTAGCCGCAAATGACTTTCTAGCTCCGGTATCGTTCCAATTAGCACTCATATCGGGTGAACCGTAAGAAACTTTTTTAATTTTACCTGTTGATGGGTTCTTAACATAAACATACCACTTTTTAGGTCCCCCTGTTTTAGGTTTATTTAAACTAACATCTTTACCTTGATACTCGGACTCATTTATCATCGGGACCTCCAAATGGATTTCTTCTCCGTTCGTCAATTTAACCTTCTTACCTAAATCACTTTCAACTATATCTAATTCCTTCTCATTTAATCTAATTAAATTCCTATTATATAGGTCCCTAACTTCGTTAATCAGTTGGAAGAATTTATTAGAATTTGGTCTGAAAACGTTTTCAGTTAAAAATATTTGGTTTTTTAAATGGTAATCCAAATTATCGGACACTTTATTATTTTCTGTTAATCTCATTAGTTTAATGTATATTGATAAATAGTATGTTTTAATTTTATAGATTAAGTAACATATCCAATAATTCCTGTTGTGGGAACATATCAAACTTAGTACTTCTACAATTAGTGTGTGACCACAGACCTTTAGTGTTAGTACACATTGACACGCTACACTCATCAAATGCCTTCGCACCTTTCTCCCTTACTAATTCAGGTAAACCTTTTCGTATATCAATACCATCTCTATCTCCAATATATCTCAATAGTTTTTCTAACTCAGAAATTTGTTTATCACTGTACTTGTGCCAGTATTTAAAACCTCTAAATTCCTCATCTAACTCAACCACTTGACTTGGATGAGCCTCAGTACCCACATAAGTGTAAAATTTACCGGGTGTCCTTTTAATCCATGTTTTATTACCGTTAATTCTTTTAAAATAACCACCTTCGGTTAAGTACCCAAAGTTATTAACTTCAATACCAACAGAACCTCTATGCATTATATTGTTACCAATACCTAAATGCCAACCATATCCACCTTCCGGAAACGCTTGTACCGTAACCCCATCAAATTCGTCATCATTATTTGTTATTTTCTGACCACCTAACACAAATTCTGTGGCGACTTTACCTCTACTATCTCTCGACCAATTTTTAATTGTATTATAAGGATTGTTCCATCCTGCGGTATGGTGTATGAAAATCCATTGTTTTTCTTCATTTGTAGTATAATATTCGTTTTTTGGCATATGTGACTTTTTAATCACTATGTCAAAGTCTTCCGGTACAACCGGTTCTTCCATTTCATCTGTAGTAATTATCCCTAACTGATACGCTTTGTCCCACGTATTTTTACCCACAATACCATCAGCAACTAAACCATTAACTCTTTGAAATTCTACTGTTGATTTATGTGTTAAATTACCAAAGTCCTCATCAACTTTATAATTATATAATTGTAAATTTTTTAAAAATTCTTGCCAATAAGATACTATTGAACCTTTACTACCTTTCTTTATCGTTTCCATAATTAATTTGTTTTTTTTATAAATATTTGATATTAAGTAAAACTAAGGGTTAACTTAATATACGTAAGAATATATCTTTATTTTTTTTTTATAAATTGCATATATTTATAATAAAAAACTATGATTATAGCAGAAATCACACCTACGGCACAACAAATAAAAACCATCACACCATTTAGTTCGGAAACTATAAACCTAACCCATATGAAGGTAGTTTGTTTTGATTACATACCCGGAAGCGATACTAATATTTTCACGGCACAATTCGGAGTACCAATAATTAATAGTAAGGGAGTAATGACTAATATCACAAGAGGGGGTAGTGAAGGTATTGTATTAACACAAAGTGAATTATCCACATGGGGAGTTAATGATGAAAGTTTATTAAGTATAGTAGCAAATAAATTGGGTCTGACTATATTAAGCTTCACAAACACATAATTTGTCTTTTTGACAGTATTTTTTTAATGAACCTGACTATATGTCAGGTTTTTTTATTTGGTATAGTTTTGTTAATATACTTGATGTAATAAAATAAAATACATATACTTTAACAAAATTAGAAACATTATGGGAAAAATTATTGGAATTGATTTAGGCACAACTAACTCTTGTGTATCAGTTATGGAAGGTTCAGAACCTATCGTAATACCTAACTCTGAGGGGAAAAGAACCACCCCGTCAATAGTAGCCTTTCTTGAAAACGAAGGTGAAAGAAAAATTGGTGACCCGGCAAAACGACAGTCCGTTATGAATCCGGAAAAGACTATTTATTCAATTAAAAGATTTATGGGTTCGACTTACGACGAATCAAAAAGTGAAATTGGTAAAATGTCTTATAAAATCTCTAAAGGGGATAATAACTCACCTAGAGTTAATATATCGGATAGAAAATACTCCCCTCAGGAGATTTCGGCGATGGTACTTCAAAAAATGAAAAAAACCGCCGAAGAATACTTGGGTGAAAGTGTTACCGAAGCCGTTATCACAGTTCCTGCGTACTTCAATGATTCTCAAAGACAAGCAACTAAAGAAGCTGGTGAAATTGCGGGATTAAACGTTAGACGTATAATTAACGAACCAACTGCCGCAGCGTTAGCGTACGGTATGGACAAAAAAGGTAGTGATAAAGTTATTGCGGTATTTGACTGTGGTGGTGGAACTCACGATGTATCAATACTAGATTTAGGTGATGGTGTTTTTGAGGTTTTATCAACTGACGGTGATACTCACTTAGGTGGTGATGATTTTGACAATGTCATTGTTGACTTCTTAAAGTCAGAGTACAAATCCCAAAATGGGTTTGACCTATCTAACGACCCAATCGCCATTCAAAGGTTACGTGATTCAGCGGAAAAGGCTAAGATTGAACTTTCATCAACCGCTGAAACTGAAATTAACCTACCTTATTTAAGTGCGGATTCAACAGGACCTAAGCATTTAGTTACAAAGTTAACGAGAGCTAAATTCGAACAATTAACAGATTTATTAATTAAACGAACGATAGAACCTTGTAAAAAGGCTATGAGTAACGCTAACCTTACAGTTGGTGAAATTGATGAAGTGATTTTAGTTGGTGGTACGACAAGAATTCCAGCAATCCAAAAAGCGGTTAAAGATTTCTTCGGTAAGGAACCTTCAAAGGGGGTTAATCCGGACGAAGTTGTTGCTTTAGGTGCGGCCATACAAGGTGGTGTACTAAGTGGGGATATTAATGACGTACTCTTATTAGATGTAACACCTCTATCATTAGGTATTGAAACTATGGGTGGGGTATTTACAAAGTTAATCGAATCTAATACGACAATACCAAGTAAAAAGTCTCAGGTTTTCTCAACCGCTATTGATAATCAACCAAGTGTGGAGATTCATGTACTACAAGGTGAAAGAACTATGTCGAAAGATAATAAAACGATTGGACGTTTTCACTTAGACGGTTTACCACCTTCTCAAAGGGGTATTCCACAAATCGAAGTAATATTCGATATTGACGCGAACGGGATTATAAACGTATCGGCAGTGGATAAGGGTACTAATAAAACCCAATCAATTCGTATCGAATCGTCATCAGGACTTTCTAAAGAGGAGATTGAAAGGATGAAAGTTGAGGCCGAAGAAAATTCCGAATCTGACAATAAAATGAAGGAAGAGGTTGAGATGTTGAATTCGGCGGATAACCTAATTTTCCAAAGTAATAAAACTATTGCAGATATGGGAGATAAGATTTCTGAAGAAGATAAAGAGGAGTTAAATGGTCTGATTGAAAAATTAAAAGATTCTCACTCTAAAAAAGAGATGGAGAATGTTAAAACACATATGGATGACCTAAACACCAAATTACAATCTGCTAGTCAAAAGATGTATGAAAATGTGTCTGAAGATGATGGGGTTGATATAGATTCTTCGGATGTCGAATTTGAGGAAGTTGACTAAATTTTTAATCCGGAATGTAATGTTCCGGATTTTTTTTTTCAAATGAAGTATATTAAGAATTAATATTTCATATTTCCATAGTATTTATAATAAGTAAATATTTATCATTATGAAAATAAAAATACAAGAAGAAAAGTTTAATAACCTTATTAATCACCTTTTAAAGGAAGATAAGTCACCAAATAAGAAAGAAAGGTGTGTATCAACTAATGTAATATCGTTAGATAATATTGTTGGACCCCAAAAAGATTATGAAAATTATACTTCTGATTTATATAAACGAAATGGAGGTATTAATGGAATGGCCGATACTTTAGACATATTAAAAACATTAAGGTTACACCCAAATATTAAAGACGGTGGTGAACACTTATCTTACGATTTAATGAACCATTTAGATAAATTTAGAGGTAGAAACTACTTTGACGAAACTAATAAAAATTGTTTTAAAGCTATGGATAAAGTAATTGAACTATATCGTGAAAATGAGCACGGTGAAGATTTGGTTAAAGATATTGAAAAAGTATTAAAACATACTGACCCAAGTCCAAGAGCGAAAGAATATCTTAAGAGATGTCAGGTCTTAATTAAAGAAAAATAATATTATGGACACTAAAAATTGTACTTGTAACGAAAATTGTCTCACAGAAGGGTGTTCTTGCACTAATTGTGAATGTCAAATAAAATAACGACCCCCTTTTTAGGGGATTTAGGACCGTTACTGTTAAGGTAACGAAATTAAAAGGGACGTATCGCTACAGTCCCTTTTTTTATTGGGTGATATTTATAGTAAACAAATGTTATGAGTAAAGTTAAAAAATTTTTCGGGTGGACTAATATCAAATGGTTTATTAAAGAGATGGTTAAACTATATAGTGGTGATAAATCCTACTTCTCTAAGAAAAGAGTTGAGTCCGGAGTGGCATTTTTAATTGGTCAGATTGGAATGATATTTTTTCTAGTTAAGAAATACGAATCGTTAAGTATGTCCGATTTTATAATGTGGGCGACATTAGAATTCGCATTGGCGGGTTACTTAGTTAATCAAATTCAAAGAGAAAAGAAAATTAATTCAGAGGAAAACGAAAACCCCACCGATTAAGGTAGGGTTTTTTTTATTTAATTAGACGAATTCTATTTCATTAGTTTCAGAATCCCAATTTATTGTTATGGGTTTATTTGTCTGACCATATTTCTCATTAAGAACAGATGCGTTAAAGAAATGAGTTCCATTATGGAATTTATATCCATAACTTCCGTGTATATGTCCAAATACGTGAATCTTAGGTTTTATTTCGTCCACCTTAACTCTTAATAATGAACACCCTAAATCTCCATTATTATAGGGAGGTCCACTAATATCTAAATGTCCTTGTGGAGGTCCATGTGTAATAAGAATTCCGGTGTCTTTTGGAATTTGATTCCATACTCTCATTAAATCTTGTCCACCTCTCGGTAGATTAAATGCCCAATTGTAAAATTCAGGTTGCCATGGACTTCCCCATATCTTAACTTGTGTTTCCCACTCTTCACCAATTAATAGTTCGTTGTCTTGTAGGTAATTAACGTCATATTCGTTAATAATCTCCATAGTCTCTTCAGGTTCGTCCTCAAAAAGTCTATCATGATTACCAGCAATGAAAATACGTTTATCATAATTCTGTTTTTCGAACCATTTACAGAAATCCTCAACCTCATACTTACTATAACCACTATTCATTATATCCCCTGAATGGATTAATACATCACCACCCGGAAGTTGGCCGTCCAACATCTTGTGTTTGGTATGTGTGTCCGATATGAATGTGATTTTAAGTTTCATTGGTTATTTATTTAATACAAATATACGTATTTATTTTTGATATTTTGCAGTTTCCCCTCCTCTATCGTATTTTTCAAATACACATACGAACATCAGTTCTTCGTCGGTTGGGTTAATTACTCTGTGGAACGTCCCTTTAGGTATTAAAACAATGTCTCCATCACTAACATTAAATTCCTCATCACCTAAAACCATAACACCTTCACCGTGGAAAAAATAAACTTCCTCTTGATTGTCGTGTGAATGACCTCTAGTCGATTTGTGGGGATTTAACGTCGTTTTGGACAATGTTAAATGTTCTAAATTATTATTGTCTTCCAATAAATAAGTGTCATTTTCCTTCATAATCACACCTTCAATCTTACTCTTACTTACTTTCATCTATTTTTTATTTTATTTTATTTTATTTAATTTTAACCCGTACATATCGGCTATCTCCTTCAAATATGGGTACGCCTCACTAAATTTCATTTTACCTATTTCCACATCTATTTTTGTTTTGATATTGTTATCGCCAATTCCTTATTAAACCAACCAAATATAAGTTCCAACTCACCATTAAGTGATTTATCGTGAGTTACCTTAATAAACGGTAATAAGTATATTTGTGCGTAAATATCATATATATTTATATATTTTTTCATTTAACTAATTGTTGGGTTATTTTTACGGTAAATCTCAACAGTTGAAGCTTTACCACTATTATCTAGATGGTCGTATACTTCTAATTCCTTACCTTTAAAAAACACTTTAGAGATAAAATCCCAATCACCGTCGGGTGTTCCAATATCCCCGTGTTGGACACAGAAATCTTTAGCGGTTGGTACTTCATCAGATTGAAACTCTTCGTACTCAGCAATACCACCTTTATTCTCATCAAATATCGCAAGTATGTTGTCCACTTCAGACTTATCACCATCGCCCGGTATTGCCAAATAACCTTCATATGGTATGTCATCGGCGGAATCACCTAATATCTCATAGATATCCCCCATATCTGACGGTTCAAACTGTAAAACTTTCTCATCCTTCTCATTTCTAAGTAAGAACCAAAGGCCACTATTATCCAATCCACGAGATACGTGATAAAGGTCAGGACTATAAAGGTCATCAACAATACCTTCAATTTCAATGTCATGACGAATTTCCCATAGTTCGTCGGCACCATTGGTTTCCATTAAATCTTGTATAGATTTAACTTGTTCATCTGTTAGTGAGTGACCAGTTGCTTCAACTTCCCAACCATACATTTCTAATTTATACTTCATATCTTATTGTTTTTTAAGTAAAACCCACAATGTTATATATATCCAAAAAGCAGCAGGTATAAAAAAGAGAAAGGCAATTCTCCATAAGATTGGTGGTATTCCCGACCATTCTCCTATTCCTCCACAAACTCCACCAATAATACTACTTTCACTACTTCTATTCATCATCTTTTTTTTTTATTATATTTCCAAATTCATCTATTTGCGGTGCGTTATTAAGTTCTCTAAGAATTCCAGCCCATACTGCAGCCCATATACAAACAAATAATGCTATTCCTAATCCCACCATCTTTCAATATTTTGTTCCATTAATTTAAACAATAACTTACGTACTCTTTCGTGATTTATATGTCCGATGTTCATCGCAATCCTCTGTTTATCATCGGTACCATCCAATTTAAAAATACCTTCCCCATTTAGGACTCTCTTGTAAATTAGAGGATATTTCTTAAAGTAATCATCAAAATTCTCCTCTAAGATTTTAGACTCCCAAGAACTATAACCTTCCCTTTCAGTAGGTTCAAACCAGTGTTTTGTCTTATGGTAGTCACTATACTCTGAACTATAGAATTCATCTTGAACCTTTTCCATTAATCTAACACAAGTCATCATAATTTCAGAATCTCTTTTAGCTCTGGTATGAATGTCCCTTTCTCCGATGTATTTAGACTGGGCCTTGATTTTGTACATCATTATCTCAAAGATATAATGAGAATCATAATGTCTGTCTTTCCAAATGATAGGTAGCCAATAAAAGATATTTTTAAATCCTGTCCTAATCTCCTTAAGAGTATACCTTCCTGCGTTATCCCACCATAATGGAATCCATTGGATTTTTCTTACTATCCATGATTTTTTGGCTCTCTCTTCAGCCCATTCCTCAAATATATCTTTTTCCGGTTCCATAAGTCTTGTATTATCTTTTATTAATATATTTAGTTGCTCCTAATAATAATCCTCTGATGTTATCGGCACCTGTTGGGTTTGCGCTTTGTATCGTGAACAATGGAACGTCTTGGTCATTATCTAAACAATAGTCAACCATCCAATTTGCAGCGTCTTTACCATCTTTAATTCCTTTCTTTTCCATTCTAGACTTTCGTTTACTCATTCCCTTGTCGACTTTCTCGTCTGCAACATCCTGACCTAAATCATGGTCGAAAGCCACTTTATAAGGTAACCCATTTTCCGTAATCCATGTGATGAAATCTTCGTAGTTCTTTACCCAAACTACGTTTTCTCTATTCTCATCGAAATCAGAGGCGTATGATAATAACCAAGTTTCGGTGAACGGGTCTCTCATATCATCTAACCATAGTAATTTTTTCATATTATTTTTATTTTACGCTTAGTAGCAAATCTAAATTTGTCATACATATCAGAATACTTTTTTAATTTGTTACCATCGGTAACCCCCCACTTTGCAATAAATAAATTAAATAATTTATCACTAACCATTAAATGTGATTTTATCTCTGACGATTGTAACACATTTATAACCCAAGCGAAGTCTGTTATTTCAGTATTTAAATTAGTATTATTCATAATGTATATCTTTATATTTACAAATATAAGAATATAAAATCACATATTCAAACTTTTCAAATTATTTTATTTGTTTATAATTAGGGTATGATATATGACTTAGTTTTGGGAGATATAATTAACAACACTTTTAAAAGTGATGTAATACATTTATATGGTGAAGGTTCTGAGATTAAAGTCAACCACTTTAAATATTCGACTAACGCATCTAAATTTATAATTGATTGTACTTTATTGGTCAATCAAGTAGACGATACTATCGATAATTACCCATATGGTTTACATTTAATAATTGAAGAATCTTTAAAATGTATAGTTTTTACTGAACCATATGTGATTTCATCATCTATTGATGTGAAACTTTAATTAAACCTTGTTTTAACATATCGTAGTAAACCATTTCTCTAATTTGGTAAATAGGTTTTTTAGGTTCAATTATGGTTTCTTTTTCTACTCTAATCATAAAATCCACAAATACACCTGATTTGTGTACATTATATAATAATTCTTCAGTATATTCTTCGTTGGTCATAATAAATGGTGTTTAATTTCTACAAATATAATAATTAATAGGTGTTTTACCAAACTAAAATCAACTTTTATTTGGAAAATACCCATATTTCACATATAGAAAAAGAAAAGAAAAGGAAATTCAAATGAATTTCCTTTTTTACCTAACTTAAATTCGTTTAGTTAATTCCAACTAACTCTAAATCAAATATAAGTTTTTTACCTGCTAATGGGTGATTGGCGTCTACTATCGCGACATCTTCTTTAAGTTCCGCGATTTTCACGTTGATTGGTCCTTGAGGTCCTTGACCTTGTAACATTTCACCAACCTTAACACCTTCCGGTAGTTGATTTAATGGGACTTCACTAACCATGAAATCTTTAACTTCACCGTAAGCGTCTTCAGGAGAAATCTCAACGGATTTCTTTTCCCCTTCACTCATATCGTATAAAGCACTTTCAAAACCTTTAATTAGTTGACCTTCCCCTAATTTTGCTTCGATAGGACCTCTACCCTCAGTTAATGATGTGTCGAAGATTGTACCATCTTCTAATTTACCTGTGTAATTTACCTTTACGGTATCACCTTGTTTTGTTTTTGACATAATTTTGTTTTTTTATATATAAGTATAAATGTATAACTTTATTTTCGAAATGGAAAGTTAAACCATTGTTTTTATTTTATTTATTCGTCATCTTAAAAAAAAGACGATAAGATATAAGCCAATTTATACCCTGTAAACGCCCCTAAAGCCGTTGGGACAGGAAATATTATAAACTTACCTAAACTTGTCACATATTTAGGTCTACTAACCACTCTCCCTAAAAAGAAATAATAAACCATATAACCAATAAGGACTAAAATATCTACCCGTTCCGATATAAAGACTATTAGGATTGCTCCAAGTAATCCAAATAGAAAATTATCTAAAACGGCGGACGCCAATTCTTTTGTTGGGGTATCCCTAAACTCCTTTTGTATTTTTTTAAGACTCATCTATTTAAATTTTTTAATATTCGTAATCATCATCATTATATTCCGTCTCGGAAGGTACTGACCACCCATCGTACTCAGTATTATCTAAATCAACATATTCGTTTGGGTCCATAATTTAATTACTTATTTGTGCTTTAATTGTTGGGTGATAATTGTAATCACGTATTTCATAATCAAATTCCCCGTCTAATAAATTCAGATTACTAAAATATACGGTTGGTAACCTATATGGTTCTCTCAACGTTTGTTCTCTTGATTGTTCTATATGGTTCGAATATAAATGAACATCACCTAAATTACCAATTAATTCATCAGGTACCATCCCAACTTCCTTAGCGATTAAACATAGTAAAGTCCCATAACTTGCGATATTAAAAGGTAACCCTAAAAATGTGTCCACACTTCTTTGGTTCCACATTAAGGATATAGACCTTCTTGGTATACCATAATGGTCCATATGTTCATGAAAATAATCCGATGACCTGTTCATTGGTACTCTACTACCATTATAAATATCTATCCTTTCATCCAACCCTAATTCTTTCGTATAAACTTGAAATCCATAATGGCAAGGTGGAAGAACCATCGAATCCAACTCTCCAACGTTCCACGCATTAACCATAAGTCTACGAGAATCGGGATTTGTTTTAAGGTCGTTGATTAGGTTTTGGATTTGGTCTATTTGGGTTACCTTACTCCCCAAATAAGAACCTTCATCATACTCATCAATTCTAATTCCATTCCATGCTCTCCATTGATGTCCATAAATTGGCCCTAATTCACCCCACTTTTTAGCAAACTCATCATCTGTTTTGATTTTGTTGATGAATTCTTCTTGTGTTAATGGAATCCACGTCTGACCAGTTTTTTCGGTTCTTTTAGTTTCATTTTTTAAATACGCCTTATAAGTATCGCCGTCCCAAATATGACAATTATTATCAACTAGGTATTTGATATTAGTATCTCCTTTTAAAAACCACTTTAATTCGGTCATCATAGTTTTAACCGCCATCTTCTTAGTAGTTAGCAGTGGAAACCC
>Ga0070747_1000093_pt1 | contig 40945 bp, 56 predicted proteins | sample VirMetDEL_Mar_31_FD_77321 | JGI IMG/M metagenome (GOLD analysis project Ga0070747, IMG submission 77321) | Aqueous microbial communities from the Delaware River and Bay under freshwater to marine salinity gradient to study organic matter... | ecosystem: Environmental > Aquatic > Marine > Coastal... | reverse complement strand
TGACAGCAACTCTACCTGCTTCATCTTGATCTGGAATAAACTTGTTAATAATTCCTAGAATAGAATTTAACATTTTAACTCCTATAGTTTCCCATATTTAATTAGAGCAACTAGAATACCTGATGCTAATGCAACAGCCCCTACTACTTTATCATGGAAGGTTAATTTGGTTTCTACCTTGTTAACCCTTGTCTCTAATTGATCTACTTTCTTAAACTTCTCTTTAAGTACTGCCACATCTGTATGTATAGCACCTAGTTTATCCATTATCTTATCATGGTTGTCTCCACTCATAATCTCCTCCTATCCGTGTCTATTAAGTAATAATAGATCGAAAGCTACCGACACCGTTGCATTACCTGCCCCTGATGCTGTCTTAGCCATATAACCTATGTCACATGGTCCTGTTAATTCTCTTGATAATCCTTTAGGTACACTTACTGTACCACCTTCGGGTGATCTATCTAGACTAGACATTTTCATAGGTGTAAAAGGTGCAACCACTTGGTCAATACCTTCACGTACAAAATATGCTATGTCTACTGCCTTAGCTGTTTCAGAATGTAAAACCATTCTAATTAAATGAGCTGTATGATCTTTAGGTATTGAGAAAGCTCCTATAAGAGAACTACCCATACCCATACCACCGAATGTCTGGCAACTACCCCACACAGCACCACCACCTGTCTCTTGTACAGTAATGTTACCTAAATGTGAAGAGGCTGCTTCTGTAGCATATGTACCTGAACAACACACGGCAACCCTGTATACTCTAAGAAATTGATTTAGTAGTGGTACAGCAGTAGTACCATTAAGCTCTACTATCTCTGTAAGTTCTGTATAATCAGCCGCTATACCTGATACAGACATTTGTCTTGCACCTAAACCTAACGCAGAGTCACCTGCATTATCTGAGACTATCTCTAGATTAACTGGTGCTATAGGTGTCTTATATGTTAAGTCTTGTGAAACAGTAGTGAAAGTACCGCCTACTGTGGCTTGTCCAAACTTGTAAACATTAGAAGCACCTTTAACCTTTCCGGCAGATACTTTATGTAAAAAGTCATTTGAAAATTCTGGCATAATGCCTCCTATTTATTTGTTATAGCATTAATTGGATGGTTATCATCCTTAAAATATGTATCAAATAGATTGTCCCAACTACCAAACCTTTGCTTCACACGTTTCTCACATATGAAATTAATAGGTTTAAATACACTGGTACATTCTCTACTTATATAATATAGTATCTCACTGTCTGTCTTTTTAAACTCAATACCGTTTCTCTCCTTAGTCTCCCTAGCAAAAGTAAACAATGTTATCAAGTACAGTAGTGGTAAGAATAGATAAGCAATAAATGAACCATTAATAATACCATAGAAGATTAAATCTCTAGGGTGATAAGGTCTAAACTTGTTATCTACATTGTTGTAACTTATTCCATATTTAAAAGCTGCTAGTATCTCTTTGATCTTATCTTTACGACCTGTAAGATGTAGATAGCAGATTATTGCTGTTAGTTGATCGTGACTCATATATGAATCTTTACCTTGATCTAAGCCGATGTGAGGTGCTTGCTTGTATAAGCCGTTACCTAGGTTCATGTTCTCCAAGGCTTTGTCCAAGGTGAAACCAAGTGCCGATACGTTCTGCCCTTTCTTGAGACATGCAACATAAAGTTCAACAGTCCATAGGAAAGAATTTTCACCAGAAGTACCCTCGGCATCTGTAGTTATTAAACCATTTTTATCTCTATACATTTAATACTCCTGTTAGTTGTTAAAAAGGGGCTATGAGAAATTCATCTCGATAACCCCATTTGTAAAATTAGATTAGATCACCCCCTTACTACAGATTTAACTGTTTCGTTGGTATGTTATTTGGTGAACCAATAAGTGCTATCTAAGCTTGGTTATTTTAACTTGGGTGTAGACTTCCCCTGATTGTGGGTTAGAGGCGTGATTGTCTGCGGCTAAGCCTAATCCTATGCTTGCTTTAGTTGCCTGTGTCCAGTGTCTAATCTCATAAGTCTTACTTGCTGTTACCAATATCTCACCTTTTAATATACTGTATATTGTATTCTCAGCATCCGTGGATGATGAAAAAGCACTAACACCATCTATATCGTAGGTAGAATCTGTTACATTATATAAAAAGATTTGATGTCTATTTGCTTGAACACAAGGTGCTTCTGACTCGATAGAATATTTACCAGAACTTAATGTGAATTGGTTAGTAGACAAAGAAACTATTTCAGAGTCACCTGAAACCGTATTCAAATCCCTAGTCTGTACAGTATTTGCTGTAGTACTACCTCCTGAAGTCCCGCTCGTCTTAACATCCTTAAGAAAAGCCACCTTTTGCACGGGTATAGCTGCTAGGAAGGTTGCATCTGAGGATAGCTCGTTGACTGGTACTGTAGCCCTTAGAGAAAACAAAGCACTATTCCCTATAATACTTGTACCACCTTGGGGGGTAAATGGTGTGGTTCCTGCAGAATCTAATCTACCTATATTTATAAAGGCATCATCGTTTGTTATAAGAACAACATTATTATTATTATCAGCAGAAGCTTCATTTCTAGTAAATCTACCTACTGAGACTGCGCTAGTTGACGTATGTTTAGCAGTATAAGAATTTGGTAGGGATATTTGGACCTCAGAACTAGTACATGTTCCAGTTCTTCCATTTATAGATACCTCTACAGAATCTCCTATTATTCTATATTCTGAGTATATGTCTGTAACAGTACCTAGTCCTTGGAATGTTGGAGTATAGGCTATAAAGTCTGTTAAATTACTCTTCGCTGGAGTTACTACGTGTTCGGTTTCCCATTGTTCTACAATGTTTAAGTAATGGTCCCTAGCATTATTATCTAAAGTACCTCCACCACTTTCATGTATTGCTAATTCGTCACCCTCTACAAACTCCCCTTTTTTTGATGTGTAGCTTCCTGTAACCAAAGCCGAACCCCCTGAAACGTCAGAACCAATTCTTTTATAGCTAGAACCGTTTTTATAAATAAATACATTCCTACTGGTTACGGTTGCTGTAAATCTAACACAGGCTGATATGCTTATAACCGAATCGTTTTTCTGGACTGTGTAAAAATGTGTATCACCTGTACTTGTCCAACCTGTACCACTCCCAGAAAAATGAACATCTTCCGTGTTGGCGGTTATAACCCTTGCGTCATTACCTTCAAGTTGAATGGAGCTTGTTTCCACTAAATTCTTATAAACAAATGGATTAGTTGAAAACTCTACGTTATCCATTCTAAGTATCTTACCAGAATTACCAGTAACAACTTGAACACCATATCGTATCGAAGTAACACTAGGTCCAATAAAGAACCCAACTTCAAATCTCTTGTTAGCACTAGTCCCATCCAATAGGTCTAATGTACTTGTAAGAATATTATCAGCTTGATCTAATACAATAACTTTGATATCACCATCAGCACCATTGTAATCATAGTACTTCTTTATACCACTGTCTTTGTCAGTCTGTAATTCATCAACTGTAATAGCCGGACTTAGAAAGAAATCATTAGTAGAAGTAGCACCCATTACATACTTAAGACTTGATAAAGCCGAAAGTGGTGTAGTAGTATCATCAGATAAAGTACCATCCAAAGTACCTGTACCTGCTGCATCTGGTGCTGCATTATTACCTGTAACAAAGTCTGCTGCCACAGTATCTTCAAATGTTTCTTGATGATAGATTTCTAAAGAACCTCCACCACCACCTGCACCTACTGCTTCCAGTAAAGTATCTTTAACAATGTATGGTAACTTTTCATCAGTAGCATAAGCCATGGCACCGTTTGTCGCAGTGAGTGCCCATGTGTCCAAGTTAGCCTTCGTGTCTCTCTCAGTATGTGCTGTCTCATTCTCTGCTTCATGAGCAGTTAGATTACTAGCATTAGTCCCAATGTCTGTAACATTAGTTCCAATATTAGTAACATTGGTTGCAATATTAGTAGCATTAGTTCCAATATCTGTAACATTGGTTGCAATACCTGCTGCTAAAATAGCTGCATCTGCTGTATCTAATACCTCATCCCAATCTGCTACATCTAGAATAGCAGGTGCAGTAGTTACTGCTTTATTAGATCGGTACAATACTGTACCACTAAATACCATTCTATTCTCTCTATAGTCTTCACCTGTAGTGTAATCAGGTGTCACACAGTTATCTAAAACTGTCTTAAGTGTTGCAGCAGAAGATTCAGCAGTAGGTTCTGCAAGATCAACTAACTCAACACCATCTATATCAATAGAACCATCAACAGGATTAAAGCTTACATTTCCTAGTTCAGAATTATCATATACTTCCTGTACGAGATAAAATAACTGATTAGCTTGTAAGTCTAAATCTGCTTCTGTAAGTGTTGCACCATCTTGGTAATCTACCAATCTAGTGGTAACTTGTGTTCTTCTTCTTATTGTAACTGGTACGTCAGTCAGTGTTCCATATAAAGCATTAAGCTTATTTACACCCGTAGTTGTCAGTTGAATTAAGTAATCAGAAGTGAATGTGTAATCTGCAGCATCCAGTATAGTCTCTGATTTAACTTCTATTTCAAAATCATCTTGGCTTAAATATGGAAAACTAAACGTATACGAATCAGTTGTAACGAAAGGTAGAGTAACTGAATACCCTACGATTGTTACAGCTCCAGTAATTGCAACTGGTGTATTAGCCATAATTTTCTCCTTGTTATTTATTTCTCATCATCAACAAAGTTGAATATCTGTTGTAATCCAATCTGTCTGTAGAGAGGAGATACTTTTAATAATTGCATTCCAGAACCTTTTAAGTCTCCTTGTGCCGCCTTTTCTAAACCTTGTAAACCACCACCAACAGCTTGTCCAGTAGGTGTTGTAGCTAGGTTAAAGAAGTTCTTAGATCGACCTGTACTTGAGGCTTTCTCAAATATAGGGTCATAACCAAAGAAACCACTCATTGAATCTGATATAGTAGGTAAGTTACCTGCAACTGATGATCTAGAGAATCCAATTGCTGCAGCTTTCATTAAGCCATCATCAAATAAATCTACTTCTCTATCTCCACCTGCACGTTGAATACCTTGTCTCGTGGCAACACTTAGAACACCAAGTGCAGTTCCCCAGAATATCTTTTGACCTGCTTTAATCATTTCAGAATGATCTCCTCTATTACTAGAGATAGCTGCATTCCCAACAGTAGCACCAAATACTTTCGTAGTAGCGTTAACTGTAAATGTTCTAAACTGGTTTAATATCTGACCAACAGTAGTTGATTGCCATAATGCCATAGTAGTTGAATCTGGATTAACCATGATATGATTAGATTGCATTTGTATTGCATCACCAAAAGCATGGGCTGTTTTAGTATCCCACTTATCTAAGTTAAGTTTAACTAAACGTCCGCCATCATCAAAGGTAGCAAACTTAGTCATAGCTTTCTTGATATTATTATAGTTCTTATTTGCAACAAACTTACCTGCATCATCTATAAATCCAAATCCTGAGTTCTCAAGTACTCTGTTAGTAACACCGTTACTTCCAAAGAATGCTGAGAGTACTCCACCTGTCTCTGTACCATTAAAGTGGTTTCCCCATTTAATAGCAAGTGCATTAGCTGTAATTCTACGTCCAACTTTTTCTATACCTGCGAATGGTAATTGAGTAGTTCTTCCAAGAACATCAACACCTTTCTCAATCTGATTAGCTACTCCTGAATCAAATACTCTTGAAGCTTTGGACATACCTTTAGAGGTGAAAGAAAAATCTTCCATACCAACACCAGTAATTGTTCTAAGTTCATCATATAATCTATCAGTAAATTTAGCCGGATTATCTAGATAAAGATCATTCAAATGATTACGCATATACCTACTCATTTCACCAAGTGTATTAGATACACCTGCTTCCACAAGTGTTCCACCGAACTCGGCAATAGAAGATATACCAGTCATCTGCATCAGTCTAGCAAAGTTATATTTCTTTACTAATCTAATAAAGTCACTCGCTGTGTCATCAGGTAGATCATGTAGTCCTACCATACCACCATGTTTAAAACTCATAAAGTCTTGTCTCATAGCTGCCTCAACGTGTTTAGCTGCTTGCTGTGGTTGTTTATGACCTTGCTTTGCAAACCTTTTAACTTCATCATCAACTGCATCTATAATCCAATCTTCAATATCATCAATGTTTTTAATTCCATGCTCTGCTGCAGCAATACGTGCTGACATTCTAGAGGTATATCTTTTCTGAGTATGAATTATGTTATCCTCAAATAAATCAGATAATGGTCTACCATCTGATAATTTCTGTGTAACGTCCATCTGTACTCTATTAGCAAGATCACCTGCATCAGCTTTAGCCTTAAGTGTTTTCAATCCAGTTAGTTCAGTCTTAATAACCTTACCCTCAGTACCATCAGCTTTACCTAACAGTTTCTCAAGTAGTTTAATATGATCTGATTGTAAACCTTCAATGGTTGATAGATCGGCATTCTTTAATCCAAATGCAAACTTCTTAGCGTGTTTCTGTAACATAGCATCATCTATATTCTTGACACCAAGTGTCTCTGCGTGTCCCTTCATTGCTCTGTAAACTGTCTCAGATAAATCATCTGTATCAACAGCTCTAGCTTTTCTAAAGTCCCATGATCTATGAAACCAACCATCAACAGTATCAAAATCGACACCCTCAACACCTAGTTCTTTAGCTCTCTTAACAATCCTTTGATTGAGCTTATTCATATCATTATAGAAACCATCTGCGATATCAGCTAACTCATCACCATACTTAGTTCTGAAAGCTTCTCCTGTAGCGTCTAACATGCGTTCTTTAAATAAAGGTTCTACAGTAAGTTCATAATCATCTGGTGAGAAGATACCTTTTAAGGTAGTTCCAAACTTAGAATCATTGATCTTATCATATAGTTTACTTCCGTGTGTGTGGTACATATTCATTAATTCACCACCATAGATATTAGCATACTTCTGTTGAGAATCAATTGCTCTCATCTTAGAAGCTCCTGTACGACCCGCACCATCTGGTGAGAAGAAGTTATAGAATGCTGCTACTCTTGGGTTTTTAGAATTAACTAAGTTACCTTTATTGAATAAGAATCTTGTCACAGGTCCATCTGTGTCTGCAAGGTTTCTAAGTGCATTACCTACTTGTAACTTACCTAGTACTGGCATTTCATCTAACTTCTTTACAAAGTCAGTACCAGAGGCATACCTTAATGTCTCATTCATATTTATTCTGCGGTTATCTACCATCTCTAATAACTGTTGTCTAGCAACATTAGAGTAAGCTTTCTCACCTTCTAATATAAAGTCTGGGTCTACATCAACACCCTCTAATCCTAGGAATCTCCTAGTCTTCTCTAATGAGTTAACAGCATCTTTAGGTATACCTAATTCTTCTGCAATCTTACTCATCTTAAAGTCTGGATTAACACTTGCTGCTAATTTAGGGTGTGTACCTCTAGCAAGCATATCTAGTTCATTAGGTAAGTTCTTATCAAACTTCTTTATCTGCCTAGTTAGCTTCTGCTTTAAACCTTTAAGTTTCTTGGTACTTCCAACTTCCTTTATATTACTTTCAACAATAGCTAGACGTTTAGCTAGTGAGCTTCTTTTAGCTACTAGATTCTTACGTAAAGTATTTGCTGCTTTAACCTTAAGCTTTGTTATTCTTCTAGCTACTGCAATAGCTTGGTTATCGGTAACTTTAGAAGCTACTTCATCTACCAATCTCTTACCTTCTTTAGTAGCTATATTAATAAAGCCATTTTCATTACCCATGAAATCTCTGAATAACTTATCTGCTTCTGGTGTTCCTACGATAGACTTAAGACCAACACCGATACCAATGCTTGTAGCAAATAGTAATGGGTCAAACTCATAGTCTTTATCATACTTAGACCAGATTATTTCTTGTAAACCTTGTTCCACAGTTTCACCAAGAACAAAAGCACCAACACTAGATTTAGTGATATCTGCAAGTGTCTTGATCTTTGTAGCTCTAGCGGCTCCGGCAACGAGTGTACCAATTGGCATGAAGGCTGCACCTTCTGTGAGTATGTTACCGACTGTATTGACACCAGAGAACACTGGGTGTTTTTGTGTATAGTCCTCCATTTCTTTCTTACGATCTGCTTTACCTTTAGCTAAACTAGCATTCTTAATAAAGTCAGTTCTATTATGAGAGTTATCTAATACTTCTACAATGTCATCAGCTTCCAATCCATCGGTCATTTGACCATATAATTCAGCATCCTGTTTCTTTATATTAAAGTTAGGGTCTACTTCATTAGTCTGTAATGCACTAGATATACCTGCTGTAGCAAGGTGTCCTATACTGTTATGGTCAGTGAACTTATTAACAAGATCATCTCCCATACCTTCAAACGTAACCTCAGACATTTGCTTTCTAAAGTTAGTGTAGTCTTGCTTCTTAGCACCTAGGTCTGCTGTAGGGAAAGATTCTAGTTCTTCCTCTGGTAGTGTCTCTAAGGGTTCTATTTGTTTACCAACTGACTGTTCTGGTGTCACTGGTCTATCAAATTCATCCTGTGTAGATGCAAGCTTAGTACTAAAGTCTAAAGGTTTCTCCTGTATTGAACTATCAATATCAGCAATTTGATCTGATACATTTTCATCCTCTGGATTTAACTCAGCTAGACTATATATCTTAGCTAACATATCAACTCCAAAACCTTCCCCACGTTTAGGTGGAGCAGCATTTACATCAGCACCAGTATCATTAGTATCATCAGCTTGTCTTAGGTCTGCTGTAGAAACTTCTTCTTCATCCAAATATTGAACTGGAAAAGGTTTATAATCTACCTTAGTAGCAGCATCTAAAAACTTCTGAACACTGGATACACTTGTGTGTGCCTTATTAATACCATCATCATAAAAGCTTGAACCTTTCTTCTTGCTCTTACCCTTATAATCATAGTCTTCCATGTTTGGTATAGAAGCCCATTCCATAGCTAAGTCTTTAGAAACATCTTTAGTATCTACTTTCTTACCATCTATGAACTTACTAAGGTTCTTACGTTTAGCTATCAGGTATCCAAATAAATGGTTCTGAGTAGTCTCATCAAACTTAGAATCCTTAGTAATAAGCTTCTTCTTCTCTGCCCATGCGACAGCTTCTTTTAATGTGTCAGGTATAAACTGATATCTTCCTACTGCAAAGTAGTCTCTACCAGTAATACCTTTAGTTTGACCTTTCATAACATCTTTAACAGATAAACCTGAGAAGTCAATATCCCCTAAGTCTGAGGGTTTGTGAAGCTTCTTACCATTGAATTTATTATAAGAGTTGTAACCCCTATTAGCTTCACCTTTAGCTACTAAGTCTTGTAATAGCTTTATGCGGTCGCGTCTTGCAGCCTTAGTATCCATATACCCTCCTTATTTGTTTTGTGTTGTTTGAACATTTCTTTCCTCTGCAGTTCTAATCTTTTTAGCATTAATCTTATTCAGATTACTTCTCATAAGATCAGCCGAAGTTGATGTAATGAACTTATCATCATAGTACATATGCATTAGCTTTGTCTTTTCATAACTAGGGTCTGGTCTAAAAGCCAGATTACCTTTGAAATCAAAATCCTTAGCAAAACCTAGATAACCTGCTACTGCTTTAATCTCCCTAAACTCAGGTAGATTCTCAGCTAACTCAACAAAGTCATTAACATCAAACTGTTTAAACTCATGTGTCAATACACCTTCTGAACCATCTGGATTCTCAAAGGCTGTATGTCTAGAATAAAACATTTTCTCAGCTAACTCCTGTGCTTGCTCAGGGTCATCAGTTGTCTCCATAGCATAACTAAAGTAGTTTTTAAATTGTCTACCCATGTAAGCTTGGCTACTGAAATCATCATAAGTCCAAGGTGCATCTGTTGTTTGATCTGCTAACCACTTGGTAACATCTTCACTACTTAATGCAGCTTCAGCTTTAGGTGATACATAAGTACCAAATGAATCTGTATTCTTATTCAAATCATTATTGAATGTTGCATAAACTTGCTGTGCTTCTTTATCATCCATAACACCACTGTCGATATTATCAATAAGATTACCTGCAAACATCATACGTCCATACTCTTTAGGTTTGAATAAATCTAGTGTAGTCGTACTTGTATCCTGAGTCAATGTATTAAGCTGTATGAAAGTCTCATACTTCTCTCTAACACCTCTAATACCACCTGACGGAGGTGTGTTAGCCCATGACTCTAGGTGTGGTGGTAATGCATAACCTGATTCAAAATAACTCTTAAGCTGTGTATCATACGTACCACTCTTGATAGCATCTGAGATACCTTGAGGTGATAGGTCGTCAATACCTGTTTCAACTGTAAAGAACTTATTTTTCATAGTCTCAACTTCTTTCTTCTTAAGACCTGATCTGTCTAAAGCTGTGTAGTCACCACTTTTAATTAAAGGGTAAAGTTGAGTAAATGAATCTTCAGTCTCAACAGCCTTAAGCATACTGCTTTCAAGTTTCATAAGTTGTCTTGTATCTGGTCTATCCTCTTTAGACATTGTATCAACTTTCTCTTTAAAGAAAGATTTAATATCTTTAGATGATTTAAACATACCACTATCAATACCAAAGAAACCTTGTTCCTCAATACTATCAAAGCTTAGTTGTCTCTTCTTATTTATAGTTGATTGTACCTGTTGTTTAGCTGAACCAATAACATTATCATAATCTGGGAAGTCAAAGAAGTCTTTAAACTCTTGACTCTCTAATAACTTTAATGCATTAGGGTCACGCTTTTCCATGATAGATTCTAGTATAGGTTGTACCATTCTAAGTTTAGCATTCTCTGCTGTATCTCTAATAGATGGATTTACAATTACTTCCTTACCATCTACAAGAATAGTCTTAGGTTCTAAACCAACACTCTCTTCTATCTTAGTCTCTAGTTCAGCTATAATCTCTTTAGGGTCATTACTCGCTGAGAATAATCCTTTAACAGAGTTCATTAGTGAACCATATCTTTTCTCTTGTTGTTTCTTCTGATTAGCTACTGTTTGTTTACTAAAGAACATACCACTTTTCTCTTTGATATCCGCTTGTAGTAACTCGAAGTAATCCTTATCACCAAGATTCTTACTTTTAATAAATGATGAAGTAGCTTCGTCCATAGCTGTTCTGAGTTCTTCTGGCTCATAATCAGATATACCCTTACCTTCTTCTTTCTCATCAATAAATGCATTCATATAAGAACCTAAATCTGCTAGGTCAGTATCCGCATCCAATTGATTTTCAGCTTTCATTCTAGCTAGTTCTGCTGCATCATAGGTCTTAATCGCACTACCAATCTTAGCAGTTCCACCGATTAAATCCATAATAGCACTTCCTAAATTAGTACCTTGCTCTGCTTCTGCATGTGCATTTACATCTTTAGTAGGACCACTTGGTGCAGCCGTTTGCTGCCCCTGTTGTTCAGGTGTGGCAACCTTTTGAAAATATTTTGACATGTTACCTCCTATCCTATTTTAAGTCCTTGACCAACTGATGACGTAGCTAACATTGGTGTACTGTTAGGTGCTTTAGTTAAAGCTCTACCCCCACCACCACCTAACATTCCTGATAAGCTTGAAGCCATACTTGCACCTTGTGCTGCTGCACCTGCTGCTTGAGTTAGATCACCAATAGGGTTTGCCTTAATTGATGTAGTATCAATAGACTGTGCAGCTAATGCACTTTCTTCCATTTGATTACCAAAGTTCCTAGAGATACCACTTAACTGGTCATCTAAAGCAGCTTTATTATCTAACTTATTTCTTTGAACCGATGCATTTAATTCAGTATCAATCTCGCTGACTGATGTACCTGAGATACCTGAACCTGCAAATGTCTCTGCAATCTTTGATTCAGCATCAATTCTATTTTCTTCTATCTGCACTTCTCTCTTTTGAGTAGCTTCTCTAGCACGCTGTGAGTTAGCTACATAATCTTCTGTAGCACTTACTCTGGCACGTTCTAGTCTAGCTCTCTGCAATCTAGCATCTGCCGCCTTAGCCTTCATCTGCTTCTTCCTTGCGGAATGAGAAGAGAGGAGGGAGGCAGCAGCCATTGCCGCCATAACCATAACCATATAGTTCTCCTTTATAAAAAGGAACGTAACTATATGTTACGCCCTCTTACTGTTAATTTACCCTGCCACTCTGATGACAATAGACTAAATGGTGCAGAAGAATCTGTACTAATAGTTATTGTAACATTATCAGATTTCCCATTAATAGGAAACTTGAAGTTAATATCAGAAACACTGTTACGACCTAGTAGTATTCTACCAAGTGGTTCACCAGTATATGTGACTGTGTAATCTTGTCTATCTTTAAAATCAATACTTACTCTAAAGACACCTGTATTCCCTAGGTACAACCGCATGCGTCTTAGCATAAGCTGTGCGTAGTTCATTACAACAAATCCATCAGCACCTTGTTTTCTCGGTATAATCTCACTGAGAGTAACTGAGGCTGTGAACTTAAGTCCGTAAACTATATCATCATTGTAATAAGTTTGAGATGTAATAGCAGCTCTTGATATTTCAAAGAAACCTGAATCAACTGACTCATCACCTTTATAATATCTAAAACCACCTAGATCAAACTGTGTTAAAGCGGTGTTACCAATTAATATGGCAGTACCATCATTCCACACAATCCTATTTAAGTTACCATCTACTTCCCAATAATATGCAACAGAAGTTGCTGAATAGAAAGGACCACTTGCTACACCTGCGTCAACCTGTGTTACCTCTGTTGAGGCATAAGCTTCTGCAACTGTATCATATGTAGTACCATACTTATCATTAATACCACCGAATGCTGAAAAGTCTTCAATAAGTGCTTTATCTTTAGTATAACAATCTAGATAAGGTGTCCACCCGATGTAAGCATTCTCTAAACTCTCAGTAACAATCTGTGGAGTCAAGTCATACTTAGCAACAAATGTATAGGTATCTGTATTATCATCAACTGCTGTCATTAGCAAATAGAGATTATTATCTTGGAAATAGAAATGTTCTACATCATAAGGTAACGCCCATTTATGCCAAGCATTCTGTAATAATTGATTACCTGTACTATATCTATTCTGTACATACATAGTTCTCTTATCTTCTGCAACTGTCATTACTGTTAAATTATCTGCATAAGACATTCTATCAACTGTACCATTTATATAAGTAGGTACATGTTTAGTTAGATTCTCAGCTTCAAAAGTACTATTACCTGTAGCAAAGTAATTATAAACATTAGTTCTACCACTATTGGGTACTGTAAAATATAAACCACCACTAACTGCTAGAGGTGGTTGATTACCTAATGTATATGAACTTACTTCTGATAATCTAGCTGTAGAAAGATCAAATGATGTGTTAACCATTAGTACTGACTGTGTTGAACCTGTGTTAACAAGTAACTTACCAGCATAAATACTAACACTGTTTATAGCATCGTAACCAATCTTAGAACTATCTAGTTTAATATCAACTCTATCTGAGGTCTTTGACCTACTAGTTGTTGATCTAAAGAAGTTAGTTGTATCATCTATCTCACTCATAACAAGTGTATCATCTGTTGCTAAACCTAATCTTGAGCTGTAAAAGAATATATCTTTTATGTTCTTCTCAATGAATGAAGGTTCTTTATTAGATAGTTGATCTCCGGCTCTTGAATCAGCCCACTCTGTAGGCTCTAAAACAATAACACCATCTCTACGTACTTTCTCTTTATCAATAACATAAGGCATAGTGAGTGTATCAATAGAACGTGATTCATCTAAACCACTTTCTTTCCAACCCTCAAACTCTGCATCATATTTAAGATAATAATTAGAACCTACTACTGAAATATCACCTACTCTAACCTTAAAACCATCTGAAAAAGTTGGTGGTAAGTCTGAGATATCAGTGACACCAGATGTATTATCTTCTGCTGCTTTAATAGCTGCACTAATAGATGACTGATCGAAGTTATTATCAACTTTAATACCTGTCACTTTATATGCATATCCTGTAGTAGAATAGAAGCGTAACGCATTGCTGTATAGGTCTGCAGCTGCAGATGAGAAATGTGTCGAAGCATCTATCTGACTTCTTATCTGATTAGCTACCCAATTTAATTTTATATTACCTACTGTAGTACCTACACTTATAGTGGTTAATACTAGGTCAGCCTGTGGTGTACCTGCTGCATCCTCATAAGAGATTGTAACATCATATGTTTGATTAGAAGCTACACCTGTTACCCAGATCATACCTTCATCAGCAAACTTATCTGCAGAAAACTCTTCTCCTGTTACAATACTTGGTTGACTTATGAAAGCATCATATGAGTCAAGTGATGTTACAGTATATTGCCTACGTATCTCATATTTATTTGAGGTCCCAATACCAGATGAATTAGTACCAAATAACCTACCAACATAGTAAGTGTATAACCCACTAACGAATGAAGTCTGTTTAACACTCGTATCAATAGTTGCTATAGTTACACCGCCATACCTTAGCTTATATGTATAGCCTGATGTCGTTGTGATTATCTGAGCGTAATAATCGTCTTCAACAAATAAAAATCCGGAAACTGGTTCCTTAACTATAGTATATATAGTATTCTCTATAGATGTAGTTTCTGCTATAGCAATTGTAGGTGCATAGAAATCTAAAGGAATATCTTCAAAGAAAAGTCTATACTGACCTCTATCTCCAATACCTTCACATAGTCCCACTTCATTAACAATACTAGATGCATTGATATCAGCTACTATATCCTGTATAGTCATTGTAGAGTCAATAGTAAATACTGCAGGTGGCTCAACTGAGACAAACCCTGTGTCAGGGTCAACAACACTTGTTATAGTAAGTGTGTAATCACCTACTGACCAATTAGCATCATTCAATTGTGTAGTCTGGTTTCTTATATTAACATCATAGAATGTAGATTTAAGTGTTGATACACCTACTTTCTGATTTCTATTTAGTATATATACCTTGTCTTTATTCTCAACAACTTTAAGATCACCTGAACTAACTCCATCAAAATAACTAGAAGAAGTTATTGAGGATGTCAGAGCGGTTACATCAGCAGTTAAAGGTACGTGTACTAACTGTGTAGCCTCTGCTGTATCTAATGCCATCAGGTATTTTACACCATCAATATTAAATTCAAAGTTATATCTACTTGAGATATCTACTGCTACTTTATTCTTTATTTCCAGACCATTCCTAATAGTTAAACCCTTAGTAATATCTGAAAAAGCATTTATTTGTTCTTCTAGTTGGTTATCTAATCTAACAGATGTTGGCTGTTGTGATACACCATTGATTAGATTAGTAACCGAATGGTTTACCAAATTAGACATTACGACCTCCTTCTATTCTTGAACGCTACGCTATTAGCTCTAGCTGAATTGAGCATGTTTATATCTTCATTTTCCATATGTGCTCTGTCGAGTTCTATCTTTGCCATATTAATCTCCTGTGCCAACGTACCTTTAAGAGATTCTTCTCCAAGGTATTCATCGTTGTACTGAGCTTTACACTGTGCTTGAATATACTTTCTAGCTACCTGTGGTAACTCTTCAAACTCTAACATCAAGCATATATCTGCTGTAATATCAGATGTTATTGTTGATGTTCTACCTACTCTATCATATACAGTAAGTCCTCTAGCAACATACTCTGTATCTAATGGTTCAAAATGTAGTATGTTAAAAGGTAATATAATTTTATCTGTCAATGTATTGGGAGTTAGAACTACGTCATACTCTGTATTAAACCAATACTTCTTTGTTTGCATATCTCTTGAAAGATTATTCAACATAGATTTTATAATAAAAACTGGTTGATATCCATCATCTAATGATTGTACAGGATTGTCTCCAACCGTACTTAAAACACTGTTAATCACTTCTAGTTCTGTAATTAATCCAATTGTTCTAGCCATGTGTCCCCCTTAAGAAAAAAGAGGGGCAGCAATATAGCCACCCCAATTAATATTATACTGATTGAACAATATTGATTGCACAAGCGTGATTTAATACGCCATAACCAACAGCCATCTTACCAACAACTAAGTTAGAAAGTCTCTGTGGAATGTAATCAATACGAGTTGTAACACTCATAAGTTCAAGACAACCTACTGCCTCTTTAGAGAAAAGTACTCCACCGATTTCAGTAATTGCGATTGACGCACCTGCAAGAGCAGGGAAATGTGGTGAGTAATGTACTTTTTTACCAAGTAGCATAGGTACCTTACCAGATTGAGCGTTTGGATCATTAACCCAAGTAAGCCCTGTCTGAGCAGGATTGTTTAAAAGCATGAAATACTGCTTAGGGCGGAATACGAAAGCCGATTCCCCAACACTATCTTTATCAGCTTCTTCTGAAACAGCAGCTACGGCAGCAGCATAAACACCTGCACCAGTAGTAACATCTTCAGAAATCTCAGCTGTAAACACATCATCTGCGAATACCTTAAGACCATAAGCTAATGAAGTAGCAGCATCTACGATAGCTCCAGCAGCAATTACTTCTGTAAGAACATCTTGATCTACTTTCTTAGCAAGTGCTCTACCAATTGACTCAGCTTGTGCACTCTGTGAATCATAGTGTGCCATTGCCTTATCAAGGTCAGTAATCCATGCGTGAGCAACAGTTAGATCACCAATAGCAAGCTCACGTTCAGTGGCTTTTAAGTTTTGAACTGCAAGCTCAGAACCATCATTAGCGATATCTACTGCTGTAGCATTACCAACAACAGGGAAAGATTCAGATTTACCTGAGTCAATACTTCTGTTAGTGATAAGTGCTTTCATAATATTTGTGTCCATGAAGTACCTTAGTACATCAGTGGAAAATTTAGTTGCGAACAGTTCTCTATCAATCGTTGCCGTTGGTAGTGCTCCTGTTCCAGTTCCGTTGTTGGAACCAATAGGTGAATAAGCCATTTAAGCCTCCTGTTTGTTAGAATCCAGACGCATTTCTTTTAGCCTCTACGGACCTGCGTACTTCTGGATTTTGTTTATATTCTAATGATTGTGTAGCTTTGATGTATTCCATCTGACTACTAAATGGTCTATTGTCTGCATTAGCTGAACCACCACCTTCAATTACTTTATCAGGTGATCTTCCGTTCTTAGCTACGTACTGAGCATTAAGACCATGTACGGCAAGTTTTGCTAGGTTTAAGTTACCTGAAAAGAGAGCTTCATTAAATGCTTCTTGCTCATCTTTACTCATGTTACTCTTACCCCACTCTTGCAACTCACTATAAGATTCTTGTCCACCTACTACTGAGAATATTTCTTGGTTATTCTTTTCTTGAATAGCCGTGTGACCTGCTACTAACATATCAATATGCTTTCCTAAACCATTATCATCAATAAGTTTCTGAGTTTCTTCTGTAAGTTCTCCACTTAATGCTTCTGCTACAATGTCATCAATAGTTGGTTGAGATTCTTCAACAGTCTCCACTGGTGCTGCCTCTTCAATTGCCATTGATTGTGTTACCTGATCGTCTTGCGGTGTAGTATCTGCTTGGATTTCAGCTTGAGGAGCTGCTTCCTGAGTTTCTACTGCTGTCTGTTCTGGTGTACTGTCTGCATTACTTGTTGCGTTTTCTTCTGCCATTTTATTTTCCTTGTTTAGCTAACTCTTGTTGATTAGCTGCATTAATAGTTGGTGCTACTGCATTCTGTTGCATTTGTTCTGCTTGAGCCTGTTGTTGTTCAGCTTGTAGCTGTTCATCACTCTTAACTAAGTCTCCAGTATTAACATCTAGTGAGTAAGCAATTCTACTAAGTGCCTCAGAAATATTGAGATACTTACCTGCCTCTGGTCCTAGAAGTTCTGTAGCTGTCTGCATGAATGATTGTATAGCTCTAAATTCTGTACCTCTACCTAGTGCTGCTGAACCTGTAGTGATTTCTAAATCAACTGCTTCTTTAAGAATATCTTTTATATATCCCTTTCTAACCAATCTCTTTAAATATAATCTTACTAATGGTTCCTGTAAAACATTTGCCAGTGTACTATAGATACCACCTAGTGCTACTTCTAGCTCCTGTGATACTCTACGAATTTCTTCTGCTGTAACTCTTTCTGCATTTCTTCTAACAGCACTATCCAATAGAAATATAGTAGCTAGGTCTGTTCTAAGTATTTCAGATTCTTGTTGTGCCATACCTACATCAAGTCTTTTATCTGCTTGTAGTGTAGATACATCATCAGGATTACCAAGTATTACATCACCACTCTTAGCTTTCTCTAGTTTACGAGGTGTAATAATTGCATTAGGTTTTACTAGATAAACAAGTCTTGCTGATTCTGCAGCAGCTTCTAGTATTGACTGTCTCAATCCTTCATACGATTGTAAGTCACCAATATAATCTTCAACATAACTTCTTCCGAAGTCTTCTCCTCTATCCACAAATGGGATAAAGATATATGGTAATTCTTTAGACTTATAAGAAGCCTGTGTACCTGATATCTGGACACCTTTGATTTCCTGTACTACCTCGTACATTCCACCTTCACCTAGCATTATCAAGGTGTATAGGTCCATATCATTAGTACCATCACGTTCTTTCTCTGTAGCCTCTGTGATTTGACTCTGTGTTTCAGGGTCTAGCTCTAAGAAATTAACTTGTTCTTTTAAGACCATCTTAATAACTTTACCTGCTTTACTCCGTTTAACACCGAATTGCTTAAGGTTAAAGAACTTAGGTTTTCCCTCTTCGGGTATATATAAAACTGAACTACCACCAACAATACCTTGTTTAATTACATCAACAAGTACTGCACGTAACTGTGAAGTTTCCATTTCATTAACAATACCTTTCTCTATTTTATACATAGCGTTCTGCATATCACCTTCTGAAACCTTAGATTGTTCCGCAGCTAGTGGGTTCAATCCTAATTTAAAGAATGCTGTTGCAGGTGGGAATAGAGATAGAATAATCTTATTAGCTAGATTGTTCACACCTCTTGCACCAAGTGATTGATACGGTGTTGGATATGTTGTAGTCGAAGTCTCTTCTGTTGTGGGGTAAAGTTGAGGTAATGTTAACTTACTTGCATCCTCAGCCCTTGTAACGAAAGGTCTACGCTTACTATCCATTCTGTTGTACTCAGCACGAGCACTTACTTTAGTAATGTCTATCATATTTGTACTCCTGTTTTAGGGGCACCAATACCTAGAGAATTAGATACCTGTGTTAATCCACTTCTCTTTTTCTTAGGCTCAGGAGCTGCTTCTGCTACCTCTGATGTACCTAACTTAACTGTAGCTGACTCTTGACCCTTCTTAGCTTTTTTCTCAGCTAGACGGACCTCAGCCTCTCTACGTGCGGCTTCTGCTTCTTGTTGTTTTAAAGCAGCTTGCCTTTCCATTTCCTTTTCTTCGGAGCTTTTACCGATTCCTAAAAATCCTCCCATAATATTCCTCCTATAAGAAGACGTAAGAAGTAGGCATTCTATTTTTAGCTTTTGCTTCATCCCTCTGTTTCTTAATATAAGCATCAGCTTGATGTTTATTTCTGAAGTTCAGTATAGATGCACCATCAACCACAACTCTGACTTGAATCTCAGGTTTAGGTTTCTCAGCCTCAATATCTTCCTTTTTCTTTCCATACTTCCTTTCTCGTTTAGTTGTTGCTTTCTTCATCTTCTTTCCTTATTAGCTGTGGATACTTCTCATCAAAGCACGAGGTGCAATAATCTTTAGTATCTTTAACACCTAGTCTATTACGACTGTACTCAGAGAGGTATGTTACTTCCTCTTGAGGTGTCTTACACTTTGAACATTTCATGTACACCCTCCAACATTTCATAAGGATTATATAAAGTATCATAACCGAATAGAAGTATTGAATCACTATGATGTAAAATCCTAGCTTGACCCATCTGTTCTTTCAGTTTCTCTTTAGCTTCATCACCATATACTTTCTCAAACAAAGCATGAGCAGCCTTAAGCATCTCAAGTTCTGTCTCACATTCAAGCAATGCTTTAGCAGCTTTTACCTTACCAATCTTAGGGCAACCTTTGTAACCATCAACAGCATCACCCATTAACACCTGTGTATATAGAAACTTACAAGCTTCCATAGGTGTAGGTGTTATAAACTTATTCAGTTTAAAATCCCATTGCTTACACGGTATAGTCTTTAAATCTTTATCTTGTGAATAGATAGCAATCTCTGTACCACTGGCTTCACTAGGTGCTGTACCATAGATACCCATTGCATCATCTGCTTCTAATTCTTCAATCATTAATGTATTAAACTTCTCTGCATTATCTAATGTGTACTGTCTTAGAAACTTAAGTCCAATAGGTTTCTTCACATTCTTACGGTTGTTCTTGTAAGTTGGAAAGAATCTTTTTCTAAAGTTCTTAGTACATGAAATAGCAAATACCATTTCTTCCTTAGAGTAACCTGTCTTATCAGCTATCTTATCAAGCTCATTATCAAGTAATCTAATACATGCTTCTTCGTCATAAGATTCACACAACATGTCTCCAAACTGTGTTACATCTTCTGTTACTCTACCTACTTGGAATAATACAATGTCACCATCTATCATTAAAGTACGATTCATAATTTATCCTCAGTTACTTTTTCTTTTTATCGTCATCCATATTGAAACCAAGTGCGCTACCAATTGCTTTCCATTGGGACTTACGTTTCTTCTTTCTCTTCTTAGATTTACCTTTTCCTGAGAAATTAATCTTCTCAGCTAACGTAGGCTCCTTCTTTTTTTCTGCCATTATAGCCCTCCTAGTTCTTTAATAAGCTCCTCCGACACGTTAATGTGTTGAGCTACTGTATATAAAGCACTCATTAGAGATGCTTCTGCAGTAGTAGTATTGTTTATATAGTATTTAAAATCAAAGTTATCAAGTGTTGTCTCGGTAGGGTCATCAGCTCTTGATGGGTCTACATTGTCTCCACGTTGTTCACCTTCTATTCTCATTAGTAATCCATTCTTATTAAACCACTCTGCTTCATTCAAGAATCTCACATCATCACAGATAATAATATCTGCATCAATAAGTTCCATCTTCTCAACAGCTTTCTCTAACCAGAAATCAGGAGACTTACTACGCCCCCACATTCCTAATGCTATTAAAAGTTCACGGTCTTTATCACCATGCATAGTTAGGTTTAAATCTTTATATATCATATCTTGTAAATCTTTGATAGGTTTAGCTAGAGATACTCTAACCACCTTGAGACTACCAAGTGCTGTAATAATACCATCAGATAGAGTAGTTTTACCACTACCCATCTTACCTGAAATTCCTAAGTATACCTTACCGTTCATCTTTAATTTCCTTAGTTTCAAATTCTTCTCTCTCCGAATCAGGTAGAGAGTCAGCTAGTTTAAAAGATAATGTTCTATCATATTCTAAATCAATCTCACTATCGAACTTTAGTAGAATATTATTATCATATTCATACTGTTCTAGTGTTGCACCTATATGCCTAATCAATTCTGTTAAAAACTCTTCGTGGTCACTTGCCATTATTTACCTCTTCCTTTTTCTTTTCTTTTAGAAAAACTAATTGCCAACGCTGTGCTCTCTCTGCAGTAATGCCTGAGTGTCTTGCTAAATCTTGGTAGCTACACAATGTCATTCTCCAATAGAACCTAGCTTGGTTCATCTTAGCTTTATATTTACTGAAACTTATTAATACGCCCATAAATTCTCCTAATGTGTGTCTGCAAAAGTATCTCCAACATTACAATCAACACCTAACTCTATCCGTACATTAAGTAGTTTACCTGTTCTAGACATAGCCTCACTAGAAATTTCAGAAAGCATCTCACTGTCTATCTTATCTGGGTCGAATGCTATCTCAAGCTCATCATGTATGAAGGCAGATTGTTTATATTCAACACCATGCGTGAAACCACGTAACTTCATTTCTCTATGAAACTCTACCATCCAATATTTACAAGCGATAGCACCTGATGACTGTAGCAAGTAATTCAAAGCTGAATGCTGTGACTTAACTGGTATTCTCCTACCATCTAAAGACTTAACATATCCACGAAAGGCTGAGGCTTCTTTAACAGCATCAGTCAATTGCTTTAATGCAGGTGTATTCTCGTTAAAACTTTTAACAATACCACGCATCTCTTTAGTTGTTGTCTTGCATGTCTCAGCTAAACCTTCAATACCAGAACCATAAATCTTAGCATAGATAAATGTCTTAGCCATGTCTCTACTTTCTAGACCTGCTGCTTCTTGGTTAGTTGTATGGATATCTCCATTGAGAATAATATCAGCATAAGCACCATTGTCAAATGGAGCCATGTAATGTGCTAACATTCTTAACTCTAGACCTGCTGCATCTGTACCAAAGAGTTTCCACCCATCTGGTACTGTAAATAATGATCTACATTCCTTACCATAAGGTGATCTAACAGAAGGTATCTGACCTAAGTTGGGTCTACTATGTGTACAACGGTGTGTTGCAGTACCTAGTATATCTACCCTACCATGTATAGCTTTAGTCTCTTCATTATAAAGTTTAAGCCATGCATTTCTACCCTCAGATAACATTCCCATACGTTTTTGTAATGTGAATAGTTTCCTAAGTGGTTCAGCTACTTCAAGTTTACAATGAACCAACACCTCTTCACTCAGTGTGGGCTTACCGTCCTTACCAAACTCTCTAGGTTTCCAATTGTATCTCTCGATCATTCTAGTTGTTACATCGTGTCTAGATGTAGGATTAAAGTCCTTTACCATTATCTTCGTAAAGGGACAACCTACTGTTCTAGACGCTTGTGTTACATCTTTATAGCTAATACTACGCTTAGGTGTAACAATCTCAAGTGGTATAATAAACACACCACCTAGCTTAGACTTTATCTCGTCTTGTAACTTCTCTTGTTCTTCTTTAAATTGTTTCTCTAGTTTTAAAGCTGCCTCATGGTCGAATCTAAATCCAAATGTGGATTGTTCTAAACATATAAGTTGAGCTTCAAATTCTTTTTCTAAAATTTCTTCATCTAGTTCCATGCTTAATAACTTGTGATACAGCCTTGCATTCACAGATACATCTTGTGCACAGTACTCTAACATTTCTTCTGAATAGGTTTCAAACCCTACTTCTTTACCAAATGTTCCTTTGTGTAGCCCTAACCTAACACCATAAGCTTCAAGTGAATGCTTACCTATGTTACGTAACTTAAGCTTATCTAGATCAGTCTGATGGCTCTTAGGCTTACGCATTACATTACCTAGACGTTTGAAATCTTTTTCTTTAATGTCAGGGAATGCAAACTTGGCAGCAACTAATGTATCATATAGCTTAGCTTTGGTATCCCATTTAGGATAGAACTTTTTAATAGCTCTGATATCAAAGTCAAGAATGTTATGACCTATAAGTACATCTGCATCTTGTAATAGTTTTAATCCTTCTTTGATTTCATCTGGTTTAAATTTCCAGACCTGACCAGTATCATAACTCTCTGCTACTATACAATGTATTGTTGTACATAACTCAAGATAATTATCTGTCTCTATGTCGAATATTAATCTCATGTCAATCCTTTTTATAAGTCCTAGTGAGATATTCAATAGCACTCTTTAGTATCTTCCTACTGTCTTTAAACATTCCTAAACCTTTATTACATTCACTGCATAACAAACCTCTAACGTGTGTACTACCATGTAAATGATCTATACAAGCGGCAGTATGTTCTGTGAATCCTAGTTCATGTATATCAATAGGAACATCACATATATTACATCTACCTGATTGTTTCTTATATAAAGCTACAACACACTCAGATGTTAAACCATAACGTGTCTTTAAATTGTCTGCCCTATAAGAACATTCATTACTACAATACTTGCGCTGTCGCCCACTCAGTTTACCCGAGCAGACATGACATTTAATTTTAGAAGTCACCGGAACCTCCACCCTCTGATTCAACGTAAGGTTCAAACTTACCAGTAAAGCCATTATATGTAACCTTATCTGATGTACCTGTTTCACCTGAGAATCTATTTTTTAATATAGATACTTTCACGGTATTCCTTTCAGTCTCATCTTCTGCTTGTTGGTTTCTAGAGATAGCCATTACGCTGTCGCTTAATTGTTTGATGCCTCCGCTTCCTCTTAGATTATTAATAGTAATTGAACCACCTTCTTCAAACGGTGTCTGAGTATTGTTATTCAAGTGTACTACTAAACCTATAAAGCAATCTAGTTCTACTGTTAAAGATTTAAGTTGATGCATGATAGAATCAATAGCTCTACGTTCATCACCCTCTTGTCCTAAATCAGATACCAATATACTTAGGTGATCTAACCAAATGATCTTACAGTCTAAACCTTTAACCATGAATCTAATCTTATTGTAAAGGTCTGCGCTGTCCATTGAACCAAATGTATCATATAAGTTCAGTCTTGATTGCCCTTCTGTATCCACAGATAGGAAAATCTCTTCTGCTCTCTTCTTATATTCATCACGGTCTACGGAATCATTTAGATGTATCCTTGTTTCCATTGAGATTCCAACTAAGTCTTTAGCTGTAGTCTTTAATGGCTCCTCTAAGTGTATCAGAGCTTGATTAAGCTGTGTTTCTTTGAAGTAATGGTATTGCATCTGTTTAATCATTGTAGTCTTACCTGACCCTGTTCCGGCTGTTATAACCATAAGCTCACTGGTACGTATACCACCTAGCATCTTGGTTGAAACTGGCATGAAATCTGGGAAAGGAAATGAGACAGTTTTATCTTCTTTCATTAGAGCTTCAACAATAGCAGCTCCTTGAAGTATACCATCAGGTGTGTATTGTTTAGCATCTCTTAATGCGGTAGATAATTCAAACGACTTGCCATTCTTAAGCATATCATTCGCATCTTTAAGGGGTAAGTGTGCAATCCGTACAAACTTAGGTGGAAATAGACTAGCAACTTCTTCTGCTGCTTCTTGCCCTACTTTGTCATTATCGAAGCAAAGTACAACCTCTTTAAACCCTAGCAGCCATTCTAGCTGTCTCTTAATATCTTTCTTAGCGGAGTTAGCACCATTAGGTACTGACACTACTGGGTATTTATTATTCTGTAATTGAGAAATAGACATAGCATCTATCTCACCTTCTGTAATTGTAATACTAATCTTCTTGTGTGGTTTCCATAACTGCTGTCCAAATAGTACAGCCTGTTTAGCGTTACCTGACCAAGAAAATGCTTTATCTTTACCACGGTATTTCTCTGCTACAAGTTCACCCTTACTGTCAAAGTAGTGGGTAACATGTTTAGCATTAGCTACACCATAGGAAAACTTCTTAAGTGTTATATCATTGACACCACGTATATTCTGTGGATACTCAATGTAAGTTGGTTTATATTCTTCCATTTCATTACCTTCAAATTCTGATTTAACACCACGTTTCGTGATGCCACAACTAAAGCAATGCGTGTTCCCATCCGTGTAATGTGCATTAGCATCTGAACTACCACACTCTTCACATTCACTTTTGAACAGGTATTCTCCTGTGTCTTTAGCTCCCATAATCTATCCTTATATACATACTAATAATTGATCGCCAACTTTCATAGCATATCTACAATGTTTAATTGGTTTACCAAATCTATCAACAAATGTCTCATACTTATATGGGTTATAGTAAGCTGCTTGAAAGAATAAACTACCCTTATCCGGTATACTAAACACTCTAGTACCTTTTACACCTGCATGTACATTCTTACGTTTCTCTTTAATTACTCTTTGACGACCTGCCTCAGATACTTTTAGTTCTACATCTTTTAATATGATTGACTTTACATGATCTACAACTAACTTAGTTTTTTCATCACGTACTGACCAAACATTACCTTTCTTATGTAAATTTCTATAGCAGAATACTTTCATACATTACCTTTCAAGTCCTTAACTAATGAGCTTAGTACATACCAATCATCAGTTTCATTTGTTATTTTAAGACCCCACCTATCAAAGATAGCAAGTCTCTTCTTACATTGATCTGAGTTTTTCATAACATACCCATATACAAATATAATATCTTCTGTAATTAGGAAGTCATTAAAGTCTGAGACTATTATGGAAGCAACTGGTGTCCCACGGAAGTCTCTTTCTATATACATATCTTCAATTAGGAATGTACTGTGTCCCTCTCTAACATACCTAAAGAAACCAGTGGAATAGAATTTATACTCTGCACCACTATATTCCTTAGCTGCTTGTAGTAACATATCAAATGCACGTAAGCTGTTCGATTGTAATTTTGGCACCATAATCTTCACCTTCTTCTTGATATCGTTTAGTAATATTTAATTTTACAACCTGTATATCATCGTCCCAAAAGAGTTGAGCATAGGTAATACCATCAAGATAACCTTTAGCATAATTATCTACATCACCTCTTGGGTATGGATTACTTGGCTTCTTAGGTTTCTTACATATTAACTCTAGCTCAACACTGAACTCTGCTTTCTCTACAGCTTTATGTTTACCTTGTAATTTCTTAAGGTGCATATAAAGTTGTTTCCTAAACTCTGTATAATTCTTAGGATAATAATTCCCATACCTACTAATCCTTGGACGACTAGCGGGTGTGGGAGCTACTGGTATAAATATATTAGAAATCATAATCAGACTTAGGCTCACTTGCACCTTGTGCTTCACCTTCATCAATCTCTTCTGATTCTAATGCACCAAAGCCTGAGTCACTTGAACTGAACTCTACAACTTTAGCAATCTGTACTGATTTAACTTTACATGATACTCCTGTCTTACCTTGGAACTCATATGCAGATAGATCAATCTTTGCACGGATTTCACTTCCGTTCCCTACGTTTAACTCTTCAAGAGCTTTGCCTTCTAGTCTTTTGCCTAGTGCGTTGTAGATTGCAGGTGGGTTAATTTTATAGAACTCTCCTGTTTTCTTCTGACCGTTGGATTTTAATTTTAGTTTCAATTTAAAACTACCATCTTCTTGTTTAGCATATGGTTTAGCACCCTCTCCTAACTCATCAATCTTAGAGATTAACTTGTGTGTTTCTGGTGCATCCTCAAGCTGTAGTGTACAAGTATAATTACCAAACTTGTCTACCTTGTTAAGTGAGAACCATTCTGCTTTACCAATTGGTGTTACTACTGAAATCTTGCTCATGTTTTTCTCCTACGAAAAAGCGTTTAGCTCTAGGTTAATTTTTACACCTAGATTTTTTAATTTTGTTGATCTTAAATACCTACGTGCAACTCTATTAGCTGCAAAGTAGTATACGTTATGTTCATAAATTCTTCTTACAAATTTTGCATTCTTATTCTTAAGATGGTTTAGCACCCACCCATTGTCACCTTGAAACACTGTATTAATCATGTTAACTCCATTATTCAATGTTAGTTATGGTCTAGGTGATAGGAATCGAACCTACAACACACGATTTATATCTCGCTGCTCTACCAATTGAGCGGCACCTAGATAATTTAGTTTAGAAAAGATCACCTCCTCAATACTCTGTACTCAGGTTAAATTTTATTTAAATAATTTATGATCATCATATTCCATGAAGTCCTCGGATAGCTCCACATCAACCTCTAGAGGTTTTAGTGTTAATTTATTTACCCATGTAATAGTACCATCTGGATTCACTTTGTATTCTTTTTCCATGTCTTATCCTGTTTTAGTTACCTATATAGTATCATATAGGTTCTTTAGTAGGTGTTATAAAGAGATAAATAAAGAGAATATACTGTGTTATTCAGTGTTATACTATATAGTACAGTATAACAATTAGTATTCACTTTGTTTTTCCTTCTATAGTCCACCCTATTGAAGTACTTGAAATCATTGAAGTCACAATCGAGGCAACTTCCTTCTATAGTCCACCCTATTGAAGTACTTGAAATCATTGGGGTTTTCTTGTGGCTTCTTTGTGTAAGGTATTATAATTAGGTAATGCCTTATATTAGTCTAATCTAATACTTATTATAAGTTATACTTATCTTTTAAAGCTTCAAGGTGTGAGTACATATCATTGTAAAGACCAAATTCTGCAATATCCTCTAGCATCTCATCCAATACATCACCTATGTCTATGTAATTAGGTACCAGTGGTTCTGGGAACTGTCCTTCCTCACCTAATATCACAATGTTATCACTATATACAGCCACTTTAACCTTAGCTAATTTAATTTGATCTATTTTATCTTTAATGTTCATATCTAACCCTTATGAAAAGAAAAATTCATCTGTTAACACTAAACTCAAGTCTAATGTTCCTTTCTCTGGTATCTCTATACTGGTAACACCTAGTGCCTCCATGAAACCCTTTATGTACTCACCATCTTTATACATCTCAACAAATATCTCTCTGATATTCTTACTAAGAAGCTCTGCATCTGCAGCGTGACAACCAAAAGAATCGTGTATCATAGCAAAGCTAGTTCCAATCGGCATACTCAGTACAGTATCCTGTAAATGACATGCATCTAAGCTGTGTACTAAGTTAGGTGCTATAGCAGTACCATGCTTACGTCTATTAGGTTCCTCTGTGGCTTCCTGTACAAGGTTCTGGATATATCCACGTTCCTTTATACTGTTGCCAATAGGTGTCTTAACAGCTATGTTATGTACTCTGGTGATCTTCTGTTTAACCTCGAAGCCATTAGGTGTTATCCATGTAATAGTATTACCACCTGTATTCTCTAGACACTCTCGTGCAATATCCTTAAGTAAACTCATAACTTCTCTACCTTTTACAATAGTTTGGTTAATTGCTTCCCATACTGCTGCTGTATATAGCGTGATAGCTTCTTGTAGGTTATCTCCGAAGAAATCTTGACCACCTTCCTTAAGTACCTGTTCTATTATGTATCTCCTACATGCTCTCTGTGTACCTGCATATGGTACGATCATAACAGGTCTTTTACATGCCTTACGTGTTATCCCGAACTTAAGTAACTCTGCTGCCAGAGGCTCTGAGTCGTCTTCTAAGAGCTTTACAGCCTTAACCCTTACCGTATCATAGATATCCTGTTTGGATGGCTTAGAGGCTAGGTTAACGGCTTCTCCTCCGACCTCATCTAGTAGCATAGCACTCAGATGTTGTAATCCGTTACAGCTACCATCAAATGCGATAGGTAGGTGAGATACAAAATCCTCATTTAAATCACTATTAATATAGTCTCTAAATTCAAAACAAAATGCTAGAAATAACCAAGGGTCTTCATCTGATTCATGCCACAATGAGTCTAAATTATAAGGATTATCTGCACTTGATATTATCCTAGACTCATTCTCTATTACCCAAGCTTCTTTCTCCTGTAATGTACATTTGTCTAAACCGTGTCCAAAACTATTAGCCCCTTGCATGAAAAAATACATTTCTGCAGTTCGACTAACTATAGCCTTACCTTCACTAAACTCCAACAAACTTTTAACATAGTCTGTACCTTGTGGATGCAGATTACTAGCCTTTGGGTATATACGTCCTCTAAAGTCACAAAAATAAGCAAAGTAAATCTCTTCATAATCTTTAAACCTGTTAGCCTCAATCAACACTCTTTTAGAAGCTAGTACCTTTGAGTTCCTAGCCTCTTGTTCTGAGTAGTGAGGAGCAGATTGCATACGCCATATTCTTCTAGCTTCCTTTTGTTCCTCTGTAAGAAACTCATTATCAATATCTGAATGTGGACATGGTGTTAAATAATCCTTAGCTATATAAGGTGTTGGTAACTCACCCCAACCTAGATCATTCTCACTAGATGCAAGCATTACTTCTAATACCTTCTTATTGACTCTCCATTTAGTACCTTGTAATCTATTGACAGCTTCCAGTGTCTTAGTAGGTGTCTTCTTAAACTCAGCTTGATCTACCTGTGTCTTAAGTAATCTATATTTAAATCTATTACTGTGAAAACCACCACCATAAGTTGTAGTCCAATCAATTGGCTTCTCAACTAGAGGTGTATGATACTCAGGTAAAATCATACCTTCATTCTGTGTAATCATTTCCGCTAACCATTCTTTAAACCATGTAGCTACTTCAACTTTAGTTTCAATACCTTTCTTTTCTTTAATGAAACAAATAGGTGGCATAATCTGATTCTTAACAATAGGTCTTATATCAGATAAAGCTACTAGTGCTTTAGTTGCTAACTTGTAAAAGCTCAGTGTGTTCTTAGCGATAGCAGCGTGATACTTAAGTAAAATACCATTAGTTACTTTGAACTGTCTGTCATTCTTATAGCTAGTACCTTGTATAAACCCTACAAAACTCTTGTGAGATTCTTCATCCATAAGAGATACCTTGTATTCAGTCTGTAAATAGTTGGCTAACTTTTGTCCTATGGCTACAATATTTGTATGCTTCTTACCTGCTGAGTCAACAAGTGCTTTCACGGTATAATGTGCTACAACTAGAGGGTCTAACACAGTAAGCATCTTAGCAGGTAATGCCTTAATCTTAGCCTTACCCATAAGTACTTGATCTGAGTATAACTTAAGACTGTTAGCTAGACCACCTACGTAGTAAGGTACTACAGCACCGCTGTGCTTAAGGTCTGATACTGTGCCAGATTGTTTCGCCTGTTGTAACTCATTGACACCCTTTGTAATCATAATCTGTAAGTTCTCTTGCTCGATTTCTAGTTGTGTTTTTAACATTATAGCTCCTAATTATTCTTCTTCCTGTATCAATACCAAGGCACTATTATATAACTTAATAGCATCCATAACAGCCTGTGCATGAGTCATAGTCTCATGGTTATACATATTACCTGCCATACGACAAATAAGATTTAACCGTTGTTTATAATCACGCTCACGTTGTTTAGCTTCCTTAGCTTCCTGTATTAATAGATCAATTTCATCTATATCATTTTCTTTCACTTGAGAACTCCCATTTAGAGGCTTCTGTTGTTGTACATACCAAGTGGTAATCTCTTTCACCTACTTTTCTAAAGTATTTGACACAAGGTAGCCCCATGTAAGCACCCTTACCACACCTTTTCTTATTAAAGTCATACATTTTCTGGTCAAACTCATTGAAGGGTAAACTTGTGCTATTGTAGAATAATACTGCATCACATTGTTTTACAGGGTTACTCGTTGTGATAACTGTTGCTGCTAATAGTGTTAATAACATCTTAAACTCCTAAGTTAAAACATAATATAAATAGTAGCCACAGAATGACTACTACTAAAAACCGCTGTGAACTATTCAGCTTTATCACTGTATAGATAAGTCTTAACAGTCTCAGATCGCTTATCTTCGATACTGTGAATCTTAAAATGACGACTAGTTGTAGGTTCTACTTCAAGTGCTACAAAGCCATTCTTTCTAACTAAACTACTAAAGTTAAGGTTCATTCTTGGTATAGTAGCCTTCTTACCTCTAATATCTCTTAGTGAATTAACAATAAGCTTCTCGTTATTAAGAGCTGAATCAGAGCACTTAAGTAAGTCTTGATTCTTTCTATGGTTTAACTCCCATGTATCTAAGTTAGCTGAGTATAGACCACCTGAGCTGTCTACAAAGTACTGTCTTAGGTCAAAATCGTTGTACTTGGTGCTATAAATGCCAATTGGTGCTAAAATCATTCTATCCTCCTTAAGGACTTTTTCAATTAATAATGCTACTGCTAATAAAATAAATACTAATGCTAAAAATGTTAATGTGATCGCTGCCATAAAACTTCTCCTGTAGGTGATATTACCTTTTCAAATGTAAATGTAAAACCTTTTGTAACCATATATTCTTCTTGCTTTCTTAGTTCTTGGAATATTTCTTCCTGATCTTGTACACTAGCTTCATTTAATACTTCTAGTATAGCTTTCCAAGCAAGCATTTCAGTCTCTTGTCCCATTATTCCTCCATCAGTGTTAAATAATAATCCATAAGTACTAAACTCTGTAGATAATCTTCCTCAGATAGGAGAAATTCCTCTATCTGTTTAATATATTTTTTAAGTACAACTAAACTATCTGTTTTAGTGAAATTTAAGGCTAAATGTTCTATAATAGTTTCATCATTTGAAACATTAGTACATATCTTACGAGATTTACTAGTATCTATGAAGCTACCAAATGTTATCACAGGAAACTTATCAATAGATTGTTTGTAACGCATAAACACCTGACCATTACCTAGTGTTAATTCTTTCATTATTCCTCCCTATTAGCTAGAGTATCAAGATCACCATTAGTATAAGCTACTATAATCTTCTGACAGTCTTCAATACCTACGTTGTAGGCTGCATACTTAGCTAGTTCTTCATTGGTTTTCTTTAGGTCTAAAGTATGTTTAATACTCTCTAGTATATCACATATAAACTCTACTTGTTCTTTAGTCACGATGCTGCTCCTCTAACTACACCCCATACCACCGCTTGTAACTGGTGAGGCTGTAAGTTTAAATCTTGAGCTACTTCTTTGTAGGCAAGCTCAGTTATCCTAAAGTTCTTTTTACTGGGTTTAAGTTTAACAGATCGGTACGCCCATAAGTCTACAGTAACTCTTTCTGAGCTATTATAGTACAGTATATTACCGAAGAAGTTCTTAGTCTTATCACCATTTAAGATACTAAGTATCTCCTCATCACTTGATGCTTCCAATATAGCTAACGCCTTTTTACGTTGGTTCATAAAGGTACATACTTTAGTTTCCAGACTCGGTGTATCTAAGAAGTTCCAAGCATCGTGCAAGTTGCGACTCCACTTGTTATTAGGTGAGAGAGCCGCTACGACTCCCACCACCTTGTTTAATTCAATTTCAAAGACTTGACTTAGTAGGAGACACTCGTTGTGTGCCCTGTGATACCAAGTTAATCCTATGCTCATGTTGTGACTGTCTGATTTACTGAAATGCTCAGTAATCATATATTTAAGTTGTTGTAAGTTATTCATCATCTTCCTCCGTAAAACCCTGCTCTACACTACCACACTCGGTACACCAATCACAATCTCCATTACTTTTATAGGTATCTTCCATACCACATGCATTACAAGTCAGCATTTAATTCTCCTATGTAATTCAGCCATTACAGCTCTATAGTTATAAGCAGCAAGACAAGCCTCATAAGACCCGTCCTTACAAGTCTTATAGGTCTTAGCGTCACGTAGTGCTGCAGCAGCTACCTCTTCTAGTTTCTTAGTAGGTATTTCAGTTATTGTCGTGGTGTTATCCATTGTACAGCTCCATTTTAATGTGTAAAGTATCTTTCCAAGAACCTCTTAGAAGCCATGAAGAACTAGTAACTTGTCTACTACCAAAGCTATCCCTGAATAGATACTTCTTATTAATTTTATCATAACCCTCATATAACATCTCACTGTCTTTAACTGCAAACGGTGTAAGACCTGTAAACTTGTATTTTCTTCCTATTCTAAAATTTGCATTCATGTTAATTTCTCCTTAAGAAAAAGTTATATACTCATTAGTATCATTTACGAAAGTGTAGTCACCCTCTGGTTTACTCTTAGTAAGCTTAAGAAAGCCTAGCTTCTTAATACCTTCTTTTCTGAGATATCTAAGCTCGCCCTTACCGTCTTCGTCCATAACTAAGATGCTTTCTTGGCTAAACTCTCTACCAATCTTTAAAGCTACTTCTAGATTCTCATCTGTCAGTTCAATCATATAACTAGGCTCCTTTTCGCCTTTATATACTCCTGTACAGTGTCTAAACTTGACACCTGCTGCTTTAAATGCTGTTGATAGTACCAAGTGGTTTTTACTGTTGGTAGCTTGTGGGACACCTGATTGTTGCGGTGTTAGAATAATAATTGGGTTGTAACGACTTCTCATTATTTCACCTCCTTAAAGGATACTAGACCATCTTTTAACCAGTGTTTAGCACAGCCCTGACCATTACCACTACCATCTAGCCAGTCAAACCTGTAAATACCACCTATAACACCGATATACACTAAAGGTTTATCACTTATATAACACTCAGCATCGTCAGCTAATGTAAATTGGTATTTTCTGCCTTTTCTAAAGTTTGCATTCATTATAGTTCTCCTAGGAAGCAAAGCATACAGAGGAAAATCCCTGTATGTATTAGTATTATAAAGTATTCTAGTTTCTCATTGGTTTTCATACTATGCTACTGCTTTAACAATCAGTTTCTTAGCTGCTAATACAGCCTCAATCTTAACAAGCCCTACATTGAATGACTTACCATCACCATAAGAGATATTAGTAAGCTCTCTACCATACTTCTCAACTGTAGTGATTAAGCTTGCATCGTTTTCAGTTTCTAAGATAGCTAAGGCTTTCTTTACTGAGATAAATACAGGTCTAGTATTAGTAGGAATTTCTAACATTGGAATGTCATATTGATTCATAGTTAGTTTCACGGCTTTTTTAGGTGTTGTTGTCTTCTTTGTCGCTGCTTTAGTCATTGTAATCTCCTATTGAGGCATAATCGCCTGCTAACTCATCAGTAGTGCATATTAAACCTTGCACTAGAATACCACGAGTGTGGCATTTTCGTTAGGTTAGTGGGATACCACCATGTATTTAGATTAATTTAGCTCTACTTTTTTATATCTATAATACTCTCTACTTTCTCCAAGGTTGTCTATAAATGCTATCGCTTTTTTCTCTGATGTAAATAACCACAACATATCAGGGTTTTCTACATCATATACTTTCCATACATATTTCATTTAACACCTCTAGGTCTAACGAAGTTAATACTCCGTGTAAGCTCTTTTCTTACGGTAACTGAATTATATGCATGAAAGTTCTTACTTTCCCTGAGCATTACAAGCCATATTCTTATAGTGTTTCTTTCTGGAAAATTGATTAATCTACCCATTTATATATCTCCTATGTAGTTCTTGATCTATATAATCTAAGTTAGTATAGATAAGCCCTATGTTTGTTTCACTTAAGTGTATGTTAGGACAGTTCAAGTCTTTAATGAATTGCTTTTTAGCATCAAAAAGCTGCCCTGTTGTTCTTTTCTTATACCATTCTTTTAGCATTAGTTGCCTCCTCGTGTTCTCTTATTAACTTACGTGACAATCCACCTTGAAAGCTGCGATTAAACAGCCTGTTATTCTGTTTTCTATCACGTAATTCCTGCTTCTTTAGTTTAGATTTCTTGGTTACTTTCTGAATACGTATTACTTGCATAGTTTACCTACTATTCTAACGGTATGACATAGTAAGAACCACCCTATAGCAGCCAACCAATACATAAGTATTAGCCCTATTATAAATTGTACCATATAAACCTCATCAGTTAGCCTGTATTGACTAAGATACCCTGTTGGTATTTCGGTTATAAATACACCTAGTGCCTACTTGACGTAATGGTGTTGGCACCACTTAACACTAGGTGTTATTAATTGTTCTAAGACATACCCCTACTTGAGTTCAGTTCTATCAGTGGTATAGAGTACGCCTGTTTTTGTTTGTACAGCGATTTTCCTGTTTGAGTTCAATTGTATCAGTGACATATGGAAAACCCCTGCTTTTTTCACTAGCTAGTTTATACCTAGTAATACCGTACATACAATAACGCAGTTTTACACCTCAAACATTAGTTTGAATATGCAGTATGCCGCCTGTTTTATCTTAAGTATAGACTAGCCGTGGATAGTTTCATTATCTAGCCATGTTCGGAGCTGAAGCCGCCTACTCATTATCATGTACACGGATTGACTACCAAGTGTACGAGACAGGTTTTTAAATGTAGTGCACTACTCTTCAGTATGACCCTAAGTGCTAGTCATAGACGACCCTATTTGAGTCGTTTCGGCTTACTTTATAGTTCTTTCAATTCTACTGTATGTGTGTGCACCTGTTTGCTGTGTTTCACACATCATTCCTTCACATATTAGCAATAAAGCTAATAATAATAGTAACTTCTTCATAAATACCCCTGTTTTAGTTTAATACATCTTCGTGTTTCAAGAAAAATCGTTCAGCAGCAGTAACCTTAATTTGTTTAATAGTTACCTTTTGTTTAGTTACTGGTTTTTCTTGCAACTTCCTTCTAACGTCCACCTTATTGATTGTCTGGTGTAGTTTCAAAGATTTATGACACATGTTTAACTCCCTAGTTAGTGTGTTTTAATGAGTAGCTATTTGCTAGTCAAGGTCTACAATCATACTAACAGACCTATCGACCGCTGTCAAATAATATTTAGCCCTAGTCCATACTTTCTTCACTTATTCCTATAATATCAGTAACTTAAAGGTGAAAAAACATAGTGCCATGTAGTTGACAGGTCTGATATCAAGCGGTTAGCGGTAGCCACTAGGTAACAATACCTAGAATAATGTATATAAAGGAACGTGTATCTATTGTATGTACACTATGTAGTCACTAGGTATGCACCTCTAAGCCTCTCAGTACCACCTCTAAGCCACTCTATATAGATGCTGCTATACTGGTGACACTTGGTGTAGTCGTGGTGTTACGTGGTGTCCTAGGTGTTCAATTGAAAAAAGATAGTGCCATGTCATTATGACACAGGATTGCACCATGAAACACCAGATTGCACCTTGCAACACTAATAAACCATAGTAGGTCAACCTAATACAACAAATGTTATACCACTACACCGAGTGTTACCTAGTGACACCAGTTGTTAGGGTAGGGTGACAGGTGTTAGGCGGTGTTACTAATTGTTTGAGGGGGGCACTAGGTGTTAGGGTCTTCAAATAAGTGTTCGAGGGGGGAAACTCGCGGGGTTTGTTTAATATACTCCCTGTTGGAAATTTTTATAAATTCTCCCTGTAGTGAGAGTGATTTCTCTAAGTACCTGAAAGTGGCACCTAGTGACACCTAGTTCTCACTGTAGGGAGATTTCGGGATTCTCTCTAATTCTTCGGGATTTTCCCCTATAATATTATTGCACTATGCAAGCTTATGCAACACAATGATATATCGAATCCACAAAGAAGCACAGGCTGCTAGTGAATATGATAGTTAATATTGCATCTATAATAGATTCTCTTGATTTCATCTGTAACCTCCTGTTGTTACTGGGTGTGGATATTGAGCGAACTCCTAGAAGTATACTCAGATATTGAGCGAACTAATTAAGCATACTTAGGTATATAGATATGAATACCAGTAGCGCACTCGTGTATGTAAATAAGAATAGTAGTAATCTCATGTAACCTCCTGAGTATACCCTATATAGTATAAATCATTAATATAACACTTGATTATACCAGTTCTAGGATATTAAGCGAACTAAGTAAGTGAAACTATATCTCATTAGCAATCATATACCCAATTCTATTAGCTAGTATCTCTTCTGTATGTATATCCAGTTGAATACCTAGTATCTCACAGAGAGCATGGAAGCACTCATGTACATAGGTATCCCTGTATATTTCATAACTTGGATAAGAACTCTTTAAGTATATGGTGTGTTCATGGTAGTAACCAGATGCCTCCATACCTTCACATTTAGCAGTATTGATCTCAACAGTTATCTCAGTTCCACATATATTAATTTCTTCTTTAAGTGGTGTTGTATACATTTTATTCTTCCTTATGTTATTAGTATGTAACTAGTTAGTTATTAAGAGGGGGAATATAGAAGGTAGTATATAGTATGGATACTGAATAGTATCTAGCTATAACTAGGTGTTACTAGGTATACTAGGTATATACTAGGTAGTATATAGAGTAACATTTTTCTTTCTTCTATAGTCCACCCTATTGGAAGTGTTTGTAATCATTAGCTTTTTCGTGATCTATCCCATAGCTTAAGTCCCCGATTTTGCGTACCACCATTATCTTCGTACCATTCGGCTACGAATTGATCTAGTGCTGAGTCGAGTTGTTCTTCTTTCAACTGGTTAGCTCTAAGTGACTGATCTACGTCTAAGATATCTAGAAAGTACTTACATGCTATAGCAAGTGAATCTAATCTATCATCATGTTTTAATGAACCACGTTCTTTTGATAACCTAGACATTTGATAGAACAGCATATATTGTAATGCCTTATCTGTTTCAAAGTTCTTCATTGCTGAATCATAGTCATCCTGTATAACACTTGGGTCAACTATCAGTCTATGTTGGTTCATCAGAGGTTCTAAGGTATCAATAATACGGAGTTCTTTCTGCATGTTCTGCCGGACTTCTTCTATCTCACAGGGGTATATTCTACCTAGATGAGGCTTAAGTAGTTGAGAAAACATACCATCACCAAAGTTTGATTCGACTATAAGCTTATTGACTTTATATCTTTTCGCTATGTTACAAATCTCTATCAGTGTCTCATCTTCATAGCCACCCTTAAATCCACCAATCTTAGGGACAAAGATATTACCATGTAGCATGAGAGCCACAGAATAGGCTGTCTCGTCCTTCCCACGCCCTGATGGGTCTATTGACATCACCGACATCTCAGGAGAGCTTAGAGACACCTTATCGAGCGTCTCAGGGGCAAAGTAGTTTTGACCACTTAAAGCAACATTAGGTAAGTCCTTTAGTTTTAGTAAAGGATTATTGGACCAGTATACTTCTGTAGGTAATTTCTGAGATACACCGGATACAACTAAATCAGTTATCCTTAAAGGAAACTTATCAGCATCAGATAGTGAAGTATCTAATAAGAATTGTAGTGCAAACCCTGACCTACCATAAGATAACTGTCTCTCAGCTAAGTCTTCGTCGGTAAAACGTAATGGGTCAGTTGATGTACCTACTGGTTGTACAAGCATCATGTCACGTATCATAGGGGCTAATTTAGCACCGTATGAAGCTGCTTGCTTCTCTGTGGGCACTAAGGCACTCCATATGCGCATCTCATAACCACGTTCATATAACGTATTGTAAAGCGACATTTCACACTGAGGTGTACCTAGGTAAATAGTTCTACCTGTAGGTTTAAGGATAGCATCAAGTTCTGTTACAAGTCTTGCAAGTTTCTCCCTTAAATCGTTAGTTGCACTATTAGCGACTACTTCAATATCATCAGCAATAATTATATCAGCACGCATACCTGTAATCTGTGAAGTAATACCTGCTGACATTACACTTGGTGAACCTTTAGGTGTCACTCCATGTACATCAAATACATTCTGTGTAGCTCTTTCACCTTGTGTCTTATCAGGTTCCAGATGTTTTAATATATCAGTATCACGTATCATGTTCCTAACAAAGATAGCAAATGAATCTGCTCTACCTCTACCTGCAGAAAGAATTAATATGGAAAGCTCTCTGTTATTATAAAGTAGCCAACATACGAAAGCTGCTGTTAAATATGATTTTCCGATTCCGCGAAAAGCAAGAATCTGTAGTCGTTTAGGACCATGCTGTAAATAATGTGCTATGTCATTTTGAATAGGTGTTAGTGGTGGTAGCTGTAGTACCTTCCAAATGTGATGGCAAAATACCCTAAAGTCACCCCTAAGTCTTTTTTCTGTTTCTAGATCAACTCTCATTATCTCTCCGTATTAAGGTAGTTAATAGCCTTACTTAGTATAGCTGTATCATCTCTAGCATTACCTAGCATCCAGTTACATGGTCTACACAGACCACCACGTACTTTACCAGTAGCATGGCAGTGGTCTAGATGTTCTGATTCATCTCCGCATATCTCACAAGGTGTTTCCAAGTGCTCTAGGTATTCCTCAACAGTTAAACCATACTTAACTTTTATTCTGGATTTCTTTGAATAAGCCCTTAAGTATTTAACACCGTGCTTATCTTTAAACTTATCTCTATATGATTTTATTTTAGAACTAGATAATTTAGACTGACGTACACCATTACGTTCTATAGTACATTGCTTGCATATATTACGAGTACCATCCTTAGCACTTTTATCTTTATAAAAATTATCTAAACTAAATTCTAAATTACAGCCTCTACATTTTTTAATCTTCATCTTCTACCTCGAATGGTAATTCTTCTATTTTTATGACCTCTTGCTCTATCTGTTGCATTGGTCTGTTACTTGTTATATCTGCGGACACGTTGTTATCCTTTAGGAAACCTCGTGCCTCTCTGATGACCTTAAGCATTAACTCAGGTTCACCTTGTGCTTCTTTAAACATCTTTGCGATGACTTCCGCTGTCATCAAGTGAAGACTATTAAGTATATCTTCATTAGCTTTGTTTGATTTACTCATTACTTCTTCCCTTTGAACCACGCAATTGATTTCTCAACACCACGTGACCCTATGTAACCACCGACTCCAATCTTTAGAAAAGACCATAGCTCTGCTGATTCTGGTGCTTGAGGTGTATAAAAGTTTAAATCAAATGTTGTTCTAATATATGGTATTACATCATACATAATGAAATGTGCAGATACCATTACCATACACATATACATTAAACGCACTCTCCACTTACCAGAACCATTAGCTGTCTCTGCTTGGATTATACTTGATTGTAATTCCATTTGTTTTGTAAACTCTTTTTCCAGACTGACAGCAACTCTACCTGCTTCATCTTGATCTGGAATAAACTTGTTAATAATTCCTAGAATAGAATTTAACATTTTAACTCCTATTATTTTCTTGCAATAAAGGTTACTACTGCTGTAGTTGCTACACTAGATTTAAGTCTAATGTAATTAGCTAGTACATCATTCGCTCTGATGATAGTGTACACACCTAAACCAATAGCTGTACCTGCATCGAAGTCTACCCAATTAGTACCATCTAATGATGTTTGTACTGTGTATGTAGCTGCTGTACCATTTACAGAGAAAGCAAAGTCTCTCTCACCTGCTTTGGTAGTTTCTAGTCTCTCACCATCGAAGTCGATAGCATGTGCTTCAGTCTCAGTTGTTGATACTGCAATTGCTAATGTTGTTTCTTTCTGTAACATAATTACCCCCTATAGTTTTCCATATTTAATTAAAGCAACTAGAATACCTGATGCTAATGCAACAGCACCTACTACCTTATCATGGAATGTTAATTTAGT
>Ga0070747_1000090_pt1 | contig 41862 bp, 48 predicted proteins | sample VirMetDEL_Mar_31_FD_77321 | JGI IMG/M metagenome (GOLD analysis project Ga0070747, IMG submission 77321) | Aqueous microbial communities from the Delaware River and Bay under freshwater to marine salinity gradient to study organic matter... | ecosystem: Environmental > Aquatic > Marine > Coastal... | reverse complement strand
CTACACAGACGGCGACTCTAGTCAATGGGTAGATGCCACTGCTAAACTAGGGCCTGCAGGGCCTGCTGGGCCATTTGGTCCTAAGACTGTAACTATCGTGTTCCCAACAGCAAGCGAAGATGTAACGTTGTTCTTTACTACATCGTCGTTAACTATACAACAAATTACATCAGTTATGAGACAAACTGGTGGTAGCACAGTAGACTTTACTGTACGCTACGCCACTAGTAGAACAGCAACAGGTACTGAAGTGATAACTAGTGGCATGACGTGTTCGAGTGATACCACCGGATCAATAGAAACAACATTTACACAGAGTGTTATACCGGCAGATAATTTTGTATGGTTGGAAACAACAGCAATAACTGGATCGGTACAAGAATTTAACGTAACAATAGACTTATTATAGGAGAAAATAAATGGCTGATGCAATTTATCCATTATATAAACAGGCACTACTAGAAGGTGCTACTATCATTTCGATCACTACTAGCAATGTTAAGGCTGTATTAGTAGACACTGGCACTAGTCCGTACAATGCTGCTCATGACTTTTTAAATGATATTTCGGCTGGCGTAGTTTCGACTAGTCCAAACCTAACAGGCAAAACGGTAACAAATGGTGTTTTTGATTGTGCCGACTTTGTCTTTACTGCGGTATCCGGAGCTACTGTCGAAGCAATTGTGTATTACATCGACACAGGAGTATCAACTACGTCGAGGCTAATTGCTTTTAAAGACAGTGGTACTGGATTAGCAGTAACACCAAACGGTGGTGATATTAATATTACTGTAAACGGCTCAGGTGTTTTTGCATTGTAACCATGTGGAAAATTTACTACACAGACACTACAGTTACGGGAGAAAATCAGCAAGATTGGATTGAGGCTCCTGACCATAACGTACAAGTTGTAGTAGAATATAGGGAACCGACTTACCGCCCGAACAGAACATACAAAGACGATCGGGGTAATAATTGTTTGGTTCTAGGAAAGCATTTATGGGACGGTACAGATGAATATGATCCATTCGGCTGGGGTGTAAAATACGGAGCCTTATTACCAGACATAGAATACTACACAATATGGAATACTGCTTGTGGCAACAACTGATTTAACAGTAACTGGGTTTGATGCCAACACCGGATGGGTTGGTACAGCAACAGATATGGCAGCGAGTAATGATACTCGTGTTACTGATGGCGTTGTCGGTGATACATTTGATGCTGCTCTTACAAATCCTGGCGGTACATACGGCACAACAAACAGTGTACAACTTGTAGTTGAAGCGCGAACAGCTGGTACTATTGTCAGAACAAAACAACTACAGTTAGATTTAAAAAATTCTGTCGGAACAATTATATCTACGTTTACTACAGGAGATATAGCAGCAACCGACACAGTTTATTCAGGCACTGTAGATACAACGACTCCTCCTGCTGGTGACGACGAAACAGCAGTAAATGGTTGGTATATTACCGCAACTGTGACTGAAGGCGGTGGTATGCCTGATACTGCTACAGTTGAAATTGACCATTTATATGTAACTGCGGATTTCGAGGCGCCTGCACAAACAGTAACTGATTCATTTTTAGATGATAGCACAGATGGATTTTTTGCAGAAACAGTATCACCTGGTGCAGTAACAGTAACTGATTCATTTTTAGATGATAGCACAGATGGATTTTTTGCAGAAACAACTGCATTAAACATTGCAGAATCTTACTTAGATGATAGTGCAGATACATTTTATTCCGAAGCTCTAGCATTAAATATTTTAGATTCTTATTACGACGATAGTGCAGACACCGGTTACCCAGAAACAGTATCACCTGGCGCAGTTACCGTAACAGATTCGTTTTTAGATGATAGTACAGATGGGTTTTTTGCAGAAACAGTATCATCTGGCGGAGTTACCGTAACTGATTCATTTTTAGATGATAGTACAGATACATTTTATTCCGAAGAATTAACTGGATTAAACGAAATTATTGATTCATATTTAGATGATAGTGCAGATACGTTCTTCGGAGAAACCGTAACATTAGTTGAAACCACGAGAAGATACATCATCTCATAGGATAAATATAACATATGGCAGCTTTAGATTTTCCAGCAAGTCCCTCTAACGGACAACAGTATACAGCTAACGGACTCACTTACGAGTACGACGGAGTAAGCTGGAATGTTCTGGCGCCCACAGTACAGGGAACGCAAGGCATACAAGGACTGCAAGGTATACAAGGCATACAAGGTATACAAGGAACTACAGGTGAACAGGGCATACAAGGCATTACTGGTAGTCAAGGAACAACAGGTGAGCAAGGCATTCAAGGAATAACTGGTAGTCAAGGCATACAAGGCATTACTGGTTCACAAGGAACAACTGGTGAGCAAGGTATACAAGGCATAACTGGTGAGCAAGGCATTCAAGGAATAACCGGTAGCCAGGGAACAACAGGTGAACAAGGTATACAAGGCATCACTGGTAGCCAAGGAACAACAGGTGAACAAGGTATACAAGGCATCACCGGTTCACAAGGTGTACAAGGTATTACCGGTCAACAAGGCATACAAGGCACACAAGGTATTACCGGACAACAAGGAATCCAAGGACAACAAGGCGTCCAAGGACGTCAGGGAATACAAGGTATTCAAGGAATCCAGGGATTCCAGGGTATCACTGGTAGTCAAGGAACCACAGGTACGCAAGGTGTTCAGGGTATAACAGGTAATCAAGGCACCCAAGGTATTACCGGACAACAAGGTATTACTGGCGAACAAGGCGTACAAGGAAGTGATGCTACAGTCCAAGGTATACAGGGTATACAGGGTATTGAAGGCGCAGGAACACAAGGACCATCTGGAGCAGGATTAGTATACACTCGTCAAACATCGGCATACACAGCATCTAACCAAGATGCTATAATTGCTGATACCTCCGGAGGAACTTTTACGGTTACATTGCCCGCAACACCTAGCCTAGGCGATACAGTATACATTTATGATGGAGCAGACTTTGGTGTGACCCCACTAACCGTGGCACGTAATGGTAGTACTATTGAAGGCGCTGCGGAGGATTTAACAATAGATGTACCAGATACAGAAGTTAGATTTGTTTATGACAATTCGACTTGGCAAGTAACTGCTAACGTAGGACGTCAAGGAACACAAGGCCGTCAAGGTATACAAGGTCTGCTGGGAAATCAAGGTAGTCAAGGCATACAAGGCATACAAGGTACGCAAGGACGCCAAGGTATACAAGGTGTTCAGGGTCGACAAGGAATAACAGGTGCTCAAGGTATTCAAGGAACACAAGGCATTCAAGGCATCCAAGGCACTATAGGACAACAAGGCATACAAGGAATTACTGGTGTGCAAGGAACAACAGGATTTCAGGCTAGAGGAGTAACGCTTGAATTACCTTCTGCTTCTGAAAAAGTTACTATGTTTTTTAATGCAGATACATCATATGTATTGTCGGAAATTCGCAGTGTAGTAACAGGAACAACACCGAGTGTCACGTTTAGTGTGCGCTACGGAACTGATTTTAGTGCAGCAGGAACAGAAGTAGTCACCAGTGGAATAACAGTGACAAACACAACAACAGGACTATCAACTACGTCATTTAACAACGGAACAATACCAGCAGATAATTTTGTGTGGATTACCACATCGGCAACAAGCGGCACGGTTAATTCATTGCATGTGACATTAAAATAATATGGCAACTACTAGCGAGACATTATTACCGGATGCACTTACAGGATTATCGAATCTAACCGGAGCATTGACTGATGTGGACGAAGGGACAGACAGTCCTGATGGTAACTTCCTCATAGCTGGGGTTGCGGGCACCGATACAAGCGCAACATTCGGATTTCCGGCCCCGACGGTAAGTACGCAAATAGAAGGTACACAAACATTTAGAGTATATGCTAGAAAAGATGCAACAGGCGGTGGTGCTCCTGACGTTACAGCTATTGTACAACAAGACGGTGCAACAGTGGCAACAGTAATTACTAATGCAGGATTTACAGTTGAAACCGGAGAAGTATTTACAGGAACAGTGGATGCTGCTAGTTTTACTGACCTTACAGGAGCAAATGTTACACTTATAGTTAACGGGCTAAGCGCAGGTGGTGGCCCAAACCAACGAACCGTAGAGCCTGGAGCAGCACAATGGGAAGCGACACTAACATTAAAAAGGATTATATTTTACACATAGGCTAAAAAAATGGCAAATTTAAGTGACTTATTAGACAATTCGTACGTTGGAAACCAAGGTATACAAGGTATACAAGGTAGTCAAGGCATACAAGGCATCCAAGGTATCACTGGACAACAAGGTATCACTGGACAACAAGGTATACAAGGTAGTCAAGGCATCCAAGGAAGACAAGGTATCACTGGACAACAAGGCATCCAAGGTGAGCAAGGTATACAAGGTGAGCAAGGTATACAAGGCATCCAAGGTACGCAAGGACGCCAAGGTATACAAGGCATACAAGGTACGCAAGGACGCCAAGGTATACAAGGTGTTCAGGGTCGACAAGGAATAACAGGTCAGCAAGGCATTACTGGTTCACAAGGAACTGACGGGCAACAAGGCATACAAGGTAGTCAAGGCATCCAAGGAATACAAGGAATAACAGGCCCTGTTGGTCCTGGTACAACAATTAATGCGACTAACGATACGTCCGATACAACACTGTTTCCGGTTATGGTTACAGCAGCAGGCAGCAACCAAACAGCCGTAGTCACAACTGGTAGGCTTACATTTAATGCATCTACTGGTGCATTAGGAACAACAAGCCTATTTCCAAATACTGACAATACAGGGGCAGTGGGCGATGCAACTCTCACATGGGCTAACGGCCAGTTCACTGATTTAACAGTAGATGCTAATTTATCTGTTACAGGCACAGATATGCGTATAGGCGCAGACGGTATTTACTTTGAAAACGATGCCCACGCTATTACGTTTAACGATGGCTTCGGTGACTTCAACATACGTGTAGCTAATAACGGGCTAGCTGACGAAGACTGCACTGAAGCTGGATATCTATCTCATCTAGAGTTTACTCAAGCAACAGGATTATGGCAATTTCAAGTATCGAGTGCTAGTTTAACGCTAGGCCAGACGCCCACCTGGCGCAGTCAACTTGAAATTGATGCTAACGATGTAACACTAAGTTATCAGGGATCTGCAAAATTAGTTACAACAAATACAGGTGTAACGGTTACCGGTGTTATAGATGGCGAAGCAACTAGCGCACAATATGCTGACTTGGCAGAACGATATGAAGCTGATTATCGTATATCTCCAGGGACAGTTGTTGTCTTTGGCGGCGATAACGAAATAACAATATCAAAACAAGCTAGCGATCACAAAGTAGCAGGAGTTGTTTCAACCAATCCAGGGTATATGATGAATAGCGTAGCAGGATCAGATCTTACACACCCGTATGTAGCTCTCGCCGGGAGAGTGCCATGTAAAGTAATAGGGGAAGTGAATAAGGGTGATTTGTTAACTACGTCTGACACTCCGGGGCATGCCAGAGCTGCGTCAGACCCTAAACCAGGAACTATTGTAGGAAAAGCAATCGGCTCGTCAACAGGATTAACTGGTCCTGCGTTGATAGAAGTTCTAGTCAACTTAATGTAACCATAAAAATTATTCAATCTACTGCCTAGATTATATATAGTAGTAACAGATATTTTTAACTTGGCAGACTACACATGGAACATTTTGCAAAATACGCTTTAGCAAGCGGCGGTGATATTAAACCATTATTATGCCCTGCGAGCGAAACTGGTGGCACCGGGCTAATGAATCCAAGCATTCTTAACTGGAACGGAAAACTTATTGTTAACGTAAGACACGTTAATTATACATTTTATCATTCAGAGAAAAAATTATTTCAACACCCGTTCGGACCTCTAACGTACTTACACCCAGAGAATGATATGCATTTGCGTACATGGAACTGGTACGGCGAACTTGATGACGATTTAAATGTAACAAGGATGCAGCGCATTGACACTTCTAAGTTTGTCGAAGAAGAAAAATGGGATTTTGTTGGATTAGAAGATGTTCGCTTAATGAACTGGAACGGAAAACTATATACAACCGGAGTGCGCAGAGACCTAAAACCTACCGGTGAAGGACGCATGGAAATGTGCGAGATTGTAGTAGACGATGCAACAGTTACTGAAGTTAGTAGATTCAGAATACCCCCACCAAACGACCCAACTAGCTACTGCGAAAAGAACTGGATGCCTATACTTGATAAACCTAACCAATATGTTAAGTGGAGTAATCCGATCGAAGTAGTAGAAGTTGACCCGGAAAACAAGTCCTGCAAGACAGTATTCAACGGGGAATATAATTACATACCAAGAGATTTACGCGGAGGAACACAAGTAGTTCCCATAGGCGATTACTATGTAGCACTAACTCACGAAGTAGATTTGTTTCATAGTGAAGTAGGACGCAAAGACGCAGTATATAGACATAGATTTATAGTATGGGATAGAAATTGGAAGATGGTTAGGTTCACTGATGACTTCTCAATTATGGCAGGGCTAGTAGAATTTGCTGTAGGCATGGATACAAAAGATGACGATGTTTTTATTACGTTCGGATTCCAAGATAACGCAGCGTATGTCCTAAAGATGCCAACTAAAGCTATGATGGAGTTTATATTTGATGAACAGAACTGATATTATTCAAACATTAATTAGCCGTATCAATGCACAAAGTTATTTAGAAATTGGTGTCAGCGCAGGCGATAATTTTCGTGCAATAATGTGTAACAAAAAAGTAGGAGTTGATCCTGCTTCAGATAGCCCTGCAACACTACACATGACAAGCGACAAGTTTTTTGAAAACAGCACAGAAAAATTTGATGTAATTTTTGTAGACGGATTACATCACGCAGAGCAAGTGTACAAAGATATAACAAATAGTTTAGACGCATTACGAGAAGGAGGCTACATTGTATGTCATGATATGAATCCAATTGAGGAAGAACATCAGCGTATACCTTTTCAAGGAGGCCACTGGAACGGAGATTGCTGGAAAGCATTTGTGAAACTTCGTATGGAAAGAGGTGACTTAGATATGTGTGTATTAGACACCGACGAAGGTTGTGCTATAATTAAAGTCAAAGATGATGATCAGGTTATAGAACCCTTAGAAAATAACTTAGAACTAACATATACTAATCTAGTAAACAAACGCGAAGAATGGTTAAATTTGATGACACCTAAAGAATATTTTAAAGACGAAGAATCCCCGCTACAACGATTAATATATCAGTTTGTAGAGACCCCTCAAGATCCTGAAGTTAATTGGCAGCTAGGGTTGTACTATGAAAGCATAGGACAAACAGCTACAGCTATCAGTTATTATATACGAACTGCGGAGAGAGCAGAGGAAACATTATCGCGGTACGAATGTATGATGAGAGCAGGAGTGTGTTTTAAAGCACAAGGTATTCGAAAGTTTAGCGTTAAAGGCATGATGCAACATGCTATAGCACTGCACCCAGAACGCCCAGAAGCGTATTGGCTATTAGGAGAAATCACGTCAAACGAAAACAATGATGGTAGTTGGTTTGAAAGTTTCACCTGGGCTAATTTAGGGGTATATGCAGAAACAAACAACACTGACTTACCACCGTTGCGCACAAACGTAGGCTATCCAGGAATACATGCATTACGTGTCCAGCAGGCCGCTGCTGCTTGGTGGTGTGGGTTATGTGAGGAAGCTAGGACTATTTTCTTAGAATTAAATGCTGATCCAGATTTACCTAAGGATTTGCGCGAAGTTGTTACTAGTAACATGCATCAGTTTAATGCATTTTATACACAATCAATTCGTAGCTATTCCAAAGAAGATTATAACAAACTAAAACTTAAATTCCCTGGAGCAGAAACAATAGAACGTAACTATGCAGAGAGTTATCAAGATTTGTTTGTGTTAAGTATGCACAACGGTAAGCGTAACGGTACATATTTAGAAATAGGCGCAGGAAACGCAGAGTACGGCAATAACACTGCGCTATTAGAAAAAGACTTTGACTGGACAGGGGTTAGCTTAGAGTTGAACTCAGAACTGTCTGCTGCGTTTAATGAACAAAGAAAAAATCCTTGTGTTGTTAGAGATGCTACTAAAATTAACTATGCTGCATTTATTCCTGGTTTTTTTGAAAGCAACACAATAGACTATTTACAAATCGACTGTGACCCAGCAGAAACAACATACAAGATACTATTAAGCATGCCTTTTGAAGAATATAAATTTGGTGTTATTACTTACGAGCACGATCATTATGCAACGCCAGATGATTCGTACAGAGAAAAAAGTCGTAAGTTATTAAAATCATACGGATATTTGTTAGTAGTAGGGAACATATCGCCGGACGAAAAAGAGCGCCCCTATGAAGATTGGTGGGTACACCCTGAATTAGTTGATCCTTTACTATTAGAGCAATTACAACAAACCGATGATAATACAAAAATGGCCGAAGATTACATGTTGGAGAATTCTTAAATGAGCATACCCGTTATAGGCACCGCGGTGGTTAATAACCCGTATTGGGTACATCGATTAATAAGCAGTGTGGATTATCCAGTTGATAACTTTGTTATCATTAACAACAACGGCCGCAACCAGTTTGACGACGAACTTGATGCACTAACTAATATGACACACAAATATATAGATAATATAAAAGTTGTTCATATGCCAGCAAACATAGGTTGTGCAGGAGCATGGAATTTAATTATTAAGTGCTATATGATGGCACCATATTGGATCATAACAAATGATGATGTCGCATTTTGCCCTGGATTACTAGAAGAAATGGCTACCGCTGTAGACAAATACAATGACCTAGGCATGATTCATCCTAACCGAGGTGACTTCGGAATAGGAGCGTGGGACTTGTTTATGATTGCTGAAAATGTAGTAAAGCAATTTGGATTATTCGACGAAAATACTTACCCTGCATATAACGAAGATGCTGACTATATCATGCGTATGGTACATCGTCCTATTATTAAACTAATAGGAACAGAACATAGTTATTATCATGGCCATGCATTATGCGAAGATTACTACGAAGAAAATGCAGGTAGTCAAACTAAGAAAAGTGATCCTACTCTTACAGAAAAGTTAGATGCTATTAATCAGATTAATATCGACTATATGACTGAGAAATGGGGCCAGGATTGGCGTGTATGTAATCCTACACTTCATCCATATGATAAAGAGGAAATTCCAGTTGACTACAGCACTTACGATTTAAGTTTTGTCCGCAGCAAACACTTGGGGTTTTAGAATGGATGGTATTTTAACTGTTAACCCTAACTACGAGCGCAGAGCGATTGTAGTAGACAACTTTTATAAAGACCCCCATGCGGTTAGAGATTTTGCATTAAAGTGTGAATACTTTGATGATCCGGGGTATGTAGGCAAGCGCACTAGAAAGCAATTCGATATACCTGGACTAAAAGAAGCGTTCGGAGACTTAATAGGATCACCAGTAACTGGTTGGTGTGAAAAATACGGCATGAATGCACGTTTCCAGCATAATATATGCGAAGAAAGATTAGTATATCACTGTGATGAACAAATGTGGGCAGGCATGATTTATCTTACACCTGATGCGCCACCACAGTGTGGCACTAGCACTTGGATGCACAGAGAAACAAAAGTACATCATAACTCTCAAATTGACTGGGAAACAGACATAGGTTGGAAAGTCTTTCCCGGTGAAACATTCTGTGACCGAACACCGTTTGATGAAGTTGATCGATTCGGCAACATATTTAATCGACTTGTATTGTTTGAAGGTGGCAGCATACATAGTGCAAGTCAATACTTCGGATCTAAACTAGAAGACTGTCGCCTATGGCACATGTTCTTTTTTGACGTGGAAAAATAATGAAAACTCTTAAAGAATATACACAAGCATTACATGATGCTATAGAAAAATCAGAGCTTAGCCAGTTAATCTTTTCAGGTAAAATCTCAAAGAAACAATGGGACTTATATGTTTTTCAGAAGTATGTTATATATAGCGCACTAGAAGAAAAAGCACAGTTGCCTGAAACTCTGCAAGTAAGCAAGAAGCTTGGGCTTGATTGTTCGGGATTGCCTAGGTCATTGTGCGTCAACACAGCAAAATATATACAGCACATAAACACAACAAGCGACAATGATGTTTGGGGACATATCTATGTTCAATATTTAGGTGAGTTGTACGGTGGACAAGTCTTGAAGCAAATGATTCCTTACAGTAATAAAACACACATGGATTTCGACAATAGACAAGATGACATAGCATTTGTGCGCAACAAGTTAGATGGAAAACACGAGGAGCTTGGTCCTGAAGCACAGCTAGCATTTAAATTTATGATGGACATACAAGATGAAATATTCGCCTGCACTACAAGAAGTAGCTGATACTATATACAACACTTTAAAGATATATACTCCAGTAGAAGTGAAAGACTACGGATGGGGCAACTACAAGTGGACTTCGAACATCTTTAGCTGGGCACACCTAGAAACATTTTGTACACCTAAGATTAGTGTATTGCATTCTGTAATAATGCCACATAAACATAGCAGTGCTCCTATATTTGGGTTTGATGTCATAGAGATTAACGGAGAACTAACAGCTATGTTTTTAGATTTAACTCCCGTTGATCACCGGGTATTTCCTTTGCCTGAGATAGGTGAACCTAGAAAAGAATTACCTGAGTGGGCAGAGATATTTAGTCCTAGCTTCATTAATTGCAAACCTAGCGTCGATGATGTGAAAGTGGGGATTAACGTACTGAATGCTTATTTGTTTGAGTTTTTACCTGGCACCACTAAGAAAGACTATAGCAAAAAGCAGCAAGCCTACATAGATGGTCAACGAAAAAATACAACTACCCTTAAGACACTAAAGAGTCTAGTAGGCGAAGAAACTGCTAATGAGTTTTTTACAGAAGTGTTGTTCCCAGACATAGTGTGAAGTTATTCGTCTAGTTTCCAGTCTAACACACGTTCAAAAAATTCCAGGTAATGGCGGAAATCTTTTAATTGCACTTTAGCATGAACTATTTCTAGAGGTGCATTAAAATCCAAGTGTGTAAACGCCCAGTAGTATCTATTCAGAATCTTTTGCAGCGAATCAATATCGTGTTCTAACGCAAGCCTAACCCTATGATTAAATTCTGGATTAGTTATTAGATTATGTAACCAAGGATGTATTTCAGAATCAAGATCAAATCGACGCTTTGCATACTTAACTTCATAGTATAACACTGAGATTGGGTTAATTGTTTCTCGGTAGTTAGCTAGTAAAACAGGAAATTTAAATTCACTATTTTTAGTACGTAGGTTTAATAGCAATATGCGATACTCTTGTCGAAACGTATCAACTAAGATGTCTTTGCTTTTTTCGGTGGTGTGCATATATAATGCTATTAGTTTTTCAGCGGCCGCTTGTATCTCAGTAGAAAAACTCGGCATGCACCTTTCGCAGTCTCTGATGCTATATGCGCCTTCAAGCAAAGTATCACTAATGCGACCGGTGTTATTAAAATCCCTTAATTCAGATTCGATTCTAAGACAAAGAAAATCTACGATATCAGCAGACACTATTATACTCCCCTAGGTATTATGTATATTTAAAATAGTGTGTAGTTTGTCGGTGCCTTTGTTTGTTTGTAGTGTAACTTTAGCGCCCTGGTGTAATGGGCGAGGCCACTGACCTATATCAACCCAAGCATATCCAGCACTTTCGTTGTTCAAGACCGGGTGAAACTCTGATTCAACAACCGCTGCAAAACTATAATAGTAAAAGTTCTTATCTTTACTTTGATACACATCAATTGGATTTAGTTTTTCTAGCGCCGGTACAAATCCAATTTCTTCTGTTAATTCTCGTTGTATAGCTTCGTATGGTGTTTCTCCAGCCTCTAATGTACCTCCGAAAAAACCCCAAGTGTGTTTGTTTCTCTTGTCTGCGTTCCTTAATTGTAGCAAACATCGACCTGTGTCGGTAGCTAAAAATATGACGCCAGCGGCGGTAATACTCATATTAATTATTTATGTATCTTAAAGTATTAAGCGCCAGTACCCTGGATTATAAACTCCTTGGTAGCTACTAATCCATTCAGTACCGTCCCAACGATACTGCTCGCTAGTTGTGTTGTTAGTTACCCACTCTTGATCAGTGCTTGCTGTAGGATCAAACCCAATAGTCCAAGCACCGCTACTATAAACTAAAATACTTTGCGCAGGAGCATCTACGTCCCAACCGTTGTTAAATTCTGCCGTAATCGGCTCCAGAATCAAATACCTATCACCTTCTACTGCGCTGGGCGCACTTGTTAATTGTGGATCTAATATACCGTTAAGATTATCTAGTGTATTCCCAGGCAGCGTATCAGTATCCAGGACAAACGTAAGTTCATTGCTATTGCTTCCTTGACTAACAGACCCGATAACAAGTTCTGTTCTATCCTTAAAATCATTGTTTAAGTTAAGTTCTATTCTACTTGTGTTTGTTAGTTCGCCTTGCATTTCTATTAAGTCTGCCCAAGGTTGTCCCTGAGAAGAATTATTTAATAATGTAACGATATTAGATTCAACCTCAACATAATAGTCGTTTGGCGTAACAACAAGAGTTGCATCATCGTCGAAGTCACCAAAGAAATCGTAGTATGCAGGACTGTATCCAAGTTCCTCTATACTTCGTACAGAATTTATATCAGTTATGATTCTTTGTATAATCTGCTGCCTTGTGACTTTTGCTGGTGGATTAAGCCAGATGCCAAGTTCAAATGTTAGTGTAGCAACGTCTAATGTATCCTCTGGTCCTTGAGGTATGCCTCGACTCGACCAATCTAGGTTAATTAGTTCTAGCTCGAATACATTGCTCCAGTCCAATGGGTTATCATTGACTTGTAATTGCAAGCCAGGGTTAAAAAGAACTAGTAACTGCTCTAATATTTGTAGCTTACTATCAGTATTAGTAGTCCAAATATCAACTTGTATTGTTAGATTGTACGGAACAGGCATGTAGCGTTCTAGCGTGTACAAGTTGCCTTGTTCACTAGTGTAAGTGCCGCTGTCGTTGTTCCACTCCCGCTCTGCTACTTGCTTTGTGTCTTTAAAGAACGGGTCTTGCCTGCGCTCATTTGAGATCGCTATTGATTGTAGTCCTACAGTGATTTGTGGAGCACTATTAACAATGTTCTCTGAATTTTCACGTAGTATTTGTGCAACCATTCTGCTAGCAGATGCATATTTACATGGCACTCGATTGTAAACTACACCAGTGCCAGATGTTTCAGCAACCTCGAAGTGAGAAAAAACTCTCACTAGCTGTATTAGGTAGCGTTTTATTTGTGCATCGTAAAAATAATCCATGTTTGCCATATTATGATCCTAGTGCTATCTTCTCGATGTCATTTACTCTGTTTAGCCAGCCCTTGCCGAACGTATCGAAGTGGTGTAATTGCTTGTAGTAATTTCTACGCATTTCTTGAAATAAGAGTATAGTGTAATTTTTGCCATGCTTTTTATAGTAATCGTTTGCTGTTTTTATTGTCTTGGGCCCAACTATGCCGTCAACAGTAGCACCTACCATTTCCTGTAGGTATCTTGAGCTACGATTAACACCAGCATTAACACCAAAGTCAAATACACAAAGGGCTAAGCCTTCAGGCAAGTACTCTGCACGTAACGGATTCCAGTATTTTTCTTTGTATATAGGAATAACATCAGCGTGTGTAAGTTCACGCATATCTTGTTCGGTGACTTTTTTAGTAGTATAATTTTCGTATACTTTTTTAGTGATACCCATATTAGTAATTCCACCCGGATCTTTAGGATGATTTACGAAGCCTCCTTCCCATTTTAAAATTGCTTCTAAGCTCTTGTTAAACTTTTCACTCATATTAGTCATCCGTTCTAGGTTTTATAACTTTGCTCATGTTTGTTTTAACTGGGGCTATCTCCCCGTCAGTATATTCTGTTGTATCATCGTTGTTGATAAACGTAGTAAGTACACGGTTCGCAGCAGCCCATACATTTTTATTATCGTCAGCAATCTTAAACCAGCGATTTCCTCCTTTGCGGAATAATCTATTTGGAGAAAAATCAGTGCGCAAGAAGTAATCCCCATCCTGTACGCCTTCAGTCGGAAACTCTGCACCAGACCCAACAAGCTCTAATCCGTTCGGTGGCTCGTCACCTCCCGCACCATAATCGAATCCAAGCACAGGTTTGTCGGGAACCTCTGGATCATAATACAGGTGTGTATTATCGCGATATTGAGGATCCCATTGCACATCAGCTTCTGCTTGTTCTAACAACGCATCATTGATAACGATATCAGTTTTGTATTGACTAATAAGATTACGCAAGTCGCAGCAATCTTCGCCGGTACCAAGTATGTCTCTGTATTCTTGACTGTCGGTTATAGGACCTAACTTAACCTTCCACAAGTGAGGCCACCAACCAGGATCATATCCTTCGCTTGGCCTAGAACCTTCTTGGACTACGTAAAATCTGTTTATTGCCTCGTCACGACCTAATAGTAAATCATCCCTGAGGTGCGGAAGCTCTAATACATCGCCAGGCATAAGTTTTCTGCCTAGTTGCTCTACCATGCTTTCAATGTGAAAGTTCATGAACAACGTATCGCTTTGTAAGAACAAACCGAATTGAGTTAAGTCGTACGCATCAGTATCCTGGATATTGTACTGACCACGTAATTCATATAGTGTTGTATCATACTTGCGATCACGATTCTCCAGGAATAGTAAATCCTGTATGAACAACTCGTCGGGAGTATCGCTAGGTGACGAAGGTCCTGCGTTAGGATCATCGCTAGTAACATTGTTTTGAATGCCTAAGTAGCGGTGTACTAATACACCTGTTCCACCAGCATACATGTGTTCGCCAATAATACGGTCAATAAAACTGAAGTCATTGCCTTTAATCGGGCGCCAAAGTGATAACCTAGGCATTTACTTTCTCCTTTTGCTCACAGTATTTATCAATATTTTGTGAAATTTAACGATCCTGAAGTGGTTGACAACCCAAAAATATGTGTTATTAGCGTATTGGCACCAGAATATTAATTAGAAAGCTATATAAATCAATGACTTACGTGGTTGACAATATACATATATGTGTTATTATGTATATGTAGGTTTAAGATGGATATGCGATTGAAATCGTTTGAATGGAAACCAGTTGTATGCCCAGCCTGCAAAGGCAAGGATGGCGATTGCACCCGATGCGATGGCAGTAGCTGGATAACCGTTGAGCCTGACAATCCCTTCTATGAAGTTCTGCGTAAGCAAGAGCTTGACAAAAACTAAATACCTGTTAAACTATATAATCAATCGAGGAATGTAACTATGGCTAAACGTAAACATATTAATTCAGGTGGCCAGACAATACCAGAATGGTCGTTGATTCATCCGGATGCTAAGCCGTATACCTCGCAAGGTATTACTCGCGATTACGATCGCTTGATTTGGGAAGCTTCTTACTATACTCATTATGAAGTTTCTACAAAAGTCATTGCTTCTGAATTTGTAAAGTACTGTGCAAAAGTGTATGGCAAGAAAGAAGCAGCCCCGCTAAAGAAACTCCCTGATCACCTTTTTGCTACAATCGGCAAGTATACTTACATTCTAAACAAAGGTGGTGTCCTTGACGAGGAGCGCATGGCGCGCATTGACGAGCATTTTAATTTGTTTGTTACAGCCGGAACAGCAGAAGGTGTGAAAGAAGCAGCAGATCAAGTACTTGAAGATGCTAAACCGAAAGCTCCAGTTATCTCTATTCAGCAACGTATGCGAGATCAGGTGTTGGACCTAGTAAGCGAGTGGGAGCAATACTTGGATATCATGGTTGAAGCTGATATGGAAGTAGGTACTAAGTTTGATCCCTACAGTAACATCCTAAGTCATGAGACGGAAATCAAGCCAGCTCATGCTAAGATTATTAAAGATCAGTTCGAAAGTATGTTGCAAGAAGCTCAAGAAGTAGTTGAGTGGAAAGATGAAGAAATCAAAGAAGCATACGCCCACCTAGATACTGCAAAAAAGCGCAAGGCGTTTCTTGCATTTTACGAGCAAATTGCTACAGCATGTGATACTATCATTAATACAGGCAAAGCAACCCGCAAGACCCGCGCTAAAAAAGCGCCGACTAAAGACAAGTTGGTTGCTAAGATTAAGTACAAAGAGTCTGATCCTAATACAGGGTTAGCAAGTATCAACCCTATTAGTATCATTGAGTCTCAGATCCTTTGGGTGTTTAATACTAAGAATCGTAAGCTAGGCGTATATGTAGCAGACGAGTTAACAGGACCGCTTACCGTTAAAGGTGCTAGTATTATAGGCTTCGACCCAGTTAAAAGCGTACACAAGACCGTACGAAAGCCCGAAGAGCTACTTAAAGGTGCAGGCAAGCTAGCGCGTACTAAGATCCAGAAGCTATACGATGGTATTAAGGCAACTGACACTAAAATGAATGGTCGGTTAAACGAGCACACTATACTGATCAAAGTATTCTGATAAATATAATTATGGATATAGGATACGATAGCAGAGAAAAGTTAATCAGACAAACTCAGTTGCGTTTAGCAGATGGTATGATTGATGTAGAATTAGATAGAGACCATTACGATGCAGCAATTGATCTAGCGGTAGCTAGATTCAGACAGCGTAGCGGTAATGCAACTGAAGAAAGCGTTATCTTTATACAAACTCAACCTGACCAAAATGAATATGTGCTGCCTAACGAAGTTATAGAAGTTGAGCGATTATACAGAAGAGGTGTAGGTGGTTCATCAGGTACTGGTAGTAACTTTGATCCATTCGATGCAGCGTTTAATAACATGTATTTGCTTAACGCAGGCCAGATTGGCGGCATAGCAACGTTTGAGTTCTTTAGCCAATACAAAGAAACAATTAGTAGGGTCTTTGGCTCCGAGTATGATTTTAATTGGAACCGCAACTCACACAGACTTACTATTCTAAGAAACATAAAAACACAAGAGGAAGTAGCAATAACTGCATACATGTATGTACCTGAAAATATATTGCTGCAAGACGTATACGCATCTAATTGGTTGGCTTCGTTTACTTTAGCTCAATCTAAGATGATGTTAGGCGAAGCAAGAAGTAAATACGTTAGTGGCCTTCCAGGCGCTGGCGGTGCTGTCCAACTTAACGGAGAGCAACTCAAGACAGAAGCTCAACAAGAAATATCCGATCTAGACGAGCAACTTAGTAATCTTGAAGATGGAAGCGAACCACTAGGATTTATTATCGGGTAACAACACCACACAAAAGGTACACACATGATATTAGGACTGGTTGGTTTTATTGGTTCTGGAAAGGGAACGGTTGCTGAGATACTAGTTTCAAAAGGCTGTCAAACAGATAGTTTTGCAGCACCACTCAAAGACGCATGTTCAGCAATATTTGGTTGGCCAAGATATTTGCTCGAAGGCGACACAGTAGAAAGTAGAGAATTTCGAGAAACACCAGATATGTTTTGGTCATCAAAGACCGGAATAAATCAATTCACACCTCGGCTAGCATTGCAGCTGATAGGCACTGATGTAATGCGTAATCATTTCAATGAGAACATTTGGTTGAATAGTCTAGAGTATAGGTTCAGATGTGCTTGCAGGGCTGATGCAAATATTGTTGTAAGTGATGCTAGATTTAAAAACGAATTGCGACTAATACAACAGCTAGGTGGTAAGGTAATTTGGGTCCAGCGAGGCGATTTACCTGAATGGTATGACTGTGCTAAGCTGGCGAATGAAGGTGACGCCGCAGCTAAAAAAGAAATGTGTTCCAAATATAAACATGTACATGTCTCAGAATGGGAGTGGATCGGGTTTGATTTTGATTATACTATCACGAATGATAGCACTATAGCTAATTTGCAAAAAGCCGTAGAACCACTGTTCTCTAGCGCCACTCCTTCACTCCAAATAATTTAAGGTTCTATTTATCAAAAACAAGTGAATCCGAAAGGACCTAATCCGTTTAATACCCTTTTTCTCCCTTTTTTAATAAATACTGTTATCCAGATAACAATACAACGGGGAGAATAAAATGGCAACACTAGTTTCACCAGGAGTAAGCGTAACAGTTACAGATGAGAGCTTTTACGCAGCAGCAGGAACAGGAACTGTTCCACTAATCATTATTGCTACAGCGCAAGATAAATCTGCGCCAGACGGCAGTGGTGTAGCTGCGTTTACGACCCAAGCAGAAGCAGGCAACGTAAAATTAATTACTAGTCAACGTGAGCTACTTACAAACTATGGTAACCCTGAGTTTAAAACACTTAACGGAACACCATTGCACGGACACGAACTAAACGAGTACGGACTACAAGCTGCATACAGCTTTATGGGTCTTGCTAATCGTGCATATATTTTAAGAGCAGACGTTAACTTAGATGAGCTAGATGCTCAAGAATCAGAACCAACATCACCACCAGCAGGTGGATCATACTGGTTAGACATTACTTCTAGTCAACTTGGTATTAAGCGTTACGACGGCACCGATTGGGTAGCACAATCAGTTGGCTTCTTCGGCGCGTCAGAAGTAACAGGAACTGTAGCACTAGAAAATGTTGCACCTAAAACTTCAACAGGCCTTAACGGTACATTTAAGGCACTTGTAGTTGATAGCGAAGGCAACACAACTACAACTATTAAAATATACGAAAAGATCAGCGGCGCTTGGTTCCACGTAGGCACAAGCGGATGGGACAGTGCATCAGGAGCAGCAGATTTCCAAATTGCTCCTCACACTGCTCTCCCAGTTCTACGTTCAACAGATGCAGCACTAGAAGCAGGTGATGTTGTTCTTCAAACAACTACACCAAACAACGGTACTGCACTAAGCGTTAAAGTATACGATACTGCGTCAGGTCAATACCTAACTGAAAGTGTTGTAAACTACGAAGCTTCATTTGCAGCGTATGACGATTACACCGCACAAGGTGGTGTTCAACTAGGTGATACCTGGGCAGACTTTACTGCTGATGACGCAACAATACTAATAAAGCGTCACAACGGTAGCAGCTCATTAATTATTGACGAGCCTACAACTGTTCAGCTAGCTGATGTTGTACTAGACCAAGCAGATGCAGCTGGCAATATTGCTCTAAGAATTATCATTAATGACAACGACATACAGCAAACTGGTACCGTTGGTATTATTGATGTATCATTAGACGGCTACGCAAGTGCTAATACAGATATTACAGTAGAAGATGCATACACTGCAATCAACGATGCATTAAGTGCAGCGAACGAGAGCTTAACACAAGCATCTGAGCTTGTAATTAGTGATGTAGATGGACAGTTTACAGTATCTAGTGCAAACGGTCTTAACATACGGTTTGAATCAGCTGAAGTTGCAGGGTTTGGTCCAGGGTCAATTTACCTTGGTACTGAAGATGCAGTTACTGACCCAGCTACGTTTAGTAACTGGGAAGACCTAAACTACACAGCAAGCGCATCTGAACTAACAGGTGACTTAGTTGACGGAACACTTTGGTACGATTCACTAGTATCTAATACTAATATCGATATCCTATACAACAACAATGGCACCTGGGAAACATATACTGGTGACGTTAATGTTGCAGCAAGTGAGCCAACACTACAATCAGATCTAACTGCACTAGAGCCAGGCGACCTTTGGGTTAGCTCTGCAGACTTAGAAAACTATCCAGCTATTTACAAGTGGAGCGGAAGTGTTTGGGTACAGATTGATACAGCAGACGGCGACTCAGCTGACGGCATTGTATTTGCTGACGTAAGAGCTAGCGCAACAGCTTCTTTTGATAGCGATGCACCTAACGTTGCACTATACCCATACGGTATCTTAGTATGGAACAAGAGAGCTTCGGGTGGTAACATCAAGCAGTGGGACGAGACTAACAGCCGTTGGGTTGATTACTCTGGTAACAAGAATGATGGTTCACCATACATGCTACGCAAAGCACAGCGCCGCGCAGTAGTACGTCAGTTACAGGAAGCTATTTCAACTAATACTGACATCCGTAACGAAGGCAACCGCTTTAATCTTTTAGCTTGCCCTGGTTATCCAGAACTAATGGATGAGATGATCACACTTAACGTTGACCGTAAGGAAACAGCGTTTATTATTGGTGACACTCCTCTACGTCTAGCATCAGATGCTACTAGCATTCAGTCTTGGGCAACCAATGCTAACAATGCAGTAGAAAACGGTGAAGATGGCTTAATATCTAATTATGCTTATAGTGGTGTTTACTATCCACATGGCTTAACTAGTTCATTAGACGGTACTAACATTGTTGTACCATCAAGCCACATCGCTCTACGTACACTAGCGTTTAACGACCAGGTGGCATTCCCATGGTTTGCACCAGCTGGCTTCCAGCGCGGTGTTGTTACTAATGCGACAAGCGTGGGTTACATTAAAGCTAGTTCAGGAGAGTATGTACCAGTTAGCTTGAGTGAAGGACAACGTGATGTATTATACGTTAACAACGTTAACCCAATTGGCAACTTCCCTAACAGAGGATTAGCTGTATTTGGTCAGAAGACATTGAGTCCTAATGCTAGCGCACTGGATCGTATTAACGTAGCGCGTCTTGTAGTTTACATTCGTGAGAGACTAGACGACATTGTTAAGCCGTTCTTGTTTGAGCCAAACGACGAGCTTACTCGTGCTAACGCTAAAGTAGTTGTTGATCGTTTCCTAGGAAACTTAGTATCACAGCGTGGACTATTTGACTTTGTTACAGTATGTGATGCGTCAAACAATACTCCAGCGCGTATTGATCGCAATGAGCTTTGGATTGATGTTGCTATTCAACCTGTTAAGGCAGTTGAATTCATATACATTCCAGTTAGAGTACAAAACACTCTTGGACAAACTAACTAAGAGATTGTTTACAAATAAAGGAAGGAGCTTAATTGCTCCTTTTTTTACGGTTAACAGATCTGTTATAAGCAATCACTATTACGTTAAATAAGGGCATGTATATAGAAGTGCAAGATATTCCAGAAGGGTCAAAAGGCCTGCGTATCTGGGACAAGAAAGAAGACTACTTAGACGATATCAAAGTTATGGCTGTTCTGCTAAACAAAGGAAACGGCGTAGCCGAAGTAGGGTTAGTTAAAGGGGCTATTAGTAATGAAATAAACATTGCTATCGGCTTAGAAGCATACAAACTTGGGTTTAACATATTACAATTTACAGTAGTTAAAGGATCATCTGTGTCTAGGTGGGCTAAGTTCATTAAGACAGACGATCAGTTCGACTATTACCAGGTCGATCTTGGTGCAGCAGTAGACTACTTCTTAGCAAACGGCAGTATTTAAAACCACAAATATAATTAACACACCAGTTAATGATTTTTAGTAATTATAGATAAATATTGTTATAGAATAATAAGAACTTATGTTCGTAGGAGAAAAAAATGGCAAATATTCAAACTGTAGAAACTCGTAGTAAGTTTGGTATCCCGGTTACAGGAGCTAGCGGCTCTGGCATGTTAATGCCTAAGCTAAAGAATCGTTTCCGTGTTACTATGCTTGGCGGCTTTGCAGGCGAGCCTGAAGCAAGAGTTTTAACTCAGCAAGTATCAACAGTAGACAGACCTAAACTTACATACGAAGAAGTTGTGCTAGACAGCTACAACTCAAGAATGTATATTCAGGGCAAGCACACTTGGGAAACTATTAGTCTTGTTGTTCGTGATGATATCTCGAATGCAGTAACAAGATATGTTGGCGCACAAGTACAGCGTCAGCTAAACCACTTCCAGCAAACTACTCCAGCTGCTGGCAACGACTATAAGTTCGATATGCAAATCGAAGTAATGGACGGTGTTAACGCAGGAGCAAGTGAAGTATGGTTCCTTGAGGGTTGTTTCCTAACTAACGTTGATTATGATGGCGGTGATTATACAACAGCAGAACCTGTATTGATTACTATGCAAGTGCGTTTTGATAACGCTACTCAGTACTCAGGTGATAACGATGTTAACGGACGCGCAGATGGTCCTGAACCGTTCCCACAAGATACAACTGGTCTATTGAATACACTAACTAACCAGGCTTAATAGCTTAGGTTAACGGAGAACCGCATGTCTAGATTATTTGATATTTTCGGTATCGGAAGTAACAAGAATTTTTACATGCGGGACTTTAAAAACGCATACAAGTACCGTCCTGACATAAACCCTGTAAGACAACCTTTTCAGGGTTACGTTAATTTTATTTTTAACCGAGATTTATACACGAGACTTTACGGTGATCCCACCGGCAATAACGAGTTTCGCACGAACATAGGTAGCTTACTACAATCAGCTGAACTACCTAGTGTTTCATTTGAAACAGAAACATTAAACGAATATAACAAAAAGCGCATAATAAACACTGGTGTAGTTTATGAGCCTGTTAACATGACTGTATATGATACAGTTAATAATGAATGGCTTAGTACGCTAATGAAATACTTTGCTTATCATTACATGGATCCTCGCAACGAGCAAGGCGTCGGGGATAGAGATATGCAACCACCGGGAACTAATCCAGGTGAGCGTAGCGGATCAACCGCACTAGATATGGCTAATACATACTTTGGTAATGTTACTAATTTCGACAGCAACTTATCTGGCTACAATCCAAACGAAACAGCACACTTCTTTGAGCGTATTGACTATGTGCTATATCACAAGAACAAAGGCGTCCAGTACAGTTTAATTAATCCAGTGCTAACTAGTTTTAAGCCTGGCAGTATTAATTATGCAGAAAGCACAGGAGTAATGGATTTCCAGTTAGCGTTTTCTTATGAGAAGTTTACTGTGCATAATATTGCTAACTTTGATCTAACACCAGAGGATGCTGATAGATTTGAGGATGCGAGTGAACTAGTAGGCCCAGCATTTGCTCCAGCCGACTTACCTACAGTAGCAATAGAACAAAACCTTAGAACACTAGGAGCAACTACCTCTGGTGAAACTTCGCGAGACAGAACAGGTCAACGTGGTGTAGAAGACAATTCCCCTGACATAGTTGGACCACCAGGTGCAGCAGTACCTACATATCGACCAGGTGATGTAACTACAGCAGACGGAACAGATAATAGGCAGTTTGACAACCCTTTTGTTGATGCTATTTTTGATGTTATCGACAACGGAGTAGTTGCAGCCATTAATGGTGGCGACATTGAAGACGTGGTCGTAAGAACTGCGATAGGTGGCGTAACTGGTATTGTTTCAGACATATTCGGTGATGACGAGAGTTAACTATGACAGAATCACTTTACCTTACATTTGGAAACGAGCGTAAATATCGTATCACACAAGATACGTTAGTTGCTTATTTAGAAAATGCCACTATTAAGTTTCCTTTACCAGAAGCTAGCAGTGAATTACTTTCTGAGCTTGCAGACACAACATCAATTAACCCACAAGAGTTAGATACAGTTAAATCTAGGCTAATTAGTATTGGGTTCGGTGAGCCCAGCGCAGTCACTATGGCTAGCGTACTAATTCAAGTAGCTAAAACTCAAGGGGTTAGCCCAATGGAGTACTTTAGTTTAAACGAAGCTAGTCTCAAGTTAGCTATTGATACGTACACTACTATTAATGCGCTAAGACCGTCAGGTAATAGAATAGGACTAACTACTCCTATTGAAAATAAGCGCAGTAGACAACGCACTTTAATTAAGCCATGAGCAAATGGCAAAAAGGCCGATATCAAGTAAAGAACCCAGAGAAGTACGTCGGGGCACAAGCACCTATATTCAGAAGTAGTTGGGAACGAGCTTTTTGCGAGTTCTGTGATAACCATCCTAGTATCTTAAAATGGGATAGCGAAAATATCAAGATACCGTATTTTAATCCAATAAAAAATAGATATGCTAATTATATTCCAGATTTTATGATTCAGTACGTAGACAAAGACGGCACCAACCATGTAGAGCTAATTGAAATAAAACCTAGCTCTCAAACTACGCTGGAAGGCGCAGGTAAAAGTAGGGGTAATAAAATGTCAGTTGCATTGAATGCAGCTAAGTGGGAGGCAGCACAAGCATGGTGTTCTCAAAGAGGCATACGTTTCAAGGTTATCAATGAACATCAAATTTTCCATACTAAGAAAAAACGCAAGCCTAAGAAGCGCAAGTAGTTGCTCGTAATTTGATAATCTTATAGTAAGTACGGATAAATATTATTATGACCAAGAAACTAGAAGATGAATTTAATTTGCCACCGCTCGATACTAACAAAGAAAGCAGTGTTGAAGAAACTAGAGAAGTAAGTGTTGTAGAAGTAGAAAATGCAATTACTATTTCTGAAAAAATAAACGATGCCCTAAAAGAAATTCGTGGCATGGAAGTACATGACGACGAAATGGACGAAATTGCACTAGAAGCAATGGAAAGCTATCAACAGCTAATGAGTTTAGGCATGAACATGACTGATATGGCTGCAGGCGGCGTATTTAATAATGCTGCTGGTATGCTTAAAATTGCGCTAGAAGCAAAAGATAGTAAAGTAACAACTAAATTAAAGCAACTTGATCTAATGATAAAGAAAGCTAATCTTGATCAAAGAGCAAAAAAAGATAGTCCAGCAAGTGAAGAAGAAGAAATAGAGGCTAGGGTGTTTGATCGCAACGATCTATTAGCTATGCTTAATAAGAAAGACGACGAATAATTTTAAAACTTTGATAAATAGTTGTAACTTAGGAGAATACAACTATGCAATTCAAAGACTTCCTAACTGAGAGTTTCAGTAAAGAATACGCATACCGCATTAAATTTGCTTGCGACTGTGGCACAGAACAGATGGATATGCTTGAAGGATGCCTTCAAAAATACAACTTTTTGAGTGCTGCACCATTTAAAAGAACCCCAATACAAGAAAACCCTGTAGAGTTTGTGCGAGCTAAAGGCTTAAACTGTGTATCAGAGGTTTCATCTACAGACATCGTTCTGAAGTATCCAGCTAACCCACGCATACTTGAAGTATGGCTTGCAGTAAACATGGGCATTGATCATAATCGTGTTATCGTTTACGGTATTGATGAGCCACGCCGCACAGAAGCTGACATGGCTGCTGAGCGTGTTGCTAACAACGTTGATCGTTATGTTAACGAAGACGATGCATTGCTTGCTGATGAGAACATGGAACATCCGCACTATGCTGCACAAATGGAAGAAGAAATTGATAACCTATACGGTGAAGAATACAATGATAAGTTCCTAGCAGAACTAAAACGAATCCGTGACGAAAAAGGCGCAGATTATTTCCGTGCTTATCCAAGTAAAGACGAAATCATGGGTGCCAACCTAGCACCATTATGGGACGAGCTACACAATGGCACTAACATGGGCAAGGGCGTTGAAGGAAAAGAAGTTAGTATTAACGACCAGAATCTAGGGAGCAGATAATGCGTGATGAGATGAAACAGCTCTTAGCATTAATGGAGTCAGCACAAGAAGAAGAAATTGCTAACACTATTATGCAAAACGGTGGGTACACCGCACTAGAACAATATGCAAGCGGAGAGAAAGAGTTTATTACTAGCTCTATGTACGAAGCACTGTTTGATCTGCTCATCCACGAAATGCCATACGGTGTTGCTAAAGCCCGTGACGGCGAACCCGATACTTGGATATTAGACTATCTAGAATCACACGGCCACATGCACAATGCAGACATGGGTGCAGAAATGGCACAGTACGAATCAGAGGAACTAGAAGAAGCAGTATTCCACGCTAATATCGATGACGCTGATTATCAACAAATACGCCGAGCAAGTATGCGCGGCAACTTCAATCATAAGTTTTCACGCAAAACAAACGGTGATGTTAGATTTACAACTAGACAGCCACAAAGGCTAGCAAAAGACCTAGAGAAGATTATCGACTCAGGTGAAACATCATGGACAGATATATTAGACATCTATGGCGTTCAGAAAGATGCTGCAAAGTCAGATGGTACCCCAGTAGCGTATGCTGGTGGCGGTGCATTTGCTGAAGAAGCAGACGAAGAGATGCAGACAAATGAAGCAAAGTCGCTATCCTTTAAAGATGGCAAAGACATTAAAGTAGCACAGTTTTCTAAGTCTCCTAGTGTGTTTGTTATTGCTAAGCCAGGTAAAAACGGATACAATATGTTTGTATGGGACGAAGAGTCCGGCAAAGGCGAACCACTAGCAAGAATGATTCCTCGTGATGCGTTTCAGACTATCTTAGATCGTCCGTATAACACTAAGAAATTTAAAATGGCAGGCGGTATTAAGCAGCTTGAAGAAGCACCAGGCGACATTCGCAAAGGACTAGGTGTTGCAGCATTGCTAGCTACACTAGGGCTAACTATGCCAAGCGCAAACGATACTCCTCTTGGACAAGCAATGCAACAAGCAGCAGCAAGCGGCGATGCAGTAGCAGCAAAGCACCTAGATCAGTTAGACTTTTATGCTGATGAGAATCCTGCAATGTTACAAAAACTAAGCGCAAAGTATTTAAGCAGAAATGAAATAGATGAAGGTATTACAATAACAGCAGATAGCATGGAAGAACTACAGCAAATGCTACAATTAGCAGGCGTAGAAACAGTAGTACCGGTTGAAGCAGAGCCAGCAGTAATTGGTTACGAAGAACCTGCCCCAATGGAACCAGAAATACCAATGGCAGCAGAACCATCAAGCGATTGTGATCCTTGTCAAGGTAACGCTGAGTTTGCTTACAATACAGACCAAGATGAAATCCTTCAAGTAATTAAGGATAAAATGCAGAGACACTTAGGTAGATAAATGGCTGCCAAAGGCACTGCTGACACTACGTTAGTTAAATCAGCGTATGTAAAGCAATCATACACACAAGAAGAACTCATAGATTTCCAGAAATGCTGCGACCCTGTACATGGCGCATTGTATTTCATGCGTAACTTTATGTGGATACAGCACCCTACCAAAGGTTCGATGTTGTTCGAACCCTACGAATATCAGTTAGATCTAATAGAAAATTATAATCAACATCGCAAAAGTATTAATATGCTTGGCCGCCAGATGGGCAAGACAACAGTGGCAGCAGGATACTTATTATGGTATGCTATGTTTAGGCCAGATAGCGAAATACTTGTAGCAAGTAACAAGGGTAAAAACGCAGCTGACATTATGCGTAGGATACGCTATGCATACGAGCATTGTCCGGATCATATTAGAGCAGGTACTTCTGAATACAATAAAGGAAGTATATCATTTGATAACGGTTCTCGCATAGTAGCAGAAACAACAACAGAAACAACTGGACGAGGTATGTCTATCTCGCTAGTTTACTTGGACGAATTCGCATTTGTTAAAACTGGTATTGCTAGTGAATTCTGGACCTCATTATCACCCACACTTGCAACGGGTGGTAAGTGTATTATTACAAGTACACCGAACAATGACGAAGATATATTTGCTAACATTTGGCGTCAAGCTGAAAATATCTTCGACGAGTTCGGAAACGAGTTAGACGGTGGTGTCGGCAGAAACGGATTTAAGTCATACATAGCTAAATGGGATCAACACCCTGACAGAGACGAAGCGTGGGCAAACGAAGAACGCAGTAGTATTGGCATCGAGCGATTTAAACGTGAGCATGAATGTGAATTTATTATCTTTGAAGAGACACTAGTTGATCCTCTGTTTCTCGTAGATATGCAAGGTAGTGATCCTCAAATGAAACATGGGCAAGTACGTTGGTACAAGTACCCAGATCCAAACTCAACTTATGTAGTAGCACTAGATCCTAGCACAGGAACAGGCGGTGACCCAGCCGCTATACAAGTAGTAGAGTTACCTTCGATGGAGCAAGTTGCTGAATGGCAGCATAATAAGACACCTATTGAAGGACAAGTAAAATGCTTAATGGAGATAATGCGTTTCTTAGAAGATTACAGTGTAGCACAAATATACTGGAGCGTAGAAAGCAATGCAATTGGTGAAGGTGCTCTTGTTGTCATTAGAGACACCGGAGAAGAGAGCTTCCCTGGAGAAATGCTACACGAGCCAAACAAAGTAGCAGGTAAACGTGGTCGCCGAGGATTTTATACTACACCTAAAGTTAAATTAGAAGCATGTTTATCATTAAAGCGATTTATAGAAACTAACAAACTTAAAATACGAAGCAAGGTACTTATTACTGAGTTAAAGTCTTTTGTTGCCAGAGGCAATAGCTTCGCAGCAAAACCTGGCGAACATGATGATACAGTCATGAGCATGGTGCTTATTGTTCGTCTTATTTCTTATATTGCTACGTTTGAAGATAAAGTGTATGATGTAATAAACGCTAATCTAGCTAACAATATGCTAGACGACTATGAGGATGACTGGGACGCACCTATGCCGTTTGATCTTTCCTAAAAACGATAAATAGTTGCAACAGGAGAAAACGATGTCGATAAATGTAAAAAATATTTCATCAGCAGTCTTTAACCTAGTTAAAGGTTACGGGTTGTTAGTCAAGGCATATAATGACGTAGGTGAAATAGTGTTTGACCCAGAAGAAGCAACTAGGTTTGTTATTAGCGAACCTAACATGCTTATTGGTATTAACGAACAAGAAGAAGTGGTTAAGCTAAGCATTTACAAGAAAGACAACAACGATCTTACTGACGACTTACGTAGGCAGATTAAAGAAATAGCAAAAAAATATTTGTTTAACTTTGACTTTGGTTTGTTTGGTAAAAAACTAAAACCGGTTGAATCTGATAAAATTGAGATTGATCGCAATAAACAAGAAGACGTGGAGAGCGGGGTGATAGAAGGTATAGATGATTTAAAGACGCTAGCAGGGCTCAATGAAGGTCCGGTTTGGAAATGTCCAGACTGTAAAAAAGAATTCCGTAATCGTAGCAAGTGGGAAGCACACATGAGCGATCCAAATGCACACGTTTCAAAAGCCAAACAAAACAAAGAAAAAGATGAAGCAGCAAAGACTAAAGTTCTCGACAAGTACTGGAAAATTTTTGTTGACACTGTTTCTAATGTTTTCCCAGATGGCGACCCAATTGACATGATGGCTAGCAAGTACAGAGACTTCGATATGGATCTGCTAACACAAGCAGCACAACGTCAAGGCTATGATCACCCTATGGATCATTGGGAAGATATGGCAAGAGACTTTGGTGGACCAAGCTACTTTGGTGAAGATCAAGATATCAACGAAGGTGCTATCCTTGATGGTATAGAAGGCTTCATTAGTTTGTTCAAGAAAAAGCCAACCCCGGCCTTAGTAAACGAACTGAAAGACGCTATGGCACAAGACTCGGAGCTTGCTGATATTGTTGCTAACGGTATTAACGCTAACGGTGTATGGCGCAGAGGCTATCGTTCCAAATTTGAAGACTATGTAACAAGCACTATGGATCCAGCGTATGCACAGAAGCTAGGGTTTGTTAGACGCGGATCAGCGCCTAATCCAAACTACGGTAAGAAAGAAGGTGGACTCACTGGGTTTATGGACCTTATCTTTACTGGCAAACGGCATATAGATAGAAAGAAAGAGCTTGTTAAAAAGAAAGGAGACCCCCGGAGGGCAGCAACTAGTATGGCTAACAATCTAAAAAATCCAGATTTCCGCAAGCATGTCACAGGAGAGAGCATTACAGAAGGTAAAAAGAATTCAGTCGAGGAACAAGATATGAACGATGAAACGGAAGAAGGCGTAATGGAAGGCTTAGGTCAAATGACCGGAAGCTCAAAGACCAGCTACCAGCCACTAGACAATGTTAAAATCGTTGTTAAGCACAAGAACCCAGTCAACGAAGAATCACGCGGCGCTCGTAGCAGAAACATTCATAGCATCTACATACAGCGTGGTGAAGAACGTTTCAAGATGCAAGAAAACAACCTGAAAGCAGCCCGTGCAATGGCACGCCATATTAACCAGGGCGGTGAAGTGTTTGATTCAGTTGGAACTTCGATTATGGAGATGGCTACTGAGCAACGCAAACTAAAAGAGTTTGTTCGTTACGTTAAGAGTGCAAAACTTATCAACGAAACAAACGAAGAATACGTTCAACTAGCTAAAGAAAACATTAACTACATCAAGACTACATTAGAAAAATTGTGTGGTGCTAAGACGTATGCTAATGCAGTAGAGAGCATCGACGACTATAATAATGTAGAAATCCTCGAAGACGACCTAGACTTAGAAAGCAAGTTTACCGAAACACACTTTGATGACAAGGTAGCTAGCATATCGGGTTCAATCGCTCGATCTATTAGTAAGCGTGACAGATATCAGCGCACAGTTGAAGCAGCTATTGCTAACGAGTCTTTTGACGGCGTAACTAACTTGTTACAAGAAACTGATGGAGCAATAGAATTTGCTACACCACAAGCTAGACTAAGTCATCAAGTTTCACGTTTAGGTGATGCAGCACAAAACGAAACACTTAGAAATCAATTATACAGTATTAGTAAAACATTAGAAGCAGGTGGCCAGTTAGGGCAGTTTGAATACAGTACTGTTAAAAATTGTTTACTAAAAGCACAAGAAGTTCCAACAGCAGATACTGCTCAAGCACAAGACGTAGTAGAAAGTTATGCAAAATTCTTAGAGCAATTTGATATTTTATAATATTACTGAATCCAAGAACCTTAAATTAAGCCTGTTTAACCGCAGGCTTTTTTTATGATTGATAAATAAAATTGTTAAAGCAAAAAGAAAACTGGATACAAATAGGTTGACTTATCTTTAATATGTTGTTATACTAGTCGAGAAGATTAAAATATAACATCTTAATAAACATTATGGCAAACATGGATTACATAAAAGGAGAATCATCATGGCCTCATTAGCAGAAATTAGAGCAAAGCTCGAATCAATGGAAAACAAGGGTGGTAACAACAACACCACTACAGACCGCGCACTATATCCCCACTGGAACATAAATGACGGCGAAACAGCTTCGCTTCGTTTCCTTCCTGACGCAAATCCCGACAACGTATTCTTTTGGGTTGAACGACAAATGATTCGTTTACCGTTCCCAGGAGTAGCTGGCGGTGACGCAAAGAAGCCCGTCTTAGTACAAGTACCTTGTGGTGAAATGTACGACGACACTTGTCCAGTTCTAACAGAAGTACGTCCTTGGTTTAAGGATCCGTCGTTAGAAGATATGGGACGCAAGTATTGGAAGAAGCGTTCTTACTTGTTCCAGGGTTTTGTAACAGATAATCCGTTGGACGAAGAAGAAGCAGAGAATCCAATTCGACGTTTCATGATCTCACCGCAGATCTTTAACATAATTAAGGGCGCACTTATGGACCCAGACATGGAGAACATTCCTGTAGATTATGTTAACGGTACAGACTTCCGTATAACAAAGCAAGTATCTGGTCAGTATGCAGATTATAATACTTCTAAGTGGGCTCGAAAAGAACGTGCTCTTACTGAAGAAGAATTAGCAGCAATTGACGAGCATGGTCTTAACGATCTGTCTAGCTTCTTGCCAGCGCGTCCTACCGCAGAGCATTACGAAGTAATTGCAGCAATGTTTGAAGCAAGCGTAAACGGTGAACTTTATGACCCAGCAAAATGGGGTAACTTCTACAAGCCATACGGTGTTGAAGTACCTGCTGGAGCACCTGAGCCTGGAGTGCAAGCAACTTCTGCCCCAGTAGCATCAATGGAAGCTGAAGTAACTAAAGCTGAAAAATCTTTTACTGCACCAGCAGCAGAAGTAGCAGAAGCAGCAGAAGCACCAGCACCAGCAGCAGCAGATGCAGATGATGGCAAGCAGTCAGCAACTGACATTCTTGCAATGATCCGCAACCGTTCTGAAGCGTAAAGGAGTAACTTCAAATGCAAAAACCCGTAGACTTATCAAAGTTCCGCGGGAGTATCACTAAATCTATTAGTGGTATTTCCGCTGGCTTCCATGACCCAAGAGATTGGGTCAGTACAGGTAATTATACCTTGAACTATTTGATCTCAGGGGATTTCACTAAAGGAATCCCCCTTGGCAAAGTAAGTGTATTTGCTGGGGAATCAGGTTCAGGCAAGAGCTTTATCTGTTCTGGTAATATTGTAAAGAGTGCTCAAGACATCGGTTGTCAGGTAGTGTTGTTTGATAGTGAGAACGCACTAGACGAAGAATGGCTACACGCACTTGATGTAGATACTGATCCAGCGAAGCTATTAAAAATTAACGTAAGCATGATTGATGACGTAGCTAAGACCATGTCAGAGTTCATGAAAGATTACAAAGCAAGTTATGGTGATCTTGATTACGACGATATGCCCAAAATGCTGTTTGTTGTTGACAGCCTCGGTATGCTACTAACACCTACTGACGTAGCACAGTTTGAGAAAGGTGACATGAAAGGTGACATGGGACGTAAGCCTAAAGCATTAACAGCTTTGGTTCGTAACATGGTTAACCAGCTTGCACCTTACCCTGTAGGAATTGTAGCAACTAACCACACATACGCATCGCAAGATATGTTTGACCCAGACGATAAAATCTCAGGTGGTCAAGGATTTATCTATGCATCGAGTATTGTTGTGGCTATGCGTAAGCTAAAGCTGAAAGAAGACGATGCAGGTAACAAAATTACACAAGTGCGTGGTATTCGTAGTGCATGTAAAGTAATGAAAACACGTTACAGCAAACCGTTTGAATCAGTGCAAATCAAGATCCCGTATGAGTCAGGAATGAATCCATACAGCGGATTGCTCGACATGTTTGAAGCTAGAGGTATTGTTACTAAAACAGGTAACAAGCTCGAGTATGTTTCTCCAATTACAGGCGAAGTTATCAAAGAGTTCAGGAAACAGTGGACTAATGATAGATTGCAGGTAATTATTGACGAATGGAATATGATTCCAGAAGTTATCATTGAGGACGACATTGACGAAAGCATTGTTGATACTGAAGCTGATATTATGGATCTTGATACTCTAGAAACCGAGGAGAGCGTAAATGAGTCCTGAGTTAGCATTACTAGATGAAGTATGGGACATAGTAAAGTCCCATGTGCATGAAAAAGAGCGCCTTGATGTGTGCGAAAGCATTTTTAGAACATTCGTCGAACATATCGGCATAGAGGATGTTGAAGTATATAAGAATGAATTTGACAGCATTATGAAGGCGGTTATTATTGCAGCAGCCGAAGAAGAAGAAGACGAAGAAGAAGATTGGGATTATTAATACATGAGCACTTGGTTTAACAAAATAGCAGATGACTTGACCGAAATTGTACCAGCAATTGATGCATTCGAGAAGGAACTGCTAGAGGCCAAGTGGGAATGTAGGATCTCAGGAACTTTAGAGTCTAATAGTTCAACACTTCCAGGTATCACTGAGCATCGCTTCAATCAGTTACAGGAGATTGAAGCGATCCTCGAATACCTTAATATAGTACTTAGGAAAGAGCGCAGCAAAGTATTCCGTAAGTACCTAGAAACGTACAACCGGCAGCTATCGAGCAGAGATGCAGAAAAGTTTGTAGATAGCGAAGATAGTGTTATTGATTTAACAATGCTAGTAAACCAGTTTAGTTTGGTAAGAAATAGGTACTTGGGCATCCTCAAGGGCCTGGATGTTAAACAATGGCAAATAGGACATATCACTAAGTTAAGAACTGCAGGATTGGAAGATATAGTAATTGACTAGCGATAAATACTATTGCTCCATTCAAAACAATAAGATTTAAAACCCCGCAATACTTATTGACAATACTGCATAATATGTTATAGTAGTATTGTCATTACACAAAGAGGATATAGAGATGATCCCGTTCGACTACAATGAAATCCGCAAAGAGATCCAAGAATCACCAGCAGATAGTTCTATTTACATCGGCACTGATTCTAAAGTGTTTTCATCTAAAGGAGAGGCTATGGTTGCATTCGTAACTGTAATCATTCTCCACTACGGATCAAGCAAAGGTGCTAAGATCTTTAAGTCGCACCGTACTGATCGTTATTACGGTCAAATCCGCCAGCGTCTGATGACTGAAGTTACAGATGCTATTGAAGCTGGTTTGGCAATAGCTGACGACATTGAAGATCGAGCATTTGAGATACACCTGGACATTAACCGTGACACTCGCTATAAGAGTTCAGATCTTGTAAAAGAAGCTACCGGTTATGTACTTGGCACACTTGGTTTCGAACCCAAGTTGAAGCCAGACAGCTTTGCAGCGTCAAGTGTAGCAGATCGTTTCTGTGTCAAGGATGCCCGCAAGAAAGCGGACACCCCAGCCCAAAAGCGCAAGCACAAAAATCGCACAAAGGCTATTACTTACTAGCCTTTACTACCACTGTACGGATGCACAGTACTGTGTGTTTGTACAGTATTTTACCCTCAAAATTCCTGGTTGACAAGCTCTAGATTGGTGTTATACTAATATAGTATTCACTGAGTTGCGAGTAGCAATTATGGAACGTATTACTGTATCTAAGCACCAGCGCCTGGGGTATGTTCACATAGAACAAGACTCCGAATTTGTAGGAAAAACAACAGGACTATCTGTGTATTGTGGCCTCAATTATGACGGCGACGATATATGGGCAGAAGCACTAGATAAGAAACAGTCTCAAAAAGGGTTATATCGCAGAGCAATGTATCTAGGGCTATCAAAGGATAAAGACTACGATACCGCATATACCATTGACATGGTTTCTGTGGACAATGCGTACCAGGGCTGGGGCATTGCCCCAAAAGTATACCGCAAGTTACTCAAAGCTAAGCCAGATCTTCTACTACGTGCAGGCACAGTGCAATCACCTGGAGGCCGTTATATTTGGTATAACCTGGCACAGTTTGAGGATATTGTAGTGTTCGCTCGAGCCCATAATGGGCGCATATATCCCCTGGACACAGACCATGACCTGAAAGAGCTATGCCTAGCCCACGCAGAACTATACGATAACGAACAGCGAGAATACGATGTTTTCGCTTGCGCAGCACGATAAAACGTAAGTCGTTGATTTTGTTGGATATTTTATTCCTTATAAATCAACGACTTACAAATCCAGTGGAAAATAAAGGAAATTATTTTAAAAGTGTATATAAATCAATAACTTATATGGTTGACACATACTGTAATGGTGTTATTATAGTTATGTTGGTTAGGAAAGTGCCAACATTATTAAACAAGATGCTGTGGGAGGCATTAGTATGAGTAATTTTGTTTTGGTTAAAGAAGGTTCATACCGTGGCGAGGCTATCGTTGACAGTGTGTTTCCTTTGGTCCAGCCTGCTAAGATTGGTAAGTCTGGTACGTTTGTTACGGTCGACGGCTCCTCGATGTTTGGAAGCCACCGATCAAAGATCCGCATTAAAGTTCCTAGCATGAATGAGATCCAATATATGCCCGACGGTGAAGTTACTGAGGCTGAGCCAGCTAAGCCAGCTAAGCCAGCAGAAACGACCGAAGAAGCATTGGACCGCATTGCGAAGCGTTTTAATATCCTGGATCAGATGACCGATGCTGTAGCAACTGGTGTCGTGCGCGGCCTGATTGTTAGTGGCCCTCCGGGTGTTGGTAAGAGTTTTGGTGTTGAACGTATTCTTGATGAGTACGAAGCAATGCACAAACTGTCAGGCGGTAAGTTTGCTAGGACTGAGGTTGTTAAGGGTTCGATGACTCCGATTGGCTTGTACCAGACGCTGTACAATAACGCAGACAAAGGTTCAATCCTGGTGTTTGATGACTGTGACAGCATTTTGTTTGATGAAGTGTGTTTGAACATGCTCAAGGCTGTACTTGATTCGGGCAAGAAGCGTCGGATTTCATGGAAGTCAGAAAGTTCTGCACTGCGCCGCGAAGGAATTCCAGATACGTTTGACTTTGCTGGTGGTGTTATCTTTATCACCAACGTTAACTTTGAAAACGTGCGTAGCAAAAAGATCCAGGATCACCTTGCTGCTCTTATGTCACGCTGTCATTACATTGACTTGGAGCTTGACACACTGAGCGATCGCTTCTTGCGTATTGACCAGATTGTTCGAGACGGTATGTTAGACGAATACAACTTCGGTGCAGAAGGTAATGCTGAGGTAGTGACGTTCATGAAAGATAACAGCGCCGCGCTCCGTGAAGTATCGTTGCGTATGGTACTTAAGGTTGCGGATCTGAAGCAAATGAGTCCTGAGACGTGGCAAGATCTTGCTAAGTCGACTTGTATGAAGCGGCTTGGATAACAAGTCCTCCCACTGAAGCTGAGCTGCTTCAACACCACCTCCCTAGCTAAGCTAGGGAGGTTTCTTTATATGTAAGAGTGATTGACAATATAACTAAAGGATGCTATAATAATTACTATGAAGTGTACCCTAGAGATCAAAGACGAAGTAAACATACGGTTCAATGGTGTTGATACGGCAACTCGACGCAAGCTGGGTGACGAACTCAAATACTTTTTACCCCAGGCATACCATATGCCGAGTTACAAGCTAGGTCGCTGGGATGGGTGCGTTCGGTTTTGCGATGTGGGTGGTCGTAGTTATTTCAACTTATTGGATAGATTGATTCCTATTCTAATTGCTGACGGGTACGAAATAGAAATAGATGATCATCGCACCCCGTACACGTTTGACTTCAAGAAAGTAGACCAAGATACATTTAAGCACCTAACATGGCCCAAGGGACACGCAGTAGAAGGACAGCCCATTGTACTCAGAGACTACCAAATAGAGATTATTAATCGCTTTATTGACAATCCGCAATGCTTACAGCAGATAGCTACAGGTGCAGGCAAGACACTGATCACAGCAGCATTGAGTACAATTTGCGAACCAATGGGCCGCACAATGGTTATTGTACCTAACAAGGACTTGGTTACCCAGACAGAAAAAGATTATATAAACATGGGTCTTGATGTGGGTGTACTGTACGGTGACCGTAAGGAGTTTGGAAGGACTCATACTATATGCACCTGGCAAATACTAGCATCATTAGAAAAGAATACCAAGAAATATAAGAACAGACTGCACCTAACCCAAGAAGAACGCGAACAGTTTATATCAGCTAACGAGTGTTGGTGCTGTGGTGCAGCAATGGACGGCAAGCATGAAGGCGGCTGTTTACATATATCCGGGACTATTGATGAGATAGTATCCGGCGTAAGTTGTATAATGGTTGACGAAGTACACAAAGCTAAAGCTGACGTACTTAAAGACCAACTAAGCGGCATGTTTAAGAATGTTCCTGTACGTTGGGGATTAACTGGTACCATTCCTGAAGAAGAACACGAAGCAGTGTCTTGTATCTGCGCATTGGGCCCTGTGGTTGGTCAGCTGAGCAGCAAAGAGTTACAAGACATGGGTGTACTTAGCGACATTGATATCAGCGTAGTGCAACTACAAGACGGTGTACTGGGGTTCAGTGGCTATCAACAAGAACTCAAGTGGCTAGTAACAGATGAAACTAGGTTACGGCACATATCTGAGATTGTGACTTCGTATGCAGAAAATAACGGCAACACATTAGTACTCATTGATCGTTTAGCAACAGGCGACATATTAGCAGAGATGAATCCAGACTGGGTATTCCTAAGCGGTGCTACTAAGCAAAAGGACAGGCAACGAGAGTACGACGAAATTAACGATGTTGATGGTAAGGTAATTGTTGCTACATACGGTATTGCAGCAGTTGGTATTAACGTACCTCGACTGTTTAACTTGTTTATGATAGAACCAGGCAAGAGCTTTGTGCGGGTCATCCAGAGCATAGGGCGTATCCTGCGTAAAGCAAGCGACAAAGACTATGCTAGTGTAGTCGACATCACTAGCAATCTAAAATACAGTAAACGGCACCTAACAAAGCGTAAGAAGTTTTACAAAGACCAAGGTTTCCCTTTTAAAGTAATTAAGGTTCAGTATAAATGAATGACTTAGTGAAAGCAGAAATAATATTGGCAGGTGGCTGCAACGAGTGTTTTCAGTTAAAAGATCATGACCGGGATTGTTCAAAAAGGCAGTTTGCGGGATGGGACTCAATCCCTGGAAAAAAGAGCGGCCTCGCTGCAAAAGAGCTTAGAATAATTCACTCAGGTAGACGCTCAGGCAAATCCGAGTTGTCTAGGTTGTACGCTGAAAGGATATGTCAATCTTGAATACCTTAAGTGATCCTGAAAAAGCAGAAAGGATACTTAAAGGACATTGTGGAGAATGCCTTCACGAAAAAATTGGAAGGCACGACGAGGATTGTAGCCAATGGGGCTGGATACTTGACCATAGTAATAATACAGTGTCATACTACCGAGGCGAAGAGCACTCGACGATGCCATCTATAACTCTCCAAAAACTATACAGCTACCTTAGTGAGCAATGGACAAACGAAGACAACGAATTAAAAATTAAGGGAAATGACAATGAAAATATTAACAGTAAACAATGAAGCATACGACTTAGATACCATACCGGATGAAATAGATGATGTTCGATACTGTGTATTAGATGCAGGTGACAAAGATGAGGTTGACTTTTATTTTCTACCACTAATCTTCCTAGAGAGCTTTCATGCTCCTGCTATATGCCTACAGATAGGAAAGCAAACTATACAGATGCCCATGGATTGGAGTATCTTGATTTGCGATGATGACTATAGTGCAGTAGAAGTTATACCACTAGCGAGCTTAAACAACAGAGGATTCAGAGCAGTTTGCATGAACCCAATGTTGAGTACTACACTGGAAAGTGAGGAAATAGCTATTACCAACATCTACCAGGATGTTAAATGGTATTTTCCTAAGCTCAAAAACGGACACATACTAGCTATACCGCTTGAAGATAAAGACAAGCCTCGGTGTGTATATTTTGTAAAAGAAATTAACAAGGTATGTGATTTAGAACTAGGCGATTTGATGTGAGCAAAAGGCCAGATAATTTTGCTGACGAAGGCGCTATGTTGCCTTACGGTAGTAACGTAAGCGCACCAAGCATACAGATACCAGATACCAAATTGTTCAAGACAGAGCGAGGCATGGTAGCTAAAAATTACTTCGACGAAAGAATATCTGATCTTCAGAAGGAGTACAATGCAATAGTAGAGCTTGCACAAAATACAGAACTAGTATATAATGCTAAGTATAACTTCATACCCAGGGTAGGCCATGTTTACCATTTGTATAATAATAACAATTCATTGTTTCTTAGTTTAATTTCGCCGACTGAATGGGATAAATATGAATGTCTAGGATCTTACAGATTCACAACTGACGCAACATGGGAGAAAACATGAGATTTAAATTAATAGTAGCCACAGTAATGGTACTATGCTATACAGCCGCATTTTTAATGGGCACTTCGGTACAAACAGATGTATATGGTTCAACGGTAACATTAGGGCAGGATGCAATCTAAGTTAATATAATGTATGCATAAAACAGTGACACTACAGGCAACAAACTATGGCAAAAGAACAATTACCGATTAAGGAAATACTTCGGGCGATTGATAAAAAAGATAGAAACTGGTATAACAACCTGTCACCAGAACGCAAGAAGCTGTTTAATGGATGGCTCCTTATGCGTTATGCAAGTACAGTACAGGGAAAAAACGAACAACACTATCTTTATTTTACTAACTTGTTGGTGAATCAAGATTTCACTGACACTAGCAAGCATCCAGAGTTACTTTGGTTGTTGTTTACAGCAGCGGGCGTAGGTTCTGTACAAACACACAATTACTTAAAGCCGCCAACTAGTTCGAGAAAGAAAGACAAGGTAAGTTTATTTTTACAAGAAGCTTATCCATTGCTTAAGAACGATGAGATAGGTTTGCTTAAAAAGCTAAACACAACAAACGATCTAAAAGAATTGGCAAGGACACATGGCTACGACGACAAAGCAATCAAAGAAATCTTTAAATAAATGTAAGTGGTGCGAAAAGTCGTTTGTTAACGAGCGTACTCTAGTGACTCATTTGTGTGTTAAAAAGCGCAGATGGGCGGACCGAGATATGACTCACGTAAGATTAGCTTTTCGTGTATTCCAAATATTCTATGATAATACAGTACAATCAACAAAGCCAAAAACGCAAGAGGACTTTATTAAGAGTTCGTATTACGAAGGATTTGTTAAGTTTGGTCGCAGTTGTATTCGTAACGAGTATCTAGATCCTGAAAAGTTTGCTCGGTGGTTAATAGAAAAGGGCAAGAAATTACAAGACTGGCCTAAGGATAAAACGTATGACGAATACTTGTTAACGTATGTTAAGAAAGAACCAGGCACTAGAGCACTAGAGCGCACAGTTATCTATTTAAGTACTTGGTCAGAAGAAACCGGTTTTGCATGGCAGGATTATTTCAAGGAAGTAAATACAAATAGAGCCGTGCATGATATTAGAAGTGCAAAAGTTTCTCCCTGGGTATTGTATTTGAGTAATACAGGTGATCAGTTATTAACTAGGTTAACAAGCGAACAAGTAAAAATAGTTAATCATATTATCGACGCAAGTTTTTGGCTCGACGTGTTTAAGCGTAACTCAGAAGAAGTAACGAATATACAAGAGATATGCACAGCGGCTAATATTTAATGGATAAGAATAAAGTACTTAGAGATACGTTTAACGATAAAACGGTTGCAGTAGTTGGTAATGCTGACAGCCTGTTCCCGTTAAATTACGGAACCGATATCGACAACCATGACGTGGTAGTTAGAATTAACAAAGGTGCGCTGATTTGTTTTGATAAAGTAACGCCTGAAGTAGCAAAGAGTCATGGTAGAAAAACAGATGTCTGGGTGATGGCTCGACAAGAAATACGTCAGGTATTACCTAAGCATCAAGGGAAAGCAGGATTGGTTATTGCTACCTGTCCTGAGTCTGCGCCTAGTAGTAATTATATAGTTTGTACTGACCGGGTGTCTGAGCTAACTGAACAATTTGGAAGTCCTCCTAGCACCGGTGTAAGACTTTTAGACTTATTAAAAGATTTAAACTGCAAAACGGTGGATGTGTACGGGTTCGACTGGAAAGAAACTGATACATTCTACGAAAGAAACAGAAAGCGAGAGATACATGATTTCGCTGCTGAACGAGATTATTGTTTAAACTTTCTTGTTAACAAATGTAAGTTTAAGATATACGGATGAAGCACGAAGGCACAATAACAACTGCTCTAAATACTTTCCCCCGTGAGTATTGGAAAAATGATGACTTTGCTTGGGTAAGCATACCTAAAAATGCTAATTCTCAATTCAGAAATATATGTGCATCTTTTAATGCTACGCGGCAAAAGAATAACGGGACATACCCAGCTACGCGAATTTGCGTTTGGCGCAACCCTAGAACTAGACTCATTAGCGGTCTTGGCGAATGGTGTAAGCGCCGCGGACCAAACAGAGGCAAGCCGTTAACTCTTGATGCGTATGGTTCGCTCCTAACTGATCTATTAAACGATAGCTCTAGATTTGATGAGCACTTAGAACCTCAGATAGTGTATGCTGGTGGTATTTGCTTTACGCATGTATTGTGCTTTGAAAATTTAATCGATGAGATGCTCACGGTGCCTGCATTCAAAAGTCACCCAGAGAAATGGAACAAAGTACTTAAAGCAGACAAGCTAACAAGCTCAAAGCATACAAACAACGCTGGCGGCCTAGATGCTGTGCAACAACAACACAAACAACTCATAGATCAAATAATCAATAAGTACTACAAGCAAGACCAAGAGGTGTACGAAAATAGAAGGTTACTTACAGACCCAAACAATATAATGACAGCAGGAATACACAATGACTGAACTATGCGACATAATGAAAACATGCGGAAGCGACAAAGGCGATGACTG
>Ga0070747_1000088_pt1 | contig 42028 bp, 62 predicted proteins | sample VirMetDEL_Mar_31_FD_77321 | JGI IMG/M metagenome (GOLD analysis project Ga0070747, IMG submission 77321) | Aqueous microbial communities from the Delaware River and Bay under freshwater to marine salinity gradient to study organic matter... | ecosystem: Environmental > Aquatic > Marine > Coastal... | reverse complement strand
CGGCGTCTGTGGTCCACTGCCTTGCTTTGCTATAAAGGCATAGTTAGTCATGGCAGCGCCAATGCTGCCAACACCATTGTACTCAGTCCACATAAATTCCATGTAGCTGTTAGCAACGAACTGAACTGCGAAGTGATACCACTGATTTATTGAGGGTGTAATCGTAATAGCGGTGTTGGTAAAATTGCCGTTACCAAAATCAGCTCGGAGTTGGTACGTTCCCGCATTGTTGTATATCTCTACAAAAAATGACGCAACATCAGCACTGTCATGCGCAATGATAGCCATCCGCTGACTTGCTGACGGCAATTGGCTGAGGTTAACGAACCCTTCTACAGTAGCAGTGCCAGCTGCGCCTATAGTATATGCTGCTGCTGAAGCAGCGTCTGGACCAAACTGTACGACGTCGCCAGTGCCGTCAAGCAGTAAAGAGGCTGTGCCTCCCGCTTTTACTGTGGTATTAAGCTGTGCATTGCCTAAGAATACGCCAGGTTCGTCTCGTGCAACTTCCGTGTATGCTGTTGCGAGGTTTATGCCATCGAACCCCGCGCACAAAACAACATCGGCTATATACGGGTCCCCTATAACTTCGCCTATGGTTTCGGCGTAAAGTTCTGCCTCGACAATCGCAGCTCCCATATTTACGGGGGATGGCATACGGATTTCGCCGGAGCGCCAGGTGTATGTTTGCCTGTACCCGTCGGGGTCGTTATCCCACGAATAAATGGACAGTCCATCGGTGAAGTACAAGTTATCGTTCTGAATGTCTAGGTACGTGTTGACCGCGACGTCGTCTCCGGTGGAAAGGCCGACTTCTTCGTTATCCGGGTCAAATACAATCAGTCCTGCCATTAGAGCACACCTGGAGTGAAGTCACGGGGGTCAGTATACGCCTCCGAAGCAAGCACGTAGCGTGCTGAGCTTAGTGTCGGGCCGCCATTATACCTTACCTCGAGGTCAAACCGGAAGGTCGCGTCTTGCACAGACCATATCAGGTCTCCTCCGGCGAGGTTAAACCAGTTCCCGTCCGTGCCTGGCGATTCGGCAAAGACGGCTCCTAGACCGGTAAGTGGTACTACATTCGTGACCCGGAACTCGTATAACGTATCAGCAGCGAAGTTCGGTATGATCCAGTCGGTGGATGGGGATATCTGCACTGGAGACAGCCCGAGGTTCTGCTTGAACATTCTGCCGTCCGACCCGACAACTAACCGTGTGACGGGTGCTGGTAGGATTCGTGAAAAGAACTGGATTGAAGCACCACTCAAATTCACGCCCGTACTGGCAGCGCCTCCGTCGAGATCTGTCTCTGGGTATTTAACGCCTACACCAAACGCATCTTGTGTGTTTGCAACAGTCTCACGTAACGTCCAGGTTACTGCATCAGGGCTGGTATAGACTTGATAGTCGCCTGGGTTGCCGTTGAAGCCAGACAACGTAACCACGAAGCCGTAGCCAATCTTGGTGTCGTCTCCATCGGCCCATTCAATTCTACAAGTATCGCCAGCTCCTACGCCGCCGTCTATCGCTGCCGCTTGCGCTGACCAATTGCCGATCGTGAGGATATTTGGGGAGTCCGCATACTGAACAGACCCGTTATCTGTGATCGCCACCAGCCGGCCGTTGCCGTAAGCCATGTCAACTATGCTTCCTGTGAGGGATCCAATGTTCGTGTATGTGGTCCCACCTTGAGCATAGTACCCAAGCTTCGTACCTTCGCAGACAAAAACAGCCCCATCGCCTGAGCAAATTGCAGTGACGCCAGCTCCTGCCCCGGTCAGTGTGTCGATAACTGTCCATGTTGTGGAAAGTGGACTGGTGTCAATGCGCGCACTACGAACCACTTGCTTATCATCGTCGAATGCCCCATAGACATAGGGAATGCCTCCTACTGCTGCGCCGGGCGAACGGACCAGGCCCATAAGCTGCTTGCCCTGAGTCGATCCGGGGAGAGGCGTGAGCCCCCAGTTTATGCAATCATTAGAGGTGCGTATCCATCCATCGCCACCTACGAAGATGGCATCGGTGATGTCCTCATACAACGCGACACGTGGACGGGGCAGTGAGTCAGAGAGGCGCTCCACCCAGGAGTTAGAGTCTCTAATGTCATCCGACGAATAAATATATGTCCTATCAGCTTGTAGAGATCCTTCCCCAACCACGGCCCATCTGCCCAATGTCTTGTGGTAAGCAGCATCGCGCAGGTTAACAGCGTTGGCTGGGTCAATGCCGCTCGGTGCAATGATGCGGGCCCAATTCTCGATGTTCTCTTCAGACACAAACACCTCTGGTACGTTGCCGTCAGGGCCACTTACCGACCATCCGGTGGTAACGACTACCTCGGTAGCGTAGATGCTATCGTTGTAAAGAATGGCTGTATCTTCCGCTACTAACGTCGACTGCCCTGTAAGCGCTAATGCGGGGGCACGTATACTAAGTATCTCCGCTTCCGTGATCGAGTAAGCTGATAGGGCCGACAAAGTAATAGTAACCACTGTGTCACTTGTGCGTACGACATCCGTTGTTGGTATATTGGTGACCTGGTTGTTCCACCCCAAGGCTTCATTGTTGTTTGAGGTTATGCTGAAAAGAATGTCATCGCGGACTGAATCAAACGTGGCACCTGCTGTCACCCACGTATCGTTGGTCAGCGTGAGAATAAGCGTTTTGCCCCCGGCCACTATCTCTGCTTCAAATGTCTCTGCGTCCGTCACCAGTGTTCCGGTGGCTACCACCGAGCCAGTGGGTTGAGGGATAACTGTGTTGTCTGCCCCAAAAAAACCGTAATACTTATCATCGTGGAACTCGCCGACCATCAGCTCCGGCTGAAAATCCGCCCACTCCTTCTTCCAAACGTGGCGATTTGTTGTAATCCGTGCGCCGTTTACGCCGATTTCAACCAGTCCGTCAGGGGATGCATAGTAGACTTTGTCGTTTGCTGTGGCGACAGACTCTTTGTACATACACGCCTGGTTGATCTTGTATGGACGTATGTTTGCATTCCGAGGATGTGACCCGGTAATAAGGTACGGGGTGCCTGTCGTTAGCACCGCAACAGAGTTGGCAAATGGAGCAAGTGCAACCACTTCATAATCAACTGCCTGGTCATATTCAGGTGGGTAAGCGTGTGGTTGGAATGGCTCGGCAAAATAAATGTTCTTGCCCTCAAATCCAACCATCATGCCATTAGGCATACCTACTATGCCTTGCATCCCAACAGGAGGGGGGAACCAGGTTGAACTGAATATCACCTCTCCCAGCTCAGCAGCTGAAACAGTGTCGACCGCTCCTCCATCCGAGATGACCTGCGCAATGGTAACTTCCTTGACAAACTGATACTCGGTGCCGACCGCGGTTGCATTCGTGCGGTAGATGCGAATGCGATCTATATTCCGAAAGCCAGTGGGTGCCAGGTCAAATCCGGTTAAGGTAACTGCATCTCCATCGAGTGCCTGTACTAACTGGGAAGGCTTAGAGGGTGGGCCCTCTTCGCCTACTGCCGAGACGTACGTATACACGTATGTGCGATCTTCCAGGATGTCATTGTCAGAGCTAGCCCGGTCAACGTCATAGTAGAATCCACCACCTAATTCAAACTTAGTGGCACCGTCAGCCGACCTGCCGAGTCGTACGTTCTCATGTCGGGTAACATTGTCGTCGTCCAGAAAGGGTACGCCCCAGGTGCCTGTTCCGCCGGTGGGGGATAACTCAAACAAGTCACTGGTAAGTGCCCACGACCAACTTAGCCCGTAAGAAGCGTCGAGGCGTGTGATGCGGATCACGTCGCCCTCGCGCAATCGGTGATTAGAAATCGTCACCTCCATGCCATCAGGGATACGCCATCCGATAAAGTCGGCGAGCTGTGTTGACCCCTGCTCGTCCATGGGATGCCAGTAGTTTACAGAAGTCTTATCGTTCTGCGCAGTAGCGGCAACAGCGCCAGTGCCGGTGGCACTTCCAAGAGTGAGTGTGTCGGCGTCGACTATACTTAAGACTTTCAACGTGTCGCCGACTTCTAACTGAAACGAGATGTCGCCAAGTGCGCCGGCCGCTAGCCGCCATGTGTCGTTCGACGTACCCGTTCCTGGGTATTCAGTAAAGTCAACATTTACGATCTCAAACTGACCTGTCTGTGGCCGTGTGCCTGGATCAGAAGATGTACGTCGGATATTAGCTGGGACATCTTCTGGTAATAGTTGTCCTGCTGTCGTCAAGCGTGTAAGCGGTTGGGGTACGCCAAGTTCATACGCCGTTGAAGGGTATGGAGGCGCACTTTGGATCGTGTTGTATGTCATTTTTGGCGTGCCGTCGCCGGTGTAATACACCCGGTCGAACGAATCGCCCTTGATTGGGCCGCGCGCCACATCAACAAAGTCTGTCCACTGGAACCAGTATGCTAGATCTGCGGACGTGTCCTCATACAAGAATACAGTACGAGTCTGATACGGATCGTTAGTGGCTGTTACCAGCTTGTTTTGCCGCCACCCCTCGAGGTCGCCACTGCCTAGGCGAACATTCTCTGCAGTTTGTGCTTCGCCGTCTGGAAGCTTACGCTTCGAAACTCTTGGGCGAATACCCTTGAATACATTAAATCGGAACCCAGCCATGGTTATCGCCCGTAGTCGTCGTAGCGGACATATGTGGAGCCGCCTATCCCTCCATAGGACATCGTGCGATTCGGGGTTCCGAACTCCGCATCTCCCCGGCTCTTGGCCATCTTCACTCCTTCGCGTTCCAATGCCATGTAATACTGCGCAAGTGGTGGGTTTGTCCAATCCCGCCCCGGCATTTTAAGAAGCCTGGCTAAAGCACCGAAGCGCCATATATCATGAAACTCGTCGTACCACCAATCAGGCACGTCGGTCATAGTACTTATCGGGGACACGACCACACGGATCTGCAGGGAGCTGAGGACGTCTGCATCGGCAATAGGAACTATACGTGGAGATCCTGCGTTGCCATCGTTTGTCCAACGTTGTGGGCTAGTACCGGTTCGTACTTCCCAATCTGGGAACTCCCCGTCGAGCTGACTTCTTGTGCTAAACGAAATTGACTTCAAGTTGGTGCCGTCGTTTGCATACTTTACCTCGTCCACGCGCACTACGCGTGTGTCGGCAGGAAGTTCAGCGCCAGGGGTTAGGGCAGGGAAAACTGCTCCTGTTGTCCAGTCGAGGAGGGGAGATGTGGTGTGTCGCCATACCTCTGTGTCTCGGAAGAAGTCGCGCATCGCGTCGCCAACCACATCTGCGATAAGTGGCTCTGGCGCGCCTGGTGCTTCAATGCGAACCTTTGGGTATACAGATGCAATAGCAGTCATTAATCACCGTCCGGGGGTCTGTTCATTTCCGCGCTAACCTCAGTTGAAGCTGCTCGTTGTAGGCCCAAAGCCTGAAGGAAATTCTGCCACAATTCTGCTCGATATGCACTTGGCAGTGTCTGTACAGACTCTTTGGTAAGTGCTCGATAAGTCACATACTGGATGGCTGCGTTGATGTACTCATCATCCAGGGGGAAAGTATTGCCGACGGCAGTAATAGCTGTGGGCACAGCTGAGTACACCACTGCCAGTCTTTTGTTGTCCGCAGCGGGAGGCGGATATAAAAAGTACGTTTTTGGTTCTCTACTGTCGTGACAATAGTGCTGGAAATAGTTAGGGCCATCGACAACGCCAGTGGCTAACGTGTATTCCCAATCTAAGTCATACGTATCTAATACGTCTTTCTCGACATACCTGACAGTCCCTTGTGGCGTAGTTCCGTCATCCGCGTAATTCCTACCAGCGCGAATAAATTTGATCCCCCCAGCCGGCAACACTTGGCGTGCCACTCGGGACAGTCCGGTATCTTCTATAGATTCAATTGAGTTAGCTTCTGGCAACAGGACAACGATCTGACGCGTTCCAGCGTTCAAATAGTCAATGAGTTCCGCATCTGCCCATCGGTAATTACCAATTTCTTCGTCATGAATGATGCGACGCGTTTCATCAAAGATATCCTGTGCAGTAGCCATTAGTCCTCAGCCAAATCCATGTCCCTTTGCATAAGATCCCACACCTGCTGAATCTCTGCAGCAGACGGTCGGGGTGCTTGTGGCTCTAAGGCGCTTATTACAGCAATTACCTTTGGCGAGCCGTCTGTTTTCAATAAACTTGTATCGTTTTCTGCCATCACTTTGAGGCAAGCCTGCTGTATATAGCCAAGCTTTGCTTCCGCCTCTAGTTTAGCAGTTTCAGCGATGCTTGGCCTCTCTGTTATCTCTTCTGGTTCCACTTCAGGCTGGTCATCGCACATAACTGCTCCAACACTAACAGCCTCCAAATAAGCATTTGGGGGAACCCTGCATGGTTGGCCTGCGCGGAAGTTTACAACGTAGCCATTGAGGCTAGAGAGACGGTAATCTCGGTTAGTCTGCATTAGTACCGGTTGGTCTGGAATCTTGAGTCCCTTCATCGGGGCTTCTCCTTTTAATCAAAAAGACCCCTCCGACCAAGAAGGCCGGAGGGGGTAGGCTGGACCTACAGGTAGCAGCCGGTTAAGCCGGAGACCCTGCGAACTCAACTCCGTCACCGAAGTTTTCGTCATGGCGTCCTGCTTCAAGATAGCCGACGATAAGCCGTGCGGCACCAGAAGTCGGCGAGCCACCCGTATGGGTAGGCGTTACCGAAATCTGAGGCTCAGCGGCTGTGGTCTCGAAACCACTGACTGCCGGCGGATTAGCCGGAATGCCAGGAGCGTCAATCTCAGCGATCGTCTGCGTGTAGCGGTTAGGATCCGTAACGTCGCCAATATCCAAATCGTGCGTAGTGCCACCCGCAAAGGCAGTATCTACGACGAGCTGTATATCAACAACAGTCGCACCCTGTGGAAGGTCAAGCACCGGTACTTCAGCTGCCGTGGTGGCAACATCAGCGAATCCGACTTCTACGATAGCGTAGCAGACCTTTTGTCGTGCATCAGTTAAAACGCTCATTAGTCGTTACCTCCAATAGCATTATCGATGACCAACAGACCGAAGTCTTGCGTTGATGCATCAATGTTGGAGTAGAACTGCGGCTTGAGATAGCCAAACATCTTAGCGATGCTAATGCCCTGCTGGTTGTCGTAATCGAAGCCTTTCTCGATCCACTCCGGCGCACCAATGTCAGCCATGCCAAGTGCCTGAGCACCCGCAAACAGCGTACGTTGATACGTTACGTCATTCGACGCACCTGCACGAGAGCCATCAGGCAGTGCAGAGTTGTTGAATACATGACGATATTCGTGAATCATGAGGCCATCGACCATGACAGTGTCCGTACCCTTGAACAGTTCGTTCGAAGAGCCACGTACACCAGCATTGCGGACGTTCGCAAGATAGTCAGCATCCTGACGCAGCTTAGCCATCCCGGTAGGAGTCATAAAGACATGGTAGAACTCCATGCCGCCTGGACCCTTAATACCGCGAAGGTACTTCTCTTTCGCAAGAGCTTTTGCTTCAACAAGCATAGCCCACGACGGAGTGTCGTCAGCGAGTGCTAGTGTGCCAAGAGAGCTTGCTACTAGATTAGAAGCTGCGCCATCCCACTGATAGTGACGTTGAGCAGACGGAACTGCGATATCACCCGCGAAATCCAGACCAGCAAAGGTCGAACTTGTACGAGCTGCACCACGGTTCGTATTACTATACGCAACACCAGATAGAGACAAGAATGCTAACTGGTCCATGCGATCTGCAAGCCAGTAAGCTAGGACATCACGAGACTGTTCACGGAAGTTCACAACAGATTTCTGATCAGCAAGACGACCTTTATGTCGGTTAGCCTGACGAAGCTGGTCAATCTGGATTACTTGATCGTAAGCCTTGATTGCTTCTTCGTTGCCTTCCAACTGGTTGTCGCCTGCCACGCCGTCTTCTTCAAGATCAGCTACCAGAGTAATTACTGCGCGAGTTCCCTTCTCAGACTTCGTAAGATCCGTAATACGCTGAATCATCGAGTTTGGACCACGACCCGTAAATTTGGATACAAAGCTCAGGTTACGAGCTTGCTTCCAAACATCACGAGACCATACGGTCTTCTGCTCTGATGTTAGCGCGTTAAAATTGGTGACAGTCATTAAGTTTCCTCCTAGAGACATCACATTTAACGGAACAAAAACAAAGTTGGCCATTATTGGCCGGGTTTAGTTTTGGCTTCTTTCGCCTGCCGAGGCGTGTGACGCTATTAAGGAGGACGACTCCGGCGAAATGTTTTACGTGGTGCCATCCACGAACCTGGATTATAGCGCATATACAAAGGGCCCCACAAGGGGGCCCTAGGGAGGCTTGCCGACCCCTTAGCAACTAATCCATGAAATCGCCTCTAAGGCGTGCCAATGTTTCGGCTGGTAACGCTTCAATCTCAGCATCACTCATCTTATCAACGTCGGGTACGTTCGCCCCTGCATCCATAGATGCTCTGCCTGCGCCGGCCGGTGACCTGGCTTGCTTTGCAGCGACACCGATCTTCTCTTTTGTCTTTCTCTTCGGAGCAGCCTTTTTTGGATCCTTGGGAGCTGAATCACTTTCTTCCTGGTTATATCCATACGTGGAATCCAGGTCATACAACGAAATGCCGTCCGCTAGTGCTGCAACAAATGCGTCAGAAGCTTGCATGGGATTAGCCGTATCGGACATGTATCCGCGCATAAACGTCAGCACCTTCTGAGTTGCATCTGCGTCAAAGTCAGGGTGGGTATCCTTAAATATAGGGTACATTTCTGCAGCCTGGTCTGCCAAGGAGTTCAACTCACTAGCAACTGCATCCTGGGTGATAGTCTGCTGTGTTGACTGTTGGGCTTCTACCAAAAATGATTCACGTTCTGCGCTACGAATTTCTGAGCGCTTAGTTGCTGCGCCCTTAGTGTCTCCGTTGAGAAGTAGCTCAGTGTATTCTTCTTCAGCCTGATCGAAGTCGTATGTTCCCTTCACAACCTCTTCAGCAGCAACCTCATTTCTTTCGAGCTCTGCAAGCCGTTGTTCGGCCTGCTTCATACGTTCGTTTACTTCGTTGAATCGACTGAGCGGGATTCGCTGATCGCGCGCATCAGAATCCTTTTGCTGGCTGGGGTCTCCAGCATCTGATTCGGCCACGTCACTGTCATCGTCTTCGCCATCGTCTCCTTCATCGTCCTCCACAACTTCTTCGGAATCGGGGTCACTGTCAACCTCTCCATCGTCGAGGGACTCGTCTTCGGTAGGCCCTTCCTCATCTTCTGTGGCTTGCTCTTCTTCCGCATCTTCCATTAACTCCGGGGGATCAATATCGTCACCCCTATCAACAGCTGAAAAGTCCTCTTTGTCGAGGTCTTCTGGGTCGCCACCAAAATATTCTAATTGTTCGGCAGTACGTTCGTCTTCGTTGGGGATATCAACCGCGAGGGTTGCATCGGGGGCAAGATCGTCACCCCGGTCTTCTGCTGCGCTAGACATAATAGCTCCTAGTTGTGTTTTACGCCCTCGAGGGCGATTATCAGGCTTTAGGTGCCCGGATACCTTTACTTATTGGCTTCTGTTTTTCATTACGCTTTTTCAAGCGCTCCTTCAAGTCCTTAATGGCTTTAGGCTCCGTAAAGGGCTTGCTACGTTCAAGCTTTTTCTCTGGTGACTTAGGCTTTCTTAGGGCCATCGCTGGGTTTCTCCTTCGTGGAAGCGTTGATTAGCGCTGTTTCCATTGATGCTTGCCGTTGTAGGGCATCGCTTACACGTTTAGTTGCGGATTGTATAGTAGCCACGTTTGACGCACCAGAGTTTTTCTGCTGCATCAGCTGTATCCTAGCCATAAGATCCATAGTATTCATACGCTCCTCGGCCTGCAGTTTCTCTGTCTCCATCCTGTATTGCATTCCGACTTTGGCTTGCTCGAGCTCTGGTGTAATCATCGCTACTTGCGCATCAACTTGTAAGGACTGCGCTTTCGCCTGACGTTCTGCGGCTTGTGCTTCCTTCTCCATAATCTCTGCGTTCAGTAAGCGCATCTGCATTTCGTCGAGTATCTGCGCGCGCTCGATCTCTTCTGGAGTCGGCGCGGCCAGGCCTTGTATCTTCTTGACCTGTTCTGACACATCTCTGCGATCTGGCAGCTGAGAGTTTTCTATAAGAATGTGATCTGGTAGCTGTACGCCAATTTCGCGCAACTTTGCCAGCTGTTCAAACAAAGCCTCATCGTAAGTATCACGACGAGGAATATTTGTGACCGTGACATTGTACTCACCCATGGTGAGGTCATTCTTGATCTCCTCAATCACTGCTTGTGTCTCAGGATCAATCTGCTCGTACGGCTGGTTTACTTCTAGCTCTTGCTGCACATCATCGCCGTCTTCATTTTTCTCGAAGATTGTGAGCAATCGTGTTTCGGTATAATACGCTTGGACTGCCTCGAGCATAAATCGTGCTCTCAGCTTCCGTGTGTAATTTAGGTGATCGAATATGATTTCCTGCTGCGCCATGCCACCTTGGCGCTGTGAGTCGATCGCCTTTGATGAGTCGGAGCGTTGGGTGCCGAGCATAGCTTCGTTTACACCAGAGATCTCCCGGAAATAAATTCCAGACTTCGCTGAAATCTGATCCAAGCCTGACGGAACTGAATTAGGTTGGATCTTCTCTGGAGCTGCGTCGCCCTGCCATTCCAGGACAAGGCCAGTTTTTGAGCCCTGCTGCACAAGGTCATCTGCGTCCATGTTGACAAGCGTGCCTGTCTTAAACATCCACCCACTGTTTGCAGTCGTGTTGACTACGTGCAGTTCCTGTGATGTTACCTTGTTGAGCATTTCCTGTGGGCTGATCAAATTGCGAACCAGACCAAACGGCCTGCCGCGTCTGAAGAAGGGGAAGAATGGGATGATCGAGATCTTGTTGAATATCGACCAGCCATCGTGCAACAAACAACGGTCCGCGGTGATGGTTACCCGTACTCTACGCTCAGGCTTCCACATCACACCGATTTCACCTCGCATCTTAATCTGGAAGGCTTCGGTTTCTTCCTTTGACCAACCTTCAGGTACTCGGCGCATGTCGCCAGTGGTGTTGTCAACAAAATAAGGTGTGCGGACTAACTTTCGATACTGTCGTTCAATGACGCGGACACGTTTGACTCGCTTGACCTCTTCCTCGGAGCTCTGGAAGAAGATTTCGCTATTGTAGTGGTCTCCACTGAAGTTAGGGGCTTCCCATTCAAGTGAATCGTGCCCAAAAGTTCCACTAGCAGCAGCCAGGTCGACTTTGTTTTTGTATTCTGGCCCATAAAAAGCTCCAATCTCTTCAGGAGTTAGCCATCGGCTTATGAACACTTCCGCCCAGGTGTCGGGGTCATACTCTTTTGCTCCCGCATCAAGAATGACATCAGTAGGGTCGAGAATTAGCTCTCTTATCTCGCCTTCTGTGGAATCAGAGAAGTCCATGTAGTAGTAACAGTACCCACGATCCTGGATTAATCCATCCAGGAACATCTGTTGCTCTTTGGCTTCTGAGTCATTATTAAGCGCTATCTGTTTGAACAGGAATCGCAATGACTTGGCTGTATCCTGGTTGGCACCTTTGCCCTGTGGCACAAACGAGATATCTTGGCGAGACTTAATGTACTCGCCTACAACGGCATTGACCGTTGACAGAATCAGGTTAATAGTTTGATGAGGTCGTTTTTGTGCGTCGAGTGTTTGCTGCGTTTCTGTTGCCCACTGCTCGCCGACGTAGAAGTTGTCAAACTTACGTGCTTGTTCGACCCAATCTAAATGGCCAGCGTCCCGTGCTCTGGTATACGCTGCCCACTGTTGGTTTACCTTATCGACCTCTTCAGGGGAGTAAGCAGGAGAGTTGTCTTTATCAAGCTTCTCTGCGTCGCCACCAAACTCGTTGGTCGTTATGAGTGTTGCCATACTTTATGCCGCCATGTGCGAATTGGATTCCTTATGTCCTGAGACATACCCTGCTAGCTTCTTACGCCAAGATTTATCTTTCTTCTTGGGCCTTCCAGTTCCTATGTATCCCTGGATGGCAAGCATTTTGCCAATCCACGCAGCGGCGTCTACGCAGTCATCTTTTACACCGTTCGGAAAGCGCAACATCTCATTTAAGAAGTCGTCTGTCCACAGGGCTCCTTCTGGCCAGAACACTTTTCCGAGCGCCATCAAGCCCTGGATGGATCGCGCTCTAAGTTCCTTGTCCGCCTTGCCGGGGGGCAGTGCCTCCACTTGCAAGTCATACATCTTCGCATCTTTAATGCGTCTTTGGAGAGGGGCATCCATCGTCATGCTGATGTGGCCCTTCTCTAGTCCAAAGCGACGTGGTTTCCATCTCTTGTGAATCTGGAACATCACATCAATAATTTCGTCCGCATTCCATCGGCCTTTGTAAGAATCAAGCATGTAGATGTTTTCCTGGTCATCAACGCCAGCTACGAGAAACACCGTGTAGTCGGCTTGCTCTTTCTTAGAAATAGCCAAATCGCCCGCAGCATATATATCTAAGTACTTCGGGACGGACTTGTAGTAGCGTACCATATTCTTGGAAAAATAGGCACCTTCCTCAACCTGGGGATTCTGCTGATACAGTGCCGCCCAGTCTCTAGGAGCAAGTGTCTTCTTGATCTTGCGGAGTGCAGGAAGCGGGTAGCGCTCAGGGTGCAGAGCTTCTCCCGCCTTACGGTATTCCTCGTCGTGCGTTGCGATCGCCGGGAAGTCCAAATGTTTCCATCGGTCAGAATCCTCTGGCCACACTTCCGTCTCATTGAACTCTTTCTCGGCGTCTTCCATTTCGCGCAAGAGCCAGCCTGATAAATCGTCATCATGCCAACGTGTTTGAATCACAAGAACGCCGCCGCCGGGGGCGAGTCGTGTGTATGCCGTGGATGAGTACCATGCCTTGGTCGCTTCTCGCACTGTGGTGCTCTCTGCTTCCTCGCGGTTTTTCACAGGGTCATCAATCAGCAAAATATGGGCACCTCGCCCTGTGATTGGGCCTCCCACGCCGGCTGCAAGCACCCCGCCGCCTGTTCTTCGCCCATCTTTATCCGCCAGGCCCCACCGTTCGACAGACTCGTTGTTTTTCATGATTTTCAGGCCATCGAAAAGCATGCCGAAGTCGGGAGAGCGGACAATTTCTTGGATTTTGCGCGAAAAGTCCATTTGTAGAGATTGCGCATACGAGCAATTAATAAACTCAAGACCTGGATATTTGCCAAGGCTGTATGCAGGGAAATATTGCGACGCCTGCATTGATTTTCCGTGCCTCGGAGGTACTGTAAGGAGCAATCGGGGCGATTTCTTTGCTACGACGTCATCAAGGAACTGCATCAGCTGCTCGGCCAACACTTTGTGGAACCAGCCCGCCTCATATGTCGGCTCAAAACGCATGATAAACGCCAGCAAGTGCCTTTTCGCCAACTCGCGCTTGGCTAATTCTTCTTGGGCCTTCTCGCTTCTGGTGCGCGATCGCTTTTTATCAGCTTTTTGCCTAACTGCCTTATCACGTTTTTTCCGTATCTTGGCAGTGTTGCTATGGTTAGCCCTATAGTCGTCTGAGGCGGACTTCAGCGAGAGCGCCAACTGATGTTCGCACTCCAGACAAGCCCCGGACTCACTATGCTCCGTAACCGTCTCGCACGTTTTGCAATTCTGCTGAATCAATAGTGTTATCTTCCCTGGCTTCAGGTGCTTCCAGCACCGGCTTTTCCTCAACTTCGTTGTACTCACCCTCAAGAGTGAGCGTTTTTTCCATGTTAGCAAGCCGCATTAACTCTTCCGTGGGTAAATGCTCAATTTGTCCACTATGCACATGCTGGTGTTGCACTTCAACTTGCTTTGGTTTCTCCAGCCCGTGCAATTTTACCATAGCATTCACGGCTGCGACTTGTTCCATGGCTGTTTCTGCGTTGTGGTACGCCTCCATGTACATATCGTGCGCTTCTTTGCGGCCGAACGAAACTTCCTCTGCACCCTTCTTCATCATGTCGACGAGCGCTGCTTCTACTTTCGCCGATTTCTCATAATTCAGGTAATCGGCACCGCCGGCAGCGGCAGCGGCAGCCTTTTTAGTAAGGCCTGATAACCGCGAGTCAACGTAGATGCGTTGCTTCGCGGTTAGCTTAAGGTACGATGATGGTGTTGCCATCTTCTTTTAGTGCCTCTTCGTTTGCTGCTGACTGTGCCGCGGCTGCGTACATGGAATCAACATATGTCATAAGGTTCGAGACTATTAAATTTGCCTCGGCCTGGCTCCCACAAACGCAAATCATCAGTCGCGCCTGGTCGTCGTCGGCCTTTGAGATCCTAACTGGCACAACGTTGCATCCTTCCTCGACTTCAATAGCAGTAAACAACTCTCGAATGCTGCTGTCTGGTCCTAATTCACTCAATGTTCTATCTCCATTAATGGCCGTGCGTGGTTTGGATAATGCACGCTCTTTATACAATGGTGTAACCCAAACAACTGCCCGCCTATCATCACTTGCGCCTCTAAATCAGGCAGCTTGCTATCGATCATCGCATAGCCATTGGCAATAAGCCACTGCTCCAAAGTTATCTCACTTGGATGCAATATCCCTCTGGCCACGTCGTACAAAAAGTCATGCGGCGAATTATAGGTCAAATTTATACCGTCCCGCGATAATTCTGAGCTCCCACTGAACTTCCTCTTGGGCGTAGTATCCTTGCTGCTTGATGGTATGTTTACGGTGGCAGTTTGCGCAGAGGATTCTACATTTTCGGATCTCTGTCCGAAGGCGTCTAGACGACCAGCCATACCCATCAATAATGAGGCGACTGATAGTGCCGTTTTTCTCGCTTGTGTCTTTATGGTCGTACTCCAAAACTCGTGGATCACGTTCCCCACATTCTTCGCACCCTTTTTTAGATAGGTACTGCATAGACTTAACACGTGTCTTACTCCTCGTTCTCGCTTTGTATTCGCCTGCACTGAGCCGTTCCTTTTTTCGTTTTCTAGGGTTCAAGTCCCCCGTCATGCGCGCTTTGCCGCCTTTCTGTTTCTGCTTTACTTTCGGGCGCGGCACATCCTCCCTGGCTTGTCCTGGTTTGCGCGGCTTCCTACACCATTTGCATACCGGGTCATAACGCCTGGGGTCGTGGGATAAATACTTTGCGTACGTCGAGCCTGCGCGCTTTGGAAAATGAAGCGCAGATTTTGTCTCATCGCACCTTACACAAGTAAGCTGTGGATAGGGACGCACAGATTAGGGGTCGAGCCCAAGGAGATGTTTCGCAGACTTGCAGGCTTCCCACTCTTTATCGGTAAACCATGAGCATGACGCCGGCTCTTGAAGCATGCGCACATACAAGCACTCATACAGCTCTTTGACGCAAGATCTAAGTTCCTCAGTTGCAAAGCCCGCTTCCACCACTGCAGCGTGAACGGCCGCTTCGTCGGTGTTATGAACAGTAGGTGGTAAGAAGCATAAAGTGCCGTCCACCAAACGGTACACCTCAATGTTTTCGTCTGCAAAACTAAGTACTCCGCAACTTCGTACTAAGTCACAAGTTGCTTCGTCCATGACATTCATAATTAAGTCTTCCATGCTTCAGCCTTTATGTATTTGCCGCCATTTCTTTTCCAAGCGGCTTTAGAAGTGTATTCCCACTCGGACGTGTGGTCGGACAATATTATGGACTCCGCCATTTTCTGTGGGCACCTATAATAGCCTGCGTCGGAGCGTATGCAAACTAGCTTCTCTGTCACCACGCCCCTCCCTCCATGTCGGGATCTTGGGGATCTCCGTCACGTAGCAGGCCCTCGATAATTACCTGGTTGGCGATGTGAGACCTGAGTATAAACTCATAGGATCCACCTGGGCCAACAACAACAGACTCGACTTCTCCACTGGGGAACTTCAGCATTACTCGAGCATCACTGAATCCAGGTTCATCGACCGTAATCCTCACGCGACATCCCTTAGGGACTTGGTTACTAAGTGGCTCGATACCTGGTGGCAAGTCAAGAATGGATCTCATTTGGGGCTCCTGAATACGTAGGGGAGGAGGAAGACTAACATTTTGAGGCTGAAAAAACTGCAAAAAATATTAAAAAGTCAAAAAATAGACAGCCAGGTATGTACGTAGGTACTCGGTACGCAGCTGCCGAGTTACCGAGTCACGAAAATCGAGTCTGTCCGCTCAGACAGTTCAACACGAGATTCGACGAAGGAACCTTCTTTTGAGTTTTGACTCACCAACCCCTACCCCACCGCTCAGTTACTAAGTCACTTAGTCTCCCAGTACTAGGTACTACGTAGCTTAGTGGCATAGGGGTGACAGGAAAAAGCACGGTTTTAGCGATGACGTATTTCAATCGTAGTCGCAAACAACCTCGCAAGCTACGGTTGTTGGTAAGGCGGGGTGTTTTTAATCCAAGATCAGGAGATCGACATGACAGCACGAATCACGAAGGTAGCAGTAGATGGCCTCGACACGTACTTCCGCATAGACGCACCGTCTGTAGCTGGTGGGCTCACCCGTACCAACGGTAAGATCAGCGAAGCGCTCATGCAGCGCCTGATTGCAGCGTTCGCCCCTACCCTGTGTGCGTTCGACGTAGCTCGCGGCGATACCAACGGCAAGTGGTACCTGAAGGTAAGCCAGTTCGCAATGGCTGAAACCTCAGTACCCGCACGCAAGCCTGCCTCACAGCGCGCCGCCGAGAAGGCCGAAGCCACGGTGTTTGACACCGACACTAGCGTAGCTGGTACCCACACATGTGGACGCTGCGCAGGCACCGGCCTGTACATCGTACGCATCGAACGACAAGCCTGTTTCACGCGGGTCTTGCTACCGTTGCAAAGGCAAAGGTGTCACCTCTGACATCGATCGCCGTCGCAATCTTTCTTACGACCAGCACTCAGCTGGCAAACTCACCGCATAAACCAACCCTCACGAGGAGACACAACCATGGACATGATCACACAAGGCATGATCGCAGCAGCGACAGTCATTTGGATTCTTTCCTACTTCGGACTACGCAAGGTGTTCAACTTCGCGCCTATCGTAGATATCGCCTGCACCGGGCTGCTGGTCTTCATGTTCTCCGGCTCTTATGCCGGCATGATGACCGGCGTTATCGGAGGCATGGCGATATCGTTCTTCCTGCGCGGCGGACGTGCAGTAGCAGGTACCAGCAAGCCGAAGATGATACGTCGTCGCGGCCACATACTCCCCAGCGTCGTCTGGGTAAGGAGCAAGTAATGCGTTACGCAATCTACAACTTTGCAACTGGTGAGCGCACCGAAGAGATGGCTCGTCCCATCATCGAGGTCGTTCTCAACCGTGACACACAGTGCCGCGTCACACAGGCAAGCACGGTCATGGACGAACGCCATCTCGGCACCGAATGGCAGTGTGACCACTGCTTGCTGCCCGAGGACTGCGTGCATTGCAACCCTGCATTCCGCTATGCGGAAATGGAGACTTGCGACACATGCTGTCCGTACCCACACGAAGGCGAGACATGGCATGTCAACGGCGTCTGCGTGAAATGCGGCACTTCCGATTACTAGGCACCTAAGGAGAAAGTTATGAACATCATTATGAGAGCAGCGATCACAGCACTGAACATCGTGTACACCGGGCACCTTGTGCTCATAACGGGCATGCTGGCAGCCGAAGCGAAGCACAGGTATTGGGACAGCCGTCGGCCTGACGATTGGCCTGACAATAACCGCACTGTTGAGCAGCAGCTCATCGATGCCATGGACGAAGAAGCACAAGCGCAACAAGAACTGCACAACGAACTCACGCAGACGAGGAACGAATCATGAGCAACGTAACGAATGTAGACCCTGTCACCTTTTTTACCATGTGCGAACGGCACGACTGGTACTACGCATTCTCTGACGACCACCGTGTGTGGCGTGCAGGCGAAGAGGCGAGCAAAAAGCTCCAAGCACTGGCTAAGACTGTGGATGGTGGCCAAGAAATCCACAGCGCGTGGAGTAAGTATATGTTCTCAGGTGAACCTTGGGGCACCGTCAGACCTGCAAAACCCGAAGCACCCTCGCAAGCTCCGGGTGTTGTTGGGCTTGAGTGTAATCAACTGGAGAAAGATATGGACGTGTTTGAGAAAGATGGTGTGCAATTTCCGATGACCTTCGATGATATCCCTGTTAGTGATTTGCAGTGTTTGCAATCTGCTGCAGGCTGGTACATAGGTCGCGTCTGCTGGAACGATGAGTTTGGTTTCATCGAACCCTACTCACGAGAGTCTGAGTATTTCGGCAACCTTGAGGCGGCGGAAGTAGCACTGGCTTCGAAGAGCTTTGAAGTCCGTGATTGCATTGAGAACAACTGGATGTATTCAAACGGGTTCCCTTACCCAATCGATGAGGAGTAATCATGAGCATCAGTTACGTTTTACCTTCTCACCTGCGCGACGCACTTCTTGACTGGTGTGCAATGCCCCTCGAGATCTACCAATCTTTGAGCATCGGGCATCAGCAGCAGGTTTATATAATGTGGTTCGAGCAAACACCACTCGGAACCCGTCTTTGCGGAGAGCAATCATGAAAACCAATGATCCTTTTTACATTATCCGCAACGAACTGGCAGGTGCATACAAAACCACCAACGGCTTTACAAAAGACTGGTGGATGGCATCGCGACACAAAACCAGAGCCGATGCAGAACAAACAGCAAGACAATTCGACACTGTTGTCAGTTCCTATTCGGCTTGCAGTCCAACTGATTTAGATTAAGGAGGCGCAATCATGAGCTTTACCTATGCCGGCATCGGGAGCCGAGCCACACCCGGTCACATTCTACGTGAGATGACTAACGTAGCCACCAACCTCGAGCATGTGGGGTACACCCTGCGCAGTGGAGGTGCCAAAGGTGCTGACGCTGCGTTTGAGCGAGGAGTATCCGATCCCAAACACAAGGAGATCTTCCTGCCATGGGCGAGATTCAACGACAACGATTCTCCTTACTGGGGCGCTACTCCACGCGCATATGATATGGCTCAGGTTTATCACCCTGCATGGGAGCGCTGCAGTAACGCGGCGAGAAAGTTCCATGCGCGCAACTGCCATCAGGTACTCGGTTGGGAGCTCAATTCTCCCGTAGACTTTGTGCTGTGCTGGACTCCCAATGGCGAAGTAACTGGTGGCACTGGGCAAGCGTTGCGTATCGCGCAACACCACGGGATCCTCATCTTCAATATGTTTCAGGACAATTGGGATGTTGGGTTCAGCTTATACCTAAAGATGTGTTTACAGGCTCCATGTGATTGGAGCTTCGAAGAGGAAGGAGCATGAGCGACTTCTGGACTGAATACCTTACGAGGAGATTGCAAGATGAAAGCACTGCTGCTGTTTTTACTAATGAGCTGGTTCACGCTAGCTGGAGCCGAGGAGATGGAACTCGGAGTAATGAAGATAGACGAGCTCCCAGAGATGTGCGCGGGTGCGTACATCATGGCGGGCGAGGAGGAGAAGCTCATACTATGGAAAGCAATGTTCTCGTTGCGCTCGGATATAGTCATAAGGTACTTCGAGTACCTAACGAAGAGCGAAGACGAGGACGAGCTCCCGCCTGCACTGCTAAAGCAGGCAGTCGATGAGTGCGATGAGGTCTATCGCGATGCTCAGTCCCTTCACATGCATGAACCTGTATCGCAGGCAACCTCGCAAGCTCCGGTTGTTGTTGAGGTTGTGTGATCTTTTGGCCATTAACATAGGAGTACAAACATGGCTATATTCCTGTCGTTAGACAGTTCATCAGAGGCGATGAAAGCGACCCTCTGGATCGAGGTAGAGTTAACAGTGGGCACATATCCAGACCCACTGGAGATTCTGTTACAAGAAGAATCCGATGAGTTCGATAGTGGCTTTGCCGTTCAGTATTTAACAGGCATACACAGAGCAGCTCATGGTCGGGGTTGTTCGTTCCCACAGTGTTATCAACCGTGTAGATCTTGTAAAAGGAATGCACAGCGAGATAGACAGGCTCGTTAAGTCCTGTCAACAAAGAAGTGTCCTTTAATCATTAGGAGTACGTTACATGTTCAACGAAGAAAGTAGAATGCCTGAACACCTTCAGGGTCATGATGAGACAGCAATCATCACCAAAGAGGCTGGTGCAAACGAGCCGCTTCAGTCCACCAACCGGTACGATGTGCCGCCTTGGCTGCAACGTCGTTTCAATGTGGAGATTAGCAAGCGCGGTAATCCGTACTTCACTCCGATTGAAAGCCGTTTGCAGGAATGCATCCGGGATTCACAGGGTGCACTGGATGAGGGTCGTGTACGACAGATGTCGGACGAAAACACCCGCGGTGAGATTGTTGACGAGGTTGTGGCAGCTGGACGTGCCTACCACGATGCACTGAAGCGTTTAGTCGGTGCTGATCGGCAGTGGAAGGCTGACCAGTTGGTGTTGTGGCCTCTGTCTGACGAAGTTGGTTACCAGCTGTTTGCTGCTACCAACGGTGAGGCAGAACTCGAGGAATACGCAAAGTATCTTCTCGGAGCTGACGCCAATATCCAGTGTGCCAATGATATCGAAAAGCACGCTGGCTATCAGAAGTCAGCAGCTTGGGTGGATCTGGCCTATGACGAGCTTGGCGAGTACGACGGCATATACGCCGGAATCACCGGTGAGACTGGTGAGTACAACGTCCCGGCGATAGTCCGTAAGGGTTATCAGGGTAGCGCCTCGATGATGGGTCGTAAGTACCTGTCAGGCAATACTGGCTCAGCACCAACAACCAGCGATGGAGACAACGGTGACGCACTCACCGAGTTGAAATCTCGTCGTCGTATATCAGCGGCGCAGTAAGCTGGCACTTGGGAGCGGCAATCACCTCACGGGGTGGTTGCTGCTCCCCCTTTTTACCGAAGTCAACGAAAACGAAGACGAAAACGAACAGAGGGTTGGCCGTGGGCTTGCCAGGCTACTAAGCCACAAAGCCACTGTGAAAATAGCCGTGTGAAAAACCCATGGTCCACTTTTTGGTCCATTTTTATTTTTTGGTATTACGCTCTGGAAACATATGTATATACCCCCTCTGTGTACTATATCTATTTTTATACCTCTCTATATATAAAAAAAGAGGACCTTAAGGACCTAAGTGCATTTTTTACTTAGTACTCAGTTACTTAGCTCCGCGCAACTCATGGACCTCAGCTGGACCAGGTCCCCAAATTTACAGGACCTTAGGAGAATATCACCGTGTACTACGACCTAGATAACATAATACGGGAAGCAAAATCGTGCCTATACAACTGGGATTTGCTAGCAAAGCGAGCTCCTTACCATGAAAAAGAGGACCCTGATGACCCTCAACTCGAGAAGTGTTATGGCACTTGGGAAGATGAGGACGGCGAAGTAATAGTATGCAGATCCTCTGCTGAACAGACCTTAGTCCAGCTGATCTCAATAGCAGAATCGGAGCAAGCAAAATCAAGGAAACGGGATAACCGCAATAACTTCGAAATACAAAGGCTTAATGAAACAATAGAAGACGTCAAGCGGTTCGCCTGCATGAGCGATCGTGAGCTTGGTATACACATGCTAGAGCATGTGGAGGCCCTGAAAAAAGACGAGGGAGAAGAAATCCTTAGCTACACACCACACTGGTTTGAATATATTGGAAGGAGGCTCAAGTGAAAAATGCGTGGATGGACATCAACGAGCAACTGGCAGAACACGAATATGTCGTGGGCATCTGCTTTGGTGCCTACGGCTGGTCAAGCCTGCCGTCCGACCTGGAAACTGCTGACTATAGCGACCTGGGTTGGGGCGAAGAAGAGGTGCCTAACCCAATCCCGTGGAATATGAGGCGCAAGGTACTTTCTGTTGAAGAGGCCATGCCGCTCATGCAGGGCTGGTCGTTTGCCGGTGGCTATGGCGCGCCCGAGTGCTACGCCACTTATATATGGACTAACAAACGTGTGTTTTGGGTAACACAATACGATGGCGCGACTTCCCTTAACAGCGTGCCTAGAAATCCAGAGGGCTGCAACCCTAACATGCCAGGAGGATAAGCATGGACTTAATCAACGAGATGTTAAGAGAAAACCCAGCAAAAGAAGTAGAACTGTCTTCAAGTGGACGTATATATTTACAGCCACGGACACATGTTGTTTGTAAAGACGGCTTTACTGCATCTATTCAGGCGAGCGCGTTCCACTACTGTGATCCGCGCACAGACAACGCCGAGAGATATGTAACCGTAGAAGTCGGCTTCCCGTCAGAGAAAGTAGAAGAGTGGATGCCTTACATAGATGGTAATGGCTATGAGCCGACTGAGACTGTTTATGGTTATGTGCCTGTGTACTTGGTTGAGCAAACACTCATGGAACACGGTGGAATTGATTACCAAGCAATGAAAGAAAGGAGATAGAAGATGAGAGCACTTTTAGTTGATCCGTCGAAAGACATCGATGACTTTATTACCGAGATTGACATTGAGTCTTGGAGAGATATCACTCCCACAATCGGTGGGCCATGCCGAACGTTTACGACGGTAGCCACTGATCTTCTTGGGACTCACACTGGCTACGTAGACGATGAAGGTCTGCTAAATGGGCAAGCCAATGAAGTTGGGATGTTTGCAGTAAAAGACTATGAAGGTATGCTTGCCGGCCGATGTGTAGTCCAGGGAGTAAACTGGGATACTGGAGAGCCAACGGAATGCGAAATGTCTATAAGAGAGGCACAGGGTATCTTTGGCTACTTAACTCCCATAGGTCCTATGTTTCGAGCATGGTCTGGTGAGTGACCTAACCCTAAACGATCAGGAAATGGTTGATTGGGCTAATGCGAACATTGAACGTGTTACAGAACTGGAAGCAAAGATGAGTGACCTGTCAATAATTCAACAAAACAAAATAACAGAGCTGCGTGATCGTATTGCCGAGCTTGAGGCGGGCATTGACTGTATCTTCCAAAGCTCTAGAGTAAACATACCGCTGAAAGAGTTTCTGGAAGTAGTAAAGCTAGTGCGGGAGAACAAAGATGATACCCATTCAAAATAAACCAAAGGATGAAATAGCCAACAGGCTTACTATGGCTATAGCAATTATGGGGTCGCATGTGGAATCAGACTTTGCCGACCACGACAACCAAGCAGAAGATATTTGGGGAGCCATACAACTGGTTCAGGACGCTTTGTACTTGTTTGAGGATATGCATTTCCCCGGAAATAAGGCATTACGAAAGAGGAAGGACAAAGATGAGTGAGGAATGGTGCGCACATGGACTCAGCCTGAATTGCAAAGACTGTCGTATCGAACAGCTTGAGGCATATAACGCCGAGCATCAGTCAGTCTGTCAGCTACAAGAACAGCACATCGAGCGCCTTGAGGCTAAGAAGACAGTTGAGAAGCTGGGCGATCGCATACAGAAACGTGATAACGAGATCGCTAGTCTTAAGCGAAAAATAGTTAAGCTAGAAGCACTTATAAGGCGATTTTCATTTTAACAAGGAGAATAACATGACCGATGCACGTGATCTTGCAAATGCACGAGCAATGGTAAAAACAGCAGTCGAGATTATCGAAGAACTAATGCCGGGCGTAGGCCACTGCGTAGTTAACTTTGCCAGGCTCAACAACTGGCTAAATGACTCCAAGGCCTACACAGGTGATTCTGAAGATACTATGGAATGTCCTCATTGCAAAGAGATATCCCTAGTAGCGACCAAACAAGCCAATATGTATGAGTGCCTTGAGTGCAAAATGGTAGTTCAGTTGTTTGTACCTAATTTACATAAACAGGAGAAGTCAGAATGAAATCGACACCCGCTACAATTAAAGCGAAAGTATATGTTTTTGCAGAGCCAAAAACTAAGTATCAACTCGAAAATCTCGAGCCCGGTGAACTGGCATACAAGTACGTTGTAAAGTCGTATGACTTCGGCAATGAAGATTCAGTACGTCTGTCAGAACACGAAATCGAAGTAGCTGTTCCCGGCGGAATTGATATTACTAGCGCTTGTATCCAAAACCTTAAGGAGCGTATCGATGCTATTGAAAAGGACGCCAAGAAAGACATTGCAGATCTTGAGCAGCGTATTCGCGATTTGGTTCTTATCGAGTATCGGCCCGACCCTGAAGAAACCGATCCCGTTGCCCACATTGTTGCCTAAAAAAACATTAAGCCGACCCGCTCAATGTGAACACTTAAGTCAAACGCCGGATCCTGATACTTGGGATCCGGTGCTAGACACTTATCCACGTAATCACGCGTGGGAAAAATGTATGGGAGTAGGACATGTACAATAGTTATAAGAGAGACACGCAGGCTTGGTGGGCGATGGAAGAAGCGATTACTGCTACTAAAACCCTCGAAGACGCCAAAGAAACAGCCGAAAATGCGTTTGACACAATCGTAAGTGATTTTGACGATGTCTGTAATGAGCGCGATGAGTTTGAAGAAGAACTCGAGCAGCTTAAAGTAGACTATGAGAAGTTGGAAGATCTTACTGATCCCAAAGAAATTCTTAGTTTACTAGAAACCCTTCGCACCGCTGCTGCGGGGATAGTTACCTATGTAGATCAAAGCTCTACCCGCATAAAGGAACAGTTCAATGTACCGCAAAGCGATTCTAATAGCACTGGCAGAACTGACGTTGATGGCGGCAGTTAAGATCTATTTTAGCTACGAATTAGCCAAACGATTGCCCAAAGGTGGACGGGTTAAGGACATTGATGGAACACCAGTTGCAGCAGCCGACGACCAAGAGTACACTGATCTTCCAACCCGAGGAGAAATAGAATATGCAGTTAACATTCCTGCAGGCGGCAGTGCCTCTCACGAAAACATACGAGAAAAGGGCAGACGGATCTTACATAGGTGGCGCTTATCCGGGCGTCACAAACTTCACAAGCTACGTAGAAGATGTAGACACAATTGCCCAGTTTGCGGAGGCCTTGGTCAGCGCAGCGTCTGCAGGTCACTGCTTAATAACGTCAAGCCTGACGAGACCGATAAAAGAAGAGAGTCGAGCAGGACTTAGCGATAGCAACGAACGGCGGGAATGGATTCTGCTTGACATTGATGGACTCAGTAACATAGCAACTGTGGAAGAGTTCGTAACCAAAGTACTACCCCCTCATTTCCAATCTGCGTCATACGTGGTCCAGTACTCACCAAGTCAAGGAATTAAGCCGGGTGTTCGCGCCCATGTATACTTTATGCTCTATGACAAGGTAGACCCAAGAGCAATAGAGTCGTGGCTTGCTGAAGTGAACCTGACACATCCTGAACTAAGCGACCAGGTAACTTTGTCGAACAGTCGTGTAGCGCTTAGCTACCCATTAGACAGAGTAGCAAGTCGCAACGGACGCATTGTATACGTCACGCCGCCAAACTGCTCTAACTTCCCTGATCCTGTCAAAGACAGAATTGACTATGTGCAAAAAGACTATGATCGAGTCTCTTTCTCTTTTGCTGGACTATCACCCTCTGACGTAGCTTCTCGGGTTAGAGAGAAAGTCAACGACTTACGATATGATGCTGGGCTAAATGTTTCACGTAAAAAAGAACACACCAGGATAACTCCAGACGGGAAAGAGCTTCTTGATGATAGCCTGGTCGACGCTGGGTACATTACGTCATGGCATGAAGACAACGCACACTTCATGCGATGCAACATAAACGGTGGCGACAGCTACGCTTATTACTACCACCGAGATAGAGAAGACCCATACTTACATAACTTCAAGGGCGAGCCGTCAATGCGTCTTTCGAGGTTCGATCCTCAGTTTTACACTGACAATGTTCGTCCTCACTTTGAAGAGCTACAAAAGAAACGCCCTCGGCCATTTATTTTTCGCGACATGAAGTCCGACAAATACTATGCAGGACTCCGCAAAGACAAAGAGATCGTGGAACAGCCAAACTGCATCGGAGCAAGCGACAAGAAAGTAGCTGATTACTTTGCTATGAAGGGCAGTACATCACCCCCAGCTGTTATCCCAACGTGGGAGCTAAAGTTCGACCCAACAGTATTCGATCAGTGGAATGAAGATAACTATGTGTTCAATACCTGGCGACCAACCGAGTACCAGCTGAACACTATGTTCCGGTCTAACATACCGTCGGTCATAGATAAGATATTGACACACGTAACTGGCAATGACGAACAGACCTACAACCACTTTATCAACTGGCTGGCATATGTCCAGCAGACGAGGAAGAAGACAGGCACAGCGTGGGTCCTGCATGGTGTACCGGGTACAGGCAAAGGTCTTTTGTTCCACAACATCATCACTCCTATATTTGGCCCTGACTACTGTCATACAAAGCAATTCAGGGATCTTACTGATAACTTTAATGGCTGGATGGAGCGCTCTATATTCCTGAATATTGATGAAGCTAATTCGGATGACATGGGCAGGATAGGGCGTTCTATCATCAACAACCTTAAAAACTGGATTACCGAGCCTCGCGTATCAGTACGACATATGCAGGCCACAGCCAAAGACTGTGATAGCTTTATTAACTTTATATTCACGACGAATGACTTCGGTGTAATCCCGATCCAAGAAGGCGACCGACGTATAAACGTCGCACCACGGCAAGAGAAAAAGCTCGAGATCACAAAAGAAGAGGTGGCCCAGATTGAAGCGGAGCTACAACAATTCTCTGGGTATCTGACACACTACAAAGTAGATGAAGATGCAGTGCGCTTGCCAATGGATAACAACGCTAAGCAAAAGCTACAAGAAGCAGCACGCACATCGATCGAAGAATTTTTCCACGCCATAGCCACCGGAGACTTGACTTATTTCGTAGATGGCACAGATGAGGAAACCACGGCCTACACAGAACTTGCTATGTTCAAGGAGGCTGTAACACGTTGGATCGATGATGCTAAGCATGACCGCGAATCGCTTGTAAAAACTAAAGAATTAAAAGCGGCACACGTCGTAATGTGCAGAGACAAAGGAATCAAGCTAGGTGCGTTTAAGAGCATGGCCGCAAAGCGCGGACATCCCGTTAGAAAATTACGGGGAGACGATGATGCTCGCGCACACGGCTGGCGCGTTGAGTGGGATATATCACTCGAGGACAAAGCAGACCTGAAGATTCATTTGAAGCCCATAACTGCAGATCTCGAAGAGAAGATCAAGAGTGAAATTGAAGGCAGTTACGACTAAGATGGAGGTATGGACGAAGTGGACGTAACCGTAGAATTTGAACTGACGCTGGATATATCTGAGCAATCCCGCTACAGCCTTGCAACGCAGTTAGCAGAAGTTATAGCTAACGCCATAGAAGCGAAAGAACTGGAGCTCCCTGACGGAGAAATCTCAGACTTTTCAGTAGTGTATGATGAAGAAGAGTTCATGCGCTAATCATGAGAGTATTCCAGTCACACAGCGCAGTGGCATCTGAGTCACTTATTCACGCGTTCCAGCGCGACCACGATAGCTGGGCACAAACAGTGCTTAGTCAGTCTTTTAGAATACCTAAAGAGTACAGAGATGCTCTAATAGCAGGAGAAGCAGAGTGGAAAATAATCAACAGATCCACCATCACTATTGGCCTGGTGAAGACTTAATACCAGTCACACCGCAGGCAAACCAATTTGGATACGTCTTTCCCGTGTATGTCACACAAACCGTGTGGTCTCTATCCATCGCGTGGAAGCAGGGCAAGAGCACAAACGCTGATAAGCGTATATTCGAGCTGCTCGACTCATGTTGGAAGGGCATGGGGAAGGCGTTATCCTCTGAACCAGAACGTATCATGTACCCGTTTAAGCATTGGTACTGGCAACGCGAAAAGCTCAAAGCAACAAAGATGACAAAGGTAGAATTCGCTGCTCGACTGCTTCTCGACCCCGAGACAGAAGAGCCCTGGATGCTTATCTTTCACCCCACAGTAGATGGCAAAGAGGTACTGAGACATGGCGAGCATAACGAGACTGGAGAAGATGAGGCAACAGCTGGAGAGGCTGGATCTGCCGACTGAACCTGCCTGGGTTTACGGAACTACAAAAAGAGACAACCATCTAAGCGGCGCACTGCGTGATGCAGCAGATGCTGTTTGGGGATCCCGAACTGGAATAGCCCATTCGGTGCTGACGGCTGATGAACTGACGCTTGTCGAGCTTCTATCTGAAGCAGCTGAAACGCTTGATGACGCCCACGAAGAATGGATGGAGGATATCCTATGCCAGACGAAGCAATACGGCAGTTAACAGCCTGGTCATTTTCCAGACTAAAAGACTACGAACGATGTCCATGGATGCTATGGCTTAAAGCTGGCGAAAAGCGCGATATGTCCCATGTAGATATGTCGGCTGCCAACCGAGGCACAATGGTCCATGATGCCTGCGAGAAGTTTGTCATCGGAGAGGGCGACCTGACCAAAGAGATGAGTAAGTTTGCAGATTACTTTGTAGACATAAAATCATCATACGAAGCCGGCGACGTAACTGTCGAGGAAGACTGGGGATTCAACGCCGATTGGCAAACCTGCGATTGGTTTGCAAAAGATATCTGGTGCCGTATGAAGCTTGATAACTTTCGAATTACAGCTAGAAACGATAACGGCGAAGCAGTAGCTGGCATACCCACCGATTACAAAACTGGTAAAAAGTTTGGTAACGAAGTCACGCACAATCAACAGGGACAACTATATGCTATTGGGTCGTTCTTTCGGTATCCAACTTTAGAAGTAGTAGATGTTGAGTTTATATACCTCGACCATGGCCTCACATCAAAGAAGAAACAATATACTCGTGAGAAGGCTATGAAGTTTGTGCCAATGTGGCAAGCAAGGGCGGAGAAAGTAACAAGCGACAGGGAGTTCCGGCCTAAACCAAATAAGATCAACTGCAAGTGGTGTGCGTTTGGACCACAGTCGGGCGATAGCAGTTGCGCATGGGGAGTAGATGGATGATTAATGTATTCGTTGACTTTGAGACATTCTGGGGAACGAGGTATACACTCCGCTCGCCTGGCATGTCATACACCGATTACATTTGTCATGAAAAGTTCCAGGTGCATGGCTGCTCATTCATCGTGGACGACGGCAACGCAGAGTTCTGCGATGCAGACCAAACAGAAGACATGTTCTCCTGGTTGATCGACCAGCAAGAGCGCGGCTACAAGATTCGTTTCATAGCACACAACGTGTTGTTCGATGGAGCCGTTGCACGCCTCAAGTACGATTTCGTCGCGGACGAATACTTCTGCACACTAGCCATGATCGATGCAATGTATCAGGGCGGCATCAGTTCTGGGTTGGACTCATGCATGCAATTTCTGCTTAAGTGGGAATCCGGCAAGACCGACATTCTTAAAGAAATCAAAGACATGCGGACTGAAGATATTCCCGAGGATAAGTGGGAGGAGTTACTAACTTACGCCAACGACGACGTAAGGGCGTGCAAAGAATTATATGACAACTTCGCACATCACTTGCCGGCGCTTGAACACAAGATCATGGATCAACTGTTGAAAATGTTCTGCGACCCTAAGCTTGTATTTAACGAAAAGGTATTACAAGAAGCATGTCGCGAGGCCGATCAGGACAGAGACGAAAGAGTCTCGGCAGCACTTAGCTACGAAGCAACTGAGGTAATATTGAAGGGCAACAAAACTTTCCCTCAATTTCTTGAGTCGCTTGGTTACGAAGTACCACTAAAGGAGAATGCAAAAGGTGCACTCATACCAGCACTTGCAAAAACCGATGAAGGATTCATTGCGATGCTCGAATCTGAAGATGAGCGACTTGCCGCCTTGGCTAAAGGTCGCCTTGCGGTCAAAAGCACGCAGGCGCAAACTCGCGCGTATCGATTTAAGAAAATGCACGAAGAAGTCGGTTTGTTTATGGTTGCGTACAACTACGCACGAGCACACACATGGAGAGTAACAGGTGGAAATAAAATCAATCCGGCGAACCTCAAACGTGGTTCCAAACTCCGAACTTGTATTGAGGCGGATGAGGGCAGAGTTTTGGTCGTTGCAGACGCAAGCCAAATTGAGTGTAGATCGACTGGCTTCCTTGCTGGACAAGAAGACCTCATGCAGCTCTTCAGAGATAAGAGAGATCCATACAACGAAATGGCATCAGACATTTTCAGAAGAAGAGTTGACAGAAAAAATAATCCAGACGATTTCTTCGAAGGATTTGTCGGGAAGACCGCAGTGCTGGGACTCGGCTTTGGCATGGGAGGCATTCACTTCAAAGAATCGATCGACAAAGACGCCAAACAATACTTAGGCCTGGACGTAAACTTTGATCTTGTTGAGGCCAACCGCATTGTCTACGATGTTTACCGTAAGAAAAATTACAAGATCGTAAACTTCTGGGATGCGTGCGAACAAATGCTAGTTGCCATGTACTTGAACAGAGATTTCGTTTGGGAGTACGCAAACGGTACTCTGGAAGTCGTAGGCAAGGAAAACAAAATCTTCTTTCCTAATGGAACATGGCTTTACTATCCGGGGCTGGATTGCGATAATGGGAACTTCACGTATCTTAGTAAGCGTGGCCCATCATACAATACACATTACATTTACGGTGCCAAGCTTGCAGAGAACATTGTCCAGAAATTCGCCAGAGACATCACATCACATCACCTGGTTCAGATCTCCGCACGATATCCTCTCGTAATGCACACCTACGACGAGAACATTGCTTTAGCTCCTGAGAACAAGGGAGAAGAAGCCCTGGACTGGATGATCGAGATTATGACTCACCCACCTGTTTGGGCGAGAGACTTACCACTTGATGCGGAGGGCGGATATGCCAAGGAGTACTCGAAATAAGATGGGATATTTTAACCAAGGATTGGTCACAGCCCACGAGCAGCCACACAACAATCTTGAGCTAATGATCGATATAGAGACGCTGGGAACTACCGCGGGCAGCCCCGTGGTAACAATTGGCGCTGTGCTGTTTGACCCTTATAGCTGTGACTCAGCTGAAGCTCTAGCAGAACGGGCAATGATGATCCGTGTTGACGTGTCGGACTCCGTCAATCTCAGCCGGGGCGTTGAAGGAGGTACACTACGATGGTGGTTTGAGCAGCATGATGGTGCAATCAAAGCCCTTGTAGGTGACGACTGTGTGCCAATGCAAGAGGCGTTACAAAAGTTATGGAGGTACTGCCATGAACGAGGTCGGTTTGTTAACAAAGAATTTTTCGATGGGCTCAGTGATATGCCTAAAACAAATCGGTACTGGGCTAAAGACCCTGACTTTGACATGCAACTTATGCGGTACTACTACGAGCATCCAGATCTTGACGCAAAAATGCCTTGGATGTTTTGGGAGTGCCGTTCAGTGCGGACAATGCAAGACTTGGCATGGCCCAATGGTAGCACTGAGCACCCCTCGTTCGACGTTCCAGGCGTGGCGCACGATGCTCGTTACGACGCAATCGTACAAGCTATGATGATACAGGCAGCAATGTATCGTCTCGGGTTAAGCAAAGACCAAGACGTGGAGTTTGAAAAATTTAAGTAAAAGATTAGTCATCGAACAGCACAGAAAAGCGAACCTAGGATATCGCGAAGTATGGCTGAACAGGTGCGGGGCTTAGTCCACCCGGCGTAGGAACGGACTACTACAACGTAACCAAATAATGAGGAGCAACGTAATGGATTTTTATGATATCCACGAGCAAACAAAGTATAAAATTGTAATTTCAAAGCCGAAGAGCATGGAAGATTTAAGCGACCTGTTCATATCCAAAGACGAGATAGAAACCTTAGTAGGAACACATCGCGCATGGCTACCGAGTTCTAGTGATACGCTCTGCATAGTAATACTAAGAAGCGAGGTCACAGCAGCAGTCAAACGGCTTATTAACAAGCTTGAGGCATCGAAGAAAAAGACAATCCCAATCGATGATGACGAACTCCTAGATGTGCTAAAGACGGGCTACGTCTCAGATTGGACTGACAGCAACAAGTATGGCCGGCACGGCAGTCGCTTCTGTTACGCCAAACGCTACAAAAGAAAGAAGACAAAAGCCACACAGGGAGATGTCCGTGAGTTGTGGCGGGCTTTTGCTCAGGGATTCTATACTAGGTTTAGAACCTACCCCCCGCATATTTCAACATACGACCGACACTTGACGATGTTCACAGCGTTTCAAGAAATCGTAGGCTGGCGACGTGTGCGCGCAACTACGACTAAACAACAAGCTAAATTTTTTCGCCAAATTTGGGATAACCCCAAGGAGTATATTTAATGAGTAACGATATCACTACTGCATTCAAAGCAATGCAAACTGACATACAAATATCAATGGACGACGTTGTATCAGCCTTTGTATCACAGTACGAGAACAACTTGTACGCCCGGAAGAAGGACTTGACCGCCCAGATCAAAGCGATTGAAGCTAAGCACGAGAAGCTCACTAAGGAGGTAAAAGAGAGCGCGAACGGCAAAGCCTTACTAAAAGAAAAGTTGCCATTCGGATTGATACTCACCCTCAACGAGACTGCAATCAGATGGGAGTCTAGGGAAGTACACTTTACGCTCGAAATCAAAAACCCAAAGAAATCTGGCTACTATCACAACTCGCTTAGCGTAACGAAAAGTACGCTTATTACCGCGGCAAAGGTCAAAGAGCACGACAAGATGCAAGAAGAGCTTACAGAGCTACGGTCAATCCTTGCAGAAACACTGGTATCACTAAAATCAGTCGCTCGTAAAGAACGCGAGGTGCGCGGACGCATTGCTATTCGTAAGCTGGAAGACAGTGGTTACGCAGACTTGATGCAAGACGGCGAGCTTGCGCAGCTGGTGCAACTCGATCAACTTGACTAACTAAGGAGACAGATGTGGAGTACGAGGTCGAGGGAAGATACTTCCCAACTAATCTATATGCATTTACATTCGCGCAGATACAAGCAGATCGTATGCATCGTGCAGTTGAGGTTCACATAAGTGATCCCTATGATCGCTTATCGAGAACTGGCAGCTGGCATGCCACTGCACACCCGGAGGAATACAGACGTACACACCTGGTTAGAGAAGGAGTGATGTAATGGACGGTGCACTTCATCAGGAAGAGTACGCGGACTTCGTATTGAAGAAGGAGGCGCAATCGGTTTGGGTCACGATCGACAACCTCAGTCTGTACGTACGACGCACGGACGAGGGTGTAGCCGTGGACATTTATCCCGTTGGGATGGAAATGGAAGACCCCATCGTAGGCACCTGGTGCCTGCGATCAGAAGCACAGGAGAGAATCGAGTTAGAGAAGGAGTGATGTGAAGACAAATCTAGGAATAGAGACAACGGACCAGGAGAGAGAGGCAATAGCAAGGACGCTAAGCCTGCCTCACAAACTGGCAACGAGAAACGATATAAAGGAAGCAATTTATGAGTACGTACAAAAAGTTCTCATCGGAGGTGAAGAAGTTGAATCGCGAACAAACGCGACAACTGAAGATCCTTCTGAAAAACTACCCGAGACAGGCGGAGATCGAAGCGTTCGTGGCTTCGTGCCTTCAAGAGGCGACGAGCCGTACCTCACCCAGCCGAAAGACCCAGAACTCGCAGTTGCTTGCAGTTCCATGCTCGACATTGCCGAACGCATAGATCAAATGATCTGGGAGACAATTGAGAGGAATCGTAAATGACCGGATACTTTAGGGAGATACCAGAATATTATGAACATCAAGATGAAACGCTCAAATTTATCAGAGGCCGGGTGGATGCTGGGAAGAGCAGTGTTTTTGACACATCTGACCCTGGAACTGGTAAGACGCGTCCAAGCATTGGGGCGTTCGTTGAACGGCGTAAGGCAGGTGGCGGTAAAGCTTTGGTACTCGCTCCTAAGTCTATTTTACAGCCTGCGTGGGGCAACGACATAAGCAAGTTTTTCCCAGGCACCAGATACATTTGTGCGTACGCAACAAACCGTAAGAAAGCGTTCGACATGGACGTCGATATTTACATTACTAATCATGACGCTGTAACTTGGTTAATGGGAACTCATGACGAAGTTCAAAGTAATGGAAAAACAAAAAAGGTACGTAACATCCCAGACTCCTATTGGAATGACTTCGACACTATAGTCATAGATGAATCGACCGCATATAAAAATCAAAATGCCAAACGCTCTAAAGCAGTTTACAATCTTGCGAAGAAGTTTGATCACAGGCAGCTCTTAACTGGAACACCAAATCCAAACTCAGTCACTGAGTTCTGGCACCAAGTTAAACTGCTCGACGATGGTGAGTCATTAGGTACTTCGTTCTGGAAGTTTCGCAGCGCTGTGTGTGAGCCAGTTCAGGTTGGCCCTAGTACAAACCATATTCAGTGGAAAGACAAACCTGGCTCAGAGCATGCGGTATACGCCATGATCGATGAAATGACTATACGTCATGAGTTTGCTAAATGTCGTGCCGCTGAAGCAGAGTTGTTTGGAGCTCCATATAAGGTGTACTACAACTTGCCTTTACGAGCGTCGAAGCAATACGCGGACATGCTCGATGTGGCAGTGACTATGCTCAATGACGGATCTATATTATCTGCCCAGCAGGCATCAACAGTTCACCAAAAGCTCATGCAAATGGCATCAGGTGCTGTGTACAAAGAAGACGGGACATACTCACTGCTAGACAGCGGACGTTACGAGCTAATCATGGATTTGATTGATGCACGCAAGCAATGCGTAGTTGCGTTTCAGTGGCGTCACCAACGTGAAGAAATGGAAAAAGCCGCAAAGAAGCGCGGGTTCACGTTTGCTTCTATAGATGGCAGTGTAAACGATACTAAGCGACAAGAGGCTGTTAAGGGATTTCAAGATGGCAACATCAAAGTTATCTTTGCCCACCCACAATCAGCTGGACACGGACTTACACTCACAGCTGGCACAACGACAATCTGGGCGTCACCAACATACAACTCAGAACATTACATACAGTTTAACGCCCGTATCAATCGTGCTGGCCAGACAAATGAAACTGAGACAATATTGGTGTGTGCTGAAAACACTGTTGACGAGAAAGTTTACGATCGACTAGATAGCAAACTAAGCTCTATGCAACTGCTACTTGATCTACTTGGAGATTAATATGACTGAAAAACAAACGCTTACCACTGCCGATTTGATAGCTAGGTTGGTTGACATTAGAGAAGAGAAGCGTAAGATCAAAGCTCGCGAGAAAGAGCTGAACGACGAATGGCGATCTCTCGAGTTCGAAGCGTTAACGCGCCTCGACGACCAAGGCATGGACAAGGCCTCATCAAAGAGGGGCACCATCAGTATAGGTGAGACAGTCCTGCCACAGGTAATAGACTGGGATACTTTCGGTGAACACATTATCCAGACTGACGCGCTTTATTTGTTGCAACGGCGACCAGCCGCGGCAGCGTATCGCGAGTTACTGGAATCTGGAGAAACCGTACCAGGTGTAGACTCTTATATACAACGTAGTATTAATCTAAGGAAAGCGTAATGGCTAAAGAGAAACAAACCCTTCCAATGAGTTTGGAAGACGAGATCAAGAAGCAGCTACAAGCCCAACGAGGACAACTTGGAGCACTGCCTTCCAATAAGATCTCAACAAAAGGTAAAGAATTTACTCTCCCCAATGGACAAAAAGGCAAAGAAATCGAAGTTGTCATTCTCGATTTTGTCTGGTTCATGGTGAACTATCCTGGCGTGTACAACGCCAACAATCCTCAGCAACCAAATTGCTTTGCAGTTGGCCGGGAGAACCCAGCGAGCGGCGAGCTTAAGCCACATGAAGACGCGGCAGACCCGCAGCACACTGATTGCAAAGATTGCCCCAAGAACCAGTGGAAGTCTGCACCTTCCGGCAACGGCAAGGCCTGTAAGAACCAACGACGTTTGGCCGTGCTGCCACCTGACGCAGACGCTGGCGCTGAGCCCATGTCACTCTATGTATCGCCCGGCGGCCTTAAGCACTTCGATGCGTATGTCTCGCGGTTAGCATCCGAGCACAATATGCTTCCAGTGCAAGTAGTCACCAAGATCTCTTTCGACCCAGATCAGACTTACCCGTTACTGCGATTTGAGATGGTTTCCCCGAATGACGATTTACAGTTGTTCTGGAGCAAGCGAGACAGTGCACAGGATCTTCTGTTCCGGCCGCTTGAAACAGAGAAATCTAAGGTTGCATGAGTACAGAGTCCAACTACTGGCAGGCACTCCGTAAGAGGCTGAAAGACCGAGTATACACTTGGAAGATCAATGCCTCATACGTGAGAGGGGTGCCTGACTGGTGGGCTTCTGGGCTCTATCAGGACCTGTGGATCGAGAATAAAAAGATAGACAGGATACCAGTCCGACTTGATCTCACAGAGCATAAAAAACATCTTACCTTGCACCAACAGCAGTGGCTGGAAGATAGGCACTCAGAGGGAAGACACGTCGCAGTAGTGGTATTCAGTCCCGAAGGGCATATATATCTCCCTGGTCTTTCCTGGCAGCAGCCAATAAGCCGGCTGACATACACAAGCCAAATGATGAGCATGAACGAGCTCTCAGATCATATCGTTGAAATTTTGGGTGAAAAGAGTAAAATAGCCCCATGAAAGAATTATCGCGCTTCCCCAAAGGCCTCTGGTACGAGGTACCCCGTCGACGCTACCGGGTGAGAAAGTATCACAACCAGGTTGTCTATGGACCTTGGTACTTTCGCACGCTCGACGGCGCTATGGCAAAGTTGAGTGAAGTTAATCAAATGATAGCTCTTATACCAAAAGCTAAGAGGCAATACGCGCCAACCACAGAAGGAGAACAATGAAGTTTGAAAGACTGGAAGTGAGGGGCGTACGAGAGGTAGCAGATGCATGTGAAGTCGTTGAAGACGATGAGCTTGCGGATTTCTTCTCGATTTACGGGCATGATGACGCCGGCTTCGCGCATTGCATTGGTGATTTCACCACTCGCGGTGCAGCCGAAGATATAAAACGTGCGCTAATGCCCGCCTAAGCCCGGCAACCCCCCAGCCGGCAACGCTTGGCCCTCTTCGGAGGGCTTTTTTTTTATTCGGAGAAACTATGATTATTTACGAAGGACCGTCGTTGCTAAACGGCGACCCGATAGTAGCGATTGCGACAGGAATGGTAACCCCCTCGACCAATCGCAAAACTGGGCCGATGATTCAGACTTGGATCCTGGCCCAAAACGAAGCACCACATACTGCGGTCAAGAGCGGCAATGATGCAGCAGTCTGCGGGGATTGCCCAGCGAGAGGTAAGTGGTGCTATGTAACGACCTTCCAGGGACCTCGGTCTATCTGGGAGTCGTGGAAGCGCGGCGGATATCCATTATTCAGCTCAGACAGCTTTGCTGGGAAACCAGTGAGGTTTGGTGCATATGGAGACCCCGCTGCGGTTCCTTTCGAGGTCTGGGATGCCATTGGCTTCCAGGCTTCGATGGTCACAGGTTATACACATCAGTGGAAGACCTGTGACCCCCTACACAAGCACTACTGCATGGCCAGTGTTGACACTGAAGCCGAAGCCTTAGAAGCAAGAGACAGAGGATGGCGCACGTTCCGCTTAGGAACTAAGTCACGACGTGACGAAGTCATATGTCCTGCTAGCGAGGAAGGAGGTAAGAAGCTGACATGCATGGAGTGCGGAGCGTGCAACGGCACATCACAGGGACGTAAGTCTCACATCGTAATTGAAGCGCATGGCGCAAAGACAAAGAGGTTTGAAGAATGGATAAGCTCCCAGCCGGAAAGTATTACATAGGTGATCCTTGCTACGTGATCAGTAAATGGGACGACTACCTTGGGGAGTTCTGGGCAACTACTGAGTACGGAGCGCGAGGTGGCATGTTTGATTTCGATGGACACACATGCGCAGCGTTCTACACGAAGTATGGTGACGGACAGTACCCTTTCGAAGGAGTGAACCTTCCTGTTGACTCCGGGTCGATCGGTGCTATTCCCCTCGTCCTATGTGACCGGGGATGCGCTGAGATGAGCGGGGCAGTAGTGCACATGAATGAAGAGTTTAGATGTACCGAGAAAGACGGACGGCTCCATTTCGGAGACCGTGTTGTAGATACCAATGATGAGGAAGACGACTATGAGTCATGAGTTAGATTTTACAAAGGGCGTAGCAGCAATCGCCTACACCGGAGAGACACCTTGGCATGGATACGGAGAGCGACTGGATCCGGGGCAGCCACTTGAAACCTGGCTTACTAGAGCAGGTATGGATTACGAGGTTACAGAGTCTCCTATCTTTAACAACAGGTGGATTACCAACGAGAACATAGGAGCGTCAGTCAAACGGCTTGCCGCCCAGAACTTTCTCTCGTTCAAACCTATCCCTGGCAAGAAGATCCTGACACGTAGCGACACAGACGGCATCTTGTCTATTGTGTCCGATCGATACAACGTAGTGCAGCCTCGAGAAGTTATGGAGTTCTTCCGTGACCTGGTTGAAGACCAAGGCTTCGAGATTCACACTGCCGGGGTACTCAAAGACGGCAACCGTGTGTGGGCGCTAGCTAAGACCGGTAAAGACTTCGAGATCGACGGAGACAAGGTAGAGGGCTACTTGATGTTAGCTACATCTTACGACGGCAAGTTCAGTACCACTGCGCAGTTCACAAGTGTACGTGTAGTGTGCTGGAACACGCTAAGTTGGTCTCTTGAAGGGCAAAGCTCTGCAGGTGTAGTCAAGATTCCGCACAGCAGTGAGTTCGATGCTGATGCAATCAAAGAGCAGCTCGGTTTGATGGGCAAGTTGAACACAGAAGGCTGGGGTAACTTCCAAGAGAACGTGACCAAGCTGGCAGATTACAAAGTTACTAAGCGCCAGGCAGTCGACTTCTTTCTTGAGCTGCTGGATGTTGATGAAGAAGCAAGTGGCAGACAGTTACAGACTACTAAGAAGCTGCTGTCGTTCTACGAGTCCGGACCTGGTTCCGACTTTATCTCTTCTCACAATACCACTTGGGGACTCGTGAACGCAGTAAGCTACTTCACAGATCACGCTCGCCGAGGGCGTACCGATCGCAGGTTTGACAGCGCATCGTTTGGCCAAGGTGCACAGCTAAAAGCGAAAGCATTCAGCAAGGCGTTGGAAATAGCAGCGTGAAGATGACCTCAGCTTATAGGTTACTCCGTGTGAAGGACGGGCAACCACACACACTTTTCCACGGTCATTGTGGTAGCCGGAAGCTGCCACAAGATAAACTCCTCGAAGCCGTAGAGAAGCATGTGTGGAACCCCGGTAAGAAGGGCAAGTCACCCGGATTCACGTCCGGGTGGCATGTTCTCCCCACAAAGGAGCAATGTGTAGACTATCTCGGAAGGTTCAAAGATACATCCGACATAGTCGTCTGTCGTGTGACTATAAACAGGGTACGGGAGAAACCCCGTTCGAAAGTATTTTTATCGAAGTACATGAAGATTGATTCTTATGATTGGGCAATAGCATTACAGGAGCATGGACATGCCTAAGAGTTATAAAGAGTGTGAGGCGGCAATGTGCCTTTGGGAGGAGTGTTTACTTCGCAGAGCTAACGGAGACGACGCGCTGTTCGACTGGCTCCGCGGCGGAGAAGGCGCAGCGACTGCCAGGATGATGTGTATTGACTTTGCGGAAGACATTGAAGGCAGCTACCAATGGGCACAAGACGTGCTTGGCTTTGATGACTGTTTTGACTGGGAGTTTGTGCCCCGCTGGGCAGACGCGGCAATGAAATTAACTGAAACGACATTCCTGACAAAGACATGGTGGTCGTACCTTGCATATAAAGTGATGGTTAATTACAAGGAGACACGTTATGACTGGAGATACGTTATGACTGAGAAGATGCCCTGCAGCATCACGGACGGCGTTCAATACGAAGATTTGGATTGGATGCAAGTGGATGACTTAACAGAGGACGAAGACGCAGCATACGAACGCTGGAGACAGGAGCAAATTGACAGTGATGAGTCATGACCCAGAGGATCATGCATTTCCATGGACTAGAGAAGCTTGCCCTGAGTGTACAAGACAAGGTAAAATAGCCCCCATGAAAGATTTGCCGAGCCAAGTGCAGGTCGGTGGTGAGCATTACGCAAGCTTCAAGATGCAACCTACCGAGTTTATTCATATAAACGAGATCCCGTTTATTGAAGGAAATGTCATTAAGTACGTGACACGACACCGACAAAAGAATGGTCGTCAAGACATTGAGAAGGCGATACATTATCTCGAGCTGTTACTCGAGTGGGAGTACGGAAATGAAAAGATATAAGGTCACGATGATGGTTCCGCAGGAGCATTTTATCGAAGCTTCTGATGTGCAAGCCGCTCACAACCAGGTGTCCACGATGCTTGCAGCGTACGGCCCAGATAGCTTAGCGTCTCGCCCATCGTTACACAGCATCGAGCCAGTGGACGAAGTTGTTGTTGACTTCGACCCGGACTTTGTCCTGGAGTAATTTTTTTTCTACGGTATAAGACCGTGGGCCGGCGTTATGCTACGTTGCGGCTAGTCACGTTGCGGCCATTGTTGGTAGCCAGTTGCCCCAGAATCCTACTGGTGCTGTCGTCCAGACCCTTAATCACATAACTTCCGTCAAGCTGTTGCGTAATATCGCCTGCGGCGATTGCGCCCAGTAATCTCAACACATCTTGCAGCGAATACGTAGCTTCGACGTTTGCTGCCATGACTTCAGTAGCAATCGTGGGCTCAGATATGAAGCTCGAAGTAAGTGGTACGATCGTGCCCAAGTTTCCGTCGAGGATGCCACTGCCGCCTGCGACACATTCCGCCGCGTTGGTGCATGAGGCAGTAAACCTCAGTCGCACCGGATCGCCGTCTATTGTCATGCTACCAGCAGACAGTCGTGTTACCTCCATCCCACCTATCCAGCCGCGGAACGCACAGTCCACGGCCACGTTGTTGCCATCTACTACTGGCCGGCCGGAGCCTGGGACTTCAGAGTAAGAGTGATGTAAGGTTGTTTGAATGGTGGTCAGGGTCAGTGTGCTTGCAATGCCGACGCGCCTCCAGTTGCCGCCAAGTCCTGAGACACCGTGTAACGAACAGCCAGATATTGACACTATACTGCCCGCTCCATCGCCATCGATACGTAGCTCAGAGAAGGCTGAGTGATTTACACTCTGCCCATTCAGTATAACTTGGTCACTCTCTGGGCTGTCACCCTCAAAAGCCCAGTCATCGTAAGCCTGCGTCATCGTTAGCGACCCGTTGATCTTCGCAACCCTGATGTTTTCCCTGGCCGCGACAACTAGCAGGTCGGCCTCGTTATTAACCGGGGAGGATGCTGTGCCAAAAGGGCGTGCTGTGCCGGAGGTCACTGCACTTTCGTCGTAGAACACAGCACCACCGTACTGGTTCGCCTGTGTTATCTCGAGTATGTCGCCCACGTTCTGTGTGATTGGCTGTAGGCCAAGGAACGCTACTGTGAAGTCACCCGTTGTCGGCTTGGCTACTTCGAGGGCCGCGTTCTGCGGTGCCAGGTTCCCCTCAATATAAATAGTCTGGTCTTCTTCGGTGGACTTAATGCGCCAGCCGAGGTCGTTACGCAGGAAGTAGTACGCTCCTGCCTTAATACCTGGGGTCAGGTCATCGCCGCCGACGACACGAAACGCTGGCGGATACCCCACGTTCTGGAAGCTAGCGAGCTGCCATTCTTTCCACTCAGAGTACAACCTGCTGACGGCCAGCTCAAGCACACCTGCTGTCGGTGCCGACAGGGTGATCGTGAGGGTGTCTCCATCAAATACAGTAGCCATTAGTCGTTCTTATAGTTGCTGTCGAAGCGCTGCTGGATCGGTATTGTCGTTGCGCTAGCCGGCCAGATAAAGTCTTCAACTCGGATATGCTCGTACTCTACGTTATGAATAGTGTAGTACACATCTGTACCACCCGCAACAGAGGCCCCAAAGGTGGTACCAGAGTCCTCAATCCCAGCTAGCTCAGCACCACCTGTTGTAGCGTAAACTCTTACTTCTGTGTTGAGCGCCAGGCCACTGAATGTCACAGTAACGTTGTTATTGACTGTCGTCGTAGCACTTGTTCCGTCACGGTAGGATGGGGTTAGCCCACCTGATACGTTGATGATAACTGCGCCACCAGAGTT
>Ga0070747_1000087_pt1 | contig 42264 bp, 43 predicted proteins | sample VirMetDEL_Mar_31_FD_77321 | JGI IMG/M metagenome (GOLD analysis project Ga0070747, IMG submission 77321) | Aqueous microbial communities from the Delaware River and Bay under freshwater to marine salinity gradient to study organic matter... | ecosystem: Environmental > Aquatic > Marine > Coastal... | reverse complement strand
GCCGAGGGGCGCAAATGCGCCAGTACGACCCGCGAGCGTGATTAGGCCCTCGTTGGCTCTGGTTGGGTGTGGTTCCCAGTCCACGATGTAGGCGGTGTTCCCGTTGCTCGACGTCACAATATCGCCATTAGAGTAGGGCGTGCCGGATATGGAGGTCACCTTAGCCTTCATGATGTTCTGAGGAGCAGCAGTGGCAAACGCCCCTACTGTGGAGTTAGGCCCGACGCGGATGCGCAGGTCGCCGCCGCCCCACCCAGTCTGTGTGGTGAACCCCTTGTAGAGCACACTCAGACCGTTTGCGAACCCATTATTACGCGACGCAACAGGGAGGCCGGTCACACGCAATGTGCCTTCCCCAAGACTGTCTAAGGTGATCACGAGGTTTGCGCGTATCGTCAGGATGCCCGCTGTACGGTGCCAGACACCATCGTTTGTTACATCCGGCGTGAATGCGCCAGCAACTTCAGACCACTCAAGGCCGGGTGTCCAGACCCCTTCTGTCGTAGGGCTTTGCGTGTACAGTGTTGCTAGGTTGCCTGCGAGACCTGAAAGATCAGTAGATGTAAGGCCCGCAATCTGCCACCCTGTCCCGTCACCCCCTACGAGGCCTGTGCCCAGAGCAACCCGCGTGTAGGAAATGTACATACCGCCGTCGAGCACATGTATGATATCCACACCTGTAGGTGCTACCGGGTTAGCTGAACCTACCGCGCCCACATTGGCATACACGGGGATGTGTTGTGCATCCAGTCGGGCTGCTAGGTCTGGCGTACCGGGCAGTTCGACGTTCCCATGCATGGTCACGTCACCCGTAGCAGCTTTGACCCTGAATGTGATAGAGGAGCCACCGTACCCAAGCAAACGGCCCGGCCCCCCGCCCCTGATGTTGAAATAGCCGGTGGTGGAATTGGTGGTGAAGTTGAGGCTGTCCTCATAGCCAATGACGGAGTTCCCTTTGAGTGCGATGTCACTCTCGGTGCCCGCATTGTTTGCGTTAATAGGAGCAATGTCGAGTTGATCGACAATCAGCGCGTCCGAGAAGGTCTTGTTAGTGAGTGTTTCAACGCCATCCAGAGTGACTGCGGTGTCCAGTTTAACCCCATCTGCTGTTACACTACGGCCATTTACAGTGCCTACTACGCTTACATCACCGCCGAAACGGGCCGTCCCGCCCTCATTTTGGATATTAAGGGTCGCTGTGACACCATTATTCCGAGCCATTATCTCGTTACCATCCATAGCAATGTTTTGCGAACTGCTTGGGCCTATCTGGAATGGGTGATTTGTGCTGGTCGGACTCACGTCATTCGTAGAACTTAATATCAGTTGCCCCGAAGAAGTCCCTGCAACATCATTTCTCAGGAATTGACCAGAACCAATACCATCTAACGTGCCTGCATTAAGCCCCGAAGCACCATTCACATCCACAGTCTTAAGGGCTGTCAATAGTTCAGCAGGAGTTTGGTCCGCAGTTGCGCTTGTTTCAATGGTGTCTAGTTTAACACCATCTGCTGCTACATCGCGGCCATCAACAGTACCACCAAGGGTGATATCATCGACCACATTTAAGCCTGCCTCTGTCAGCCACATCCGGTCGGAGGTGGTGTATTCAACCCCAGCCGTGGCCCCAGTCCCTAGTTCAAAGACCATTTTAGGCGTATTTAGTGCATCAGTATTTACGTGAATGCGGGCACCATTACCGGGCTGTTCAGGTATGCCGTTTGCGTGGTTAAACGTGACGTTTGCATTGCCTTGGCCATCGTTAATGGTCAGAGCAACACCACCACTACCAACTCCTGATACAAAGTCCCCAGTAGTTGCATAATCACCTGTTCCCGCAGTCTTACCGAGAAGGGTGTTAAAGGTTCCCCCTGAACCGGTAGCACCCGTAGGGCCGGTGTCTCCTTGAATTCCTTGTGAACCAGTTGGACCAGTTGGCCCGGTCGAACCTGTAAGGCCGGTGTCGCCTTGAATACCTTGAGGACCTTGAGGACCAGTTGCACCAGCAGCGCCGTCTGCACCTTCCCATGAGCCAATACTGATATGAGTTCCAACTCCGGTGACGCGGTATACGGTACCATTGCTGTGGTAGTAGATGTCTCCGATTGTATCAGTTGTCGCATAACCAGTTACGCTACCACCATAGCCAAGCCCTGTACCATCAGAACCAGCATCACCTTGGATACCTTGGATACCTTGTGGACCAGTAGCACCCGTAGGGCCGGTGTCTCCTGTGATACCTTGGATACCTTGTGCGCCAGTCGGACCTGTTGGGCCTGTGTCACCCGTGATACCCTGAATGCCTTGTGGGCCAGTCGGTCCTGTTGATCCGGTCAGACCTGTGTCGCCAGTGATACCCTGAATGCCTTGGATACCTTGGGGTCCAGTGGCACCTGTCGGACCCTGCCACAAACCTATGTTTGAATAAGTGGACGCTGTGTCAATGTGGTAGACCGCACCGTTGTTGTGGTAGTAGAGATCGCCAACGGTTCCAGCAGAGGTGTAGGCAGATACATTACCGCCATAAGCCACCCCGGTCCCATCAGACCCAGCAGCACCTGTGTTGCCCTGAATGCCCTGAATGCCCTGAGGGCCGTCTGGACCTGTTGGGCCTGTGTCTCCAGTGATACCTTGGATACCCTGCGGCCCTGTAGACCCTGTTGGACCTGTGTCACCGGTGATACCTTGGATACCTTGTGGGCCGGTTAGGCCTGTGTCACCCTGTAAGCCCTGCGTACCAGTAGGCCCAGTTGGACCTGCGGCACCTGCCGCGCCGTCAGCACCGTCAACCCCCATCCAGTTCCCGATATTTGTGTAAGTAGTCGGGCTGTCTACGGTGTACACCACGCCATCGTCGCGGAAGAACATGTCCCCAACTGTGGTGGCGTCGGCATACACGCTGACCGCCGTGCCGTAGCCGATCTTATCGCCGTCTGCGCCATCTGCACCTGTGGGACCTGTGGCACCTACCGTGCCTTGAATACCTTGGATACCCTGTGGACCGGTAGACCCAGTTGGACCTGTGTCACCTTGGATGCCCTGAAGGCCCTGAGGCCCTGTTGGACCTGTATCACCAGTGATGCCCTGAATGCCTTGTGGACCGTCTGGACCTGTATCACCAGTGATGCCCTGAATGCCCTGCGGACCAGTTGGCCCTGTTGATCCGGTCAGGCCGGTGTCACCTTGTAAGCCCTGAGGACCGTCTGGTCCGGTGGGTCCGGTCAGGCCGGTGTCGCCCTGTAAGCCCTGAGGTCCGGTAGACCCAGTGGGGCCGGTTAGGCCTGTGTCACCCTGAAGGCCCTGAGGCCCAGTTGGACCTGTGTCCCCCGTGATGCCCTGAAGGCCTTGTGGACCGTCTGGCCCAGTAGGTCCGGTCAGGCCGGTGTCACCCGTGATGCCCTGAATGCCCTGAGGGCCGTCTGGACCTGTTGGGCCTGCGATGCCCTGAAGGCCTTGTGGTCCGTCTGGGCCTGTTGGGCCTGTGTCACCCGTGATGCCCTGAATGCCCTGAAGGCCTTGTGGCCCGTCTGGACCTGTTGGACCTGTATCACCTTGGATGCCCTGAATACCTTGGGGGCCATCAGGTCCGGTCAGGCCGGTGTCTCCTTGGGTGCCTTGAGGCCCAGCAGGTCCGACCAGATTGGAAGTCTCTACCCAGCCTTTTGTGACAATATCAGAGGCGTCGATGGGGGCAGCGACATTCTTGAACCTGTTGCCTTGAGCGTCCCAACGGTTGTCTGTGCCGATCTGCAGAGTGCCGACACGGGCGTCCTCAGACTCTTCAGCGATGTAGAGAGACTGCAGCGTGATGGTGTCGAGGTTGTTTTCGGTCAGTGTTGCCCCGTTCTGGAAGTTAACCAGAGGGCCACGCGGCGTGACGCGCTGGAGTCGGATGGTTGCTCCGACTGCGGGCGCAGGGGTGATGTTTATCGTTGCGGTGGTCGGGAACGTCCGTGTTGTCTCAACAGCGTCCACGTAGACAAAGACGTGTGATCTTTTGAGGTACGGGAAGGGAACGCTGAATACCTCAGTGGACCCGTCACCTGTGTAGGTGGCGATTGAACTCATGCGGAAATAGCCCGCTCAATCTCTTGAGCAGGCCCCTTTACTGTCTGTTGTGGGTTGTTTGGGCGTTACTCGCCCGCTAGGTCAGTGACCCCTGTCAGAACCGAGTTCCGGTGCTGTCTGAGGTCCATGTTGTTGGCCGCGACTTCAGCTTTGATGTCGGGGAACCGCCGCATCATCTCTTCCTTGGCGAGATTGCGGTAAGCTGTGGTCACTCTACGGACGATCCTGAGGCGGAAGTCCTCAGTTGGATCAGAGGCATTCCCCACACGATCCCTTTTCAGGTCGTAGTCGGGTTGGCTGAACCGATATTCCAGTTCTTCGTACATGGTGCGCCCTGTTCCGTTAGGCCGTACCTTCCCGTGCAACTCGGAATACACAGCGAACTGTTCAGGTGTCAGTTGGACCCCACGGATTTCACGTGTTGGGGGCGACAAGGCGGCGTCGAAGTTGGCCAACTCGTCGAGGACCATGTCCTTCTTCCACGTGCCCTCGTAGATCGGGTTCATAGACGCGAATGCCTCACCTAAGGGCGATGGCATGTCCTGTCCCCAGCCTTTTGGGTATTGAACAGGCTCTCCAGTGACCCATGAGCGCTTCATTGGGAGGGTTTCAGAGTAACCGGGGAGTGTGTTCTTGATTGCATTCACTATAGACTGCATTTCAAGGAACCCGGCGTTGGGATCGCCCTTTGTATCCCTCATTGTTGGGTCCGTTCCTTTACGAACTTCACGTATGAGAGAGCTATAGGGGACGAAACTGGACGCCATGCTCTGGAGATAGCGTTCACCCTTGCGTTCAGGGCTTGCCATCGCGTCTACGAAGTCTGTGATACCCCGCAGCCACGTCTTGGACATGACATTGTTGGCCACAGCAGCGAACCCTGCGACTGCGATGTTCTTCCCTTCAGCTTCACCGATCTGACCGCCGATCTCGACGAAGTCAGCAGCGATGCCCATGAACATGGCGAACGGGTCGAGGCGTTCATACGAGATGTACTTGCCCTCGGCGGTCTTGTAGCTGTAAGGACGCCAGCCTGTCTCCATCAGCCGTGCCTTTTGGACAGGATCGACAGGACCAGAGCCAGTGACTTGGCCTGAAACAGCCGCCGTGATCGCCCCACTCCACAGCAACGTACCTGTGGCCAGCTTGCCCCGTGCTGCAGCGACCCGTGAGGGGTTACCGCTTCTGAGGTCTGCCATCATGTTCTTGCTTGTCATGTGGAGGATGGGTGTCCGCTGGATACCGGCAACCACAAGGTTAGTCGGGGTGCGTACAAACGGCAGGATCAGCTTCATGGCCGGGTGCCTGTTCGTGAAGTTCTGAATGTCTTTAGCGACACTGCCCTTGCGCAGTTCGTTGGTGAACGTGGCTTCACGTCCAAAATCGAGGGACTGCTTGGACGTCGCCTGTCCATCCTTTCCGAACCCTGTTTCCATGCGATCCGCAACCCATTTAGCTGCGTCTTTATCTGACACTTTACCACTCTCAACGAGATCGAGGACGTGCGTGTTCAGCCGTGCGTAGAGGTCGGCCCGGTAGTTGATCTGCTTGAAGAACTCGTCCCCAGTCAGGAGTGCCCGCGATGGCAGGCGGATTGTGAACCCTAGGCCATTCACGAAATTACGCACGAGTGCGTTGTCGCTGGTCGATTGGATGGCGCGGAAGTCAGACCCGTTGGCCTCGAGGATTGCCGCCTCAGGGTCGAGGATGTTCCGGCCCCTTGCCGCAGCTATCTTAGCCATCTTCAGGCTGTCCTTAACGGCGTGGGCGATGCCAACGTACATCATCCCGCCTTCACGCATCATCACGCGGTCGCCCGCTAGGGCACCCCCAAGGATACGCTCGGCTGGCAACCGGACTGTCTGCAGGGTGTTCGACATGCCGTCGATCATGAGGGTCTTCGGTCCTGACAGGATACCGTTGATCCGCAACTCGTTTACCACCGCCCAGAACCCTGTGGCCTGCTTGTTCGCGGTGACACGCATTGTACCTGCAACGCCATTACCTGCGTTCACACTCATGACGATCTCATCAGCCAGCTTGCGTACTGCATCCCGGCCACCAGCAGCGTCGATGCTGTCCAGCAGTTGGGTTGTGATGTCAGCCTGCGCCAGTTGTTGTCCTGTGACCGCGTCCATCGTGCGGATGCGTCCTGCTGACGTTGTCTGTGCAGCGCCTGTGATCACCGACTTCAGGTTTCCTGACACCTCAATGGTGCGAGCCTGTAGGCGTACCATCTTGGCGTAGTCTGCATCAGAAGCAGCGCCTGTGGCTATCCTCTGTGCGAGTGTTTCGACCTCACGAGATAAGCTCTGGACCAGTTGCTTCCCGGCGATGACGATGCCCTGCTGCTTCTTCATGTTCTTCGCCATGTTCGCCAGAGACCCGTCGATGATCTCAGGAGACACGTTGATGCTGTCGGCTAGGAAGATACGCGCCTCTGCATTCATCTTGTCGAACGTAGTCTTGTCCTTCAGCAGGCTGTCTGGAACAGCGTCTGATGCCATGTTCAGGTAGTCCAAGGTTGTGGCATCCGCGTCCATCTTGTCGAAGTTGAACAGTTTGCCGACAAGATGGCGGTTTGGATCAGGGATCGATCCCCCTTTGACGAGGCCTACCTCATAGTCGATGGCCGCTTGGAACTCCGCGACATCCATAGGCTTCGATGGTTCATCCCGCGCAGGCACCTTACGTGCGTTGTGCTCTGTCACGGTCTTGGCATTGGGCTTGCCAGTCTTCGGGTTGATGCCCTCAGGATCAGCCTTACCGCCCTTCACGATGACCTTTGTCGGGCCAGCCGCCTCTTCAGTGCGGAGGTTTGGGTCCGTCAAGGCGTCGAACAGGTCAGCCTGCTCTTCCACAACATCGTTCATGACCTTCGCAGCCGCTTCAGGCCCCTCGGATACCTTGACCTTGCGGGCCTTCTTCAACGCTTTTGCCATGATGAGGACGAGGGAGTCAGTGGCGATGCCCATCCCAATGCCCTCAATGGCGTTCTTCAGCTTCCCTTCCAGAGTGCTGTCGTCTTCGTCAGAGGCGAGGTACTCAGTGATCGGATCCGATAGCCCCACAGTGTCCCGCAGGAGGTCTGAGAACCGTGCCTCGTGGGCGTCGAACGTGGCGAAGTCCACCACAGCGCCTTTGGTTGCAGCATTAGCAACTACCCGCCCCTTTGAGAGGGTGCTCACGGCCTTTGCGCCTTTGAGAGCAGAGCCTAGGGCGACGTATCCGGTGGCAAACTGTGTCACACCACGGACAAGCCCACCTGCAACAGTCTCATTCGCGCCAACCTCAGGAAGAGCCAAGGTCTCACCAATGAGGTCTTTGGTTTGCCACGCAGGAACGTCGTCCCGCTGGCTCACCTCCTCCTCTGTCAGCCATTCCAGACCATCGTCTTCGGTGTAGTAGACATCGTGCCCACGTGTGACGAAGTTGCCAGCACTCTCAGCCGCCCATTGGATGGTCTCACCAGTCTCCTGCAGGCCATCACGGACACCGCCGACGACGCCTTTGCCAATATCTAGGGCAACATCCCCGGCGCGGCTCAAGAGGCCCTGATCGGCCTCTGTGTCTTCTTGTTCGACCGCCCCATCATAGAGGGCCAGCAAGTCGTCCTGATTGTCATTAGCCATCGCTAACCTTCCTTATCGGCCTGCTGCTCCTTCTGGGTTGAAACCAGTGGCGGCGTAGACCTTTTGCTTGAATGTTTCCACGTCAACGCCACGAGCTTGTGCTGCTGCGGCGATCTCGGCGTCCGACTTACCCTCGAAGGGATCGGCCACCTCAGGGGTGTTCTGGCTCCCCCGGCGATCCCCACGTTTCTGTATGGGGGGCTGACTAGAAGGGGCCTCAGGTTGTCCTGCGGGCGTAGGGGCTGTCTCACCGTCGAGTTGTGTTGGCTGGTTGAGACCGGCATCTTTAGGCCGCTGGTAGTCTGCCTGTCCACGTAGGCGTCTTGCTATGCTTCTGGCTTCTTTGCGGAAGCGGGCCATCGAGGCGTCAGGGTTGTCTTCCTTGAAGATGATCATCTCATCTGTCCACTCTTCCTCGAAGCGGTTGGCAATCTCTTTGCCGCTCGTGATAAGCTCACCGAAGAAGTCCCGAACTGTCAGGTCTTCGATGATCTCCCCGCGCATGTTGGTGACCCACTTGCGGACGTTGGGGTCTTGGAGGACATCCTTGTTCGCATCCGCTACGGACAGTTCATCGAACAGCGTCTCAGCCTCGCTGTTGGTCCAGCGCTGGCTAAGAACACCCTCTGCGATTGCCAGTGAAGCTTCATCAGCAGGCATGCCTTTGAAGATTTCAAGACGGAGCAGGGCCAGACCTGTGGTGTCGGTGTCGAACGACTTCTCGTCCTTCTGGAGTTGCTGCTGCCAGTTGTATAGGCTGCGGGCCAACTCGGCCTCGCCTGCCCCATTGGCTTCGTCGAGGAGACTTGTGATATCGCCAAACGGAGCTTTCAAGATTGCCTGATAACCCTCCGCAGTCATACGTCGGGTGTTTGCAGCACGGTCGCGGTTCTCGAGGGTTACCTTCCGGCTCTCATCTTCCCACTGGTTATCGCTGATCTGCTCTTCAGCACGCACACGAGCCGCTTTGACCCACGCGATATTGGCGAGGGGTCCGTTGCCTGTGTCGAGGCCGTCGATGTTATCAAGGATGGCTGGATTACCCGTGGCGAGGGCCTCTGCGATGATTGTGTCGACGAGGTTCTTGTTCACCACCTTCTTATCGACACCATTAGACACGGCCTCGTCGGCAAGCACCTGCATCTGTGAGGATGGACCGGCGAACTTGCGGTAGTAGTCTGTGAGGGACGTGCCGTTGCTATCTGCGATCTTGCTCTTGCCGCCGCTCGCGACGAACTTCTCAACACCGCCCCAGCCACCTAGGTGCCGGACAGCTCGCAGGCCATCTAGGGAGTACCCCAGATCGAGGTAGCCGCTCGCAGCGATCTCCTTGTCGATGGCGTTGATATGCCACCGCCCGACCTTCGCCTGCAGCGCTTCGTTCTTCACGAACTCACGCACGGTGATGTTTGTGCCGTAGGCGCGGTTGTAGTCATCCAGCCGGTCTTGGCCAAACTGCATCCAGCCCCCGTAGCCTTCACTGTTGATTACGCTGGATCGCCCTCCGCTTTCGCTCTGTGTCATCCGCGCCATGAAGTCGTCGACCGAGGATGCGCCGTTGCCAGCCCCAGACGCCAACAGTCCAATGTTTGCAGCGAACTCTTCACCGAACTCGCCGACACGCTTTTGTGCGCGGTAGGACATGTGGCCACTGAAGAGGCTCTCTTGAGCAGTGGCGACCCGGTTCTCGAAGACTTCAGCGACGATCAGGGGGTCGATGTTACCGATCCCTGCAGCTTCCGAGTAGGCCAGCGTCTGCGCTTGGACCCAATCCTGAACGACCTTAGGATCATCTGCGGACTTGATACCGCCGACATCGTTCTGCCACTGCATTTGGAGGTGGCTCTGAAGGCCGAGACCTAGGCGCTGTGCCTTGGCCTTGACCATTCCCCGTTTGAAGTGCGGGGAAGCACCTAGGAGGGCGTCTGCGTTGTTGGTGCCCCGTTGGGCGTCCTGCTTTCGGACACTCTCGAGCAACCCACCCCAGCCTGCTTTGTTGTCCGCAAGGCCGAGACTTGGGTCCATCGTACCTGCGGCAACAATGCCCTTGGCTTCTTCGCTCTCGATGCGCCGCTTTTGCTGGGTGTTGATGATGCCCTGCAGTTTGGGGTTCACACGGGCGAGGCTCTCAGCAAGTTGGTCAATGCCACTTGTGCTCTGACGAACAGGAACCGCGAAGCGGTCAACAGGGGATGCGGTTGGAGCCAGAGCCGCGTCAGGTAGAATACGAGTATCGGCCATGTTTGTGGCTCCTTACGTGGTGAGCTTCCCCGTGAACGGATCACGGACTTGGAATGATTGATACGTGCTGATGGCGTCTGCCCCGAAGCTTGCCAAAGCCATGCCGAGGCTGGGTGGTGCCTTCACTTGGGAATAAGCACTGTTCGTCCGGCCTTCAGCTTGTGCCTTCAGGCCTTCCCGGTTGCGTTGGATTTGATCCGTCTGGAAACCGAGTTGCTGCATCTGGCTGTCGCTGTAGCTCAGATACTGGCGGTCGTAGTCGGCCAGAAGGGCATCAACGGATAGGCCCGCACTTTCGCTCGTGGCGTTGGCGGTGGACGCTGCAGACTGTGCCTTGCGGCGGGCCGACTCTGTCTTCAGGGCCGTCGAGGCGTTCTCTTGGGATTCTCGGGCGTTCAGGTCGTCACTGGAGGCCAGCATGGACTTGATCGAAGCCTGTCGTGTCTCTTCAGCGTAGGCTGCACTTGACTCAGCTTGGGCCTTTTGGGACATGAAGCCAGCACCTGCGGAGAGGGCCGACACGGCGAGGGATGCTGCCATCATCGTCTGTGTGGAGATAGCAGCAATGGCGGCGGTGACTGGTTCACACATGTGATTGCTTCCTGTGGAATGGAACGACGGTGGCGTTGCGCGGCCCGTAGTCCGTGATGGGTGGCTCAAGGGTGAACCCGAGAGCTTGAATGATCCTGTGGTGGCCGGTGTTCTCGACGGCTGAGACATTGCTCAGATCGCCGTACTTGTCTGCCATATTACCCACCCAGGATTTTCCCTCGGTCAGGATGGCCCGCAAGTTGTGCCTTATCTCAGGCGTTGATAGCATCCAGATGGAGCCGTGCCTTTGGGGTTGTCCGGTCTTAACGACACCTGCGATTAGTACAGGGTCTCCCGTCCGCCCTAGACCTGTCACACAATCTTTGGAGTGGAACAGGCCTATGGTAAGAGCTTCGAGAGGGGTGAGGCCAGCCACTGACTGGACCTCTGCAGCATCTTCCTCGCGCACATTGGCAGCTAGGAACATGACATCTTCAGGCGTTGTGTTTCTGTACATTAGACCCTCGAAGTGTTGCGGGAGAACCTGCCCTCCCACTCAGCAGCCGAGTAGGCGCTTGGAAGGAAGCTGTCGTTCACCAAGGTTAAATGCGCAGCCTCTGATCGGCTGTTCACGCGGAATGCCACGACACCGCTGCGCAAGGGTAGTTCCCCAATGATGCCCTTGCTGGAGCCTAGGGCGTTGCCTGTGAATTGCTTGATGGCCTTTGGCTCGGTGACACCTGCGTCGTTGTAGGCCCGCACTTCTGCTCGGACATACCCGGTATCGACAACGTGGAAGAGCCACCGGAGAATTTGCAAGCGGCCCGCCAAAGCTGTAGCAACACCCCCAGAACCCGAAGAGGTCTTCAGGGTTGCTTCAGAGAACGTGTACTCATGGCTATAGGTCATGCCGACGTACAGCTTCGTCGCGGTGTAGTCCCCTTCCAGCGTCACAGTATGGCCAGTTCCAGCGTCAACCCCAGAGACTACTGGCACGGCCACCGCCGCTGGTCGATCACTTGTCCCTCCAGCGTTCCGGGTGACAACAGTCAGGCTGTGTCCGTGGGGCTGGTAGGGGATCGTCAGGCTCGTTGTGTCGCTCGGGAAGTCATAGGAGACATTTGTGAATAACTCTTCGGAGACCCTGCGGTCCAGTCGGCAGATGTAGTCCTCCCCGACGTCGAAGCGGCTGTCCCCCACGTTTACGGCCTCAAGGTAGACGCCGTCTGCGTAGTCCACGACTAGGTACAGACGATCACGGATGAAGGCGATGTTCCTGATCGATGCGGTGTCTGAAACACGCCACTCTGACCAGCTTGATTGCAGCTTCTTATCGCCCTGCCAGTGGTGTTTGTATATCCACAGGCAGTTCAGCGCAGCGCTGGAGAGGGCAACGACGATGTCTGCAGCCGACGATGCCGCCATGTCCACGACGGTGGCCGGGATGTACCGGGGCACGTGTTCTGTGATATCTGCAGCATCTGTGGTGTCACTGTCAGGCATCACGTAGTACTCGAGCACGCCTGCCCAGTCACCCCTATCCACGGCGTAGAACAATGTCCGGCCTGCCGACACAGGGGGGGCTGTTGCGCTGCTCTCGTAGCTACTCACCTTCTTGATTGCGGGAGGTGAAGAGGCCAGTAGCGCGTCGGTGTCGATCACGAACTGGGCCTGATCCGAGAACAGGAGGATTTTCTGGTTGAATGCCTCGGCGTAGTTCAGTGTGGAGACCTCGGTCCCGGTTGTGGAGATGTCGATCCGCCCGTCATCCAAGATTTGCAGGACAGTCGTTGGGAAGAAGTTGAAGAAGTTCCCGACCTGCGACATGATCACGTTGTCCCCTGATAGGAAGCACAAACGCCGCCTGTCAAAGTAGACGTCAGTGATCGATGCCCCAACGAAAGACGGGAACGGGGCGCTGTTGTCGTCGCCCACAGTGCGGTCTGCCCACGTCTCCTGCCTGAACTCGAAAGTACCGTCAGGCATCCGAACCAGCACGTGCGGCATGGTGCTCGCATCCAGCTTATACTCTTGAAACGGGATCACCGTCTCTTCCCACACGCCGTCGTCGAACGTCAGTGCCGGGTTGTTGGGTACGAACTTCAGGAAATACTCATCGAAGGCGCTCTGGTCATCCCCTGTGATGGTGACAACAAAGTCAGCGCGGCCTGTTGCGGGGAGGTCCGTGAACCTCTGAACACCGCCGACACCACGGATCACATCGACCCGGTCATTGCCGTCGTCATCAGTGATCTCAAGTGAATAGTAGGCTTCATCAACCCTCTTCAGATACACGAGGGGGCCATAGCTGCTGACCGTGTAGGTTGCGCCGAGGTTGGTCGTCAGTTGGGTTGTCAGTGCGTCCACAACATCGTTGAGGATTAGGGCACTGCCGCTCGCCGTCGTGACTGTTGTGTACGAGGCCCGCTCAACATCATTGACCACCACCTTGTACGTGGTCTCATATGCCACAGATTTGATGAACAGGAGCGAACCGTGGCCGTTGTCTGGGGATAGCTCCGCAGTCTTTGCCACATCCACTGAGCGGTTCACGAAGAAGGTGTAGTCGGCAACCGTGATGGCTCGGAAGTCGGCGCGAGGGTCAGCACTTGTCAGGTAACCTGTTCCGTCTGGGTAGGTCACGGTCTTCTCTGTGCCGTCCATGTCGAAGACCTGCATGGTGCCACTCTCCACGAGGACCGTGTATTGTTCTGTGGCGTCCCTGTTGATCGTGTGGATGTACGCGCCCCCAGCAGTGCCTGTCTTCAGCTTTGCAATGTGCTGCGTTTGAGGGCGTTTTTTGTTGCCAGACACCAGAGAGGACAGGCCGTTAAGCTGTGCCTGCCCTTGGGAGGACATACGCATGGTGATGGCCTGCTGGCTGACGCCGTTCATCAGGTTTGGCAACTGCTCTGAGATGAGAGACATTAGATATCCTTAACTGAGGTGGGAGAACTCAGGCGTGTCCCTGATCATGTTTAGATCGAGGTCGTCCGTGTGTTTCTCGATGAAGGTTGCCCGCGCTCGGTACTCGTCTTCGGCGGTGAACTTGTGGAGGTCACGTGATCCCACTTGAGTATCCAGAAGTTTGCGGGTGGCGCGGTAGCTGACGTAGTAGCGGGCGCTTTCTGGAAGTTCTTCAAACGGGAGGGCGAAGATGATGGTCGCAGTCAGAGCGTCCGTGAAGGTGTACGTGTGGTTCTTCCGGTCATAGACGCGGGTGCCTCGCACAACAGGCTCAGTGTCGCCCGTGGTCGTCCAGTCGAAGTCTACGGATAGGGCGTTTGTGGGCGTGACGATCTCGTTGGAGATGTTGAGAGGTAGTGGGTAATCATTCTCGGTGTTGAACAGCCAGCCCTCAAGTTGGACGGCGTTGCTGATCTCTGCGAGGGTTTCCATAGCGATAGGCACATCGAGGCCTTCGTCAGCGGTCAACGAGGAAACTGGAGCTTCCCCAATGGCTCGCAGCATCTGGTTTACAGCCTGCAAGTCGGTGGTTGGTGTGGGTTCTGTGATGGACATTTGGGCCTCGCGAAAAAAAAGGGGACCAACGAATTAACGTCAGTCCCCTTGGGTTGTCTTAAGTGTCAGGCCTAGGCCACGACACCTGTCGCCAGTTCGATAGCGCACTCAGGCCGCAGAGGGCCGGAACCCATCGCGTACTTGCCCACCATCAGTGTACCTTGGTACATGATTTCGAAGTCAGCACCGGACTGTTGCATCGCCAAGTCTTGCAACTTAACAGTAGCAGCAGCGGCTTTCTGGAAGACCAGACCGGCAGTGGTTGAGAAGTCACCCGCGTAGGTGTTCTGCTCACCCGTCACAGCAGCAACAACAGCCGAGGGCACGTTGTTCGACTTGTGGATTTGGATGCCAGCAACTTCAGGCAGTTCTGCGGAAGCGTACTCACCACGGCCACCCCAGTCCTTGTTCATCAGGTCTTTGTTCTGAACAAGCAGGTAGTATTGCGCGGGCTTGAAGGTCGCATAGCGTTCACCTTCCCACACGTCCTTCTCATCGAAGGTTTGTGCAGCGTCGAACAGCAGACCAGCCAGTACAGTGCCGTCAGTCTTCGCGGCGGCGTTCACAAGGCGTGTGCCACCGGGCAGATCGTCGATCTTGTTGGTGGAACGTGCGGCCAGTGCGATAACACGGGCGATCTTCAGGTCGAACTCACGCGACAGTGCGGCACCAAGCTGCTTGGAATACTCCGAACGCACGTCGTAGTGGTTCTTCGCTTCTTCCAAGTCCTCAATGAAGACGTCGGAGATCAGACGGTCGTCGATCTTGATGATGGTCTCGGCGTGTTTGATGGTGTTGTCGCCGAGGATGGGAGTGCCTGCAACGTGGTAGCGGGCGGTGGCTTTGCCAGTGTGGTTGAACGAAGCCGACTTACCATTTTCAATGGTACGGACTTGGTGCAGCGGCATGAAGATGTTCTGCTCGTTGAAGGCAGTCAGGACTTCGCCTGTGAATTTCTTCAGGAACAGGGAGTTGGCGGCGTCATAGTCACCGGGAACGGCAGCATTGACGACACCCAGTTGGGAGAGAACGGCGTTAGCCATAATAGGGCCTCATGTGTTGATCTACAGGAATGCTCCACGTGACGTTCTCACAAGCTGCAACAGGGGTGTCCTCCGCAGAGGGCCAAGTTTGCCGGTGTTTGGTCTTTAGGATGCCAGCCCGCTAAGAGTAGCGGTGGTGACTGCTGTGATCGGTATTCATGAGGTTTGAGGTGGAGCACTGAACATAAGCCGCTTCTCTTTGGTGATTAAATCCAAGTCAGAGGATAGAGTGCGCTACGAGTCGGCGGCGTCTGTTCAGTGCAATGGTGGCACCTAATTGGCACCGAGGTGGCCCACTACTTGCGGGCGACCCCTTTGGTCTTCTCAATGGTCCTCAGACCCCCTAAGCCCAGCAGCCCCAAGAGGATCGGGCCGAGTGTTCCCCAGTCCAATTCAGGAAGTCCGCCGAGGTCTACCATCTCACCTGTGAAGGCAGAGTAGTAGATCACGACGCTGTGGATGATGGGCAGGAGGATGAAGGACATGATGAGGGCGAACACGCATGTCCACCCCACAGCAGGACGCCAGCCAGCAACGAACATTGTGCTGTGCTGCGCCTCCTTCTCATTGACCGCCATCTGCGCAAGCTCGCCACGATGGGCAAGCTCCAGCAGTTTCAGCTTGGCGTTGCCCCGCTCTTCTTCGGTCGTGAACAACTCATCGATGAGTGGAACAATACCTGTGAGCAGGGTCTGTGCTGTGATGCCGAGGCCCATCAGCGCACCCTGAAGAAGGTCGAGTTGGCGATCTTCGCCTCCACCTCATCCCGGTAGGCCTGAGACTTCTTGTAGCGTGGGTTCGCCATTGCTTCCATCATCGCGGCTTCAGATGGATAGCCCGGTGTGGACGCCTGCGCTTGGCCACCAGTGTTCATGGGAGCCTCTACGCCCATCTCTGTGGTGTAACGGTCCCGCGCAGCCATGACAGCCTTCCGCGCCTGCTCAACATCGCCGCTTTGAACTGCGTCGTTGTAGGCCTTTGCGTCGGCACTGTTGTAGCTGGCTGCGATGTACTTCTGGATCGCGGCGAACTGTTCATCACCACCTGCCTCGGTTTTGATTGCCGCAACCTGAGCGGCGACAGTAGCATCAGCCCCGTCACCGGTGGCTGCAAGGCCTCGCAGGTAGCTCTCAACCATTGGACGAGGGAACCCAGCTTTGCCCAGAGCCTCATAGGTCTCATCGTCCAGCGTCCCTTCGTTGGCGTCGTACTGCTTGCGCACGTCTTCGAGATCAAGCTTGGCCTCTTCGAGTGCTTTGCTGACGACAGGGCCGTATGGGTTCTCGTCAGCGTCATCAGAAGGCTTCTCCTCGGTGTCGCCCTCAGGCTTCTCCTCAGTGTCTTCTTCGGCTGCCTCCTCAGCAGGCTCGTCTTCAGGGGCTTTGCCAAGCTTCGACTGTAGCTCCTTGTAGGCCTTCTCGAGGTCTGCGGGGGTCTTGAACTTACCGGCCAGCAGGACTTCTTCTGCGGCTTCCTCTGACGTATCCGCGACGTAGGTCTCAGCCTTCCCGCCTGCGGTGATAGTGACGCCTGTCATGTCGGGGCCACCATCATTTGGGTTTTCGGTGCTCATGCTCAGAAGTCCTGCCGGATTGTTTTAGGAACTTCGGTGGTTTTCACGGGGGCTTGCTTTTCAGCAGGCGCTTTCACAGGTGCTTTAGCCATTTGCGGGGTTTCCTTGTTGAGGTTGTTGAGGGGCTGTCTGCTGTTGTTGTACCAGACCGCCGACTTGCTTCACCAGTTCAGGGGTGATCTGCTGCGCCATAGCGCCTTGTTGTGCTTCCTGCGCTTTCGCGTCACGAGCTTCCTTGGTGACCAACAGGCCTTCAGTTTCAATGCCATCAGCAACGGCCAACCGGCTCGCCAGTTCGTCCAGATCGATGTACATCTCAAGCCGTTCAGGTCCGACCACTTCAGCTAGTGTTGACGCGTAGCGGATCAGCTTGTCCCTGTCGTGTCCGCGTCCTAGCGCTGCGAAGCCGGTGACGATCACAGGGTTCACGATGTCAGGGAGTTTCGGGATTTCACCGTCCTTGAGCATCAGGTGGATACGCCGCTTCACGTAGGGCAGTTGGAAGTCTTTCGACAGGATCGAGTAGATGCCACCCAAACTGTCGTCCAGTTCTTGGGCAACGAAGCGTACCTCTTCAGCAGTCACACGTTCTGCGTCACGCATGACCTCAGAACTGAGCATGAAGGCGTAGGCCAGACGGCTCTCGAGCGACTTGATCATGTTCTCTGCAACCCGCAGGTCAGCAGCTTTATCAAGGCGCAGGGCGGTGACGTCGTTTGCGTCCCCAGTCCTTACCGAGTTGTTGTCGGCGGTGGCGATGACGCGCGGGTTTGTACTGCCGTTAGGACGTACCAGCCAGATCACCTTCGAAGAGGCAACTGCTGCGTCCCGTACAGCCTTGGAAAGAACCTCGAGGCTCTCAAGGTCACCCATGTACATCTCTACGTAGCCTCGGCCATAGTTCTCGCCGTCAACACGTGTGAACCGAAGAGCAAGCCACGGGCTTCCTTCCTCAGGGACTTCACTGGAAGTGCCGGGGATAACGATGCCAGACAATTCTTGGTGATATTTCACCCGGCCTTTGGAGACCTTGATGTGCGTGTACACCGGGATGGTCTTGTCGGGGCTTTCTGAAAGGGAGCTTTCGGCTTGGGCGTAGATGCTGCGGGCCTCTGGGGACAGTGCAGTAGGCGACATCTGCTCACAGACGACGATCTCCATCACTGTACCCTCAGGGTCACGGCTCACCACGTACTTGTTCAGGTCGAAGATACGAGACCCGGTAGCGGTGACGTGCAGCAACACGTTGCCAGTTATCACCAGATGCTTCAGCGCTTCAAAGGCGGCTGTCACATCTCCGGTGTCTTCCACCTTACGGACGATGGCGCGTTCGATCACGCCGAGGCCCTTCTTGATCTCAGTCTCTTTCTCGCCTTCACCCTCTTCCTTCAGCTTCAGCGTGTCTACGTTGTACTTGAAGAAGGGTGTGTTCGTCGGGAAGAGAGACAGCGTCATCTTGGACGCAAGAGTGTTGACGCCACGTGCGCCAAGGCTCTGGTGTGCATCCTTGATGTTGGTGTTCTTGGAAGCGGCACCGCCTCTGCGGAACAGGGTAGGCAGCGTCAGGCCTGCGGCTTTATCGCCACGGCTGATGAAGTGCTCTCGCTCGGAGGCTAACTGCTCGTAACGTGCCTGCGCCGCTCCGGTTTGGTTTGGCTCGGTCATTGTGTTGTTCCTCAGATGTCAGGGGTGGCTCAGAAAAGCTTCGCCAGAAGAGAGCCGAAACCGCCCCCGTTTGACACGGTGTCCTGTGCATCAGGTATGGCGAGGTCTACGCGGAGTTGGTCCGTGCCACTACGGCTGGCGCTCTGCTCGCCTGCTGCGGCTGCCTCAGGGCTGGTCGAGCCTTTTGTCTTGATGCTCGTGGCGGTCTTCGAAGGGGGTGGCGGGGCGTCTGGAATTGGCGCTGGTTTTGGGATTTTAGGCATACACATTTGTGCTCTCCTGCTGTTCATTTGAAACCATCCGCAGGTGCCGCACGACGTCCTGACGGCCTAGAGCTTGATGTGGGTCAAGGGTCTCTGGCGCGATCACGGTGTCGGGGAAGACAGTTGCGAGATAGTGGATGAGGGCGTCGTCGATAGGCGGGCAACGAACTTGCATTGCGTCTCTCCTGTGGAATGGTGGCACCTAAGGTTTCTTGCTGGGATCATCTGCAGTGATCTCTACGGAGACGACCTTGGTGTAGGTCGCCCCGCAGTAGCACTTGATCTTGGGGGCACCGAAGTGTTGGTGAGAGATCGTGCGCTCGCAGAAGTTGCATTTGAACTTCATACGATTGGCAGACCTTTGATCAGATTGATGCGGCGTTGAGCGTTGCTGATGACCTTGCGCAGGTCGATCACTTCGCTCTCTTCTGCAGTCTGTCCTTCGTAAATCTTGTGCCCTGCCCGCATGACATACTTCACGATGTTGAAGACGTGGCCCTCGACCCGGTTCTTCATCAGGAACTCGATGGGCTGGATCACGAAACGAGCGTAGTGTGCCGGGTTGGCGACGAGGTCTTCTTCCACGATCTCAGGCTCGTTGGTGTCGTCGTTGGCAAGGACGAACTCCGAGATCGAAGAGGTTTGTGGGCCATCGTTGCTACACAAGTGCGTGGTACTGTAGACATCGTAGGTTTCGCCCACTGTGAAGACGTCACTCGAGGTGGGGTTGAACACACACCGGAACGTGTTGCCAAGCTCCAGCAAGCCGCATTTGCGTAGTTGGGTTACTGTCAGGGGTGCCATAAGATTGGCTCCTTTGTTTTGAAATTGAAGTCGGAGGAGCGGAGGATGCGGGCCACACGGGCTTGTCGCAGGGCCTCTTCCTCGCCTAGGCCAGCGGCCTCATAGTGGGACACAACAGCTTCCCACAAGTTGTCGCAGGGTTCTTCTGTGTGCCGCACCTCAGTCTCCCCCTTGCGAGGACCACGGGTCATCACGTGATCGTATGGGGTCTTCTTCAGGCACTCGTCCACGATGCGCTGGGCCTTAACAGCACCGACACCGGGACAGCCGTCATACCCATCAGTCGCGTCCCCCATCAGGGTCTGCAGCATGTGGAACTTGTCGGCCTCTTCTTCAGATATCTCGAGGATGTCGAATGCACCCACCAGTTCTGCGCCGTCAGCATCGACGACTGCACGGGTGCGGACGTACTTGCCGGGGATCGTCTTCATGTCCTTGTCGATGGACACGATGATCTTCTCGCCAGACCCGCGAGTTGCGAGGATGCCCATGACGTCGTCGCCCTCTAGGCCATCGACCATCACACCCTTGCGGTTCTCGACCAGCCACTCTTTCAAGTGGAAAAGGATGAGAGGCTTCTTGGTGGATTTACGGTGGGTCTTGTAGGTGGGCAGGACGTCGAGGCGGAAGTTCTTGGCGGGGTCAGTCAAGCAGAGGACGACCTTGTCAGCGTTGAGCTTCTCAGTGATGTCTTCCACCATCTGGTCCACCTTCTGCCACACTGCATCGAACTCGACGTGCCAAGTCCAGAACCCCGGCTCCCACTCAATGGCGGTCTCAAGGGCCGACGCTGCTTGGTACGCCAGAACGTCAGCGTCGATCAGTAGCGTTCTCATCACACGACCTCCCTGATATCTCTGGAGACACACTCCGCCACGGCCACCACACACTCCCAAGGCTGGGGCTGAGGGGGGTCTGAGGGGGTGAGGGCCAGTGCAGTAGCAATCGCGAACACTGCGCGTTCAACATAGTAGAGCATGAGTTACCTCTTTCGGAACTGCGCGAATTGGCAGTCATGGTTGTGGGGTTTCAGGGTGATTGTGTCTCTGTCCCCCAGTGTCGACGAGGGGATCAGCCAGAGGCGGTGTGTATGCACCACTGCCAGCAGGTCGTAACGGTCGGAGGGGGTGAGTACCCCAGAAGCTCCTAAGCTCCTGACGCGGACTGAGGCGTCCCCAGTCTCACTGGCTTTGACCTGCACACGCTTTGCTCCGTGTGGTGTCTGGACCATCAAGTCTGCCCAACCAGCCTGCGCTATTGGGAAGTACACAGGCCAGCCTTGAGAGAGGAAATAAGCGGCGACAAGGTGTTCCCCTGCCGCCCCTATGTAGTGTGATTGGACGGCACCCGAATGGTCAGTGGGTGTCTGCCCAGCTTTCACCGAACTTGTAGTCGGCGGCGAGAGCACACCGGAACCCCAGAGACTCCCCGGCTTCGGCCATAGCTTCTTGTGCTGTTCGTCCAACAATGTCTTCTAGTCCTTTCTTAACAAGCGTTTGAACCTCGTCATGCACGTGGGCCACGATCTGGAAGTCCCGGCCAGAGACCAGTCCTTGTTCGATCAGCTTGTCGTGGAAGAGGATTGTTGCGGCCTTCACAGCGATTGCCCCGGCAGACTGCAGGAGCGTGTTGAGCGCTGCGTGTTCGTGACGGATTGTCATAACACCACCATCGACGCTTACGATCTTCCCTGCGTTCTTCTTGATGCTCGCGGTGATATGCACCTTCAGCCTCTTGAGTGCGGGTGTCCGCTTCAGGAAGTTGTTGATGAGTTGGATGCCAGCCTTACGCTTGGCGGTTGGGGTGCCTTTAGGCAGGACGATGTCACCGATCTTCTCGGGACCAGCGCCGTACAGGAAGGCGTAGATGAACCGCTTGGACACCTTGTTACGGGCGTAGTCGTGGACGGGGTTGTGTTCGTCGTACACTTCATCAGGCCCGACGAGGCCGAGGACTTTCGCATGTGTCCAGTGGATGTCACCGTCGAGGACAACAGACGTGTACTTGCCACCATCGAAGAAGCTCATGTAGTGCGCAAAGCAGCGCAGTTCCAAGCCGCTGGCGTCCCACCCTAGCAGGCTCCAACCATCTTCGGCGTACATCAGTTCCCTGAAGTCCTTACCGAAGGGTACGTTGGTGGCCGGTAGCTGTGCCATGTTTGGCTTGCTGTGTGTGCAACGCCGTGTGACAGCCCCATTGGTCATGACCTGCCCGTGGATACGGCCTGACCTGCCTGCAGGGATGAGGCCTTTACCGCCCCGCCCTTCGAGCATCCCCAGTCGCTTGTCGATCAGGAAATACTCAGCGAGCAGTTTGGCCTCAGGATACTTCATCTTCTTCAGGACCGTCTCGTCGATCATGGCGATGCCGGTCTCGGTGAACGCTGACGGCTTCCACCCGTACTTGTGCTTCAGCCACCTTGCGATATGCTGACGTGACCCCGGATTAAAGATGACCTCTTTGCGCTTCTCGAAAGGGACACCTTTGACGTACCCAAGCTTGGCGTTGTTCACCTTTGGGATGAACTCTATGACGTCCTCAAGAGGCGGGAAGGCGATGGAGAGCCGGTGGGACAGTTCAGCGTGGCGGCGCATCAGCTTGCGCTGTAGCTCTGTGGCCCGCTTCATGTGGAACGGGAACCCGTTCTGCTCCATCTCTGCGAGCACAAAGGCGAAGTCGTGTTCACACGCGACAGCCTTAGGGGCGTATGCGTTCTTCGGTTCCCGGCACTTGAGCAGAAGCTTGCGACCTGCAATGACATCTTGGTCGCAGTACAGTTGCATCTCAGGGTTCCAGTTGGCCCAAGGGTCCAGACCCTTCGCCTTCATCTCTTTCGAGTAGTCGCCCTTCCACTCTCCGAGGCGGTATCCCCAAGCCTCAAGCCCATGAGACCCACAGAGTTGGCCGGGGAACTGGGTCTTGAGGTGCTCGTGTATCCACTTGTCCTCAGGGAGTAGGATGTCGTCCTGCAGGCGCGGTCCGGTGAACTCATGCCACGCAGCCACCGCCGCCTTGTACGGCCCCACAGCTTTCTTCTTGAGATGCCGCCGCAGTGCAAAGTCCTGCTCCTTGATCTCAGGCCAGATGAGGCGAGATAGGATCAGAGTGTCGAGCACTTGATCACGCCGGGGCTTGAACCACGGCTTGATCTTTTGAATTGCGGGAACGTCGAACTTGATCCCGTTGTGGAAGGTCATCGTGTCGGCTGTCAGAAGGAGCTTGAGGCCCTCATCGATAGACAACACAGTGAAGCCCTCAGGATGGACAAAGGGGTGGTCGGTGCAGGACCATTGTTCCCCTGTCGCCACGTCAATGAAACACAGGGAGTGTATGGTGGTCATCTGGTCGATGAGGCCATCACTCTCGATGTCAGCTACAAGCTCAAACATTAGCACTACCAATCTGCATTGCTGCGGTCAAAAGGGGGAGACGCCTTCGTCGGCGAATGGGTTGTCTGCGTCTGACCCCCATGCTTTTTCGATGAGGCGTCCGGTTGCGTGGTCGTATCCGAGGGCAAATGTCTTGCCTGTGGACTGACCAGTCACCCGGTCCTTGAGGCAGCGCAGGATTGTCGTGGTCCTGACTTCCTCGTCTTCAGCCTGCTGGTCACGTTCGAGGCCGAACATGTGGTGGCACCAGTAGCCAATCGCACGTGATCCTTTGAAGTGCCGGATCATGACGCGACCACCTTCTTCGTGGGACTTGCCTTCAGGGGTTGTTAGGTGGCTGATGATCATTACCCAGATGTTCAGTTCCTTCACGAGACCACCCAAGCGGGCCATGATCTCTTCCAGAGCTTTACGTTCATCCGCCTCGGCTGCAGCGAGGGCTGTCAGGTGGTCGAGGTAGAAGATCGTCGTGCCTTCAGAGTGGTACAGGAACCGAATGAAGTCCTCGATCTTGTCATACTCAGCACTTCCGAAGTGGTCGTAGAGTGCGACACGGTCGTTCTTCTCAAGGGTATCCAGAGCGCCTGAGAGTTCCTCAGGTGTCCACTGGTTGTCTTCACTGTCCGGTGGGATGTGGAACTTGCGGCCCACGTTCTTGCCCGCCAGACGGCGTCCTGTCTCTTCAGGCTGCTGCTCAAGCATGATCACACCGACACTCAAGTCCAACACAGCGACGTCGAAGTCGATCTGCTGGGTGATGTAGTCGGTCTTGCCTACGCCTGTGCCAGCGCCGAGGGCGTCAAGCTCCCCGAGGCGGCGTCCGTATGTTACCTTGGTCAGACCCTCATGCCACCACGGCATCCCAACAACAGGGTCGGCCATGATGCGTTCACGTAGACTGGAGAGACGCACGAGGTTCTCAGGGCGGTACTCTTTGGCACCGAAGATCGCGTCGATGATCTCGGCCCCGCGTCCTGCCATCAGCATTTCGTTAGGGTCTTTGAGAGGCAGCGAGGCGATCTTGGCCTTGCCGTGCCGGAACAGGCGGGCACACTCAGTTGCCGCAGCCATGCCGTCCTCGTCCATGTCCAACATCAGGATGACTTCGTCAGCAGTCTCACACCATGCAAGCTGCTCGGCGACATCCTTCTTGGCACCACCGGCACCACGCTTGACGGACACCACAGCCCACCGATTGCGGCTGGAGTTGATGATCTGCCACACGGACATGGCGTCGATCTCACCCTCAGTGATGATCAGCTTGGTCGCCCCGTCGCGCATTGCCTGTTGGCCGAAGAGACCTGAGGCTTTCTGGTTGCCGATCCAAGGGAACTCTTTGCCCCTCAGGCGTATGTGCTGGGCCACTGCCCCACCTTCTGGGACGTGATACGTGGCGACGTGGCACTTCTTTCCCCGTAGGGTGGAAACGCTGTAGTCGTACTTGCGGCAGGTTTCCTCAGTGAGGCCCCGCGCAGTGATGGCTGTGTATTCGCCACGTGGTATCAGGTCTTCTGACATACGCTTCCTTTCTGGTCGGGGGGTGTCGTCGCCGGTGGCATGCACGTAGGCAGAGCACTTGTGACAATACTGGTGGCCGTCCGTGTAGAGACTGTTGGCATCGGACGAGCCACATGTTCCGCATGCGGTGTGCTCAAGGAACTCGGACTCGTCCTCTGCAGCCATCAGGAAGCAGGCTTCTGGGCGGTCAGGGAGTACCGTGTGTACCGCTTCGCTGTGATCGGGTGGACTTTGGAGACGCGCAGGATGCCATACCCAGCCTCTTCGAGGTCACAGATGCGACGTGTCAGAGCGGCTGAAGTCATGCCGTGGTCGTCCATCGCTTCACGAGCGGAGATCGATCCAGCGCGGGACATATGCTGGTAGACCGTCTGGGCCTGCTGGGACAGGTAGCTGTACCCAAAGCCGCGACGTGTGTGCTTCTTCTTCTTCTTCGCAGGCTTCTCGCTGGGGTTCTGTCGTTCCAGCATGGCCTGCAGCGCTGTGATCAGGTGACGCACCTGCGCGGTGTTCAGGTCCAAGGTCGAACCGTCGCGAGCGTCAGAGTCGACACGCACCCCATCGTTCATGCAGGTGTCGTCCTCGAAGGTGATTGAGGCTGCTTCGGTGATGCAGTCTTGAAAGGTTACTGTGTGTGTCATGTGTTTTCTTTCCAGATGTCGGAATGTGAAATGCAAAAAGCCCCCACCGGAATTAACCAGAGGGGGCGTTGAGTTTGTTCAGAGCAATGGTGGCACCTAACTACCGGAGACGCAGCTTCTGCCCCGGCGTGATGACGTTGTCGGACAACCCACCGTTGAGGTCTCTGATGGTTTCCAAAGGTACACCCAAGGTTGTTGAGATGCGCCAGAGGGTTTCGCCTTTGGCCACTGTGTGGTATTTTCCAACGCGGAGGGTCTTGTCCCCCCGTGCGAGGGAGTAAGCCCAAGGTGCCGGGTTGAAGTCCTTGTCGTCAGACCCTCTGTACAGCTTCTCGCGGACGGAGAAACAGGGACAAGCTTTAGGGGCTGCGCCGGTCTGCTTGATGAGGTCGCGGTGACCTATCACGTTCTCGATGGGGATGCCGAACCAGTCCACGGCTGCGAAGATGTAATCGATCATCGTCGTGAGTTGTGCGACGGTGAAGTTGTCCTCTGGCGTGGTGCCGTCCTCCGCAACACCTCCAGCGAGGCACAGGCCGAGGCTTCGTTCATTCCACCCTTCGCCACAGCCGCCGACGTGGGCACCTGTGCGGTGGTATGGACGTGTCCGGTGGCCTGTTGGCTGGTGCTCAAGTGTCCCGTCGCGGGGGATCACAGCGTTGTACCCACAGCCTGACCAACCCTTCCGGCGATGGACGCGATCTACCCATAGAGCATCGACGTCTGTCATGGAGGCTTTGGTGGCTGCACAGTGGATGATGAGGTGGTCGTACTTGCGGCCCACCACGGGGAATTGGATGTTCATTTCAGGCCTGCTTTCTGCAGCGCATCGATGGACCTTGGGTTGGTAGGTTCATACACCCACGATTGCGGGACACTTCGGGCTGCGTATAGGAAGCCGTGCTTGTCGCACCACATTGCATAGGTGGTCTGCGAGGTCTTGGAGATACGTGATTGGGGGTTGGAGAACACGAACCTGATGTCGAGGTCAGGGTGTTGCCCTTTGATGAGAATATGCTTCTGCCGGTCTGCGGTCTCGAAGCGTCCTTTGGTTTCGACGATGATGCCGTTAGGCTGGACGAAGTCAGGTGTGTACCGGGCACCACGTCCCGGGACGTTGTACCTGATGAGGTCTTCTTCATACTGCACAGGAATACTGAGCGCAGCGTACTCAGCGGCGACCTTCTGCTCCAACCCAGAACGATACCCTGCAGCAATCGCTCGCTGGCGTGGGGTCAGTTTGGTTTTGTTCATTGGGGTTCTTCTTCAAACGAAAAAGGGGAGCAGCATAAGCTACCCCCCAGATGTCATGAGTGTCCTGAAGGATCAGAACGGGATGTCGTCGTCGTCGATGTCGTCGCCCAGATCATCATCAAGATCGGCAACGCACATCGGCAAAACCTCGCCGTGGACGTTGCCTTCGTACTCTTCCAGTTCATCCGCGTCGAAGTCACTGTCTTCATCCGCACCGAACGGATCGGAACCAGAGCCTGCGGTTGCCAGCTTGCTGATCTGGATTTCATTCAGGTACAGACCAAGGAACACTGCAGCGTCTTTGGGAATGAACACGTTGCTGGTTGCGAATGCGACCCGGCCTTCCGTGCCACCATAGACCAGCGGACGTTTCTTCGTGGGGATCACCTGACCCTTGCCATCGCGGAACGGGACAGTGCGTTTGGTGACGACACCAGTCTTGCGATCCTTGAACTCGGCGTTGGTCTTGAACGCCATTTCGATGCGGCCTGTTGGCTCACCGTTCTCGTCCAGTTCATCCGAATACGGATCGTTCAGTTCTGGCTCGGTGATCTTCCGCTTTTTCCATGCGGCCTTGGTCTTCACCGGAGCATCTTCCATCGCCTCGACACCTGCCGCCAACGCTTCCGCTGCCCGCTTGTCGATCTCACGCTTCAGCGCAGGCCACTTAGGATCATCACCGTCGATCACAATGGTGGTCTTGTACTTCGGTTCACCGCCAAAGCGCTCGGCACCTTTGACGTCGGGGGTGTTGACGTAGCAGTATTTGAAAACGCCTTTGGGGGTTGTCAGTTGATCACGCGCCATTGCGGGTGTTCCTTTCAAGTTCATTGATGTCAACGCCAGCACTGTCGAGTGCGGCATAGATGTTCAGAGGGATTGGGTTGCCAGCGAGGATCGAGGCCTTCGCTGATCGGATGATGCGGCCCAGTTGCAGGCGTCGGGTACTCGGGAATTTCAAAGCTCATTCTCCAGATACATGCGGACAGCGGCGAACTCAGGGCGAGTGCCTGCGGCTGCGTTCATGATGTTGTCGGTGACTGTGAAAGCGTCCTGTGCGTCGATGCCGTAGCGGTCGATCAGCAGTTTGAAGGAGGCTGTCAGGGCGATGACCTGCAAGTGTGGCGGCAGGTCTTGGACGGCGTCGATGACCCGCATTGTGGCCACCGCGCTGTCCTTGACTGGGGCCATGTTCATCAGGTCGTTGTTGAAAGCACTCACCACCGGTCCGCTTCCTTGCTTTGGTCGCGAACTTCCCGGCACTTCTTGGCATACTCGAAAGCGTCCTTGCTTTCCTTCAGGCCTGCGCCTGTTGCGGCGCGGATTGCTTTGATGCTGGCGATTGTGCGGATGTGTTCCACTTTTGAAGCGACTTGGACCACGTTGTAGGCCATGTCTGCCAGCGCGACGCGGTATGGGCTTGTGGCTGATACAGGCTGCGGCGTTGGGAGAAGGGAAGCCAGCGCCCCTTCCAAGGTGTCCGAAGCGCGTACCATGTTTTCGGACGTGAACGGGCCAGCGGTTTGGGACAAAACCCACCCGCCTTCAGGTGCTTGTTCGATTGTGTATTTCATGTTGATCTCTTTCCAGATGTCGGAATGCAAAAAGCCCCCACCGGAATTAACCAGAGGGGGCGTTGAGTTTGTTCAGAGCAATGGTGGCACCTAATAGGGTGACCGGGCGAGCCGCTGTGGTCAGTTTAGGGTGAGAGACCCTTGGGCTGGCTGGTCAGGGAGTGTGTACCCCTTCTTCATGGTGAGGCTCCCACTGGCACGGAGCGCAGCCAGCTTCTTCAGCCCTGCCGCAGTCACTGTGATCTCGCACTGGTTCCGTCCAGCGTGAATGCTGATACGCTCTTGGAACAGGTGCCGGTAGCGGCTGCGTACACGGTACTGTGCGTTGCGCCCGTTCAGTTTGTAGAGGTAGCCGAGGGACGTGAGGTCACGCTTCGTCGCCATAGTGTTGACGCCTTCGAGTTGGCGACAGACGTGCGAGAGTGTGCGCTGCACTGTGGTGATCATGTCGGAGACGATACCCAACTCCTTGGTCTTGTCGTCGAGCTTCTTGCGGAGCATTTCCATCGCACGGAGGGAGAGTGCCATGACGTCCTCTTCGGTCTCCACCTTCTCTTCGTCGAGGACATAGCCGCCGTCCTTGCGGATCGCGGGGAGGACAGCATGTGTCACCCAGTCTTGGAACTCACGGGCCTCTGGTTTGCGGCTCTGGAACAGCACCTTGTACAGGCCGCTTTCGCTGACGATCTTATTGGCGCGGCCTACGGTGCCTGTGATGCGGTGGTTTCTAACTTCAGAGTTCTTGATGTTTTGGGCAGTGGACAAGGCCATCGTCACATTGCGCAGGCCCAGTGCCTTACAGACGTCGGCTGCTACGAACCAAGCGGCCCCGTCGATGGCGATGGTGCGGAGGGTGAAACCTTTGAAGTCGAATGTGTCTACGTTTATCATGTTGATCTCTTTCCAGATGTCGGAATGTGAAATGCAAAAGCCCCCGCTAGGATTAACCAGAGGGGGCGTTGAGTTTGTTCAGAGCAATGGTGGCACCTAATAGGGTACAATGCCACCTTGCATAGGATCAGGCAAAGAAGAAGTCACTGTCGCGGACAACAGTGATATCGAGGTCACCCTTGGGTGGGACAGGGTTGATATCACCGACGTTCTTTGGGTCCACCTGCAGAAGTATCTGCTGACGGAAGTCCTCGAGGATGTCAGTGCCATCGTACAAGGCCACAAAGGCCTCACGCAAACAGGCGGCGAGCATGTTGGTGTTCGCTGCATGTGTACCAAAACTGTCATGAATGGCGGCGAAGGCGGCGATCCCGTTGGTGGCTGCGAGGTCCGTTGACATGACGAGGTGTGTCGCGTCGAGGGAATGCACGAAGTTGGGCGAGATCGCGTTGGACATACGCCGCCGGTCGATGGTGACGTCTTCAGCCGCCAGTGAGAGCTTGACGATGGTGTCTCCCAGCTTGGTCTTGATACGACGGGAGCTTGTGTTGTTGTACACCTGCATGACAGGGAAGCCTGACGGCGTCTGCCAGTACACAGGAAGCTGCTCCTTCGCGACGACCTTGGCACACGACTGCAGCCAGTCCATTGCAGCACGCGCAGCAACAACGACAGCCGAGATCGCGTTCCAGATCAGTGTGGACATGTACTGGGTCGCGGCGAATGTCTGATCGTCAGGCCACGGGACAGTGTGTCCTACAGCGAGTTGTTCCATCAGCCACTCTTCAGTGTATCCGCGACACGAATACTGCGTAGACCCATAAGGTAAGGTCATGACCTGCCTCTTCGTCGTCTTCCTCGAAGGATTGAGACCCAACCAACCTAATGCATATGTGCGAGGATCGATCTTAGGTTTGCTCTTAAGATTACTCTTAAGGTTCTTTCTTTCTATGTCGTCGAGGAGGTCTTCATCTTCAGAATAATCTATAGAGGGTTCTGCAATGGTGGAACCTAATGCGGCGACGTCAGCGTGGAGAGCCTCGATCACCCTGTCACACACCGCCTGATAGATGTCAGCAGGCACCTCCTGAGGCACCAGATTGACAGCGGTGCCCCCTACCGTGTCCTTGAGCATCGCGGAGAAGTGCTGGATGCCTGAACACGACCCGTCCAGAGCCACTGGGAGCCGCGACACGTAGCCGTAACCCTCTCCAGTGAACCCTGCCCACTCCAGACAGAACGCGATGAACTGGAAGGGGCTGTCCGCGCTCATCCACCACACGTTGTTGATGGGGTCAGCAGCAGCGTCGAGTATTTGATCGGTGTGATCCTCCACCCACTGGATACGGTCTTCGAGAGCGGCCTTGTCGTAGCCGAACACGTTCGCACCGTGGATCGCCAACCACCCAGCGGCGACACCATCCTCGATGGGCAGGCCGTCAGCGAAGTGGATCAACCCTTTGGTCAGGTCTGCACCCTGTGGGTTGAACGATGGGATCGCATAGACCCGGCCACGGAAGTCGAGTTGGTAGGGGAAGTACATCGCGCCGAGGCCGTCGAACATCCCAGCGACCCGCAGTGTCTTAGCTGCCACCATACGCTTCGAGCGCAGGCTGATGTTCGCCTTGTGGGTCTTGTGTGCTTCCTTGCGCCACATGAACAGGACGTCGTTGCCGCCCCGCTGCCCTTCGAACTCACCTTGGAAGCACTCATGTGGCGTGCTCTGCTTGGTGTACATGGTCGGCAGAGGCACCGACACACCGCAGGCAGGACACGGGACGTGGCTGATGTCCTCTCTGGAGGGGTGCGGAGAGGCCTCGGTGGCGTTCTCCCACAGATCACGTGCGATGTCATGCACGGCACTGTTGATCGACCACTTGGTGGCCTGAAGAGCGTTGATGGCCGAGTACACGGCAGGCATCTCATCCCGGCGGTCAGCCATCTCGGTCAGGTAGTTCTGGTTGCGTGTCTTCACCAGCGCGTTGCGGCCCTGAGCATCTGGTGTGAGGTAACCACCATCGAATGGTGTAGTCCACTCGAGAGGTTCAACAGTCATTGGCAGATGCGACGGGGTCAGCAGTTCAGACCGGGCGTTCTCACGTTCGATCCACTCGACCAGCTTGGCCGTGGGCTGGAGCACCTTCACAGTGTCGCGACGGGTGGTGACCAGATCGACCACAGTGACCAACCCAGTGGACAGGACAACGTCCACCAGCACCATGCCGAGGTGCAGACGGTCGGACTCAGGCCATGCCTGCCACTCAGTCTCACTGTGGAAGCGCTCGGTGCCTGCCATGCTTGCCGACTTGCGGCGGTACGTGGTGGCTTCCTTGACCCGCTCGAGGCCCCGGTTGTAGGCCTTCTTGTGGTCGTTCGCGAAGTGGGTGAAGCGTACCTCATCCTCGATCCGCGTCCCAATGTTGACGGCGACACGCTGCAGTAGCTGGCGCTTGCCTGTGAGGCTGTCCACGACACACCGCATGGCCAAGAATGCTGCGGCATCGCTCTCCGTCTGCTGGAGGTACTTCACGGCGCTGTGGCGTTTGCCTGCGCGGCCTGATGTGGCCTTCACGATCCATGCGTCAATGCCCGCAGATACAGTCTCGACGGACGAGGCGATCAGGGTCTGGCCGTACTGTGTCGCGCTCTCGTTGCCACTCTCACGGGCCTTCTCGATCTGGCGTCTGATCTGGTCGCGGCCCATGACAGCCATCCGTTCCTCCATCGCCAGTTCGACGGCCAGCATTTCGTCCCCGTACATGTCGCTCAGTTCTGTCATCGTGCGGCGTGTGGTCGTTTCCATGTGATCTCCAGTGTGTGCATCTGCAACATTCAGCAACAGTTGTTGCGGCGTGAAATATCTACCGCCACCCTGCATAGGTGAGGGCAAAAGAAAAACCCAACCCCATAAGGGCCGGGTTTCATTGATTTAAAGAGTGTACTGCCACCTTGCGAAGGTTAGGGACTAGAACCTAAATCCGATGCGAGAAAGCTAAGTCCCTGATAACGCAGGACATCTACTCGGCTGATCAGCAACATTCCGCAGCATTGCGGCAATCCCCGCAACAGCCCCGCAACAACTTTCTGCAGGTAGATATGATCCTGAGGTGGTGCGGGTGAGAGGACTCGAACCTCCACGCCTTGCGGCACCAGTTCCTAAGACTGGCGTGTATAACCAGTTTCACCACACCCGCATCACGGCGACTTGTTACGACAGGTGTCTTGGGAGTTCAAGTTTCTGCAAAGCAATGGTGGCACCTAATTGCTCTCAGGCTCCTTCGAGTGCGTGGAACACACCCCACTGCATCGCCGCCCGCCAGTCGGGCACATTATTACCGCAGAGGCGTGTGGCATACCCTGCAGGCCCCTCACTCCACGCCCTGAACCGGGCCTCGCCGACTGTGCAATTGTCCTGCCTCAGGATCAGCGCTGCGTGTTCGACGAACTTATCTTCAGTCAATGCCGCTTCGATTGCTAGGCATTCCTCGTCGATGAACTTGTCGTCAGTCATTCTTGTTCTCCTTCGAGTGCTCTGGCGGCGTTCATCAGGTCTTGAGGGAACAGATGAGCATACCGCATGGTTGTGTTGATGTTGCTGTGGCCGAGCCACTGTTGCACGACCGGAAGGGATACCCCGGCCTTGACCAGACGTGACGCACATGTGTGCCTGCAGACGTGGAGGACGAACGCTCGATCATCAGTGAGGTCCATGTGTGCCTTGGCGCGGTCCCATGAGTGCCTCATGTGGCTCTCTGACAGGTCGAAGCACAGCTTGCCGGTGGTCCTGCCCTCCATGATCCCCTTGACCCGCTTGGTCATGGGCACAGACCTGATCTTGCCGTTCTTGGTGCCCTTCCCCTCGGTCCCGTAGATCATCATGATCCCGTTGGTCAGGTCCACGTCCTGTGGGCGCAGGTTCAGCAGTTCCCCCCGACGCATCCCGGTGTCGATCAGGACGCCCACGGCATCCATCATCTGGTGGTCCCCGGTGGCTGCAAAGTAGGCCAGCAGGTCTGTCTCTTCGACGGCGGTGATGAACCGGATACGGCTGACCCGTTCGCGGCGCTGTTGAGGCATCTTGGGGAGCGTGTCGAGGCCTCCATAGGCCACGGCCACCTTGAGTATCTTGGACAGGCTGGAGACCTTGCGGTTGATCGTACTGTCACTGTTCCCCTTGGCCTCACAGGTGCTCAACCATGCATCGATCCGGTCACGGCTTATGGCACCCAGCTTCACGTCAGGCCCCATGAAGGACATCAGGTCGCCGACGTTCAGTGTCGCCTGCTTGACGTAGCTGGACCCTCTCCAGCCCTCGGGTTGTGGCAGCGACAGCACCTTGTCCAGCGCCTGTGTCAGTGTCCACTCAGCAGAGTTCGAGCGTCCCTTGGCAATGTCCTTGCCGGTCTGCAGGGCGTCCAGCAGTTCAGCCCGCTTGGCATGTGCGTCAACCAGTGTGGCCACTGTCGCGGTCTTGCGTTGTCCTTGGACTGACACGTCCACGAAGAACTTGCCGCCACGCTGTCTGATCCCTTTGGGTAGGTTGTCCATGCTGTTTCCCTTCATTGCATAAGTTCCTCGATCTCGGCCACGACAGTCTGCCCCCGAGGTGTCAGGACGCACCGGACCCGGCGACTGTCCTCGTGATCCGGTTCCATAGTGATCCAGTTCAGCGGCTCTTTCTGCCCTCGAACTGTCTGCTGTGCCATGTTGCCCAGCGTGCGGGCGATGGTCGACTGGTTGTGCCCGGTCGCGGTGACGATATCCTTGACCAGAGCACCTGTCCTGCCCTTCTTGGCGACCGTCAGCAGCACCTGCAGGCGGGTCATGTTCATTTCGGTGTCGTACCGTTTAAGGTGGGTTGCCACCCTCATGAGTTGCGTCAAGGCGTGCTTTGACATTGTGTTCCTCCTGTATGAGCGACGCTGCACTAGTGATGTATAGCTCCCGCGTCCTGTATGACAACAGGAACTCACCGGGAGAGACCCGCGTCATGCGAAGTCCTGTTGAGATCGAAAAGCCGTATTGGACGAGAGTGAGCCGTCCTAGCGGTGTCGTGATCTGCATTCAGTTTCCTTTACGCCTATTCAGGCGCTCTGTTGAGTGTGTTCTGTGCTCCCTGCACAGTGCCCTACGCGATAGGCACTAACTTACGCACGGTACGGTTTACCAGACCTTGCAATTCAAAGCGGTGCGCAGTCGACGTGCATTCCCCAACGCCCGCCTCTGTTGGCGACACTGTGTGCCCCGCTTGAGTGCCCTCATGACCCTGTTTATCTCATATTCTGACCAGATCAGGTCGCCTAGCTTGGCCCTGCTCATTGTCCACCCCCTGTGCGACACCCTGCCGCACGTTCAGTAGGTGGGAGGCTTGCAGCGAAGGCGCGGCGTGTTGTCACAGTAAAGCTCCGCAACACTGTCACAGCGAAGGCGCGTGTGTGGCGTCCCGTCGAGTACGGGCAGACCTTGGCGACCGCCTCAGGTGGCAGGTGCGCCGCAAAGTCCAAAGCCTCGGCGTGTTTGCTGAAGCCGCTCATGAAGGCGTAACGGTTCATGGGATATCTCTCCTGTTTGTTGGTGTATCGTGCCAGCGCACGGCAGAACGGTCCCAAGATGTTCTCAGGGCCGCTCATGCGATGTTCTGGCGTCTTGGCTCAGACCCCCAGCAGCAGGGTCTTGAGTTCCTTCACAGTCCAGCCTGTGATCAGGGCCAAGCGGCCAAGGGTCAGGTCAGGGTTGGTGTCATAGGTGTCGATGATTTGCTCAGGTGTCATGTGATTTATCCCAGTCCAGCAGGTGCCGCAGGTGCGGCGGTTTCATTGGCGTTCTCGGCGGTCAGTTTGGCGGCGAGGTTCCACGCCAGTGCGAGACCCATCGTGAAGGCGGCACGTTCCCCCCCGTCGCTGTAATCCTCGATGCGGCTCATGAGTTCATCCATGTCCGCCGGTGTGTGGAACATGCCGATTGGTGCGATGCGGTTTGCCATTGGTTCAGTGTCCTTTTGGGAGTTTTGAAGAGGGTTTAAAGAGGCGCGACAGGTCGTTTCCAGACCAGTCGTCGCATGGGTCATCCTGCGAGGGCATAGGCGCACATGGCGAGCATGTAGCAGGCCCCGCAGAGACAGAGGAGGGCGATGAGGTCAGCCATGAAGGTGCGCAGTTTCATGAGGACACCTCAGAGGCGTCGGGCCGGTCCCTGAGGGCCTCTTTGAGGGCTGTCCGCGCCTCCACGTACCGGGTCCAGTATTCAGGCCCCATGCGACTGCTTGAGTTGCGCCACAGCAGATGGGCATAGGCGACACCACGTTCCAGTTCCCCTACCGTCCTCATGCCAGAACCTCGACCAATTCATAGCCGCTGTTGAAGCTTGAGCTTGACACGAATGCGTCCCAATTCGCGAATTTCTTAACGCTGGAGACCTCCGACATACGTGCCCATGCCGGTGCAATGTGAAAGCCCTTTTGAAGGTGCTCGAGGGTCAGCGCAGGGATATCATCAAGACCGAAGCCGGTGCCGGTGTCCTTGTTGGGGATGTGGACGGTCGATATCGTGGCGAACCCGCTCCGGTCCCATTGCATATAGGCGATGTGGACGCCGTCAGTGTAGTACAACCACGTCGTGTCCGCGCCTCTCATATACACTTTGAAACCGGCATTTTGGACGTGCCCGATGATGGTTTTTACATGGTCTTTCATGGTGTCTCTCCAGTTGTTTTTGGCTTGTCTCATTCAGCGCCTCAAGAGCCACTTGAGGACGGACACCGGACCACCTTGCAATCCAGTGTTTCGACATTGCATTGATCAGGCCGCAACTAGTTCTTTCGCGGCGCGTTTGGACGTCCCATGAGCCACAATGGCCACGCTTTTCGCCTTGATCGATGCACCGGCACAGAGCTTGCAATGCTCGCATGTGGTACGCCGTCCCGCCTCTTCACTGGCAGGGCAGAGAACTTCAGACCCTTTGGCCAGTTCTGCGATATCTGCGATCACTCGGAATGTCCGCTCGCCCCTGTCCCATGCCGATTGAGCGTCTGGCAAGCTCTCGGCGCTTGTCATGTAGCGGTGAGCGTCCGTTGCCGCAGTCTGGCAACCGCTTTGGTGTGTGTAGGCCGTCCAACCCTCAGCGCCCTCGCAAAGACTATCCCAGACGTATGAGGGAACCGCCGCGCCATCGCCATATGTCCCGATACGCACCATTTGACCGGCACCGAATGCCTTGATCGCAGCATGGCCCTCGATGGTCTCATAAGAACCGCGTTGGAATGCTTTGAACTTGCCCAAAGGTGCATGGATCAGGGTGACATAACACGTCCGCCGCTTGGCTTGTCCCTTATCGCCATTGTGCGGAACGCCTTTGTGAGGGCAATCGCCGCAGATCGCAAAATCCTCGCCGGTCCGGTTCGCGGTGACAGGGTCCACGTCACTCCGCAGAATAAACGTCTGCATCATGTTGCCGGTTTTGCTGTTTTTCGATCCGCGTTGAGCCAGAACGACAATGGGCGAGCCATCGATAAGGGACGGGCCGGAATAGATGATTTTAGTGACAAAAGCCATAGTGTGTCTCCAGAGGTTTGAGGTGGATTAAAAGGGTTCATGAATGGCCACCACTTTGCATTGCAGCGGCCACGTAAAAGCCTTTTCAGTAGTCAAAACCGGTCCAGACCAGAGCCGTTCCTTTGAGGGCAATTTCGCGGTTCATGTCATCGCAGTCAGCGCAATAGAACCGCTTGTCCGTCTGGTCATATGGCCCTTTGGTGAAGGTGACTTGCGTGGTCTCAGAGCGTCTAAAGAAGTCACCGGGTTTGACTTTGGAAAGAGGGATACGGTTCATGTCTCCACCTCATCCCACGAGGCGAGCCAGCCCGTGATTGTGCCCATGATCTGCTCATCATGATCAAAAACCAGAACCTCACCGTCGAGGTCACTACATGGTGCCGCGCTGACGTGGTATTCGATACCGTAATCAGAGGTTGCAATGTATTCAATCCAACCCGCCCTTGTGCAATCGGCGTCGCTTGTCATGCGCAGTTTGATATCGCCGATACGAGTTTTGGGGATACGGTTCATGTGAGTTTTCCTCGTTGTTTCGCCATGCTGTGGCTCGTCAGCGACCCTCGCAATAGGGCCGGACAACTTGTGGAGGCGGCGGTGTGTGCCATTGTCCGTTACGCCGCTAACTCGACGCATAGACCCCCTCAGCCTGTGCTCCCTTTGCTCATCCACTTCCACCTTATACCGCCCTTCTTGGGCAGAGGCATGGACTTGCACCGGAGGCGGTGACTGGCAGCTTGATTTGGTATCACCCGAGGCCGCTGCGGGCCGTGTCGTTGTTTCGATGACCCCTTGTTTCATATACCACTTTGCATGGCAATCCACTAATTCGCATCTATCTGCAGTTTTCTTGTGAGCCACTTGTAAGCTGTTGTTTTCCATGCATTCTTTTATTGTATTTGTTGCGGTTTTGTTGCGGCGTTGCCGTCCTCGAAAACAATAAAGCACCATTTTGCATATAAAGGATCACGCGCGTCTTATCATTTGATCGCGTGGAAAGGCTGTTGCGTTCCTAGGTGATTTGGTGGTGATTTGGTGGTGATTTGGTGGTCCGGTGGTCCCTAGGTGGTCCGGTGGTCCCTAGGTGGTCCGGTGGTCCCTCGCCTTTGGTGGTCTCTGGTCCCTCGCCTTTGGTGGCCTGTGGTGGCCTGTGGTGGTCTCAGGTGGCCTGTGGTGGTCTCAGGTGGTCTCTGGTCAAACGCCATAAATGCAGATTAAATGAACAAGCGTTCAGTTAAATTGACCACCATGCTAGGTGGCCTAGGTGATCATAGGTGGTCAAAAGCGGCGCATTGGATGCATAATCTAGCGCGGAACCCTTGTTTATATGGCCCATTGGCACCCATGTTGCGGCGCATGTTGCGGCGAGGTGGCCCAAAGGCACCCAAAGGCACCCCGCCACCCTTCGAGAGGGCAGGGGGGAAAAGCGCGATTAGCACTGTATCGATAAGGTGCTCAGATATTTCACCCTAAAACATCCTCAGTCCCTCACAAGACCCCAGCAGGCCCCTCAAGACAGCCCCACACAGGGCCTCTAAAGACCTCTCAGGAGGGCTAGGGGGGATACACGTGGACGTGGACTCTAAGGGGCCTCTCAGGAGGTCTAAGCAAGCAAGCGATATCGATCACAGGTGAAGACCAGTGAGGACTTGTAAGACACCCCCTTGAAGGTAAGCTCGTTAGAGCGCCTGAAAGGGGGCGGGTCGGCGCGGATGAGCTTGTACAGGGTCTCCACCGCGAGGGGGAAACACCATAGAAGATCACATAGGGGAGTGAGGGGGCTGTCGAGGAGGACGCCACCTGAGGTCAATCAACAGACCTCTTAAGAGACACTACAGATACCCTCTATAGATTTACCCTTAGGGTATTGAGATGTATCTGTAGACGCCCCCCCTTACCCCCCAGTTCTGGGTAGCAAAGAGAGACGCATGCGGGTCTTGAGATTGCACATGCTGTAAGAGAGGCCCCACACTGAGTTTGTTCAGTGCAATGGTGGCACCTAATCGATAGGGGCCTCTACAAGGTCAGTCGTAGCCACCGAAGAGGGCAGCTTGGATGGCTTGGTCTGTTGTGCCGCCCAGTGCGAGGACGTCGATGGAGATGCCTGCCTGACCGTTCCAGAGTGCCAGTTCAGCATCTAGGAGGGCCTCTTGGCGTTGATCCATCTTGTCCTCCTCGTCCTGACCCATCTGTTCGACCCAGTAGGCAACAGCCATAGCAAGGACGTCCAGTCGGTCATCGTGTGCCAGTGCGCCACGGTCTTTCGTGATGCGGGACATCTGGTACATGAGTTGCCTCTTGAGCGCCTGCTCTGGAGGGTAGTGCTTCGTGCTGTCTGCGTCCTTCTCGATGGCTGTGATGTCCATGATCAGGCGGTGTTGGTTCATGACAGGCTCGAGGACGTCGATGATGCGACGTTCCTTCTGCGTGTTGTGCCGAACCTCTTCCACGGTCATGGCGTACTGGACCTTCTTGAGGAAGGGCATGAACAGCTTGGTGAACATACCGTCACCGAAGTTGCTCTCGATCACACCGAGGTTGCACTTGTTCCTCTTGGCCACGTTGGCAAGCTCTGTGAGGGTGCTGTCCTCGTAGCCGCCCTGCATGCCACCCACTTCAGTGATGTACAGGAAGCCGTTGAGCATCTTGACCACCGCGTATGTCGTCTCATCCTTACCACGACCGGAGGGGTCAATGGCCATGACGGAGCCTTCATAGGGTATCCAGTCGCCAAGCATCGCTGCAGGGCGCAGGTAGCGGTCGCCGTTGAGGCCGACACACGTGAGTTCCTTGAGAGTGAACTGAGGATCACCAGACCACACAATGTTCTCGGGGGCTTGCTCACGGTTCACACCTGTCACGATCAGGTCGGACAGTTTGAGGGGATATTTATCCATGTCGGACAACGAGGTGTCGAGCATGAACTGTAGAGAGAACCCTGAACGGCCATAAGAGGCCTCACGTTCTGAGAGGTCTTCATGGTCGAACCGGGCGCTGTCTGTGGGGTCTCCAGCCTTCATGAGACCTTGTTCAATCTGCGCAACGATCTTGGGAGACACGCGCTGTCCGTAGAGGGTCGTCATGGCCTTCGCCACCGGGACACGTGCAGGCCAGATGCGGACGTCGTAGCCACGCTGTGGAAGCTCGTTGTAGAGGCTCTCTTCGGTCTGCGGGGTGCCTAGGTACTTGACCTGCCCACCGGGCTTCAGAACCGCGTCAAACTCCTTCACACGCTCTGCCAGCTTATCACGCATGGACTGTGTCTCGGAGTTGTTGGGAACCTCGACGTCATCCGCGATGATCTCATCAGCACGGCCACCTGTAAGCTGTCCGAAGATGCCGACAGACTTCACCGAGGGGCTGTGGTCTGCACGTGAAGGGCCGACGTCAAAGCTGATCTTGGACTGTCTCTGGTCAGACCGAGGTGCCAAGTGTTGGAGTAGCGGCATTTCGTGGATCAGCCGCAGTGTGAATGTGGAGAACTGGTCGGCCCGCTCTTTCGACGCGGAGACCACCATGATCTTCCTCTGGGGGTTCCTGAGAAGTCTCCAGCAGACATAGGCCGACGTGATCCAGCTTTTCCCGACGCCCCTGAAGGCCTCGATGATCAGCCTGCGTGGGCCGTGCTGGAGGTAGTCTGCGATGTCGTACTGGACCCATGTAGGATCGGGAAGCATGAGGTGCCGCCACACGAGGATCAGGAAGTATCTGAAGTCCTCGAAGATGCGCCAGTCACTCTCAGGGTAGGTCTGTCTCCACCACTTCTTGTGGTCATATTGGCTCATTGTTCAATCTGCTTTCCTACGCCACTACGCATAGCTGTGAGCGCCCCTACGCTAATCCTGGGCCAACGGTGGCTGCAGGGGGATAGAGGCGCTCTGTGAGGCGCTGTGTGGCTGTGGTTGAGGTTTAGCTGCGCCCGTACATCGGAGTAACGGTCCCGTCATCGAGATCAGTAGGCAGATCATCTGCGAGGCTCTTCATCGCCGGGTCGGATTTGATGTCAGAGGTGATGCCGTTGTCCTTGAGGAACTGGCGGATCACGTTCAGGTCGGACGCGGTGAGGTCATCTCCGGCGAGCTTCTCGCGCATCGCCTCGGCCATTGCCCCGTGAAGGGCACTGAGGAGGTCGTCAGTCGCTTTGGTCATGGTGCGGTAACTCCGTATTTGGCCAGCAAGGTGAGGAATGCTCCCCCCATTGCGGACAGTGTACCAACGACACCAAAGCGCCGCCAAGCGCCCTTCTCGAGGAGGCGGATGCGTACCTCGTGGTCGTCGGTTGTTTCTTTGTGAAAGACCTGCGCGTCGTGGATTTGATCGATCTTTCCCTCTAGCCTGCCCATCGATAGGCCCATTGCTTGGTTGTCCATTGTGTTCCCTGTGGGTGTTTAAGAGGCAGCGGTGATTAGCCGCCGCCTAGTGTTTTCATTTAAGTGGTGGGAAGGGTGTCGTAGTAGTCCCAGAAGTGCGTATCCCAATTCAGGACACGGAACTCTCTCAGGTTGTCATTACGATCTCGGGCGGCCCGACCGACCACGTTGGCATCCCCCTGACCCGGTGCCGGATTGAACGCCACCATTGTGTTGAACTCAAGGGGGTCGTTATCAAAAAGGTCGAAGTCCTTCGCGTACCCTGCGTTGGTGTGATCATTCGGATCACCGGTCCACGCGAACGCCGCCAACATGTTCATGAAACTCTCCACGAACTTGATGTCATTCACCGTGAATGGTTCAGGGGCACCACCCTGAGGGGCGTCCAGACACCACCAGATATTACCAAACCACATAGGCTCGTCGGCAGTGTGTCCAACATGGGTCGCTAGATTATTCACCGGGAGCCAGTTCAACACGCCGAGGTATGAAGTCCCCCCTGCGTCGGTGACACCTCTCGCCATGCAGTATGCGGAGTATTGGTACTCGTGGTTGAAGATGACCCTGAGAGGTGTTGTATCTGCTGCCCACGGATACACAGGCTGTGTGAAGTCCAGCGCACCTCCCCACGTCTCAGGGCTGTCCCACGGGAGTGTCCCGTAGGTGGAGTTCTTTGCCCAAGCGTTTGTGGTCAGGCCTGTCATGTCAAGGAGTTCCCTACCCCAGTCCATGCCAGCAAGATTAGCGATGTTGGCTTCCTCGGCACACGACCAGAACATGCACGGATGAGTTGCTGGCAGATCACCACTGATACCCGCGTTTCTGTTGCTCTGGTGGAACACGGTCATCCCGTCGTTCATGATGGTCAGGCTGCGTGTTGCCCTGTAGGCGTTCTGGTTCAACTGCTGCCCATCATGCCCTCCGTCGAACCTTCGGAAGTCCTCCGTGGAGATATGAAAGCGCATGATCTCCGTGAAGGCCTCGTCGTTGGTCATACCGCCCGTGATCAGGTCAGCCTGTACGTCACTCAGGAGTTTATGCCCGGTGAGGTTTGACCGCATATGGAAAAACAACTTCTCAAACACCGCTTGCTGGTCTTTGAAGTATTGCTTGTAGCCCACGTTCTGACCACTCGGTTCCGCTTCCCAACGCCGGTTGACACCCGCCGAAGCAGACGAAGACATGACCTTCTGGAAAAGGGTACGCGCTGTAGGGTTGGCGAGGAGGACGTTGCACATGTTCCCACCGGCAGACCCACCCATGATTGTGACGTTGCTTGGGTTACCTCCAAATATGGAGATGTGGTTCTGCACCCATTGGAGTGCTGTCATCGCGTCCATGACGGAGAAGTTGACGCCGTTGTAGCCAGCCTCGTTTTCCATGCCGGGAAGGTAGTAGTGGCCAAGGTTGGACTGCCGAACCTCAACACGAACGACAACACAGCCTTTTGTGTTGATGCGGTGGCCTGACATGCGGTCGTCACACGCGGACAGGTAGTTTGACCCACCTCCGTGGAAGTGGACAATTACCGGCAGTGCCGCAGTGACTCCGACTAAGGTGGGCGTGTAGATGTTGAGGAATGTGCAGTCCTCACCCTCCCGTGTTCCCAGAGCACCCCATGAGGTAAGCCCCCGCTCCTGCCCTAGATCACTCCGTCCGTAGGTGCCATCAATTATCTCGTATCGGTAACCTTGTGGCGGGACGTTACCGAAGGAGGTTGCATCAACGGTCCCTGTTGG